>Ga0335085_10001448_pt1 | contig 50314 bp, 41 predicted proteins | sample Lox_Sample_45_FD_206712 | JGI IMG/M metagenome (GOLD analysis project Ga0335085, IMG submission 206712) | Soil microbial communities from Loxahatchee National Wildlife Refuge, Florida, United States - Lox_Sample_4.5 | ecosystem: Environmental > Terrestrial > Soil > Wetlands | place: USA... | reverse complement strand
GCAGCTCATCGGCAACAACTCCCAATCATGAGTTTCCCTTCGTATCCGGACCGCGATCAAACCGCTGCAATACTCAAGCAGGTTGTCGCCCGCCTTTCGGGTGCGCGGTCTCCTCATGTTCTCTTCGTCATAAGCGTTGTGTCCTCGGGAGACCTCCTCAGAAATGTGGAGGTCCTCGCAAGGCAGCACCTGACTGGCATTGCGCTCGACGTAGTTGCGCTAGTCAACACCACACCCGCGCTTCTTGATCTCAATGCCTTTGTCACTTATCCGGACGTGATTCGATACGAGGTGACCAAGGGCGTCGAGTGCACGCTGTGCCAGCACGCCAGGTCGGCACCACTCGTCTCGATCGACGATAAGCGCTTCTTCCCACGGATTGAATCCAGCATTCATGAGCAAATGATTACGCCGCGAGCGGCGGGGGCGCACAAGGCATTCTGGGAACTGGCGAGCGAACGCGGAGCGGTGCGCGTCCACCTGTCTGAGCACAGTACTGGAAGGCAACGGCACCATCACGTTGCGGTCGACGTCACCCGACTGCTTGCAGATCCCACCTTCTTCCGCGATACATGCGACAAGCTTGCTGCCTTCGCGCCACGCAGCGATCTGATAATCATCCCACACCATCGGACCTCAGCCGACCTCCATAAGGTGGCGCAGACGGTGTTTCCGTCACCGCAGTACGTCTCCATTGTACGGCCGCTACCGAGCGACGGCATGCGCGAGGGGGACTTCGAAACAATCGCCGCTGACAGTCGACGCGACCTCCGCAGCAAGCTCAGAGACGCACGTAGAGTCCTGATTCTGGATGATGTGGTGATTCACGGCAGAACCGTAAGGTCAATTCACCGGCTGATTCAAGACCTCATTACTGAGTTACCAGCACACGAAGGCCCCAAGTCCGACTATCAAGTCAGAGCCTTCGCGGTCGTCGCACAGCCTGAGAGCATGAGCACATGGGACTGGCTAACAGACTCGCTCATGCAGTCCCGAAGCGACAAGTTCATTGAGTGCTTGGTCCTCCTCCGCCTCCCACCAGCGGACGACTGCCCCTGGTGCTCTGAGAGTCGCCTCCTAGAGCGAGTCGATCGAAGAGCTAGAGCCGGAGAGACCTTCGGACTAGATAGCGCGATGCTCCAGTCGGGCCTCAAGGAGTTACGCACACGACTTCAGCGGCTCCAGGACAGCACCAACGGGCTCGGCGAAGGCCTGTTTATGTGTCGCGCAGAGGGATCAAGCGATCCTGGATACGCCGAGCGGTTGTCTCCACACTCCCTCTTTGGAGAACGACTACTAGAACCAGCGGCCTATGCTGCCGTTGCCACGGCGATGCAGGAACTTAGAGAGGAAAACACTGAAGCTAAGGGTGTAAAGCAGGGGACGAGGTGGTATTGGAACCTCCCGCGCATCATCAACGCCTATCACGATCCACTCTTGCACGCCGCATTTCTTCGGGCCGCCCGACCCGAGGAACTCCTAATGGACGTCGACGTCCCGCGAGTCGCGAGGTCCATTCGGGACGTCATCATACAATCGCCGCTATCGCACCTTCGTCAGCGAGCTAATGTCGCGGCCGAGCAACTGTGGGCCGCGGCGAGCGGTCAGTACCCAGTCCCGCTTCGTGTCTTCGTCGCGAAGCACGCATTGCCTGTACTGGACGAGTGGCACAGCAAGACCGCACCAATGCTGCGGTTGCTAGCGTCGGCCCAAATCCCCGATTTCGCCAACGCAATGGCCCGTAGCGAGTAGCACGCGCAGGGGATTGCCGCTTCGCTGCCGCGTCGAGCCGCCTCGCACCGCACCGGCCCGATGCTGCCGCTCCATGGCAGCTCGCCCCGGCGTAGGGGAGCGTGACCGAGGCTGTCAAGGCACCCTAACGCGGTCGCAAATCCGCACTACGCACGTACTCGTTGCGCGGTTGATTCCGCACTCGCACCTTTCAGTGCATTGACCTCCTCGGCGCTTGCCGATAGAAGTCAGTTTGACCCACTGTCGATACGAGGACTAACCGTGACTCTGGCAGATCCCCGCGGCTCTCTGTGGCGCGTGTGGGACATGCATCTTCACAGCCCAGCATCGTTCAACTGGCAAGGGCAAGCTCTACACTCGGTACACGGCGAAGCCGTTGATGGGCTTCTTGCTGAGATGGTCCGTGCACTGAACGGTGCTCCCGCTGATGTCTTTGCGCTTGTCGATTACTGGGACTTTGAGGGCTACCTCGCACTCTTGCAATACGATTCCAGTCACGCGGGGGAGCTCCGAAAGCCCGTCTTCCCGGGCATCGAACTCCGGGTGGAAGCACCGGTCGACTATCGGCTGAACCTGCAGTGCATCTTCGATCCATTGCTACCAATACAGGTTCTTCGCGACTTCCTTGGTTCGTTACGGCTTGGCTCCTCGGAGCGGCCTCCTTCCCCCGCCGCTTTCGCTGAACTAGCCCGCAATGGTTCGCCGTCCTTCTTCAAGTCCCGAGGGCTGCAGAGATCTGATCGGGACAACGACGTCAAAATGACCGCCGTAGGCCGCGACATAGCAAAGGTCACGCGGCAGTCACTCACGGACGCACTAGCGCAGGTAGGTGATGGCGTCGTCGTTGTGTTGCCTTGGGAGACTCACGGGGGAATCAAGGACCTCGACTGGAGAACACACCAGCCTGAGGCAACAGCGTTCTTACGCCTTGCGGACTTCATTGAGACGCGTGACAAAGCTCACGCTAAGTTGTGCATGGGCACCGAGAACCCCGAGAACCCGCAGCTAGCCGCCGACTTTCGCGACGCTCTCGGAAGACACAAGCCCGTACTTTGCGGGTCAGACGCCCACTCCCTGGACCAGTACGGCGTCTTTCCTGGCAACAAGCGGTGCTGGATCAAGGCCGACCGGACATTTGCAGGTCTACGGCGATGCCTGGTGGATCCTAGGGGTCGGGTGTTCATTGGTGACGAGCCACCACAGCAGCGTCACTTCCGAGCGAATCCGACCAAACACATTGACTGGATCCGAATCAGGAAGGTGGCCGGAAGCGTATTGTCTGAGCAATGGTTCGATGTCGAGCTCCCCCTCAACCCGGCAATGGTCGCGGTTATCGGGCACAAAGGCAGTGGCAAGAGCGCACTGGCGGATGTAGTTGCCCTCGGCGCCAATGCTAGGTGTGAGCGCTTCGAGTTCCTCAATGGCGACCGGTTTCGGCGGCCCATTGGGGGCAAAGCTGAGCACTTTGAGGCAACGCTGCACTGGGCGAGCAACGAGGAGATCACGGTTGGCCTGAACGACAACCCGCGATCATCTGAACCTGAGAGGTGTCGCTACCTACCACAGCAGCATCTTGAAGAACTGTGCACAGACGTAAGCCTGGAGGGCAGGCGCTATTTCGAGGACGAGCTAAAGAAGATCGTCTTCTCTCATGTACCAGCCGCCGAACGACTTGCCCGCGCATCGGTCGACGAGATTCTCCAATACCGCTGTGGCGGAATGGAAGCGGCACGGGATAGCCTTAGGTCGCGACTGACAGCTGTCAATCGCGCTTACGCGGCGCTTGAGTTGGCCGCGTCCCCGGAATCGATCAAGGCGCTCGCAGGCGAGCTCGCGCTTAGGGTAACGGAGCTTTCCGCTCTCCAAAAGCAGAAGCCTCCAGTAGTTCAGCGGCCGGAGGTCGCGGGCCCGGAAGCCACTGCACGCGCTGAGCGAATGGATCGCATACAGACCGAGTTGGTCGAACTGAGCGGGTCCATAGCCACAGCACAGAAGAACCTAGAAGCGGAGACGTCACGATCGGCAACCGCAGAACGCGTTCTTCAGAGGTTGAGAACTGTCGGCGAGACTCTGGTGTCCGCGAGGGGCGACCTTGTATCTGAGCTGGACCGCCTCGGTCTTGCCATAGATGATGTTCTCACGGTCGCCATTAGAACCGAGCCGATATCGGCCGTGCTGAGCGACTGCCGCCGATCGATAGACGCAGTGCAGAGCTCACTTCTTGCACATCGTGAGCACATGAACGCGCTGATGCTGGAACAACAAGGGCTCGAGGAGCAAGCTTCTGAAGACCAGCGTAACTACGCTTCCTTTGTCGAGGCCACTGCCGCGTGGGAGGTTCGCCGCGCAAAGGTGCTCGGCTCCCCGGAAGAGCCAGGCACGATCCGTTCCCTGGAGGCGAGAATCAAGCACCTGCGCGAAGGCAGTGCCCAGAGGCTGCAGGAGCTTGATGTGGAACGCAAGGCCATCGCAGCGAAAATCTTCGAGAAGATCGATGAGGAACGTGCGATCTACCGAGAGCTCTTCGCGCACGTCCAGAGCGCGGCAAGCGAGCACCGGTTTCTTCGTGACAGCCTGCACCTCGAATTTGGCGTCGTGATCGACGCACAGGTTCTTCCGGAGCGGCTCCTCGCGATGGTTCATCAGGGTCGCAAGGGTAGCTACTACCTCCAGGACGAAGGGCGTGCTTTGCTTCAGAATCAGATTGCGTCTGCAAACCTCGACACCTGGGACGGGGTGCGCAGCCTTGTCGACTCGATCCTGAAAGCGCTTCACCAAGACGTTAGGGAGGAAGCTGCAACCGCGGTCGAGGTCGCATCCCAGCTGAGGCAAGAGTACACGGTGGAAGGGGTCTACGACCTACTCTTTGGCTTGAGCTACCTACGACCTAGGTTGACGCTCCAGTTGGACGGGAAGGAGATCAGCGAGCTATCGCCTGGCGAACGCGGCATTCTCTTGTTGGCCTTCTACCTCTTGCTTGATAAGGACGAAATCCCCCTTATCATCGATCAGCCGGAGCACAATCTCGATAACACGTCGGTCTACCGACTACTAGAGCCCTGCATTAGACGCGCGAAGAACCTCCGTCAGATCGTCCTCGTGACGCACAACCCAAACGTGGCGATAGTCTGCGACGCGGAGCAGGTTATACGTGCGGACATGGACAAGAATGACCGAAACCGGGTCACGTACATTTCCGGGGCCATAGAGAATCCGGAGCTCAACCTCGAAGCCGTGAACGTTCTCGAAGGCACTTGGCCCGCCTTTGAGACAAGACAAGCGTCGTACCAACCTGTGAACTTAGAAGCGTAGCTGGGTCCTCGCGATGCGGACACCAAGTCTTCTTGATTATCAGCTACGATCTCACGAAAGTCTGGGTGAGTCCGTCCAGTCGTGGGAGGCTCGCTAGGTGTCCAGTCGGGCGCCGCTTCAGGTCTTGGCGGCGAGGTGGGCCGACGCCCGCGCCAACGAGCGCGGCAACTTCCAGACGTACCTGATCGAACTCTGCGAAGCCCTAGGTGTCGAGCGCCCAGGACCCTCGGGTAGTGGCTTCGAGTTCGAGCTACCCATCAAGGTCATCACCAAGGAGGGCGAGCAAGTCCCCAACTTCATCGACTGCTGGCGGCGTGACTTCTTCGCTATCGAAGCGAAGGACGACGAAACCGGCCGTAGCCGCGAACAGCTGATGCGGCGCGCTTTCGGCCAAGTTCGCAACTACGTCACCTATGCCCCTGGCGGCATGCCGCCGTACATCATGGTGATGGATGTCGCGCGGTTGTTGCTTGTATGGAACCGCTGGACAGGCAACTATGGCGATTGGCAGGCTTCGAAGCGAATCGACCTCACTAGGCTGGCCGAGCATCCGGAGGATGTTGACCTCCTCCGAGCAATCTGGACCGATCCCGCCAGCCTCGACCCACGAGCACGAGCCCAAGCCGTCACCAAGGAAGTTGCCGGGTACCTGGCGAATCTCGCCCGGAAGCTTGAAACGACGTATGAGCAGGAACGCGTCGCGCGCTTCGTCATGCGATGCGTTTTCACGATGTTCGCGGAGGATATCGGCCTCCTGGACAACGAACCGTTCCGGCACATGCTGGAACGGTGCAAGGCTGAGCCGGAGGCCTTTGCTGAACAGGCCCAGGCCCTCTGGAAGGCCATGGATGCCGGCGAGAAGTTCGATTTTCGCAGGATCATGCGTTTCAACGGTCATTTTTTCCGCAACTCGGAGGCACTCCCGTTAGACAAGGACGCCATCCTCATCCTGTTGCTTGCGGCTGAGGCAGACTGGCAGGATGTGGAACCCGCCATTTTCGGAACACTCCTAACTCGTGCACTCGATCCGAAGGAGAGGCATCGCCTCGGTGCAGAGTTCACGCCGCGCAAATTCGTTGAACGTGTTGTTCGGCCGACCGTCGAAGAACCTATCCGCGAACGCTGGGTTGCGGTCCAAGCAGAGGTTCTCCAGCTCAAAGAGGGCGGCAAGCGCGGCCGTGCGAGGGCCGAAGAGCGGCTTCGCGAGTTTCATGCTTGGCTGAAGAGCCTGAGGTTCCTGGATCCTGCCTGTGGATCAGGCAACTTCCTCTATGTAACTATGCACATCGTCAAGCTCATTGAGCTGGAGCTACTTAAGGAGTTGGACGATGTCACGCGCACACATGAGATGCTCTTTGATGAGGTCCACCCGAAGCAGTTCTTCGGAATCGAACTGAAGCTTTGGGCTCGCGAGATCGCCGAGATGGTGCTTTGGATAGGGTACCATCAGTTCTGGAAGGCGCATCACGATCGCGCGCCGAAGGAACCCGTCCTTCAGGATACCGGCACCATCGAATGCCGAGATGCTGTCCTCGCCTGGGAGGAGCTTCGCCACGACCCCGACCGCGACAGGCCCGACCCGACGCCGCGAATCAAGCACCCCATAAGTGGCAAGCTGGTACCTGATCCCCTGGTGAAGCTCCAATATATGCAGCACGCCAACCCACACCCTGCGTCTTGGCCGGAAGCCCACTTCATCGTGGGAAATCCGCCCTATCTCGGAAAGTCACGAAAACGACACGACCTCGGTGACGGGTACGTCGATGCCCTCCAGGTTGCATACCCCGACGTACCTCCGGCTGCAGACTATGTCATGTACTGGTGGTACCGCGCCGCAGAAGAGGTATCCGCCGGTCGAGCTATTCGCGCCGGACTCATTACTACGAATAGCATTGTTCAGCGGCAAAGCCGTGAGGTGATTGACAACTGGTCAAGAGAGGGCGTGCGGGTTGCGTGGGCGATTCCAGATCACCCCTGGGTAGACGATGAGGACGGCGCGGCTGTTCGGGTCGCGATTACCGTTCTCGCGAAAGACGCTCCTTACGCTCAGCTACTAGAGGTTGACGAGACTGGACGTGTTATTACCGAAACGCGGGCCGCGCGCCTGAACGCGGACCTGTCTGCTGGCGTGGATATCGCCAGCGCCGCTGCGAAACCGCTGCTCGCGAACAAGGGGCTCGCAACCGTTGGCTTCAAGCTGTACGGTGAGGGATTCGTTGTCACTAAGGACGAAGCCACGAGGCTCCTCAAGAACAAGGCACACAGTCTCGTTCTTCGTCCCCTCTTCATCGGGCGAGACCTCGCCGCCCGCCCCAAGGGTGACTGGGTCATCGACTTCGGTCACAGGACTGAGGACGAAGCGGCGACGTTCCCCGCCCTTTTCGATATCGTGCGGAGCAGGGTGAAGCCGCATCGCGATGCCAACTCAAACGAAGACATCAAGAGCCGATGGTGGCAGCTAGGTCACCTGCGTGATCAACTGCGTGAGTCTGCGCAGGGAATCAACAGGCTGATCGCGACGCCTGAAACGGCCAGGCATCGCTTCTTCGTGTTTCTGGATACGTACGCTGCGCCCGAAGGAAGCATCTTCTGCATCTCCAGCGACGACGCGTTCGTGATCGGCTGTCTTTCGTCATCGATCCATACGACATGGGCAGAAGCCACGGCCGGTAAACTCGGCGTCGGCAATGACTACCGATACAACAAGTATTGCTTTGACTCCTTCCCGTTCCCACAGGCTAGCGCGGGCATCGTGGATGCCATCCGCACCTGCGGGGAACGCCTTGACGAGCACCGGAGATCAGCCCTCGAAGCACACGAAGCATTGACGATGACCGGGATGTACAACGTCGTTGACAAACTTCGAAGCGGCGAAGCGCTTTCCGAAGAAGACCGAGCGACCTTCGAGCAGGGGGCTTGCGGTGTTCTGCGGGATATCCACGATGAACTCGACGAGCTTGTGGCACGGGCATACGAGTGGAAATGGCCCTTGGCACGCACCGACACTCTCCGTGCGCTAGTCCAACTGCACGACGAGAGGGTCGCGCTGGAGAACTCAGGTACCGTCTACTGGTTACGGCCGGACTACCAAGCACCGCGATTTGGTAAGGACCTTGGGCGCACTATCGAGTTGGCCATACCCGCGCCCGCGAAGGCTATTAAGGCACAGACGCTCCCATGGCCCGCCAGCGCGGTGGAACAGATTCAGGCACTGAAGAGCGTGCTCTCGGAACGCACCCTCGGCCAAGGCGACCTTGTAGCCCTGTTCCGAGGCTCAAAGGGGAACCTCATCGAGCGCCACCTCGATATTCTCCAGTTGATGGGAGAGATCCACCGCACCAAGGACGGCCGCTACCACTCCGCACCCGCTTCGGGCACCGTCGCGTAGGATACTGAACTTGACATCCAAGGCACCTTACTTATAATTGAAAAGCACTAAATAAAAGGTGCTTTTAATGAGCTCGCAACCTGGGCGACCGAAGAAGTCCCAACGCGTACGCTCCTTCGTCACCCGACGTATACGCAGACTTATCGACCTCGCCCACGACGGCAACATCCAGCAAGCCACCGCCGAAATCGGCATGCCCTACGCCACGTTGCGCGATCTTTACTCGGGCCGCCGCACTAACCCGAGCCTGCGCACGCTGGTCAAGCTTGCGGACCACTACCACATCCCGCACGGCTGGCTGACCGACGAGAAGCAGCCTGAAGAAGTGCCCATGAGCGGCTACATCGGCTACGTGGAGCCACGTAAAGAACAGCGCAAAGAAACCCCTCAGGGGCGCTTCTATCGCAAAGTCACCTTCCCTTTCGCTGCATGGGAGTTCTTGCGCGTGTGGGAAGCGCTTGCCGACTACCTGGACAAGCTCCCGCCAAGTGCTCAACGGCCCATCCTCGGCACCGAGACAGACGACACCGAGACGAACCGGCTTCTCGCGTGCTTCCTGCTGCAACCGCTCCTTGCAGCGGAAGCCGCTGGTGAGCCGGGCGCAATCGTGCCTGTGATCGCATACGTACCCGACAAGATGCCAAGTCGCGCCGACGAAGAAGAGTGGGTCCGCAAGCTGCGCATGCTCGGTCGCATGTGGGAGAAGACCATCCCTGCCCTGCTCAAGCAGGCGCGGAAGGGCAGTTAGTATGGCGCTCCCGCCCGACCCCGACGCCATCATGACCCGCGAGGAAGTCGCTGCGTGGCTGAAGGTGCGCCCCCGTCAGGTCGAGCGGATGCGCGTTCCAGTCCTGTCACTCGGAGTGAAGACCAAGCGCTACCGCGTCCGCGACGTACTTCAGTGGCTCGACGACGTGAGATCGGGCCGCAACCGGCCAGGCACATGAGCCCGGCCATCACTTCAACGCAGGGAGGTTCAATGCGAGGTCAAGGCAGGGTTTTCCGCCCCAAAGCCAGGGGGCGAGAAACCGTATTCTGGTGGCTGGACTACTCGAACGGCGGCACTCGCCACCGCGAGCCAGCCCACACCGCCTCACGCTCGGAGGCTCAACGGCTGCTCAGGCAGCGCTTGACCGAGCGCGAGGCTGGCAAGGTCATCGGCAGGCCCGACCGAGTGACCTTTCAGCAGCTCAGGGAGCTTGCCGAGCGGCAGTATCAGCTCGATGGCAGGCGCTCACTCGACCGCCTCAACTGCGCCTTTGAGCACCTTCAGGGCTTTCTGGGCACTGAAGCCAAGGCTCAGGACATCACTGCCGCACGGCTGGACGCCTACGCTGCTCAGCGGCTGCCCAGCGCTTCCAGGGCTACGGTGAACTACGAGCTGGCAGCCATGCGCAAAGCCTTCCGGCTGGCCATAGCCAAGGGGCTGCTGGCCTCGATGCCCGCCATCCGCTTGCCGCGTGTCCACAACGCTCGGCAAGGCTTCTTCGACGATGGCGACTTCGCGGCGCTGGTGCTTGAGCTTCCGGCAGACATTCAGCCGCTGATCCGCTTCCTGCGGCTCACCGGCTGGAGGCGCTCGGAGGCGCTTGGCCTGACGTGGAGTCAGGTGGACACGAAGGCGTTGACCATCCGCCTGGCAGCCGCAGACACCAAGGCTGGCGAGCCACGCGTCTTCCCCTACGGGCTCGCCCCGGAGCTGAAGCAGCTCCTCGGCCAGCGCTGGAAGAAGCGCAACGGGCCCTTCGTGTTTCACCGGGCAGGCCAGAAGATCGGCGTAGGAGCCCTCAGAAGCGCCTGGAAGCGCGCCGCCAAGCGGGCCGACCTGGAAGGCGCCTCGTCCACGACCTCCGTAGAAGCGCCGCCAGGGACCTCAGGCGGGCCGGGGTGTCGGAAGGCGAGATCATGAAGCTGTGCGGCTGGAAGACCCGGGACATGTTCGACCGTTACAACATCATCGACGAAGACGACCTCGCCCGGGCAGTGGCGAAGCGCTTCGGCAAACAAGCGGCAAACAACGATCTTTCCCGCCAACATGCAGGGCCGCTAAGTTAGTTCGCAGCAACACCACTGCCCCCTCGTCCAATGGCAGGACCCCGGACTTTGGATCCGGTTATGGTGGTTCGAGTCCACCGGGGGCAATTCCCGACGCCGCGGTCGGGCGCAACGATCGCGCGCCCGTGAGCGTCCAAGGCGTTGACCAGGAGGCACCGCGGGCGATCCGACACAGCCGACGGCCGTCGCTCCCGACGACCTGGGACGCCGCCTCCAGAGCGCCCTCGGCACCGACTACGTCGTCGAGCGCCCGCTCGGCGAGGGCGGCTTCGCGGTGGTGTACGCGGTCACCGACCGGAAGCTGTCGCGGCGGGTCGCGGTCAAAGTGCTCCGGCCCGAGTTGCTGGTCAGCGCCGGCGCCAAGCAGCGGTTCGTCCGCGAGGCGGAGTCGGCCGCGCGGCTCAATCATCCGCACATTCTCCCGATCTTCTTCGTCGGCGAGGCCGGCGGGCTCGCGTACTTCGGCATGCCGCTGGTCGAGGGCGAGACGCTCGAAGCCCGCCTCAAGCGCGGCGACCCGCTCCCCGAAGCCGACGTGGCGCGGATCGGTGCCGAAATCGCCGACGCGCTGGCCGAAGCCCACGCCGCCGGCCTGGTGCACCGCGACATCAAGCCGAGCAACGTGATGCTGCAGGGCACCCGGGGCCGCGTGCTGGTGACCGACTTCGGGATCGCCAAGGCGGCCGCCGGCGCCGGCGACGCCGACAAGCTCACCCACACCGGCGCGGTGGTCGGCTCGCCGCACTACATGAGCCCGGAGCAGGCCGGCGGCGCGGATACGATCGACCGGCGCAGCGACGTCTACTCGTTAGGCATCGTGCTGTGGGAGATGCTCGCCGGCGACGTCCCGTTCGCCGCCGCGGAATCGCAGGCCGTGCTGATGAAGCAGGTCACCCAGCCGGTCCCGCCGATCAGGAGCCGCCGCCCCGGCGTGAGCCCGGCCATGGCGGCCGCCGTCACACGGTGCACCGCGAAGCGCCCCGAGGACCGGTTCCAGAGCGCCGAGCAGGTGGCCGCCGCGCTGCGCGCGATCGCGGCCGGCGCCCCGCCGGCGCCCGCGTCGCGGCGCCGGCGCTGGGCGCTCATCACGCTCATCGCCCTGCTGGCGGCCGCCGCGCTGCCGCAACTGATCCGGAGCGTGCGCGAGGGCTGGCCCGCGGCCGGGGCCGCCGGCGCCGCGGCGATCACGGCGACCTCGCCGGCCCGTGAGGCGGCGCCCACGATCGCCGTGCTGCCCTTCTCCGTGGTGACCACGCGCGACTCGGGCCAGTTCGCGCGCTCCATCGCCAGCGTGTTCACCGAGGCGCTCGCCGAGCGCAACGGCGTCGCCACCGTGGACGCCAACAACCTGGTCGGCCTGTGGGACGCGGACCACCGCCGCGTCGGCGCGCCGCTCGATTCCAACGCGCGATTCGCCTACGGGCTGGGCGCCAACCAGATGATTCTCGGCACCTACATCGAGTCGGGCCGCCAGTTCCGCCTCACGGTCAGCATGTACGACACGCACGATCTCACGCGGCTGTGGCGCGACGAGGCCACCGGCCCGGTGGACAGCCTGTTCACGCTGCTCGACCACCTGGCCAGCGCCGCAGCCACCGCCCTGTGCGGGCAGCCGGAATACAACCCGGGCCAGGTGTGCTACGACGTCGCCGCCCGCCCCGCCGATTCGATCCGCGTGGCCGTCGCGACACCCGGCGACAGCGGCGGCACCGTCAGCTTCTTCGCGCGGGTCGGCGCCGACGGCCAGTTGACCGCGGTGCGGTTCCGGTCGGCCAGCGGCGATGAGGCGGTCGCGAGCCGCGCGCTCGAGGCGCTGCGCTCCACCCGGTTCACGCCGGCCCGCAAGGGCGGCCGCGCGGTGGACGCCTGGACCACGGTGGAAGTCCCGGTGGTGGTGTCGGGGCCGGCCGCCGCGAGCGTGCGGCCGCCCGTCGACGCCCGCTGCGATGCGCCCGCCTTCGGCACGCGCAACGAGCACCAGGCCTGCTTCGACACGCGCCCCGTGCCGCAGGCGAATCTCCCGGTCGTGCGGGCGCCGGTCGCGTGTCAGGAATTGCCCACGCCGGCCACGGTGCTGGTCCGCGTGTCCGCCACGGGAGCGGTGGTGGGCGCACCCGCCCTCACCGCGCGCTCGAGCTGCCCGGCCTTCGACTCGGCCGCCACCCAGGCCGCGGCGCAGATCGTCTTCGCTCCGGCCACCAAGGACGCGCAGCCGGTGGCCGCCTGGACCCAGGTCCGCGTCGTTCCCGCGCCCTCGGCGGGCGATACGGCGGGACGGAGGATCAGTTGAGTCCGCGCGCCCGCCACCTCGCGCTCGCCCTCGCCGCGCTGTTGATGCCCGCGGCGGCCCGCGCCCAGCACGCCGTGGAGGTGCAGGTCGCGCCGCCGTTCCTCCACCTCCGGGCTGGCGCGCAGACCATGCTGCTCGCCACCGCGTACGATCCCGACGGCAACCCGGTCAACGCGCGGATCACGTGGAATTCGACCAACATCAACGTGGCGACCATCGACTCCGCCGGCGTCATCCGCGCCGTCGCGCCCGGCCTCACGATCGTGACCGCCGCCCTGGACTCGGCGCCGGGCACGCGCCGGATCGTGGGGCACACCACGGTGCTGGTGGGCGGATGGAGCGGACCGGACCGCAAGCAGTTCATCGTGACGGGCGACTCGGTGCCTCCCGCCGCGTGCGCCGATCCGGAAGTCGGCGTCCGCAACATCGGGCGCGCGTGCTGGGACGTTCCCCCGCTGCACCGCGGCCCGATCCTCCTCGACCCGCCCGCGGGGTGCCCGCAGGTCACGTCGCCCGCGGTGTTCGCGGTGCGGGTGGATTCGGCCGGCGGCATCGACACCACGCGCACGCTGGCGGAGTCGAATTGCGCCGCCTTTCAGGCGGCCGCCCAGCGTCTGGCGGGCCAGGCTTCCTTCGCCGCGGCCCACCGCAACGGCCGCGCGGTGGCGGCGTGGACGATCCTCGTGGTGCGCTCAACCCGCGCGCGCATCTTCATCGCGCCGCCCATGCCCGAACCGCCCCCGCCCGGAACGTCGGGCGCACCGGGGCCGCCCGCGCCGCCCGCGGAGCCCGGCGACCGCAGCCCGCCCCCCGCCAAACAACCGCCGAGGCCCTGATGGATCACTCGGCGTCCGTGGCCGCGATCGGAACGCTCGCCGACCGCATCCTCGCGCCGCTCGCCGGGCGGAGCGACGCCGACTGGGCGCACGCCAGCGAAGGCCGCTGGAGCCCGGGCCAGATCGTCAATCACCTGGCGCTCGCGATCGACCTGTCGGGCAAGGGCTTCGCCTCGCGGATCGACAAGCCGCCGATGCGGCGGCGACCGGCCACGCCGGCGGAACTGGCGGCGCGACTCCTGGTGCTGCGCCTGGGCTGGTTCCCGGTGCGCCGGCGCGCGCCGGCGACCACCACGCCGGAGCCACAGCCCGACCGCACGGCCACCGAACGCCTGCTGCGGGAGGCGGTCGCGCGGTTCGCGGGCGCCGCGGACACCCTGCTGCCGAGCCGGGCGCACGACCTGTTCCTCAAGCATCCGGTGCTGGGCGACCTCAACTATCCCGAGTGGTGCCGGTTTCACGAGCGGCACGCCGCGCACCACCTCAAGCAGCTGCGGTCACGGTTGCCCTGACCGGGCGCTGGGTCTCCAGAGGTTGTTATATTCTAGCGGCTTGAGGCATCCAAACCCGGATCAGGTGACGGCGCCGTAACGTGCGGGAGCCTTCGTAGGTGCGGCACATGCCGCAATATACGGCGTCTCACATGCGACTGGTGTAGTATCGTAACATTAAGCAGATAAACGGCTTAGTTGTTGTGTACTGATGGTGCTTACACCATCTCGACCCTTGCGACGCGCAAGGGGCTGGCACAACTTCTGCTCCGTCGTGGTCGTACCAGTTGGTACGGGGTCGCAACTCCTAGGTGTCTGCCCCGGTCGTTCTTAGGTAGAGAGGTGTGTCATGGCAAAGCCGCTAACGGCAACGCCGACCATCAAGGGTCGAGCGGCCAAGGAAATCTTGCACGAGATCAAACACGGCACGCCAAGCACGCCGAAGCGTGTCGAGACGATCCGCCGTGCCGACGAAGTATACCGCAAAGCGAGCACCAATCAGACTCAGGCGTAACTCTTGTCGTTCTTGGATACGCTTGCAGTCGAACCGTTACCCCCGGCCCTCAACGCCGGGGGTTTCGATTGTGGGGAGCTCGACCTCACGGACTACTTGTGTGATGGAAGCGCCGAGAACGACCAGAAGGCGAGCGTGTCGCGCACCTATCTCGTGCGTACCCAAGCCGGGGAGATAGTTGGATACTTTAGTGTCCTTGCGGACGCGATCCGCCTGCACACTAAGGAGCGGCCCGACGGCTGCAACTATCCGAGCGCGCCGGCGCTGAAGCTCGGTCGCATGGGCAGGGACGTGAAGTACCGAGGCCAGGACATCGGTCGCTGGATTCTCGACTACGTGGTGGGTATGGCGCGGGCTGCGTCTGTGCGTATGGGTGTCCGCTATGTGACGCTGGACGCTCTAAAGCGCCCCAAGCTCATCGCATGGTACAAGGAGTACGGGTTTGTAGAGAACAAAGCGCATGGAAACTTCATGGCTCGGATCAGGAACCTCGCCTCGCGTGACAAGCTGGACCATGTGAGTATGCGGTTCGACATAGTACTGCAGTGACGACCAGATTTAATGCGTGACCAACGAGCGGAAACACGAAGCGGCGCGCCGTCCATCCAGCGACCCGATCAAGGCCGCATTCGACGCGGTGAACCGACTGACGGCTGACCAGCCCACCAAAGCAAAGACGGCGCCAAAGAAGCGCCGCCCGACCCGCAAGAGCAAGTAAACCCAGCGCGAGCCCTTAGGCGGACTCGGGAAACTCCAACGCCGCTTGGGCTGTCTCTGGCCGCGGCATAAGCCTCCGCGTCGTCTTCTCTGCAATTTCCTTGATATCCTCTGTGCTCCTAAGTGACTGCGGATTCACTCCAGCCTGAGCAAGCGAGTCGGGCGGAAGGTCACCCCTCTTTGGCAAACGTCTGACGGATCGCCCGCTGACCTGGGGCGACGCGGTGGAGTGGATGAACCCGCGAGCCGTCACAATCAAATGACCCAGCGCCCCCTGACCGACTCCCCCTACCACCAACCCGCAGTCGCCCTTAGCTTTCGGGGCTTTTATGGCCGACGTCTCCCTGTCATCCAGCCAGCTCATGCTGCTCGCGGGGACCGCGAACCGGCCCCTCGCCGAGGAGATCGCGGCTGAGCTGAAGCAGCCGCTGTGCCAGGTGTCGATCCGGCGGTTCGCCGACGGCGAGTTGTTCGTGAAAATCGACGAGAACGTGCGGGGCCGGGACGTCTACATCATCCAGCCCAGCAACCCGCCGGCCGAGAACCTCATGGAGCTGCTGCTCCTGATCGACGCGGCCAAGCGGGCGAGCGCGGCGCGCGTCACCGCGGTCATACCCTACTACGGGTACGCGCGGCAGGACCGCAAAGACCAGCCGCGGGTGGCGATCAGCGCGAAGTTGGTGGCGAACCTGGTGAGCACGGCGGGAGCCGACCGGGTGCTGGCGATGGATTTTCACAGCCACCAGCTCCAGGGCTTCTTCGACATCCCGGTCGACCACCTGTACGCGGCGCCGGTGCTGACGGCGCACTACCGGCTGAAGCGGCTGGAAGACCCGGTGGTGGTGGCGCCGGACGTGGGGTCGGCCAAGATGGCGCGCGGGTTCGCGAAGCGGCTCAACGCGTCGCTGGCCATCATCGACAAACGGCGGCCGTCGGCGAACATCGCCGAAGTGGTCAACGTGGTCGGCGAAGTCGAGAACAAGGACTGCCTGATCCCCGACGATCTGATCGACACGGCGGGGACGGTGTGCGAGGCGGCGAAGGCGCTCAAGCGCCTCGGCGCCAAGCGGGTGTTCATCGGCGCGACGCACGGCCTGCTGTCGGCGCCGGCGATCGAGCGCCTGAAAGCGGCCCCGATCGACGAAGTGGCGGTCACGAACACGGTCGTCGTGCCCGAGGCCAAGCGGTTCGACCGGCTCGCGGTGCTGTCGGTGGGCTCGTTGCTCGCCAAGGCGATCGCGAACACGCACCAGGACATGAGCGTCAGTTCGTTGTTCGATTGAGACCTAACGAGGCAGGATCGGCATGAGTCACACAGCGCAGCTCTCCGCCCAGCGTCGCGAACCCGGCCGCAAGGCCGCCGTCAAGGCGGTGCGCCACTCCGGCATGGTGCCGGCCGTCATCTACGGGCACGGCCGCGCGGCGGAAGCGCTCGCGATCGACGCCGCCGAGCTCGGCCGCATGCTCGAGAAGATCGAGCCCGAGAGCACGATCGTCGAGCTGGCCCTGGCGGGCGGCCCGGTGAAGACGCTGATCCGCGAGATCCAGCGCCATCCGCTCAAGGACACGGTGCTGCACGTGGACTTCATGGAGGTCCACGCCGACGAGGCGATCAGCCTCGAAATCCCGGTCCACCTGGTGGGCATCCCCGACGGGGTGCGCAACCAGGGCGGCACGCTCGACCAGGTGCTGCGGACGGTCGAGATCGAGGTGCTGCCGGCCGACATTCCCGAGCGGGTGGAGCTCGACGTGACGGCCCTGACCATCGGGCGGTCGCTGCACGTCTCGGACCTCGTCATCCCGAAGGCGAAGCTGTTGACCGACGCGGATCTCACGGTCTGCACGGTCTCCGCGCCGCGGGTCGAGGAAGCCCCGGCCGCCGTCGCGGCCGAGGGCGCGGCCGTCGAGGGCGCCGTGGCCGAGGCGTCGGCGGAGCCCGAAGTCATCAAGAAGGGAAAGACGGAAGAAGAGACGGCGGAGGAGTAGGCCGCGGCCGGGCACGCGGTCAAGCTCGTCGTCGGCCTCGGGAACCCGGGCGCCGAGTACGCCCGGACCCGGCACAACGCGGGCTTCTGGCTGGCGGACGCCCTGGCGGCGCGCTGGCATCTGCCGCGCTTCAAACGCGAACCCCGCGCCCTCGGCACCGGCGGCCAGACGCCCGCCGGCCGGGTCCATCTGCTCAAACCGCAGACGTTCATGAACGATTCGGGGTTGGCGCTCGCCGGGCTTCGGGCACCGGAGCCTGGCGCGCCGCTCGATCACCTCCTCATACTAGTCGATGATTTCGCGCTGCCAGCCGGGACGTTCCGGATCCGCGCCGCGGGAAGCCCTGGCGGCCACAACGGGCTGAAGAGCGTCGAGCAGCGGCTGGGTACCCGGACCTACGCCCGCCTGCGCATCGGCGTGGGACCGGTGCCGCGCGGCGCGGACGGCTGGCGCGACTTCGTGCTCGAGGAACCGACGGCCGAGGAGCGCGCGGCCATCGCCGACCTGATGCCCGAGATGTGTGAGGCCGTGGAATGCTGGATGGCGGAAGGCACGTCGCACGCGATGGCCCGTTACAACCGGAAGAGCGCGCCGGGCGCGCCGCCGGACGCCTGAGCGTGGTGCTCGCCCGCCTCGAGCGGCTGTCCCCCAGCCAGCGGGTCATGCTGTGCGGTGCGCTCGTGCCGGCGCTCGGCGCACTCGACTATCTCACCGGCACCGAATACAGCTTCGCGGCGTTCTATCTCATTCCGATCGCGATCGGCGCGTGGTCCGTCGGGCGGCGCGCCGGCTGGATGCTGTCGCTGGCCGCTGCGGTGAGCTGGCTGCTGGCCAACGGCTTCGCGGGCCAGCCGGTTCCGGCCGTGGCGATCATCCCGTGGTGGAACGCGGTGGTGCGCTTCGCGCTGTTCCTGGCCGTCGCCCTGAGCCTGAGTTCCCTGCGCACCACCATGGACGCCCTGCGCGAGTCGCTGTCCCGGGAGCGCGAGCTGGCGCGCCTCGATCCGCTCACCGGCGTGGCCAACCCGCGCGCGTTCCGGGAGCTGGCCGCCAAGGAGTTGGCGCGTTCGGCGCGGTTCGAACGGCCGCTGGCGCTGCTGTACGTGGACGCCGACGGGTTCAAGCAGGTGAACGACACCCAGGGCCACGCGGCGGGCGACGAAGTGCTGCGCCGCGTCGGCATGGCGCTGCGCTCGCAGGTGCGGATGGTGGACGTGGTGGCGCGCATCGGCGGGGACGAGTTCGCGGTGCTGCTGAGCGAGACAGGCGAGGACGGCGCCGTCTCCGCGGCGCACAAGTTGCACGAGGTGCTCACCGCCGAAATGGCGCGCGATGCGACGCCCGTCACGTTCAGCGTAGGGGCGGTGGTGGCGCCCGGCACGGTGGAACTCGACGAGCTGGTGCGCGCGGCCGATCACGTCATGTACGAAGTAAAGCGCGCGGGCAAGAACCACGTGCGGATGCGCCCGTTTGCCGGCGGCGCCTGAGCCGCGACGCATCAACGCGTCGTCCTACGCCCGCTTCTGATAGGTCCCGATCAGCTCCGCTTTCCCGATCACGTGTCCGCGCATTTCCCGCTCCACGCGTGCCTTGTCCGCGCCCGAGAGCACCGGCAGCCGGACGTCGAGCGCGTAGAGCTTGTGGACGTAGCGGTGCCGGCCGATCGGCGGACAGGGGCCGGTGTAGCCGGCCCGGCCCTGGTCGTTCAGCCCGACGCTCGCGCCGGCGGGCAGGTCGGCCGCCGCACCGGCCGCCAGCGCGTGACAGCCGGCCGGCAGGTTGTAGAGCACCCAGTGGACGAAGGTGCGCCGGGGCGCCGCCGGATCGGGGGCGTCCGGGTCGTCCACGATGAGCGCGAAGCTGCGCGTGCCCTCGGGCTCCCCGCTCCACTCCAGCGGCGGCGAGACGTCCGCCCCCTCGCAGGTGCACTCCGCCGGCACCGGCTCGCCCGCCCGAAACGCCGGGCTGCGCAATACGAGCGCCATGGTCGCCCTCCCGCTAGATTGAACGCTGCATGATGCGTTCCCGTGATCCGCGCCGTGGCAAGTTCGCGGATGGCGCCCTACCCCGTAAGGTGCATCCCCTCCTCGCGTGAGCCCCGGCGCGTCCCCTCCCGCCCCGGTGTTCTTCGACCCCACTGGCCGGCGGCGCCGCGCGATCAACCGCGCCTCGCTGATCGCGGGGATCGGCACCGGCGTGGCCGGCGTGCTGTTCACGATCAGCCTGTTGGCGGCGCCGTTCGTGCAGCAACCCGGTGCCGGGAGCCAGGCGGCCCACCTCGCGCACCGCACCTCGGGCAGCCTGCTGGCGTCCCGCCGGGTGCGCGTCTCGCGCCACCTCGCGGCGCGGGCGCGCGCGGCGCTGGAGCAGGAGATCGCCGCGTCGCACAACATTCCCGCGCCGCGGGGTGACACGATCGTCGGCGCGTTCTACGTGGTGTGGCAGCCCAACGGCTTCAACGAGCTCGCGGTCAACGCCAGCCACCTGACGACCCTGTTCCCCGAGTGGATGCACCTGGCGCGCGACGGGGCGAGCCTCGACCTGCGCGACTGGGACCCCACGGTCAACACGCGCAACCCCGACGTGGTGAAGCTGGCGTACCTGCACCATCTCGACATCCTGCCGATCCTCAACAACGCGGAGTCGCGCCAGTTCGATCCGCAGCGCGCGGCGCTGATGCTGCGCTCGCCGGTGCGGCGGCGCGCCGTGGCGCACCGGGTGCGCGAGTTCCTGATGGCCAACGGGTTCGACGGCGTCAACGTCGACTTCGAGCAGCTCGACTCGGCCGACTACGCGCGGTTGCCGGCGTTCCTGGCGGAGCTCAAGGCGGCGCTGCCGGACACCCTGCGGGTCAGCGTCGACATCGAGGCGTCGCTGCCGACGCCGATGATCGCGCGGCTCGCCCGCATCGCGGACTTCGTGGTGCTGATGACGTACGCGGAGAACGGCCCCGGCACGGCGCCCGGCCCGCTCGCGGCGTTGCCGTGGTTCGACAGCCTGCTCACGCGGGTGCGGCCGGCGGTGCCGCCGGGCAAGCTGGTCGTGGGCATCGGCAACTACGGCGTGGACTGGACGCGGGGCGGCAGCGCGGGACCGATCACGGTCCAGGACGCGTGGGTGCGGGCACACAACCAGCGGCCGGACGACCCGCCCGAGAAGGTCGTGGACTTCGACGACGTCTCGCTCAACCCCACGTTCGTCTACCAGGGCGACAGCACCGACCAGCATGAGGTGTGGTTCCTCGACGCCGCGACGGCGTACGACGAGCTGCGGCTGACCCAGCGCCACGGCGCGGCCGGCTCGGCGCTGTGGGTGCTGGGGGCCGAGGACCCGTCGCTGTGGACCCTGTACGACCGGCGCAACACGGAGGGACCGGTGGCCCCGGCGCGGCTCGACACGATTCGGGCGCCGGGCGGCATCACGTACACCGGCCGCGGCGAGATGCTCACCGTCGCGGCGCGGCCGCGCGACGGACTGCGCAGCACCGACGTCGACTCGTCGACCGGGCTCATCTCCGACGAGACGTATCACACCTATCCCTCGTCGTTCGTCGTGCACCGTTCCGGCTACCGGCCGCGGCTGCTCGCCCTCACGTTCGACGACGGGCCGGACGACAAGTGGACCAGCGCCATCCTCGACACGCTCGACGCGCTCGACGTGCACGCGACGTTCTTTCTGGTGGGCCAGAACGTCGAGAAGTACCCCGACGTGGTGCGGCGCATGGTGGCCGACGGAGACGACATCGGCAACCACACCTACACCCATCCCAACATGGCGGTGGTGGGGCGGCGGCGCGGCGCGCTCGAGCTGAACGCCGCGCAGCGCGCCATCGAGGCGGTGACCGGGCGCTCGACCACGCTGTTCCGCGTGCCGTACAACGTGGACGCCGAGCCGCAGTACGACGAGGAAGCCGGGCCGCTCGAGGTCGCCTCGTCGCTAGGCTACGTCACCGTGGGCGAGCAGATCGACCCGAACGACTGGAACCTCGTCGTGACCGAGCCCGACGGCACGCACCGGCCGCGCACCGTCCAGGAGATCGTCGACTCCACCATCGCGCAGGTCCACGCCGGCGTGGGCAACGTCATCCTGCTCCACAGCGCCGGCGGCGACCGGTCGCGGACCGTGAAGGCCCTGCCGCAGATCGTGCGGCTCCTCCAGGACGAGGGCTACCGGTTCGTCACCATCTCCGAGCTGCTCGGCGAGCCGCGCGACGTCGTGATGCCGCCGGTGCAGGCCCGCGACCTGGTGTTGGTGGGCTTCGACCGGGTGACGTTCGAGATCATGGACCTCGCCGAAACGCTGCTGACCTGGGGCTTCCTCGCGGCCGTGGCCCTCGCCCTGGCGCGATTGGCGATCGTGGTCCCGCTGGCGGTGAAGTCGGCCCGGGTGCTGGCACACGCTTCGTACGACGAGGCCTATCGGCCGCCGGTCAGCGTGCTGGTGCCGGCCTACAACGAGGCGCCCGTCATCGCCCGGACGGTGGCGGCGGCGCTCGCCAGCGAGTGGCCCGCGCTCGAGGTGATCGTGGTGGACGACGGCTCGGCGGACGGCACCGCCGGCGTCGTGGAGCAGAGCTTCGCCGGCGATCCGCGGGTGCGCGTGCTGCGGCAGGCCAACGCGGGCAAGGCCGCCGCGCTCAACACCGCCATCGCCCAGGCGCGCCACGAGGTGCTGGTCGCCTTCGACGCCGACACCCAGGTCGAGCCCGGCGCGATCGCGCTGCTGGCGCGCCACTTCGCCGACCCGATGGTCGGCGCGGTGGCGGGCAACGTCAAGGTCGGCAACCGCATCAACGCGCTGACCGTGTGGCAGTCCATCGAGTACATCACCAGCCAGAACCTCGACCGCCGCGCCTACAGCCTGCTCAACGCGGTCACGGTGGTGCCCGGGGCGATCGGCGCGTGGCGCCGCGCCGCCGTCCACGACGTGGGCGGCTTCGTCACCGACACGCTGGCCGAGGACATGGACCTCACCTTCCGGCTGCGCCGCGCCGGCTGGCGCATCACCGCGGACATGGACGCCGTCGCGTGGACCGAGGCGCCCGAACGCTTCGGCCCGTTCCTCCGGCAGCGGTTCCGGTGGGCCTACGGCTCGCTCCAGGTGCTGTGGAAACACCGTGCGGCGTTAGGCAGATACGGCGCGTTCGGCCGGCTCGCGCTCCCGGCGCAATGGCTGTTCGGCGTCATCTTCCAGGCCCTGGGCCCGCTGGTAGACCTGCGCCTGCTCTACGCGATGCTGAGCGTGGCCGCGTCGGCCGTCCTCGGCTCGGCGCTGCACCAGGATTTCCAGCCGCTGCTGCAACTCGAGCGGATCCTGGTGCAGACCGGGTTCTTCTATGGGCTGTTCTTCTGCGTCGACTTCGCCACCTCGCTGGTTGCGCTGCGGCTCGACCGCGAGGACGGTCGCCAGCTGTGGTGGCTGTTCTGGCAGCGGTTCGTGTACCGGCAGACGATGTACTACGTGCTGTGGAAGGCGGTGGTCGGGGCGGCCAAGGGGAAGCGCCACGGGTGGGGGAAGATCCAGCGCACCGGGTCGGTGGTCCGCCAGGAACACCGCGAAGCCGTGCTGACCGGCTAGCGCGGCGCCGCCTCACCTGGAAATCCCGCGCCGGGCCGGGTAGCTTTCCGCCCACAACTCAACCTGTTCCCGTCTCCCCGGACGGGGACCACGCGACCACAGGAGGGGCTCCGACGTGACCCGTCAATACGAAGTCGTCTACATCTTCGATCCCGCGCTGGAAGAGGCGGCCGTGAACGAACGGCTGGCGCGCTTCCACGGCCTGCTGGGCGGCGCCCAGCCGACCACCAACCACTGGGGCAAGCGCACGCTGGCCTACAGCGTGAAGCGCAAGGACACCGGCTACTACGTGGTGGACCAGTTCGAGACCGAGCCCACCGCCCTGCCGGAATTCGAGCGCGCGGTGAAGCTCGAGGAAGGCGTGCTGCGCTTCCTCGTCGTGCAGATGGAAGGCGAGATGCCCGCGCCGATCCCGGTCGAAGCGGCGGCCATCCCGGCCGAGGAGGAAGACGAATGATTCGCACGCGGACCAAGACCTGCCCGGTGTGCGAGGCCGGCGTACGGGTGCTCGACTACAAAGACGAGCGCGCGCTCGGCCGGTTCCTGACCGACCGCGGCAAGATTCTGCCGAGTCGGCTCTCGGGCATGTGCGCACGCCACCAGCGCCAGCTGTCGACGGCCATCAAGCGCGCCCGCCAGCTCGCCCTGCTGCCGTACATCAAAGGGTACGGACAGTAGCGTGAAGCCGCGCCCCTGGCGGCTCGCCGTCGGGGCTCTCCTGTACCTCGTCGGCGTCGGCTTCGTCGCGCCGCTGGCGCTCGTCGTCGCCCCGCTCGCGGCGCTCCTCGCGCTGCAGCGGCCGGGGCGCCGCGAAGCGCTGGTGGCCGCCGGCCTCGCCGTGCTCACCCTGTGGAGCTGGATCGGGGCGCCGGACGCCTACGAGCGGTTCGGCGCGGCGTGGACGCTGCTCGTGGTGGGCAGCCTGGTCCTGGTGCTCTCGCGCCGCGAGGCCGGCACGACTCGGCTGGTGTCGTCGGGCCTGCTCACCGTGTCGCTCGCGGGCGGGGTGGGCGCGCTGCTGGTGGGCGTCACCAGCTTTTCGTTCGCGCAGCTCACCTGGCTGGCCAACCGCCATTTCAGCGCGCAGGCGCGGTTGTGGATCGACGCCGCCTCCGGCGCCCTCGCGCCGGGCGACAGCACGGCGCGCAGCGCGCTGGCCGCCTTCGAGTCCTCGTCCATCGCGCTCGCCGACACGGTGAGCCGCTACCTGCCGGGCCTGGTGCTGCTCCAGTCGCTGGCCGCGCTGGCGCTGGCCTGGGCGCTGTACCGGACCATCGCGCGGGAGCCCGAGGGCACACCCCTCCCCTCGCTGCGCGAGTTCCGCTTCAACGACCATCTCATCTGGGGCGTGGTGGCGGCCCTGGTGACGCTGGTGCTGCCGCGCCTCGGGCCGCTGCACGAGGTCGGCGGCAACCTGGCCGCGTTCTTCGGCGGCCTGTACGTGCTGCGCGGCGTCGGCGTGCTGGCCGCGCTGTTCGGCGCGGCGGGCATGGGCGGCCTGGGCGTGATGCTGTTCGGCGTGTTCGTGGTGCTGTTCCTGCTGCCGGTCGCGGCCCTGGTTGCCCTCGCGCTCGGCGTTACCGACACCTGGGTGGACTGGCGGCGCCGCGCGGCCGCGCGGCAGGGCTGACGGCGACCCGGCCGGCGCCCCGCGGGCCCGGCTTCCTCTAGAATATCGACAGGAGCGCACGGATGGACGTGATCTTGCGAACCGACGTGGACAATCTCGGCAAGGCCGGCGAGGTGGTCAAAGTCAAGGACGGCTACGGGCGCAACTACCTGCTGCCGCGCGGTCTGGCCTATCAGGCCACCGAGAGCAACCGGCGCCGGCTCGACGCCGAGCACGCGCAGAAGGGCCGCAAGCAGGCGGCCGAAGTCGCCGACGCGCGCGCGGTGGCGGAGCGGCTGGGCGCGGTGTCGCTGACCTTCACCATGAAGGCGGGCGACGGCGACAAGCTGTTCGGGTCGGTGACCGCGGCCGACCTGGCGGAGCGGCTGAAGGCCGAGGGGTTCGCGCTGGACAAGAAGCAGATCGAGCTGGCCGAGCCTCTCAAGGCGTTAGGCGTCTACAAGGTCCCGGTGCGCCTGCACCACGAGGTGAAGCCCGAGGTGCGGGTCTGGGTCGTCAAGGAGTAGCCGCGCCGTGACGGCGGCGATCGCGTATCTCGACGGGCCCCGGCTGCGGCGATCCTTGATCGCCGCGGAACGGTGGGTCGCGGCGGGCCGCGAGGAGCTGAACCGCCTCAACGTGTTTCCGGTGCCCGACGGCGACACGGGCACCAACTTCTGGCTGACCATGCGCGGCGTGGCCGAGGCGATGCACCGGCTCGGCGACGCGCCGCTCCCCGAGGTGTCGCGCGCCGCCGCGCAGGCGGCGGTGATGGGCTCGCGCGGCAACTCCGGCATGATGCTGTCGCACTTCCTGGTCGGCTTCTCCGAGGGCCTCGGTGAGCGGTTCCGGGTCCGCTCGCGCGAACTGGCCGCCGCGATCCGGCGCGGCTTCCAGGGCCTCAGCGGCGCGCTCGAGCATCCGGTGGAAGGCACCATTCTCACCGTGTGCCGCGAAGCCGCCGACGAGGCCGAGCGCGCGGCCGCCGCCGACGACGACCTGGGCTGCGTCATCCGCCGCACGCTGCATGGCGCCGAAGCCGCGCTCCAGCGCACGCCCGAGCTGCTGGCGACGCTCCGCGAGGCCGGCGTGGTGGACGCCGGCGGCAAGGGCTTCGTCCGGATTCTCGAGGGCATCGTCCGGCTCATTGACGGACAGGCCACCGAAGAAGCCGAGGCCGACCGCGCCGCGTTCGCGCCGGTGCCGGCCGCCACCGCCGCCGTGGAGCACGGGCGCGACTTCCGGTTCTGCAGCGAGGTCCTGGTCCGCGGGCCCGCGCTCCCGAGTTCCGGCGACGCCCGGCGCGCGCTGCACGCGCTGGGCGGCGATTCGCTCCAGGTGCTGCGCAGCGGCGACCTGCTGCGGGTCCACGTCCACCTCGACGACCCCGCCCCACTGTTCGCGCTCGGCGAAACCTGGGGCGAAGTGCTGACCCGGAAAGCCGAAGACATGCGGCGCCAGCATCGCATGCTGGGCGTGGCGCGGCGGCCGGTCGCCGTGGTGAGCGACACGGCGTGCGACCTCCCCGACGAGCTGGTGGACCGGTACGGGATCGCGCTGGTGCCGCTCCAGCTCATGTTCGGCGCGGAGGTCTACCAGGACCGGTTCGGCCTCGACACCCGGGCCTTCTACCGCCGGCTGCGCCGCAAGGCGGCGGTCCGCCCGACCACCAGCCAGCCCACGGTCCAGACGTTCCACGACGTGCTCGCGCACGCCAGCGCCGAGGCCGACGCGGTCGTCGGCGTGATCCTGTCGTCGGGGCTGTCCGGCACGTTCGCCAACGCCGAGGCCGCGCGGCGCTCGCTCAAGACCGACCGCGTGACGCTGGTGGACAGCCGCGGGGTCTCGCTCTCGCAGGGACTGCTCGCGCTCAAGGCCGCGGAGCTGGCCGAAGCGGGCTGGGGCGTGGCCGACATCGTGGCCGAGCTGGCGCGGGTGCGCGCCCACTGCGGCCTGTTGTTCACGGTGGCGACGCTCGAGAACCTGGTGCGCTCGGGCCGGGTGTCGCGGGCGAAGGGCTGGATCGCCGGCCTGCTGGATCTGCTGCCGATTCTGAGCGTGGACCAGGACGGGCGGATCGAGCCGGTGGACCGGGTGCGGGGGCGCCGCGCGGTGTTGCCGCGCATGCTCGATCTCCTCGGTGACGCGCTCCCCGCCGCGCGCCCGCGGCTGCGGGTCGGCATTGTGCACGCGGACTGCCCCGACGTGGCCGAGCGGGTGCGGCACGCGGTCGTGGAGCGGTTCGCGCCGGACGACGTGATCGTCACCACGGTGACCCCGGTCATCGCGGCGCACGCCGGTCCGGGGGCATGGGGTATCGCGTGGCAGGTCGAGGACACGGGGGCCGTTCCGGCGGGGAACAAACCAGCGGCGCCGGCGCTATGAGCAGGCATCACCCGGTCCGAACCCCACGCAGCGTCCGGCGCGCCCCTCTGGCGGCGGCGCCCGCGACGTTGGAGCTTGCGTTGGCGGCGTGCGCGGAGCGCAAGGCCGTCGAGGGCGTGATGCTCGATCTGCGCGGCCTGTCGGACGCGACCGACTTCTTCGTCGTCGTTTCGGGCACGTCCGATACCCACGTTCGAGCCATCGCCGAGCACGTGCTCGCGACGCTGGCGGTTGGCGGCACGCGGGCGCATCATGTCGAAGGGCTGACGCAGGGCCGCTGGGTGCTCCTGGACTTCGTCGATTTCGTGGTGCACGTGTTTCATCCCTCGCTGCGGGCCTTCTACCAGCTCGAGGGGCTGTGGGGGGACGCGCCGCGTCGCGCGCTGGCCGCGGGGGAATGACGACCATGGCATCCACATTGCGACGGTTGGTGGTCGTGCTGGCGGCGGTGACGCTCGCCGCGCCCGCGGCGCTCGAGGCGCAGTACTTCGGCTCGAACAAGGTCGTGTACAGGCGCTTCGACTTCGAGATCATCCAGACCGAGCACTTCGACGTGTACTTCTACGGCCACGAACGCGCCGCCGCGATGGACGCGGCGCGGATGGCCGAGCGGTGCTACGCGCGGCTGTCGCGGATCCTGAACCACGAATGGCGCGAGCGCAAACCGCTCATCCTCTACGAATCCCTGTCGGACTTCGTCCAGACCAACGCGATCGAGGGCGACCTGGGCGAGGGCGTGGGCGGCGTCACCGAGCCGCTCAAGCACCGCATGGTGGTGCCGTTCTCCGGATCGTACGCCGATTTCGAGCACGTGCTGCAGCACGAGATGGTGCACGCCTTCCAGTTCGACGTATTCAGCCGCGGCCATCCCGGCGCCGGCCTCAACACCCTGGCGTCCATCAATCCGCCGCTGTGGTTCATGGAGGGCATGGCCGAATACCTCTCGCTCGGCCCGCTCCACCCGCAGACGGCCATGTGGTTGCGCGATGCGGCCATCGAGGGCCCGTTCCCCACCATCGAAGAGATGACGTACGACCCGCGCATCTTCCCGTACCGGTTCGGTCACGCGCTGTGGGCGTACATCGGGCAGAAGTGGGGCGACGAAACGATCGGCGCGATTCTCCAGGGCACCATGGCCGGCGGCGTCGAGCACGCCTTCCAGCGGGTGCTCGGCCTCTCGCTCGAGCAGCTGTCCGACCAGTGGCGCGACGCGGTGCGCCAGACCTACCTGCCGCAAGTCGCCGGCAACGAGCCGGCCCGGGAGTTCGCCCGGGTGGTGCTGAACGAGAAGCGCTCCGGCGGCACCTACCACGTCTCGCCGCAGCTCTCGCCCGACGGCACCAGCATCGCGTACATGTCGGAGCGCAATTTCTTCTTCGTCGACCTGTGGCTCGCCAACACCGAGACCGGCCACGTCGAGAAGCGGCTGGTGCACTCGAACATCGACCCCAACTTCGAGTCGCTGCGGTTCGTCAACTCCGCCGGCGCGTGGTCGCCCGACGGGCGGCAGTTCGTGTTCGCGGCCAAGCGCGGCGGCGAGGACGACATCGACATCGTGGACGTCCGCACCGACCACGTCACGCACCTCCGGGTCGACGTGGACGGCGTGACCAATCCGAGCTTCTCGCCCGACGGCAGCCAGATCGTGTTCACCGGCATGGACGGCGGCCTGTCCGACCTGTTCATCGTCGGCGCCGACGGCCACAACCTGCGCCGCCTTACCAACGACCGCTACGCCGACCTGCTGCCGCAGTGGTCGCCCGACGGCCGCACCATCGCGTTCACCACCGATCGCGGGCCGGACACCGACTTCGACCAGCTGCGCTTCGGCAACCTGCGCCTCGCGCTGTACCATCTGGACGGCGACTCGATCACCGTCCTGCCCCACATGGCCGACGGCAAGAACGTCGATCCGGTGTGGGCGCCGGACGGCAGCGCGCTGGCGTTCGTGTCGGACCGCTCCGGCATCCCGAACGTGTTCCTGTACAACTTCGCGACCCAGAACGTGTACCAGATCACCCACGTGATGACCGGCGCGATGGGCATCACCGACCTGTCGCCGGCGCTGTCGTGGGCCCGCCAGGCGGACAAGCTCGCGTTCACGGTGTTCGAGAACGGCGACTACAACGTCTACATGCTCGATAACCCGCGCGCGCTCAAGCGCGAGCCGTTCCACCTCGACGAGGCCAGCGCGGTCAACTACGCCAACGCCGCCGCGCAGCCGCTCCGCCCCGACGTGGTGCAGGGACGCGGGATCCGCCCGATGACGCTGGCCGCGGCCACGCGCCGGGCCCCCGCGCCGCCTTCGGCCGCACCCGTGCCGACGACAGCGCCGACGACGGCGCCGACGCCGGACTCCTCCACCGCCGCCCCCGCGCCGACCGGGCAGCCGCCGGCCCCGGCCACCGCGCCGGCTCCCCCGGACACCGCGGGCGCCGGCTCGGTCTACCGCAGCGCCGGCGCGATCCGGCCCTCCGACGTGCCGTCGACGGCGCTCGGCGACACCTCGCTCGCGCCGGTGAACGTCGCGGCGCTGCTCGACAGCGCGACGCTGGCGCTGCCCGACACGTCCGAATTCGACGTGCATCCCTACCGCGTCCGGTTCACGCCCGACTACGTGAGTCGGCCGTCCATCGGGTATCAACGCGACAGCTTCGGCCGCGGGGTGTTCGGGGGCACGGAGATGGAGTTTTCCGACATGCTCGGCAACCGCTCGATGCTGTTTTCGGCGGCGGTCAACGGGCGGATCTCGGAGGCCCAGCTGTTCGCCGCCTACCTCAACCAGACCGAGCGGCTGACCTGGTCGGCGGGCATTTCGCAGGAGCCGATCTTCTTCCTCAGCGGCTCGAGCTACGATCCCACCGGCGGACCCGGGGGCGTGCCCGCGTACACCGACCAGATCACGCGGCTGGTGTTCCGCGAGGCGTTCGCGCAGGCATCCTACCCGTTCAACCGGTTCAAGCGCATCGAGCTCGGCGTGGCCGCGGCGAACATCAGCCAGGCGACGCTCAACGAGACGACCGTCTACGATCCCTCGGGCGTGTACCTGATCGACAGCGTGTCGAACGCGGCCAGCGTGACCTTCTTCCAGCCGACGCTGGCGCTCGTTTACGACAACTCGCTGTTCGGCTACACCAGCTCGATCTACGGGCACCGCTACCGCCTGGAAGTCTCCCCGGCCATCGGCGGCTGGCATTACACGCAGGCCCTGGTGGACTACCGGCGCTACGACATGGTGTTCGCGCCGTTCTTCACGCTCGCCACGCGCGCGATGCTGCTGGGGCGGTTCGGCCGCGACGGCGACCAGTTCCCGCTCTACCTCGGCTCGACCGACCTGGTGCGGGGCTACACGTACGGCTCGTTCCGCTCGACCGAGTGCAGCACGCCCGATCCCACGTCGGCGACGGGCTGCCCCGAACTGGACCAGCTGGTGGGCTCGCGCATCGCCGTGGGCAACGTGGAGTTTCGCTTTCCGCTGATCCGCAACCTGTCGCTGGGCTTCCTTCCGGTCGGCTTCCCGCCCATCGAGGGCGTGGTGTTCTACGACGCGGGCCTGGCGTGGAGCCAGGGGTCGGACCTGCGGTGGTCGCGGCCGGCGGGCGCCGACCTCGACCAGGTGCGCGCACCCGTGACGTCGTACGGCGCCGGCGTGCGCGTCAACCTGTTCGGCTTCACGGTGCTCCGGATCGACTACGCCGTGCCGCAGCAGCGGCCGCTGAAGGGCGGCTACTGGATGGTGAGCCTGGGGCCGCCGTTCTAGCCCCGATTCCTCTATTACCAGCCAGCGCCGACGCATTAGATTTTGTCGCGTTGAGACCCCTCGTGTTCGCGGTATTCGTCCTCGCGCTCTCGGCGTGCTCCAGGCGTGCGCCGCGGGCGTCCGCGTCGGCCCCCGACACCACCCACCCGGAGACGATCGGCACGCCCGTCGCGTTCCGACTGCCGCGGGCCGGCGGCATCGTCGCCGTGTACCGGCTGCCCTCCCTCGAAGAGGTGAAGTGGGGCGCGGGGCGGGTCAGCTCGCCGCGCTCGGCGGTGGGCGTGGACCGGGTTGGCCGGCGGCTGGTGTTCCGCGATTCGACGGGCAGCGTGGCGACCTACGACCTGGTCGCCTCGCGCGAGCGGGTCGTCGCGCCGCATGGCAGCCTCGCCGCGCTCGGCTCCGACGGGACGCTGCTCGCGGTGGATACCACCGGCAGCGTGATCGAGAGCGAGCCGTGGGGCGTGCGCGTGTGGACCGGCTCCCTCGGCCGCGGCGTCCGCGCCGCCTTCGCGGCGCCGGGCGGCCGGCTGCTTCTGGTCCGGCATGCCGGCACGGACTCGGTGGCCGTGGCGACGCGCGAGAACGGCGTATCGGGCGCGCGCCGCGCTCCGGCGTCCACGGCGCGCACGGCCAGCCGCGACGGCGACGCCGTGGCGTTCGCGGTGGACAGCGGCGTCGTGGTCGTCGAAGAGGGCGAGCGCGCCCGGTGGTTTGTGCGGCTGGCGGGCAAGCCGTCGGCGCTGGCGTTCTCGCCCTCCGGCCACCGCATCTACGTCGCGCTGGCGGAGAAGAACGCGCTCGCCGTCATCGACCGGTTCGCCCAGAAGGAGCGCAATGAGATCGCGCTGCCCGGACACGCGACGGCGCTGCGGATGGACCCGTGGGGGCGCGTCGTGCTGGTGCGCGGCGCGGCGGCCGACAGTGTCGCGCCGACCTGGGTCGTGAGCATCGCGGACGACGACGTGGCGGGCACGCTGGGCACGGCCTGGGCCAGCGACCTGCCCACGGTCACCAAGGAGGGCGTGGTCCTGGTGCGCCAGGGCGGCGCGGTGGTCGCCCGCGACGTGCGCACGCTCGACTCGCTCGGGGCGCTTGCCGGAGGCGCCGGCGACCTGTGGTTCACCGGCCGCGGCTCTCCCCCGCCCGCCACCGCGAGCCTGCGCGCCGCGGCCGCCGACTCGGGCCACGGCGCGACGCCCGCCGCCGCCAGGCGCATGCCCGCCGAGCCGCCGGCGACGACCTACTGGGTCCAGGTCTCGGTGTCGCGCAACGAGGCGTGGGCGCGCGCCCTCGCGCAGGAGCTCAACGCCGGCCACCACGACGCGCAGGTCGGCCCGCCCGCCGACAGCACCGAGGGCTGGCGCGTGCTGACCGGGCCGTACCGCTCGCGCGAGGCGGCCGACTCCGCCGGCCGCGCGTTAGGCAGGCCGTACTGGGTGGTCGACCGCGGGCCGCGCCAGTGATGACCATCACCCAGGTGAGACCCGGCACGCTCGACGCGCAGATTCCGCCGCTCATCGGCGAGTCGGCGGTGATCGCGCTGGTGCCGGCCACCGACGACCGGCTGTGGGCCGCCGCCGTCGCCTGGCGCGTCGCCCGGGCGCTGGCCGCCGCGGGCCGCCGCACCGCGCTGGTGGACTGCTTCGTGAACGACCCGATCCTCCACGACATCGCCGGCGCCCCGAACGACGAGGGCATCGTCGACGCGTTCGAGTACGGCGCCTCGCTGCAGCGCATCGCGCAGCAGCAGCCCGAAACGCGCCTGTACTTCATTCCCGCGGGCACGTTCGCGCCCGACCCGCATCCGCTCACGGCGCACCCGCGCTGGCGGCGGCTCTCCGCCGGCTTCCGCCACGAGGAGGCGCGGCTGCTGCTGTTCTGCGCCGACACCGCTCTCGCCGACCTCGCCGCCGAGCCCGATGGGCTGATCGTGCTGGCGCCGCAGGGGATGGATCTCGCGCTGGCGGAGTGGCCCGCGCTGGCCGCGGCGGTCGGCGCCGGGAAGCCGCCGCTGCTCGCCGTCATCGCCGACGAGGGACCCGAGGCGCGGCCGTCCCGGCCGGCGCCCGCGACCCCGTCCGGGGCCGACCAGCAGCCAGCCCCGCCCGAGCCGGCGGCGGCCGCGGCATCGGGTGTCGCCGCCGTGGCGCCGGGCCCGCCGCCGACGGTGCGCCGGCCGCGGGACAGCGCGCCGATGGCGATGCTGATCCGCCCCGAGCGGAGCCCGGCGACCGGCATCGTCGTCGCGCTCGTGGTCGTCGCCGCCCTTGCCGCACTCGGCTACGCGTACCGCGCGCCCGTGCTCCGCCTGGCGGGCCTCGGCCCCGCGGCCGCCGCCGCACCGGTCGCGCCTGCGCGGCGCGACACCGCCCAGGCCGCGTCGCTGCCCGCCGTGGACACCCTGCCCTACGTCGTGGCCGTGTCGGAGTGGAGCACGCCGCGCGACGCGTTCGGCGTCGGCGACACGCTCGAGCTGCACGGCTGGCACGCCATCATCACGCCGGTGCGGCTCCAGGGCCGGATCTGGTATCGCGTCTATGCCGGCCCGCGCGCCACCGAGGCCGAGGCGGACTCGCTGCTCGCCGACCTGCGCGCCCATCACCTGATCGCCGCCGACGGCGGTGAGGCCCTCGCGCTCCCGCTGTCGCTCGCGCTGCCGGGCCGGTACACGCCCGGCCAGGCCGAGACCGAGCGGGCGCGGCTGCGCGCCGCGGGCGTCCCGGCGTTCGCGTTAGGCCAGGCCGACGGCGGGTACCGCCTCTACGCGGGCGCGTTCGACGCCGCGCCCAGCGCCGTGCTCCTCCAGAGTCTTCTCACTCCAGCCGGCGGCACCGGCAGTCTCGGGCCGCGTGTGGGATTCGTGCCATGAAGCTGCGCCGTCTCGAGCTGTCGGGCTTCAAGTCGTTCGCGGACACCGTCGAGGTGCACGTCCAGGACGGCGTCACCGCCATCATCGGACCCAACGGCTGCGGCAAGTCGAATGTGTCCGACGCGGTGCGCTGGGTGCTCGGCGAGCACAACCCGCGGGTGCTGCGCGGCGCGCGCATGGAGGAGGTCATCTTCCAGGGAGCGGCCGGCCGGCGCGCCCTGAACGTGGCCGAGGTCAATCTCGTCTTCGACAACAGCGACCGCGCCCTCGACCTGGATTTCCAGGAGGTGGTGCTTGGGCGCCGCGTGTCGCGCTCGGGCGAGAGCGAGTACTTCATCAATTCCGCCGGCGTCACGCGTCGCGAGCTGCTCGCCACGATCGCCGGCACCGGCCTGGGCACCGACCAGGGCGTGGTGATCGAGTCGCGGATGGTGGACGCGCTGCTGTCCGACCGGCCGGACGACCGCCGTGCGCTGTTCGAGGAAGCCGCCGGGCTCGGCCTGTATCGCGACCGCAAGCGCAGCACCGAGCGCCGCCTCGAGGAGACCGCGCTGGACCTCACCCAGGTGGAGAATCTGATCGCCGAGGTGCAGAGCCGGGTGCGGTCGCTCGCCCGCCAGAAGCGGAAGGCGGAGCGCTACCAGGAGCTGGGCACCCGGCGCTACAAGGTGGTGGCGGGACTCGCGCGCCGCGACGTGGCGGCGCTCGACGAAGCGCTGCGGTTGCTGCGCGAACGCGCGCTGGCCCTCGGGAGCGAGATCCCCGCCACGCGCGAAGAGCTGGCCGACGCCGACCGCGCCCGGCACGCGGTGGTCGAGACCCGGGCCGGTGCGGAAGCCCGGCGCGCCGAAGTGGAGCGGCGCGTGGCGGAGGCGCGCATCGCGGTGGCGACCCTCGAAGGCGATCTCAACCTGTCCGCCGAGCGGATGCACAACGCCGCGGAGCGGCGCACCCGCGCGCTGGCCGAACGCGGCGAGGCGCACGGCGCCGCCGCCCGCGCCGAGCGCGAGCGCGACGCGGCGGCCACCGAGCGCGCGGCCGCCGAACGCGACCGTCAGGCGGTGCAGATGGAGCTGGGGTTGCGCACCCAGGCCGAGGGGATCAGCCGCGAAGCGCTGTCGGGCAAGCGGGCGGAGCTGCGGATCCTCGAGGAAACGCTGCAACGGCAGGCGGAGGACGTGCGCCGGCTCGACGGCGAGCGGCAGGCGCTCGAGCGCGAGATGGCGGACCTGCGCGAGGAACTGGGCGGCGCCGAGGCGCGCCGCGCCTCCCGGGGCCGCGAGCGCGAAGCGGATGCGGCGCGCGAGGCGGACCTGGCGCTGCGCCACGCCGCGCTCGCCGAACGGCTGGTCGCCCTGGGACTCGAGGCCGACCGCGCCCGGCATGCGCTGTCGGAGGCACGGGAGCACGAGGCGCGGCTGCGCGCCGACCGCCGCGCCACCGAGGAGTCGCTCGCGCAGACCGTCGCGCGGCGCGACGCCCTCGCGCAGCTGGAGCGCGACCACGTCGGGCTCGCGCCCGCCGCCGCCGCATTGCTGGGCGCGCGCGAGCGGTTCGGTGACGGCGCCATCCTCGGCCCGCTCACCGACTACGTGCGGGCGCGCCGTGAGGACGCGGCGCATGCCGAGCACGTGCTCGGCGAATGGGTCCAGGCCGTGCTGGTTCGCGACCTCGCGGTGTGCGACGCCGTCTACGCCTGGCACCGCGAGACCGCGCCCGGCCCACTGCTCCTCCTGCCGCTCGACCCGGGCCCCACCGGCGAGGCCGGCCACGGCGAGCTGTCAGGCCGGATCTCCGCCGACGGCGCGGCCGCGCGCTGGGTCGCCGCGCTGCTGGGCACCGCGCATCCCTTCGCCCCGGCGGGCGACGCGATCGTGCGCCCCAACGGCGCGGTGTTCCTCCCCGGACCGCTGGCCGCCGGAGGCCCGCTGCGCCGCCGCGCGGAGCTCGAGGCGCTGGCCGACGACGCGGCGCGCCTCGACCAGGTACTGCGCGAGCACGACCGCGCGCAGAACGCCGCGCTGGACGCGCTGGCCCGCGCCGAGCACGAAGCGGCGCAGGCGGAAGCGGCCGTCGAAGCCACCCGCGGCGGCGAGCGGCAGGCCGCGGCGGAGGCCGACGACGCGCGGCGCCGCCTCGCCCAGGTGGATCGCGAGCTGGAGATCGAGGTCGGGCAGATCGCGCGGCTCGCCGACCGGTTGCGCGCGGTGGAGCAGCGGCTCGCGACGGTGAACAGCGCGCTGTCGTCCGCCGAGATGGAGCGGATCCGCTTCGAGGGCCGGCTCGGCGAAGCGCGGGCCCGCCTCGCGGAGCTGGAAGACGAGCAGCAGGCGGCCGTCGAGCGGCGCGTCCACTGGCAGGTGGAGGACGCGCAGGTCGACGCGCGCTTCAAGGCGGTGCGCGAGCGCGAGGAACGGGCCGCCGCCGCCGTGGCCGAGCACCAGGGCCGCGAACGCGCGCTGGCGGACGAGGCCGCGCGCCTCGAGGCGGAGCTGGGTCAGCTCGAGCAGCAGCGCGGCGAGTGGACCGAACAGCTGGCGGAGCGGCGCGCCGCCCAGGCCGAGCTGGAGCGCGCGTCGGTGACCGCGGCGCACGGCGTGGGCGACGCGGAGGCGGCGGTCGCGCGGGCCGAGCAGCGCATGACCGAAGCGCGCGCGCGGCTCGACGCGCTGACCGAGGAGAGTCACCGCAACGAGCTCGACACGGCCGAGCTGACCGGAAGCCGGCGGGTGATGGGCGAGCGGCTGGCCGCGGAATGGGGCCGGACCTTCGAGGAGATCCTGGCCGAGCCCGAGGCGTCCGACGCGCCGGCCGAGCAGTTGCGGGCCGAGGCGGACGACCTGAAGGCGCAGATCGAAGCGTTAGGCCCGATCAACGCCCTGGCGGTCGAGGAGCACGACGACGAGGTGCGCCGCGTGACCCACCTGCTGACCCAGCGCGACGACATCGCCACCGCGCGCACCTCGCTGCTCCAGAGCGTGCGCGAGCTCGACACGGTGGCGCGGGAGCGCTTCGCGGCCACGTTCGCCGCGGCGCGCGAGAACTTCCAGCGCGTGTTCCAGACCCTGTTCGGCGGCGGGAGCTGCGACGTGTTCCTGGTGGACGAGTCCGACCCGCTCGAGTCGGAGATCGAGATCACCGCCAAGCCGCGCGGCAAGCACACGACGCGCATTCATCTGCTGTCGGCAGGCGAGCGGTCGCTGGTCGCGCTGTCGCTGCTGTTCGGCATCTACCTGACCAAGCCCGCGCCGTTCTGCGTGCTCGACGAAGTGGACGCCCCGCTCGACGACGCGAACATCGGCCGGTTCACCCGGCTGCTCGACGAGTTCAAGGGCAACACCCAGTTCATCGTCATCACGCACAACCCCCGCACCATGGCCGCCTCCGACGCGGTCTACGGCGTGACGATGCAGGAGCCCGGCGTGTCGAGCGTGGTGTCGGTGCGGCTCGGCGAAACCCAGGCCGCCTGACGTGCGGCGCGCGCGGGTGGCCGGCGTGGCCGTCCTCGCGCTGGCCCTGGCCGCCGGCGGCGCGCGCGCCCAGGCGCCGAGCACGCTGTCACGGCGCCTGGTCCGCGCGCTCGACCGCGACACCACGGTCCGCGCCTGGCTGATCGCCCGGCCCCACGCCGACCTCGCCGCGCTCGCGGCCGCCGTGCGCGCGCTCGGCGGGCGGGTGCGGGTCACCAGCCGCTACATCAACGCCGTCTCCGCCGACCTGCCCGGCACCGCGCTGCGCGCCGCGACCCGGCTGCGTGACGTGGTCCACGTGCAGCCCGTGGCGGCCTATATCCGCCAACCCGAAGCCCACTTGGTGGCCGGCGTGGTGCGCACGCTCGGCGGCGCGCCCGCCGAGCCGGTTCGCGCTCAGGCCCCGGATACGCTGTACGGCCAGCTGGCCTGGGTCGTGGACCAGCTCCACGTCCGCACCCTCCACCAGCGCGGCCTGCGTGGCGCCGGCGTCCGCATCGCGATGCTCGACGCCGGGTTCAACACGCTCCAGCCCCTCATGGCCGGGGCCGACATCGTCGCGCAGCACGACTTCGTGTACGGCGACAGCGTGGTGCGCGACCAGCCCGGCGAGACGCAGGGCGAGATGACGCACGGCACCGCCACGTGGTCGCTGCTCGCCGCGAACCGCCCCGGCACCCTGTACGGCCTCGTACCCGAGGCCCAGTTCCTCCTCGCCAAGACCGAGTACACCCCGACCGAAACGCGGGTCGAGGAGGACAACTGGGTCGCCGCCGTCGAGTGGGCCGACTCGATCGGCGTGGACATCATTTCCTCCAGCCTCGGCTACCGCACCTTCGACAACGGGTTCAGCTACGCCCCGTCCGACCTGAACGGCGACGTCGCCGTGACCACCGTCGCGGCCGACAGCGCCGCCGCCCGCGGCGACCTGGTGGTCGTGGCGGTCGGCAACGGCGGGCCGTCGGCGATGAGCCTGCTCACGCCGGCCGACGGCGATTCGGTCGTCGCCGCGGGCGCCACGGACTCGCTGGGCCAGGTGGCGAGCTTCAGCTCGCGCGGGCCCACCGCGGACGGCCGCATCAAGCCCGACGTGCTCGCGCCCGGCGTGCTGGTGCCCGTGGCGCAGATTGACAGCGGCGTCTACCTGCTCAACGGGACGTCGTTCTCCACGCCGCTGATCGCCGGGGTGGCGGCGCTGGTCCAGGGCGCCCGTCCCTCCGCGCCCGCCGTCGAGCTGCGCGAGGGATTGATCGCCGCGGGCGCGTTCCACCACGCGCCCGACAACACCCACCGCAACGGCATCCCGGACGCGCGCGCGCTGCTGGCCTGGCCCGCCGGCCTCAGAACGTTAGGCGGCGCCGACACGCTGCTGCCGTCCGCCGCGCCGACGCTGGCGTGGTCGGGGGGCGAGCCGCCCGTGGATCTGGGGCCGAGCCTGTACCGGCTGCGCGTCGCGCACGACGCCGCGATGACGACGACGCTGCTCGATACCACCGTGCTCGAGCATTCCCTCACGCTGCCGCCGCTCCAGCCCGGCACCCGGCTGTTCTGGCGGGTCACCGGCTCCAATGACGACCTGGCGGCCTCCGAGTCCACCGCGGTGCGCGGCCCCGACGTGGTGCCGCCGTGGGTCACGCTCGAGACGCTCGCTTCGCCCGCCGGACAGTCCATCCGCGACACGCTGCCGGTGCTGGCGTGGTCTCCCGCGAGCGTGCCGGCGCCACCCGGCCCGTTTCTGTACGACGTGGACGTGTACCCCGCGGCGCGCGGGCCGTCGGAAGCGGTCGCCTCGGCGCGCGGCATCAGCGATACCACGTTCCGCCCCACCACGCCGCTGGAGCGCAACCTGCCCTACCGCTGGCGCGTGGTCGCGCACCTGGGAGCGGACAGCAGCATCGTCACCAGCGCCGGGACGTTCGTCGTGCTCGACGAAAGCGTGCCCAACGCCACGGTCCTGTTTCAGAACTTCCCGAACCCGTTCCCCAACGCGGCCGTCGGTCTCACGACCACCTGCTTCTGGTTCGACGTGGCGCAAACCGGCCCGGTCGAGCTCGCCATCTACGACCTCCGCGGCCGGCTGATGCGCCGGCTCACACCCAACCCCGCGTCCGGCTTGCCCGCCGAGCTGCCCGCCGGCCGCTACGGCCGCCCGTCCAGCGACGCCACCGGCACGTGCGACCCCCGGTTCAGCTGGGACGGGCGCGACGAGACCGGGGCGTACGTGCGGCCCGGCGTGTACCTTTATCGGTTGACGGCCCCGGGGTTTCGAGACAGCCACCACGTCGTGTTCCTGGGGGCGCCATGAGCCTGTCGCTCGTCACCGTCGGCACCGGCACCGCGGCGCCGTCCAGGGCGCGCTCCTCGCCGGCCCACTGGGTCGAGACCGGCGACATTCGGCTGCTCATGGACTGCGGCGCGGGCACGGTGCACCGCCTGGCCCGGTTCGATCTGCCGTGGGATCGGGTGACGCACGTGGCGCTCACCCATTTCCACACCGACCACGTCGGCGAGCTCCCGGCGCTGCTGTTCGCGCTGCGCTACGCGACGGTCCCGCGCCGGTCGGAGCCGCTGGTCCTGCTGGGGCCGCCGGGCACGGTCGAGTTGCTGGACCGGATGGCCGCGGCGTTCGGCCCGTGGGTGAGCGCGCCGGGCTTTCCGCTCGTGACGCTCGACGTGGTGCCCGACGAGCCGTTCCCCCTCGCGGCCGACGTCTGGCTCGAGTGCGTGAAGGTGCCGCACACGGCGGAGAGCATCGCGTACGCGGTGCGGGCGGACGGCGTCCGGCTGGTGTACACGGGCGACACCGGGCCGAGCGACGCGCTGGCGGCGTGGGCGGCCGGCTGCGAGCTGCTGCTGGCGGAGTGTTCGCTGCCCGAGCCGCTGCCCGACGACACGCACCTCACGCCGCGGCTCGCCGGCGAGCTGGCGCACCGGGCGGCGGCGAAGCGGCTGGTGTTGACGCATTTTTATCCGCCGGTCGAGGCGGTCGACATCGCGGCGCTGGTCGCCGGCGCGTTCGCCGGTCCCGTGTCGCTGGCCAACGACGGCGGACGGTTCGTCATCGGATGAGGACGGCATGCTGATCGTCATGCAGAAGAACGCGACGCCCGCGCAGATCCAGCGGGTGGTACACGCCATCGAGGAGATGGGCTATCAGGCCCGCCCCATGCCGGGCAAGCAGCGCACGGCGGTGGGGCTGGTCGGCAACGACGGCAAGGTCGATGCCTCACGCCTGGGCGCGCTCGAGGGCGTGCTCGAGGTCATCCACGTCTCGCAGCCCTACAAACAGGTCTCCCGCGAGTGGAAGGCGGAGAACACGATCGTGCGGCTGCCCGGCGGGCTGACCGTGGGCGGCGACGAGATCGTGGTGATGGCGGGGCCGTGCGCGGTGGAGAGCGAAGCCCAGATTCTCGAGGCCGCGCGCGCGGTGCGCGACGCCGGCGCGGTGATGCTGCGGGGCGGCGCGTTCAAGCCACGGACGTCGCCGTACTCCTTCCAGGGCCTCGGCCGCAAGGGACTCGAGCTGCTGGCCAAGGCCCGCGAGGAGACCGGGCTGCTGATCGTCACCGAAGCGGTGGACGCCGAAGGGGTCGAGCTGGTCGCGCGGTGGGGCGACGTCATTCAGATCGGCGCGCGCAACATGCAGAACTTCGCGCTGCTCAAGGCCGCGGGCCAGGCGAAGAAACCGGTGCTGCTCAAACGCGGCATCGCGGCGACCATCACCGAGCTGCTGCTCGCCGCCGAGTACCTGCTGGCCGAGGGCAACACCAACGTGATCCTGTGCGAGCGCGGCGTGCGCGGGTTCGACCCGGCCACGCGCAACGTGTTCGACCTCACGGCCATTCCCCTGGTGCACCGGCTCTCGCACCTGCCGATCATCGCCGACCCGAGCCACGCCACCGGACTGCGCGACAAGGTCACGCCGATGGCGCGCGCGGCCGTGGCCGCCGGCGCCGACGGTCTGATGATCGAGGTCCATCCCGACCCCGATCGCGCGGTGTCCGACGGGGCGCAGAGCATCGCACCCGACCAGTTCGCCGAGCTGATGCGGCAATGCCGCGCCATCGCCGACGTGATCGGGCGGCGGGTGGCCGAGCCGGTGGAAGCATGACACGCGCGACGCGGACGCCGGTGCTGGCCGCACTGATGATCTTCGGCGCTGGGGCACTCGCCCGCCCGATGGCGGCCCAGGCGCCGGACCCGAACGCGATCCTCGACCGCGCCGTGGCGACGTACGGGCACGTGCAGACGATCCGCGCCGACTTCACCCAGCTCGTCGAAGATCCCATGCTGGCCGACACCCAGACCTCGCGCGGCGAGCTGTTCGAGCAACGGCCCGGCAAGTTCGCGCTGCGCTGGAGCGATCCGCGCGGCGACCTGATCGTCGCCGACGGCCAGTACCTGTGGGTCTACCTGCCTTCCAGCGCGCCGCACCAGGTCGCCCGGTCCGCGCTGGGCGTTCCCGGCAGCCAGGGCGCGGACATCATCGCCGAGTTTCTCGATCATCCGCACGACCGCTTTGCGGTGGCCTACGACCGCGCGGACGCCGTCGACGGCCGGCCGGCCGACGTGCTCGTGCTGACGCCGCACGATCACAACGCGCAGTACCGCCACGTGCGGATCTGGGTGGACCGCGCCGACGCCCTGGTCCGCCGCATCGAGATGACCGACGGGGCCGGCACGGTGCGCCGGTTCACGCTCGACCACCTCCGGACCAACGCCGCGATCCCGGCCTCGGTGTTCTCCTTCACGCCGCCGCCGGGCACCCGCGTGGTGGACGCGACCGAGAGCAACGAGTGAAGTTGACCGATCAGGCGCTGGCGTCCGGGCGCCTGCTGTTCCGCTGGCGAAGCTACGTGCCGCTGCTGTTTCTCCCCGCCTTCGCCCTGGCCTTCGTCCACTACCGGCGGCCGTTCGGTTCCGCCCGCGCGACCCTCGTCTGGGAACTGGCGTGCCTCGCCGTGGCGCTCGCGGGCCTCGCGGTCCGCGTCCACGTCGTCGGGCACGCGCCGTTCGGCACCTCCGGCCGCAACCAGGCGGAGCAGAAGGCCGCCTCGCTCAACACGACCGGCTTCTATTCCGTGGTGCGGCACCCGCTCTATCTCGGCAACGGGCTGATGTTCATCGGGCTGGCGTTGCTGCCCGGCGTCTGGTACCTGCCGGTGATCGTCGCGTTAGGCACCGGCTGGTACTACGAGCGCATCATGCTGGTCGAGGAAACGTTCCTCGAGGACACCTACGGCCAGGCGTTTCGCGACTGGGCCGCGGAGACGCCGGCCATCGTGCCGGCGTGGCGGCGCTGGACGCCCTCCACGCTGCGCTTCTCCTGGCGCACCGCGCTGCGCGGCGAGATCTACGGGGCGTTCGCGGTGATGCTCATGCTGTTCGTGCTCGACGCCGTCGCCGCCTGGAGGGCCGACGGGCGCTGGAGCCTGAGCCCGGTGTGGACACCGCTGGTGATCGCGACCGGGGCCCTCTGGCTGGTGGCGCGCCTGGCCAAGAAGCACACCCGCCTGCTGACCGTCGAGGGACGTTAAGGTCGCCGTTCCCCGAAAGCCGATGTATTTTCTCGCCATGATCCCTGAGGCGCGCTGAGGGTCAGGCCATTCCTGAAGCCGCGAAGCACATCGAGCAGCGCCTGCGGGCCGCGGTCGAATCGTCGCCCAGCGGGCTGCTGATGATCGACGCCGGCGGACGCATCGTCCTCCTCAACGCCGAGGTGGAGCGCCTGTTCGGCTACGCCCGCGAGGAGCTGCTCGGCCGCCCGGTCGAGACCCTGGTGCCCGAGCGCTACCGCACCGGTCATCCCATCTTCCGCGGCGAGTTCCTCAAGAACCCGAGCGCCCGGGCCATGGGTGCGGGCCGCGACCTGTTCGGGCTGCGCAAGGACGGCACGGAAGTCCCCGTCGAGATCGGGCTCAAGCCGGTGGCGACGGACGAAGGCGTGTTCGTCATCAGCTCGATCGTGGACATTACGGCGCGCAAGCGCGCCGAAGCCGAGCGGCACATCCTGGAAGATCAGCTGCGGCAGGCGCAGAAGATGGAGGCCGTCGGCACGCTGGCGGGCGGCATCGCCCACGACTTCAACAACATCCTGGCGGCCATCATCGGCTACGGCGAGATGGTCCAGGCCGCCGCGCCGAGCCCGCAAGCGTCGAGCGACCTGGCCGAGCTGCTGGCCGCGGCCACCCGCGGCAAGCACGTCGTCGAGAAGATCCTCGCGTTCAGCCGACGCCAGGAACTGGCCCGCCAGCCGGTCGATCTCTCGCGGACCGTGCGTGACGTCCAGACCATGCTGCGCGCCTCGCTGCCCTCGACGATCACCCTCGAGGTGCGGCTGCACCCCAGCACGCCGCGGATCTCGGCCGACGTGACGAGCGTCCAGCAGATCCTCATGAACCTGGCCACCAACAGCTCGCACGCCATGCCCGCCGGCGGCTCGATCGAGATTTTGCTCGAGCCCTTCTACGCGCGCGACAGCTACGTGCGCGCCCGCCCCGGCCTCCGCGAGGGCGAATACGCCATGCTAAGCGTGCGCGACAGCGGCGCGGGCATCGCGGCCGAGATCAAGAACCGCGTGTTCGAGCCGTTCTTCACCACCAAGGAGCCCGGCAGCGGGAGCGGCCTCGGCCTCGCCATGGTCCACGCGATCATGCGCGACCACGGGGGCTGGGTCGAGCTGGAGAGCGAGCCCGGCCAGGGCACGGAGATCCGCTGCCTGTTCCCGGCGCTCGACGCGCCGGTCCAGCCGACGTCGGCGCAGCAGCCGGCGGACGCGGCGCCGGCCCCGCGGGCCAACGGCGAGCGCATCCTGCTGGTGGAAGACGAAGCGTCGCTGATGCGCATGGGCGTGCGGCGGCTGCTCGACCTGGGCTACGCCGCCACCGGCGAGACCGACCCGGCGCAGGCGCTCGCGATGATCCAGGAGCGGCCCGACGATTTCGATCTCCTGCTCACCGACTTCACCATGCCGAAGATGACCGGTCTGGAGCTGGCGCGCGCCGCGACCGCCGCGAAGCCCGGCCTCAAGATCGTCATGATGACGGGGTTCATCGAGGAAATGCCGGAGGACGTGTTGCGCGCCGTCGGGATCCGGCGGTTGCTCCGCAAGCCGCAGACCCTGCCCGAGCTCGCCGCCGGGCTGAGGGATACGCTCGACGCGAATTGACGTCCGCTCGAAGCGTCAGGCGCGCCGTGTGAGCAGCGCCCGGCGCACCCGCCCCGCCGCCCGCGCGTTCAGTCCACCCAGTTCCGCCAGTGCCAGCGCCACCATGCCCGATGCCGCGTACGCGCGGCGCAGCCGCGCGGGCAGCGCCGCGAGGTGGCGGCGGATCGTCGCGGCGTCGCCGCGCGCGACCGGGCCGGTCAGCGCGCGCACCGGTCCCGCGGCAAGCGCGTGCTCCAGCGACGCGCGGGCGAGGGGGGCCAGCGCCGCACGGGCGCGCCCTTCCCCGAAGCCCGACGCCATGAGGAGCGCCTCCGCGGCGGCCAGCGTCGTCACGATGTAGTTGGACGCGAACACCGCGCCCGCGTGGTAGCGCGCCCGCGCGGCCGCGGGCACCCGCACGCTCCGGCCCGCCCCCCCCACGGCGCGCGCCAGTCGCCTGGCCGCGGCGAGGCCAGCGGCGTCGCCGTCCACGGCGAACGTCGCGCGCGTGAGCCGCGTGGCGACGTCGCGCGGATCGGTGGACAAGCTCATCAGCGGGTGGATGGAACCGAGGGCGGCGCCGCGCGCCGCGCCCAGCGGCGCGAGCACCTGGAACGTGAGCGCGCCCGAGAGATGGAGCACGGCCTGTCCGGCGCGGCCGCCGCCGGCGCGCGCGAGCCAGCGCACCAGCGCGGGCAGCGCATCGTCGCGGACGGCCAGCAACACGATGTCGGCGTCGTCGAGCCACGGCGGCAGCGGACCGGTCGTGAGGCGAACGCCGCGCGGCACGCGCTTCCAGCGCCGACCGTGCACGCCGAGGACGGTCCACCCGGCGCGGCGCAAGGCCAGCGCGAGCCCGAGGCCGGCCCGTCCGGGGCCGATGATGCCGACGCGCCCGCGCGCGGCGGCGCGCGGCACTACGGCCGGCCGGCCCGCGCCGCCTGCGCGCTCGGGTCGTGGGGGGCCGCCATGGTCAGCAGATCGTGCTGGCTGTGCGCGGTGTCCGCGAGGTGCAGCGCGGTCGCGAGCACCTTGTCGTCCCCACCCGAGAGCCGGCGCAGCTCGCCCGCGCGCCCGAACACGAACCGCGCCGTCTGGTCGCCCAGTTCCTCGTCGATCAGCGGGCCGGTGACCGCCAGGGTGGCGTTGTCGAGCGTCACGCCGCGCCGCCGGAGCGTCGCCAGGAACTGGTCGCGAATCGCCGGTGTCACCTGGAATCTCGGCGACGTGAAGCTGTGGTGCGCGCGAGCGTCGAGCGCGAAGGCGGCGAGCGCGTCGCTGAACTTCACCACGTTGGTGTCGAGCGCGTGGGTCAGCCGGTCGCGCGCGGCGACCAGCGCGCTGTCGGGCAGCACGATCATGTCCGGCGTGATGCCGCCGCCGCCGTGCACCACGCGCCCGTCGTCGGTGTGATAGACCTGCGCGGCTTCGGCCGAATCGCGGTCGGCGGCGGGGATCTCCTCGTCGGGATCGCGGTCGTCGACCACGTCGGGCGCGCGACGATCGTGGATCGGCAGCTGGATGCTGCGGCCGCTCGGCGTGTACCACTTCGCCGTCGTGAGCTTGAGGACCACCTCGTCGCCCGGCTGGTTCGACAGGCGGTACACCGACTGCACGAGACCCTTGCCGTAGGAGGTGGTACCGAGGATCAGCGCGCGGTCGTGGTCCTGGAGCGCGCCCGCCACGATCTCCGAGGCCGACGCGGTGGCGCCGTTCACCAGCACCAGCAGCGGCATGCCCGGGTAGCGCTGCGGCGCGTGATCCACCACGACGCGGTTGGCGTCCGGCGCGCGGCCGCGGGTCGACACGATCTCCTGGCCGGGGTCGAGGAACAGGTCGGCGACGCCGGTCCCCTCCTCGAGCAGGCCGCCCGGGTTGTACCGCAGGTCGAGGATCAGCGCGTGCATGCCCACGCCGCGCAGCGAGTCCACCGCCTGCTGCAGCTCGGCGGCCGTCGACTGGCTGAAGCCGTACAGCTCGACGTAGCCCACCGTGCTGTCGAGCATGGTGGCCAGCCGCACCGCGCGGCTGTGGATCTCGGCCCGCACGATGGCGATCTTGATCGGGGTGCTGACGCCGGGCCGGTCGATGGTGAGGTGCACGGTGGTCCCGACCGGGCCGCGCAGCTCCGACACGCACTGCTCCTGCGTCCACCGCGCCGTGGACGTGTCGTTCACCGCCACGATCCGGTCGCCGGTGGTGATGCCGGCGGCCTCGGCCGGCGTCTCGGGCAGCGGCGCCACGATCACGATGGCCCCGTCGCGCTTGTCGATCTGGGCGCCGATGCCGCCGTAGTTGCCGGACGTGGCTTCGGCGAGCCGCGCCAGGTCGGAGCCGTCGAGGAAGCCGGTGTAGGGATCGCGCAGCTGGCCCAGCATCCCGTCGATGGCCATGCGGTACAGCTTGGGCTCGGGAATCGAGTCCACGTAGAAGTCCGCGACGTGCGTGATCACGTCGTCGAACAGCCGCGCCTCCTGGTACACGTCGTCGTTCGATCCGCCGCTCTTCTGGAGCAGCCAGCCACCACTGAGAAACGCGAGCGCCGCGACGGCCGTGGTGACGACGATGTGCTTCCGGTTCATGGACGCATTCCCCGCGCTGAAGGACGGGCCCGCCTCACGCGGGCACCCGCTGCCACCGGCCCTCCAGCGCGCGCCACACGTCGGCGTGCACCGCCTCGGGCGCCTGGTCGGCTGAGACGTGAACGATGTTCGGTCCGGCCGCGGCGCGAAAGGCCCGCGCGACGGTGTCGTGAAACGCCCGGTCGGCGCGTTCGATCCGGTCCGGGCCCTTCCCCTGCGTCTGCTGGCGCTCGCGCCCCACGGCCGGCGCCACGTCCAACACGATATAGATGTCCGGCACCAGGCCCCCGGTCGCGAGCTCGACGGCCGCTTCCACCCGCGCGGCATCGAGGCCGCGGCCCGCCACCTGATAACACAGCGTCGACAGCGCGAACCGGTCGGCGATCACCACCCGTCCGGCGGCCAGCGCCGGCCGGATCACCCGCGCGACCAGATCGGCGCGCGCCACCTGGAACAGCAGCGCCTCGGCGGTCGGCGCGATGTCGTGCGCGGCGTGCAGCAGCAGCGCGCGCACCTCCTCCGCGAGCGGCGTGCCCCCCGGCTCGCGCACCACCACCGGCGCCTGCCCCGCGGCCGCCAACCGCTCGGCGAGCAGCCGCACCTGGGTCGACTTCCCGGCGCCCTCGACACCCTCGAACGCGACGAACCGCCCGGCCGCCACGGTCAGCCTAACGTAATGATCCGGCTCTCGGCGCCGGTCTTGATCCCGTCGAGAATCCAGTCGTTGATCTTGTACATCAGCTTGTCGAAGTTCGCCTGCGCGCTCACCACCGACTGGTACGTGGCGTGGGCCTGGAGCTTCGCGACCAGGCCGTCCACCTCGGCCTGCTGCGCGGGCGTCGGCTGCTGGCCGCGGTCGAGCTGCTCGGTGAGCGTCATCTGCAGCTCGCGCAGCCGCTCCAGCCCGCCCCGCAGCTCCTGCTCGCCCATCAGCCGGTCGTTGGCGCGCTTCAGGGCCTGGTACTCCTCACTCTGGCCCACCATCCGACCCAGCTCCTGCGCGCGTTCCTGAAGTGCCATCAGTGCCCCCAGCTCCCCGCCTGGCGTGCCGTGACGTAGCGCGGCCGCCCGAAAAGATCCTCGCGGACTTCGACCCGTTCGAAGCCCGCCTCAGCCACCATCGCCGCGGTCGCCTCCGCGCGCCGCGCGTCGGTTTCCAGCGCCACCAGCCCGCCGGGCGCCAGCGACCCCGGCGCCGCCTCCACCAGCCGCCGGATCACCGCCAGACCGTCGGCCCCGCCGTCGAGCGCCAGCCGCGGCTCGTGGTCCTTCACCGCCGGATCGAGACCCTCCCACTCCGGCGTCGCCACGTACGGCGGGTTGCTGACCAGCGCGTCCACCACGTCGCCCAGCAGCGGCGCGCACAGGTCGCCGCGGCGGAAGCTGATCCGGTCGCGGGCGCCGGTGGTCGCCGCATTGGTCTGCGCGAGCGCCAGCGCCTCGGCCGACACGTCCGTCGCGATCACGCCCGCCACCGGGGCCTCGAGCGCGAGGCTGATCGCGATCGCGCCCGAGCCGGTCCCGATGTCCGCGACGACCGGCACCCGATCGCCCGCCCAGTCGATCACGAGCTGCACCAGGCCTTCCGTCTCCGGCCGCGGAATCAGCACGCGGCCGTCGACCGCGAGCCAGTGGCCGCGGAAGTTCGCGCGCCCCGCCGCGTACGCCTGCGGCACGCCCGCGATGCGCCGGCGCACCGCCTCCGCGAGCCGCGCCTCGAGCGCGTCGGACAGCGGCTGCTCCCGGTCGAGCCAGGCGCGGCTGGTCGGGCCGCACACCAGCGCGGCGTAGAGCTCTTCCGCTTCGCGCCGCGGCGCCGGCACGCCGCCGGCCCGCAGCCGCTCCGCGGCCGCCGCGAGCGCCGCGCCCACCGTGCGCCCCGCCGCGACATGCGCCGCCGCCGCGCGCTCAGCCACCGGCTTCCTGCACGCGCTGCTGCCGGAGCGCCTTGACGATCTCCCCCAGGTCGCCGTCGAGCACGCCGGCGAGGTTGTGCACCGAGAGCCCGATGCGATGATCGGTGACGCGGCTCTGGGGAAAGTTGTAGGTCCGGATCTTCGCCGACCGGTCGCCGGTGCCGACCATGGCGCGCCGGTCGTGCGCGCGCGCCGCTTCCTGCTCGGCGATCATCTTGTCGAGCAGCCGGCTGCGCAGGACTTCCATGGCCTTGATACGGTTCTGGAGCTGGCTCTTCTGGTCCTGGCACTTCACTACGATGCCCGTCGGCAGGTGCGTCACGCGAACGGCGGAATCGGTGGTGTTGACGCTCTGGCCGCCCGGCCCGCCCGAGCGCATCACGTCCACCCGGATGTCCTTCTCCGGGATGTCGACGTCGATCTCTTCGGCCTCGGGGAGCACCGCGACGGTCGCGGCGGACGTGTGGATGCGGCCCGACGCCTCGGTGGCGGGCACCCGCTGGACGCGGTGCACGCCGGCCTCCGAGCGCAGGTCGCCGAACGCGTTCGCGCCGCGCACCGCGAAGATCACTTCGCGCAGGCCGCCCACGTTGCCCGGCGAGAGCGCGATGACCTCCACCTTGTGGCCGCGCCGCTCCGCGAACCGGGTGTACATGCGGTACAGGTCGGCGGCGAACAGCCCCGCTTCATCGCCGCCCGTCCCGCCGCGGATTTCGACGATCGCGTCGCGGTCGTCGAGCGGGTCGCGCGGCGTAAGCAGCTCCTCGAGCTCCGCCTCGAGGCGGCCGAGTTCGGGGACGATCTCCGCCACCTCCGCGCGCGCGAGTTCCGCCAGGTCCTGATCGTCGCCGGTCTCCAGCTCCCTGGCGGACGCCAGGTCGGCGGCCAGCCGCAAAAAGCGCCGCCCCGAGCGGACGACGGGCTCGAGGCGGGCACGTTCGCGGCCCAGGTCGGCGAGTTTCGCCGGGTCTCGGGCCGTGTCCGGACTGGAGAGCAGAGCCGCGACCTGGTCGGCGCGCTCGAGCGCGGCCGCCACGCGGCCGCGCAGATCAGCTTTCGGCAGGGCTCCGGTACTTAGCACGGAACCGCTCGACCCGGCCGGCCGTGTCGACCAGCTTCTGCTTGCCGGTGAAGTACGGATGGCATTTGGCGCAGATTTCCAGGTGAATGGATTTCGCGGTCGAACGGGTAACAAACGTGTTCCCGCACGCGCAGACCACCTGCACGTTCCGGTAGTCGGGATGGACGCCAGCTTTCACGGTGCTGCTCCTTACATGCTGAAAAGTTCGAAGAACCTCTAAATATAACCGGCATTTGGACTTGGAAACAAGCCGCGCGGTGCCGTTCCATTTGACACGCCCTGTGTGGCGCGATAAACTTGGCGGCGACCGACACTTACGGCTCCTAACGACCGACGCATGTCCGCCACCGACGTCTTACGCCGCGTGCCGATGTTTGGCGACCTCCCCGAAGCCGACCTCCAGCGCTTCGCCGAGGTCGCGCGGGAGCGCGAGTATCCCAAGAACAGCGTGATTCTCTTCGAGGACGATCCCGGCGACGCGCTCTACATCGTCAGCTCGGGCCAGGTCAAGGTCGTCCTCATCGGCGAGGACGGCCGCGAGGTCATTCTGTCGGTGCTGGGCGACGGCGATTTC
>Ga0335085_10001447_pt1 | contig 50342 bp, 41 predicted proteins | sample Lox_Sample_45_FD_206712 | JGI IMG/M metagenome (GOLD analysis project Ga0335085, IMG submission 206712) | Soil microbial communities from Loxahatchee National Wildlife Refuge, Florida, United States - Lox_Sample_4.5 | ecosystem: Environmental > Terrestrial > Soil > Wetlands | place: USA... | reverse complement strand
CTGGCCGTGACGGGTTGTGAAACGCTCTACGCCGACATGGGCCACTTCGGAAAATTCCCCATCCGGTTCGCGTGGCTGGCGATCGTGCTTCCCGCATTGGTACTCAACTATTTTGGACAAGGCGCGGCCCTATTGCTCGATCCACGCAAGACGGAGGTGTCATTTTACGCCGTCGCCCCGCATTGGGCGCATTATCCGCTGGTCTTTGTCGCGACGATCGCCACGATCATTGCATCGCAGGCCGTGATCTCGGGCGTGTTCTCGATCACGAAGCAGGCCGTGCAGCTCGGCCAGCTCCCGCGCATGGAAATCCGCCACACATCGGCGACGGAATCGGGTCAGATTTATGTGCCCGCCGCAAATGCGCTCTTGTGCGTCGGCGTCGTCCTGATCGTTCTGATCTTCCGGAGTTCAGGCGCCCTCGCAGCCGCGTACGGTATTGCGGTAACCGGCGTCATGGTGCTGAGCACGATTCTTGTCGGCACGGTCGCCGTGCGCCAGTGGCACTGGAGCCGCTGGCTGGTCATTCCACTGTTTGGTGTGCTTGCGCTCGTCGATCTCGCCTTTCTGTCAGCGAACTCGCTTAAGATCATCGAAGGCGGTTGGCTGCCGCTCGTCATGGCGGCCGCCGTCTTCGTGGTGATGGACACCTGGCGACTTGGCCGCCGCGTTCATCTTGACAAGATTCGCGAGAGCTCGTTGCCGATCCATCTGTTGCTGGAGCGCGCCGACAAAATGGCCCATCGTGTCGCCGGCACTGCGGTCTTCATGAGTGTCCGCGCCGATGTCGCGCCCGCCGCGCTGCTGCATAGCATCAAGCACTACAAGGTGCTGCATGAACGAGTTGTGCTTATGACGGTCCTGTTCGAGGACAAGCCATTCGTGTCGCCGAAGCGGCGCGTTGTGGTGGAAAATATCGGCAAGGGCTTCTTCGAGGTGAAGGTACGCTTCGGATTCTTTGAGACGCCGAACGTGCCCCGCGCGCTGGAGCAGGCGCGCGTCCGCGGCCTCGCCCTCGATGCGGATACGTCGACCTTCTTCATGGGACGCGAGGCCTTGGTGCCATCGTCGCGGCCCTCGCTGCCGCGCTGGCGGATCGCCCTCTACATGTGGCTTGCGTCGAACGCTCTGTCGCCGGCGCGGTTCTTCTGCCTGCCGCCCAACCGTGTGGTCGAGTTGGGCGCGCAGGTCGCCATCTAGTCGAGCACAAACACGATTGACTTGAGATAAGCGGTTTCCGGCAGCATGGAATGCGCCGGGTGATCGGGACCGGCGCCCGCATCGCGGATATTGGAAGCGTGCCGCCCGGCCCGCGCGATGCCGATTGCGCATTCTTCGAGAAACCGGTCGTGCGGCATGTTGTGCGAGCACGAAGCCAACAGAAGATATCCGTTCGCGGCGGTCACGGATGCGGCAAGACGGGCGAGTTTTCGATAGGCACGCGCTCCAGCCTCGAGATCCTTGCGCGACTTCACAAAGGGCGGCGGGTCGGCGATGACGATGTCGAACGTCGTATTGGCCGCAGCAAGCCGTTCGAGTTCGTCGAAGACGTCCGCTTTCGTGAACTTGACCTTGCCGACAAGACTGTTCGCGTCGGCCGCCGCCGAAGCAAGCGCAAGTGCCGGCGCCGAAGAATCAACGCAGGTCACGTGCGTCGCGCCCGCATGCGCAGCGAGCAGTCCGAATCCGCCTGTATAACTGTGGCAATCGAGCACGCATCGGCCTTTTGCCAGCGCAGCCATGAAAGCGCGATTGTCTCGCTGATCGAAATACCAGCCGGTTTTCTGTCCCGACGCGGCGTCCGCGAAATAGCGCACGCCATTTTCGTTTAGAGTGATGCGGTCCGGAATTCCTCCGCGCGCCGCTCGGACATATGATTCGAGTCCTTCGAGCGTGCGCGAAGATGCATCGTTGCGCAAGATCACGCAATCCGGCGAAACAACTTCGTCCAATGCGTCGAGCATCGGGTCGATCAGCGATTCCATGCCGGCTGTCGTGACCTGCACGACGAAGATTGTGCCGAAACGATCGATCGTCAGTCCCGGCAGGCCGTCGCCCTCAGCGTGCACAAGCCGATAACAATGCGTGGGGAAGAGTGCAGCGCGGCGAGAGAGAGCGCGGGCAAAATGCGAGGCGAAGAACGCATCGCCGATTTCGGCGTCGGCGACAGGATCGAGAAGCCGGACCGCAATGAGGCTCTTGGGATTGAAGTAGCCGGTGCCCAGATCGTTGCCGTCGGCGCGGACCACATTGACGAGGGTGCCCGGCACGAGCGACTTGGTCCGTGCGTCCATGTCGATCTCGTTGGAGAAAACCCATGGCGCGCCGGCGATGGCGCGGCGGCCTTCACGAGATTTCAGGCGGATTATCGGATGAGCGCTCATCTCAGGAAAACGTATGAAAGGCCGGATCGGTCATCGAATGGAGCCTGACAGTTGATCCTGCGTTGGAGCACGGGCGCGGGCGACGAGATAAGCATAAAGCGGATCAATCTCCCAATCCGCGAGAATGTGAAAGCGCTGCCGTGCCAATGGCCCCATCGTTGGCAGCCACTTGCCATGCGCGTTGGAGCCGCGTCGCAAGAGCTGGAAGAACGCTTCGCGGGTATAGCGTGTGGTCACGTTCAGATCGGGGGCATGATCAGTGCCAGAAAGGTCGGCGCCGTGGCACGACCCGCAGGCGATCATCGCCAGATAGCGGCCGCCGTCATAATGCGGGCCCAAGGTTACGGCCGGCATCTGTGTCATGGCGATGGAAGCCACCGGCTGCACTTTCCCTTCGGCAATCTTGCTGCGAGCGTCAAAGCCGAACTCCGGCGGCGGCGTCGGATTGCCGGATGGTGAAAGCGTGCGAAGATATCCGAGGATCGCGGCAACGTCGCTGTCGTGCATGTAGACATAGCTCTGCGACGGCATGATCCAGAGACTGCTTGCATCGGTCCGCAATCCACGGCGGATGGCGAGGTCGAACGCTTCGTCTGTCTCGCTCGCGGTAAGGGCGCGCAGATTGGATGCGACAATCGGGATTTCGGCATCGCGCAAAGACCGGCCACGAAGGTCGGGCCCGTGACAGCCGGTGCAGCCGGCCAGCCGCACCACCCGCGCGCCGCGGGCCAGCGCAGCCGGGTTCGCGTCTGCCTGAACCAAGCTTCGCGGCAGCGTATATCGCTGCCCGATCACCGCTTCGGATTTGAGCCAGACGTAGGTTGGCCACGCCGCAAGCGCCAGCAGTCCCGCAAGCAGAGTCCCTACCGTCCATTTGACGTGGCGAGTCATGATTGCGATTTGCCCCTCAACGTCTGGCGCTGGACGGCCCGATGTTGCACTGGCCCTGGCATCGCCGCACGCGGCGTCGGTTCGTTCCTCGTTCCGGACAATTCTGTGACACGGAATTGAACGGCGCGTAAGCGCTATGCGCCCAGTCCATCTTGGCAGACCATAAGTTGAGTGACAGTGTTTCAGCGGAGGCGGCGTCGCGCCCGCGCCTGCGGGTCAAATCACACGGGGAGGATTTGATGAAGCCTTATCTCGCTCTTGCGTTTGGAATTGCTTTGGTTGCATTGCCGGCGTTTGCGGCAGGCTACAAGATATCGCCGCTGGTCGCCGACCAGCCAGGAATAGCGCCCAACACCGATCCGAATCTCGTCAATCCGTGGGGCCTGGCGCAAGTCACCGACAGCGCGCCGGTATGGGTGTCGGACAACGGGACCGGAAAATCCACATTTTACGATCGCACGAGCGGCGTTCTGCAATTCCCCGTCGTGACAATCCCGGATGGCGTTCCGACAGGCATTGTCGCCGTGCCCAATGGAATCGATTTTGAACTGACAGAAGGCGCAACGTCGGGCCGCGCCTACTTCCTCTTCGATTCCGAGTCCGGCGTGATTTCCGGCTGGGCACCATCCGTCGACACCAACAATGCGCTCATTGGCTACAACGGGTCGGACCAGGGCTCGGTCTACAAGGGTCTTGCGCTCGATACCGTGCACAAGCACCTGCTGGCGGCGGATTTCACCAACAACCAGGTGCAGATCTTCGACACCAGCTTTACGCCGATCGGGAGCTTCACCGATCCTGACCTGCCAAAGAATTTCGCGCCTTTCAACGTCGCGGTCCTGAATGGCAATGTCTATGTGGCCTTCGCGAAGCGCGAGAAGCATGGCGGCGATGAAATCGATGGCAAGGGTCTGGGTTACATCGATGTGTTCGACACGAGCGGCGTGTTGCAGACGCAGCTGATCGCCAAGGGCCTTCTGAATGCGCCCTGGGGCATGGCGATCGCGCCATCGAACTTCGGAACCTTCGCCAACGATTTGCTGGTGGGCAATTTCGGTGACGGCAAAATCAACGTCTATGATTCCGCCAACGGCACTTTCATCGGCACCGTGAGCAACAAAAGGGGCAAGCCGCTCAAGATCGACGGTCTGTGGGCGCTCGATCCCGGGCCAGGCAAAGCAACGGTCACGTTCTCCGCCGGTACAGATGGCGAAACGCACGGTCTTCTCGGCCTGATCAAGCCGACCAAGTAAGGACCACTTGATCGATGTGCGTCCGTTCAAGCGCGGGGGCGTCAAGCCCCCGCGGCTGCAATTCGAGCTGCTGGCGCGCCGCAGTCGTCCTGGTGCAGGAGAATTGCAGACAGATTTTCGATCATATTCTCGGGGCTGAAGCGCTTGCGCACAAATGCTCGCCCGTCCTTGGATGCGCGCAGACGCCAGAAAGGATCGCTGATCGCTTTCAGAACCGCAGATGACAGCGCAGCGGCGGAATCCTCCTGAACAAGTACTCCAGTCTTGCCGTCGATCATCGTTTCTCCGATGCCGCCGACGTGGTGCGCAATAACAGGCACGCCGGCCGCCTGGGACTCCAGAAGAACATTGGGCAATGCCTCGCAGCTCGAACAAAGGAGAAAGAGATCCAGCATCGGTAGCCACCGATGCAGATCGGCTACCAGGCCCGGCAAAGTGAAGTGTTGCGCAAGACCGAGACGGTCGATGTACGCCTGCGTCTCAGCCAGAAGCGGCCCGTCTCCAAACATAATGAAACGGCAATCTGGCCGCCAATCCAGAACGCCGCGCGCCGCGTCAACCCAAAGGTGGGGCCGCTTCTCGGCGCGGAACTTGAACGCGGTTCCGATAACAGTCGCATCGCGGGGGATATTCAGAGCGTCACGCAAGGCGCCGGCCGCGTCGGGATTCTGGGGACGGAATTCGTCGAAGTTCAGCCCATTATAGACAACATGAAGATTGGTTTTGTCGGGCAGGCCGATCCAGTCGGCGTAGTCGGCGATCGAGGCCGCGGCGCACCCAATGAGCGACACGCCGTGCTGCGAAAGCAACGATCGATAGCAATCGCGCCAGCGCGGCGCTGTCGTCGATTCGCGATAGAGCGTTGTCGGTCTCATGTTGTGCGTGTGCAGCACAATTCTCGGCACGCCGGCCAGAAGAGCGGCGAACCCGGCACTAAGCGTGAGCGGCTCGAGCGACGCATGCACGATGTCGGGCTTGTCGCACGCAATCTGGTTGTAGATCGCCTGGGCTGTCTTGCCCAAGTCCGGCGGAAGGAAATGAAAGGGTTTCTGAAGCTCACAATTCCGATCGAGGACAATGGGCTCCGCCGCTCGCAGTCCGGTCAGCGGCAGATAGAAGTCGCTGTTCGAGTCATGCGACAGGTTGAACAGATAGAGCTTGACCCAGTCGAAGCGTGCGTCAGCGCGCAAGCGGCGGAAAGTGTCGGCGACGATGCGCTCGGCACCGCCGGCGGTGAGCGAATGCGCAATCATGACAAGCCCGGTGCCCTGCGGCTGCCGACGGAGCGCTTTCGCATGGGCGACAAGTTCGAACACGCTCTCGGGCGATCTAATGCTCGCAAATTGTTGCGGCCGCGCCGCGGCTTGCTCTAGCGATCCCCCGAATTCAGCAAGCAAGGCATTCGCTGTTTCGAGGCGTTGCCTCAAATCCGTAGCATCGTCGGCGACGGCGACAGCTTCCTGCAACATTGCGGCGTCACGGCCCCAATGCCCGACAGACAGCGCTGCCACGGCCCTTTCTTTCAGCAACAGAGGATTCCCCGGCCATTGGCCGAGACATCGATCGGCTTCGGCTACAGCGCGATCAAGACGCTGCTCGGCCCGGTACAATCTTGCTCGCCACAGTCCGCCCGTTGCGTCGGCCCCCAACAAGGCGAGAAAAGCGATGCGGGCGCGCGCAACCTCGTCCTCGTCCTTCGAGAAGCGAACAATTGCGGCAATTGCTGAAAAGCACAAACCGGCATCGGCTGGTGGTGAAACGAACAATCTGCGCGCTTCGGCCAGGGCATCCTCGTGATAGCCTGCCGCAAGGAGTGCGTTGACGAGGCCTCCAGTACGATTGCGGTCGCACGCGGTCGCCTTCGAATGGAGCTTGAGACTTTCCTCCACATCGCCAAGCTTGAATTTCAATTCGGCGGCGCGTGACAGCAGTACCGCGTTGCACGAGTTGGAACGGACAAAGCCATTCAGCACGTCAAACGCGCGAAGGATCTTGCCGTTTTCGGCAAGCGCGTTCGCCAACGCGAGACCGACAAACTCGCTGTCCGGCGACATCTCGTGTGCCTTCTCCAACAGTTGGCAGGCGGCATCCTTCGCCTTGGCGCGTGTCAAAAGTCGAGCGACGCGTGCAATGGGGTGGCAATCGGGCGACTGCGCGGCCGCCTCCAGGACGAGCGGTTCAAGTCGCGAAAGGTCCTCGATACCCTTAAGGCGCCCGTGCTCGATGGCCGTTTCAATGCGATCAAGCTCCAGCCGCAATTCCGTTGGTGGCGTTTGCGGCATATCCCGGTTCCCCTTTCTGCCGCCCCGAAAGTTGATCGCTCCAAACCCTGCCATATGACAATATTGTAATACAACCTCAAGGGGTGAGCGGGGTGATTCAATTATTTGATATCGTCAACCGATATGACTGTTGCGCTGAAGCCACCCTTGGTCAGGGCGAATAGGTGATGCGGTAGAGGATGCCGTTCTGATCATCGCCCATCAGGAGCGATCCGTCGGGCATCTGGGCAAGGCCAAATGGCCGCGCAAAGCGCGCCCAGCTTCGCGTCCCGGTGTGTGCGAGAAACCCCGTCACGAATGGCCGAACGCTCACCGGCCTGCCGCCGCGGAAATGGACGCGGACGATCTCGTATCCGCTCGGCGGATCGCGATTCCACGAGCCGTGCATCGTTGCGAATGCATCGCCGCGATACTCATGCGGGAATTGGGAGCCCGTGTAGAACAGCATCTGCATGCTGGCGGAATGCGCCGTGTAAATGAGCGCTGGCCGAACGCTCTTGCGATCCCAATCTTCGAGCGTTCCGTGCGGCGGAGTCCGGCTGTGGTTGAGTTCACCGTTGCCCAACACGTAGGGCCAACCGTAATTCCTGCCCCTCTCAATGCGATTCAACTCTTCCGGTTGATCATTGTCACCACGCCCATCGACGCCGTTGTCCCAGCCGTACAGCTCGTCTGCGCCCGGCTGCCAGGCAAAACCGATGGTGTTGCGCAAGCCCGATGCGAACACTTCGCGGCGTGTGCCGTCGGGCCGCATCCTGACGATGGTCGCGCTCTCCGAGGTCGTTTCCTGGCAATCGTTGCAATTGGAACCGACCGACTCATACAGCCAACCGTCGGGACCAAAGGCGATGGTACGGTCGTTAAGTTCGCCGGTCGGCGGCAGATTCTTCGCGATCAGCCGTTCGGGTCCGAGGCCGCCATCGGTGCCGATGGGCGAGGCGAATATTTCCCGCGCGGTCGCGTAGTAGAGATGGTTTTTGTAGACTGCCAGTCCGATAACGTCCTTCTTCTTCCGCACAAGGTTCTTGAATGTGGCAACCTCACCGCCGCGCAACAGCATGATCGTTCCGGCGTGCGTGTCGGAAATGTAGACATTTCCGTTCGGCGCAACTGCAACGACACGCGGTTGCCCGAGATTCTCGGCCCAAACTGCAATGTGAAATCCCGGCGGCATGGTCAACGTCGCAAGCCGCTCAGGCGTCGACTTCAGCGCCTTGGTGATCAGCACATGCGAAGCGCCGGTTCCGGCGGCCGCAGCCGGCAATCCGGCGACCAGGGTCGCGCTGCTGAATGCCGCAAACCAGCGTCCGCTTCGCATGTCTCCCCATGCCTTAGACCACACGTGACGGCCCGGCATCGATATACCGGCTCAAGCTGCCCGGAAAGAGAAAGGGGAATCAACCTGTTGAAGCTGGTGCCGCCTGGGTGACTCGAACACCCGACCCACGCATTACGAATGCGTTGCTCTACCGGCTGAGCTAAGGCGGCCTCCGGCGGCACGAGATACTGAAGCCGAGGCCGAATGGCAAGACGACCCGCAGGTCCCTGGGTTTTCGGCTCCCGAGCACGGATTCGTGAGCGCGGCGATGGGATGCGTTGCGGATGTCGCATCGCGACAGATAGGCTCGCCTGCCTGCCAAACCGAAGGGGTTACCCATGCTCAGTCGCCGCCATCTGCTCGCGTCCGCCGCTGCGCTGGCAACACCTTTGGCCCTCCCCGATCTGTTCATTGTCGCGCGCGCGGACACGCCAACCGAAGCGGCGAAGCTCGACGTGCTGTTCGATGCATTCTTCAAGGAGAACCTGCAGCGCAATCCGGAAGCGGCCACCTTCCTCGGAATGGACAAGGGCGAGAATGCGGCCCTCAAAAGCAGGCTGCATGATGAATCCCTCGCCGGCGTCGCGGCAGACAAGGAAGCAAACGCCAGCCAGCTTGCGCGGCTGAAAACCATCGATGCCGGCAAGCTCACCGGCATGGACCGCGTGAACTACGACACGCTTGTCTATGTAGGCGAAAGCCGCGCGGCGGTCGGCGCGTTCCCGTTCGGTGGATCGGCGTTCAGCCCGTCGCCCTATGTCGTGAGTCAGCTGACAGGCGTCTATCAGTCCTTCCCGGATTTCATGGACACCAAGCACTCGATCGAAACGGCCGCCGATGCGGATGCCTACATCGCGCGCATCGATGGATTTGCCACGCAACTCGATGACGACACCGAGCGCATGAAGCATGATTCGTCCCTCGGCGTCGTGCCGCCGGACTTTCTGCTCGACCGCACGCTCGAGCAGCTGACCGCAACGCGCACGACGGCCGACAAGTCTCTGCTCGTCACGTCGATTGCCAAGCGCGCCAAGGCGAAGGGACTGCCCGATTCCTACGCCGCGCAGGCCGCCAAGATTTATGACGGGAAGATCGGACCCGCACTCGACCGGCAGATCGCCGAAGCGAAGCGGCAGCGTGCTACGGCCACGCACGACGCCGGCGTCTGGAAGTTCAAGGATGGTGACGGGTTCTACGCCGCAGCCCTTCGCTCGGCGACCACGACGGCCATGTCGCCAGACGAAATCCACCAGTTGGGTCTCGATCAGGCAAAAGAGATCAGCGCGCGCATCGACGCGCTGCTCAAGGCGCAGGGCCTGACAAAGGGAACGGTTGGGGAAAGGATCGCTGCTCTCTACAAGGACCCGAAGCAGCTCTATCCGAATACAGACGCAGGCAAGGCCGATTGCATCGCCTACTGCAATCAGCGGCTGGCGGAGATCAAGCCGAAGCTGCCGCAGGTGTTCAACCGCATTCCGCCATACTCGTTCGAAGTGCGACGCGTGCCGCCGCAGACCGAACCGGGCGCAGCATCCGCGTTCAGCCAGGCGCCGGCGATCGATGGCTCGCGTCCGGGCATTGTATATTTCAATCTGCACGACACTGCCGAGTGGCCAAGATTTGCGCTCTCCACGACCGTGTTCCACGAAGGCTTGCCCGGGCACCAAATGGAAGGCGGCCTTGCGCTGGCCAACAAGAATCTGCCGCTTCTGCGCAAGACGATCGGTTTCTCGGGCTATGCCGAAGGCTGGGCGCTCTATGCCGAACAGCTCGCCGACGAAATCGGGATGTATGACGACGATCCGCTTGGCCGCATCGGCTATCTGAAATTCCAGCTCTTCCGTGCAAACCGCTGCGTGGTCGATACCGGTATCCATCACATGAAATGGGGCCGCGAACAGGCGATCCGGTATTTCATCGATCAGGAAGGTGATGCGCCCGGTTTCGTTACACGCGAAGTGGAGCGCTACTGCTCAACGGCCGGCCAGGCTTGCAGCTACAAGATCGGTCACACCGTTTGGACGCGGGCGCGCGAACGAGCGAAGCAGCAGCTCGGCCCCAAATACAACATCAAGGATTTCCACGACGCGGGCCTCAACTGCGGCCGTGTGCCGCTGGATGTGCTGGATGGCGTGCTCGATCGCTACATCGCGACGACGAAGGCGGCCTGACGGTTCCCTTCTGGAAATCCACGGCCCCGTCGCCAATTGAGTTCGGCGGCTGGAGGGATTATGCGTCCGCCCCTTGGCTGGCGCTAACCGGCGGACTTTAGGAATTGCGAATCCCCATCCACCCGCAGGGCTGGCCGTTCATTGTCCCGGCCGTCCTCGTCAACGCGATCCTCGTCGCGGCCTTTGGCGGGTGGGGTCTGATCGCGTTGCCCGTGACCCTGTGGGTCATCTCATTTTTTCGCGATCCGGAGCGGCAGACACCCTCGGGCCCGGGCCTTATCATCAGCCCGGCGGATGGAATCCTGCTACCGGTTGTAGAAGCGCCGCCGCCACCGGAACTAGATATGGGGCCTGAACCCCGTACCCGCCTCAGCATCTTCATGACGTTTTTCCACGTTCATGTGAATCGGGCGCCCGAAGCCGGGACGGTCGAGGGCCTTGCCTACCGGCCCGGTAAATTCTTCAATGCCTCCTTCGATAAGGCGAGTGAGCACAACGAGCGCATGGCCATCCGGCTAAAACTGGCGGACGGCCGGGATCTCGTGGTGGTTCAAATCGCGGGGCTGGTGGCGCGGCGCATCTTTTGCGCGCTTTCAAGGGGGCAGATGGTATGCCGCGGCGAACGCATTGGCCTGATCCGGTTCGGAAGCCGCGTCGACGTTTATTTACCACCTGGCGCAAAAGTGCGGGCCCAACCGGGCAAGGGAGTCAAGGCGGGAGAGACCGTATTGGCAGAGCTGGTCTGATGCGTAAAATGACAGAAATGAGACAGGACCGACAGCGCCGTAGCATCGCGGCCATCCGCGCCGAGTTGGAAGAGCATCCGCTCAGCAAGTTCATCCCGAACGCGCTGACGGTTGCAGCGCTTTGCACGGGCGCGACCGCGATCCGTTTTGCCCTGTCAGGGCATTGGCAGGCTGCCGTGGTCGCCATCGTTCTGGCCGCCGTGCTTGACACGTTGGACGGACGCATCGCCCGTCTGCTCGGGATCGAAAGCAAATTCGGCGCGCAACTCGACTCGCTTGCCGACCTGGTGAGCTTCGGCATTGCTCCCAGTGTGCTCGTTTACATGTGGACGCTCTACCAGGGCGGCGGCGCCGGCTGGACCATCGCGCTTGTGTTCTGCGTGTGCTGTGCCATTCGTCTGGCACGCTTCAACACGGAAGCCGCTGAGCAAGATGACGATCACGTCGCGCCCAACCATTTCACAGGCGTGCCGGCTCCCGCTGCTGCCTGCCTGATCACTTTACCGATGCTGTTCGGCTTCCAGACGCATGCACCGTTCTTCCACGATCCGTTCCTGAACGGCGGCTGGATCGCGCTCATCTCGCTCCTGATGGTCAGCCGCATCCCGACGCTGTCGCTGAAGAACATGTACGTGCCGAAGCGGCTGAAGGCGCCGGTGCTGATCGCCGCGCTGATCCTGATTGGCTGCGTCGTGATGTGGCCGTGGCAGACATTCAGTGCCGCGCTGCTGCTCTATCTGGTGTCGCTTCCGTTCGGCAGCCGACCGCCGGGACCGATCCGTCAGAGCTTCACGCGCACCCCGCTTCCGCCTGCGGAATAACGTCCCACCCGGTTGAGCCATGCTGACCTGTCGGCCAATGTGGCCGCGGGGCAATCTCGAACTGCCATGAGTGCCGAAACCGGAACATTCGCGCGCATCCGCGGTGTCGCGCTCAAGCTTGCGCTGGCGCAGGGCGCCTCCGGCCTCGTCGGCGGCGCCTACACGCCGTTCTTCGGTGCATGGCTTGCCTGGCGCGGCATGAACCCGACGCAGATCGGATCAACGCTCGCCATCGGCATGCTGTTGCGCGTATTGGTGGCGCCGGTGACCGGTCTCGTCGCCGATGCGCGTAACGATCGCCGCGGCATGATGCTGTTTCTCTACGCGATCATGCTGGCCGGTTATGGCGCGCTCAATTGGGCGAGCGGCGCGTTTCTCATCTTCATGGTCGTTGTTCCGGCGAACGTTGCCGGCGGCGCCGTCACGCCGCTGCTGGAAAGCGTGAGCGTTCGATTGTCGGAGCGTTTCGGCTTCGATTACGGCCACGTCCGGTTGTGCGCGTCGTCCACGTTTGTTGCCGGCAATGTTCTCGCGGGCATCCTGGTCAGCCAATTCGGCATGGTCATCATTGCGCCGTGGCTGACCGTTGCCATTCTGCTCAACCTGCTGAGTATCTACGCGCTCCCCGCGCCGCCGCAGGATCGCCTTCGCGAGAGCCTGCCGTCATCGCTGCACCGGACCTTCGGCGAAGCCAACGAATTGCTCCGCTCGGGGGTGTTCGTGATCTTCCTGTTTTCCGCCAGCCTCGATCAGGGCAGTCATGCGTTCTATTACGCCTATGGTGGACTCCACTGGCGCAGCATCGGCTACAGCGGCACGTTGATCGGCATCATCTGGCCGCTGGGCGTGTTCGGCGAAATCGCGCTGATGTCGGTCTCCCTGCACGTGTTCCGCAAGCTTGGCGCGACGCGCTTGCTGTTGCTGGGCGCCATCGGTTGCGTCGTCCGATGGACAATTCTCGCATTCGATCCGCCGCTGCCATTCGTGATTTTCGCCCAGCTTCTGCATGGCGCGACGTTCGCCATGGCGCATTTGGGCGCCATGTATTTCATTCTGAAGGCCGTGCCGCCGCGTCTCGCCGCGACGGCGCAAAGTCTCTACGCGGTTTGCTCCTCCGGAATTGCGCTGGGTCTGGGCACGTTCGCGTCCGGCCCCCTGTACTCCGCTTTCGGAGGTCGCGCCTATCTGCTGATGTCGGCCATGGGACTTGGGTCGGCGATTTTCGCATTCTGGCTCGGGCAAGCCTGGCATGGGAGCCGCGTTACGCGAACGGTGACCGAAGAACACATCGACACGATCTAGCGGGCCCGCGGATGCGCCTTGCGGTAGGTCTCCATGAGCTTGCGCGTCTCGATCTTGGTGTAGGTCTGCGTGGTCGAGAGCGATGCGTGGCCCAGCAACTCCTGTACGCTGCGCAAGTCGGCGCCGCCATCCAGCAGATGGGATGCGAACGAATGGCGCAGCGCGTGCGGTGTGGCGCTTTCCGAGAGTCCAAGGCGGCTGCGCAGATTCTGCATCAGGGACTGAGCTTCTCGCGCGCTCATCGGATTGCCGCGTCGTGACAGGAACAGTGGCGCGTCATCGTCGCCGGTCCCCGGCCGTTGCGTAGCGTACGCGTCGAGTGCCTGCCGGATGGCTGGCAGGATCGGAACGTTTCGTTCCTTGCGGCCCTTGCCGAGAATCACGATGGAGTCGCCCAGCGGCACATCCTTGCGTTTCAGGCTCAGGGCTTCGGAAATGCGCAAGCCCGCGCCGTAGAGCAGCGTGAGCAGCGCAACATTGCGCGCCGCGATCCACGCCGGCTCGCGCTCATTCGTTTCGTCCTTTTGTCCCGCTTCCTCGATCACGCGCTTTGCGTCCCGTTCGGAGAGCGGACGGGGAAGCGTCTTGGGCGTTCGCGGTGTGCGGATTGCTCGCGGCGCCGGATTGTCGAGAATTTCCGCCTTGGCGAGATAGCGAAAGAAGCTGCGTATCGCGGCGAGGGCCCGCTGCACGCCACGCGGACCCAGATTTTCGCGGCGGCGCTGCGTGATGAAGGCGCGGATGTCTGATGCGGACAATTCGGCCAGTGCGCGTTCGTTCACCGCTCCGCCGATATGCTCGCGCAGAAATTCGAGAAAGCGGGAAAGATCATCGCCATAGGCCTGCAAGGTGTGGGGGCTCGCGCGCCGTTCATGCGCCAGCGCCGACAGCCATTCCTGCTTCAGACTTTCGGCAGATCGAGCCATGCCCTGATGCTGCGCTCGAGCGCGCGGGCAAAAAAGCCCAGATCGGCCGTGATCTCGTCGCCCTCGAAGCGGCCGGCCTCATACGCTCCGAGCACGAAAATCGCTGCTGGCGTGTCCCGGCCGATGCGCAACCGGAACACGGCCACGCTGCGGCATTCGCCGCCGCCGGCGCCGAGCAGAATTTCGCCGCCGCCTGAGAGGATGGCGCCGGTGCCGTCGCGGCCAAGCACCGTGATGGCTGTGCCCGGCGAAATCAGCCGCACGCCCTCGCATTCCTTGGGCGCGCTGCCTTCGCCTTCCACGCACAGGGCTGCGCGATCCGCCCCGAAAACCTGCGCTGAGCCAATGGCGACGGCGATCGCTTCCTCGAAAGTGCGCGCGTCGATCAGTTCCAGCGCCAGGCGCTTCACGCCTTCCCCGAGCCTGGCGGCCTGCACGTGGGCGCCCGTCAAGCCGTCGCGCTCGGCCCGCAGCGCAGCATTTTCGTCGCGCAGCTTTTCGATCACGTAGCTCTGGAAGTCGCTGACGTCGCCACCTTCGAATCGGCCCGGCAAGAGAAGCGCCAGCAGCTCGCCATCCTCCGCGAGCTTGCCGCGGTTGAGGCGGATATAGGCCTTCACTGCTTCGGCGGCGGCCTCTGCGGGACTTCTGGCTTCTGCGCGATCGTTCATGACCATGAGAAAATGTTGACCCGCGGGATTCGTGCCACCAAGAGTCTAGCCATGAAGGCGCTCGCCTCAAAGCCCGTCTTGGTAAACCGTCCACAACGGGCGGGCGTGCTGCTGCCGCTGCCGCTGTCCGGACCTTACGACTACGTCATCGGCCAAGACGTTGAACTGCCGCGCGGAACGCTCGTCTCGGCACCCCTCGGCCCGCGTCAGGTTCTTGGCGTGATCTGGCAGGACTCAGAGGGAAGTGTTGCCGAAACGAAACTCAAGACAGCTCTCCCACTGGAAGGGAATCCGAGGCTGCCCGAGAAACTGTGCGATTTTATCGATTGGGTCGCGCGCTACACCTTGATGCTCCCGGGGAATGTGCTGGCGATGGCGTTGCGCTCGCCGCAAGCGTTTGAGCCGGAGGCTGCTCGGCTTGCATACGTGCGAGGAACAGTCGCGCCGTCCCGGATGACGCCGCAGCGGACGCGTGTTCTTGAGATTGCGGCGGATGGTCTGGCGCGCTCCGTCGCAAGTCTCGCGGAGGACTCCAACACATCACCGGCCGTTGTGCGCGGATTGATCGAATCGGGCGCGCTCATCGAAACGGAGCTGCCGGAATTTTCACCGTTTGCGCGCCCCGATCCGGATTTCAACACGCCGGTTCTCAATCTCGAGCAGGAGGCGGCCGCACGCACGTTGCGCGGTGCGGTGGCGAGCGAACGCTTCTCCTCGTCGTTGCTCGATGGCGTGACAGGATCGGGCAAGACGGAAACCTATTTCGAAGCGGTTGCGCAAGCGTTGCGGCGCGGGAAGCAGACGCTCATCCTGCTTCCCGAAATTGCGCTGACTGTGCAGTTTCTCGATCGCTTTGCTGCGCGCTTCGGTTGCCGCCCGGCCGAATGGCATTCCGATCTGTCGCAGAAAGAACGCCGCCGCACCTATCGTGCTGTGATGAACGGCGAGGTGCGTGTGCTGGTCGGCGCGCGGTCCTCCCTGTTCCTGCCGTTTCCCGATCTCGGACTCATCATTGTCGATGAAGAGCACGAGCAGGCCTACAAGCAGGAGGAAGGTGTCATCTATCACGCGCGCGACATGGCCGTGGTGCGCGCGCGCATCGAGGAATGCCCTGTGGTGCTGGCCAGCGCCACGCCGTCGCTGGAAACTTATGTGAATGCGCAAAGCGGCCGCTACAAATGGCTGAAGCTGCCGCGCCGCCATGGCGCCGCGACCATGCCGGAGGTGCGGCTCGTCGATCTGCGTCACGAGCGCGGCGAGCCGGGAAGCTGGCTGTCGCCGCCGCTGCGCGAAGCACTGGCCGCCACACTCGGCAGCGGCGAGCAGGCGATGCTGTTCCTCAACCGCCGCGGCTATGCCCCACTTACGCTGTGCCAGGCGTGCGGTCACAAGATGACGTGCGGCAATTGCTCCGCATGGCTGGTGGAACATCGCTACCATCGCAAGCTCGTCTGCCATCATTGTGGTTTTGAAACGGGACTGCCGAGCGAATGTCCGCAGTGCCACGAGCCGGGAAGTCTCGTTGCCTGCGGGCCGGGCGTGGAACGCGTGGCCGAGGAGTTCGCAAGTGTGTTCCCACAGGCGCGCATGGCGATTGCCTCGAGCGACACCTTGCACGGTCCACTGGAAACGCAGGCCGCCATCCGCGCCATGACGAGGCACGAGATCGACGTGGTGATCGGCACGCAGATCGTGGCCAAGGGCCACCACTTCCCGCAATTGACGCTGGTCGGCGTGATCGATGCTGATCTCGCCGGATCGGACGGCGATGTGCGCGCGCGCGAACGTACCTTCCAGCTTCTGCATCAGGTCGCGGGCCGTGCGGGACGTGCGGAGAAGCCGGGACTCGTGCTCATCCAGACGCGCAACCCGGACGACGCCGTGATGAAGGCGCTCGCGTCCGCCGACCGCAATTCCTTCTACGAGCAGGAGCGGATGTACCGCGAGCGCGCCCATGCGCCGCCGTTCGGGCGGCTTGCCGCGATCATCCTTGCCGGCGCGGACGGTCATCAAGTGCGCGATACGGGTCGCGCGCTGGCGCAGGCTGCGCCGGCGGGCAAGGGTTTGAAAGTCTGGGGCCCGACGCCGGCCTTCTATCAAATCCTGCGCGGGCGGACCCGCGAACGCCTGCTTGTGCAAGCCGAACGGCACGTCGATGTGCAGGCTTACTTGCGCACATGGCTGGCCAGGGTGAAATGGCCCAAAGCCGTGCGGCTCACCGTGGATATCGACCCGGTGAGCTTCTTCTGATCAGTGCTGGGCGCTGAAGTAGATCACCAGGATGACGATCAGCACGGCGATAGCCTGCGCGATGATGCGGTAGCGCATCAGGCGGTTGGACCATTGCTTCGACATCTCGCCACCCATCGCCATGACGAACAGTCCGGCGAGCAGAATGGCCAGCACGACGGCCAGCGCGATGATGACGAGGATGCTGCCCATGAAACGGATCCGGCGAAATGCTCCGTCACTCTAGGCCGGGCGCGTGCGGCATGGAATGCGTTTCGCCTCTTTGTCGCGGCTTGGTCATCCTTGAAAAAAGGCAAATACGGAGCACAAACGGCTTATTCGCAAGCTCCGGCAGGTTTGCACGCCTGCATCCGGATGTCCGAGGGCGTCCCGCCATACCGGCCGCGGAAGGCGCGGTTGAAATAGGCGAGATCGCCAAAACCGCAGGCGAAGGCCACGTCGCTGATCCTGATCACCGGATCGTGCGAGTTCACCAGCATGCGGCGTGCTCTGGCGAGCCGCTCGGACAACAGGAACCGGGTGAAGGTTGTGCCGTCGCGCTCGAACAGCCGCTGAACCTGACGGACGGCGAGCCCATGACGGGCGGCCACGGACTCGATCGTGAGCTCCTGCTTGCCGGCATTGCGGATAACGTCATCCTTGATGGCGCGGAGCTTCGCTTCGGCCACGCCGCGGTCCTGGGCGGTCGCCGCCGCATCGCGATTTGCCCCGATAGCTGTCGCCACCAGGTCGCAAATATGACTGAAGACAGCGCGGCGCAGCTCGGGTGTCATCGGCGCATCGATCTCGTCGAGCGACTCCACGTAACGGGCGAGCAGCTGAAGCGTTGCGCTCTTCGGATGAATGAACCTGCCGGCCGCATCGTCGAGGTTGTCGACCAGCGGGGCGAGCGCGGCGCGCGAGATCTGCAGCGCCAGCACGCGGCCCGGCAGAGGTCTGCGGAAATTCGCCGGTTCGCAACAGGTAAGAATGGCACCCTCGCCGGGTCCGGCAACCGCCTCGTGTCCTCGTTGCGCCACCTGCAGCGGCCCCGCGCGATTGAGCAGCAAGACGACATCGTCATTGCCGTCATGGGTCAGCTCGCGCGTGCGCCGGTCGCGCGATCCTCCGAGCGAGCCGGTCGCCATGCGCAAACCGGGCATGGCCCGAAGGGTGATGTCGGCGTCGAAGGCGACATCGCTGTCGCGAAGCGGTTCGGAATCGATGCGAAGCATCTGCCGCCCGACGACCTCGTGCCACAACTCGACACGCCGCCGCTCGGGCAGATGCTTCATCGCCAGACGAACGGGCGCGAAATCCAGGTTCGTCGCGGTCATCCCAAACCCCGGATCGAGTTTAGTCCCCTGGCCGGCATCCGACAATCGAATGTCGCGCCAGGCCGCAAGGTTGTCGCCCAGGTCCTAGCGTGATTTTCGCGGTCCGGCCTAGGGATAAGCCGCTGCTTTTGCCGGCGCTTGGGAGAGGCGACATGACCCTGCATTACATCGATGACAATGAAACGAACATGAGCGGTGACGGATTGGACGCGGCTGTAGGCGACGAGATCATTGTCGGTCCGGACGGCACGCTCGCCGGCCTTGGCGGCACCGGCTACGGAATTTCGGCGCCGGGTCAGATCACCGTCGACATAGACGGCGCCGTGATCGGATCCGTCGAGGGGATTCATACATCACTTGCGAGCGGCAGCGGTTCGGGTCTGACCGATGTCGCCGTCGGAACAGCGGGCGTGGTGATCAGCGGTATCAGTCTCGCGGGCGCGGACAACATCGTCACGAATGACGGTGAAATCATGACGATCGGTGGTCAGACCGGTATTTGGTGCGGCACCGATGCAGGTGAAAACAACATCACCAACAACGGGCATATCGAGGCAACCGGGGGGACGGGTTACGGCATTTTGGTCGCAGGCTCGGGCAATATTGTAACAAACACCGGAACGATCACCGGGAGCGGCTTCTATGCTCTCGGTATCGGTATCGAGGAGTTCACGGCCGGCGAAGGAGCCAACCTGCTCAAGAATTCCGGCACTATTACGTCAGAAGATGGAATTTATCTCGACGGCCAACTAAGTGACCATGACGATGTTCTGGAAAACAGCGGGACAATCAACGCCTACTACTATGGAATCGTCGATTACAACGCGGTGGCCGTGAGAGTCGCAAATTCCGGAACCATCAACGGGCCGACCGGTGTCGCGATCTACCAGGGGTCGGCGAGCATCCACAACACCGGCATGATCGACGCCATGTTTGAGACAGGCCTTTCGGATAGCGGCATCGGCATCCTGGGGTCCGGCGGCGCCGATCTCGTCATCAACAACGATGGCATCATTTCGGGGCAGTTCAATGTGATTCTGCTGAGCGGCGCAGGCGGTACTTCCGACGTCATCAACAACACCGGCATCATCTCAACGGGAACGAACGGAGCAGATGTCATCAAGGAAACGGGAGCCAGCGGCCTCGACTTGTCCAATACCGGCGCGATCTTCGGCGAAATCGAACTCGCCGGCGGCGGCAACAATCTGGTTGTCAATTCGGGCATCATCCGCGGCGAGATCCTCGCCGACAATCCCGGTGGCGAGGATTATGTCGCCAGTGCCGGCAAGATTCTGGGTCTCATACAGCTCGATTCGAACCACGAGACAGTGGACAACGCCGGAACCGTCGGTGGGTCCGTCGACCTCTACGGAACTTTCGAGACCTTGATCAACGCAGGCACGATCCGCGGCGACGTGGTCGAAGCCGACAACTCGGTCCTGTCCAACAGCGGAATCATCCACGGGGACATGGATTTCGGAAGCAACGAGACGGTCACAAACACCGGGCGCATTCTGGGCGATATCACGTTCACCGGCGGCACGAATGTGCTCGACACGAGTCATGGCGAGATCACCGGACTGGTTACAGGCGGAACGGGTAACGACACAGTGCTCGGCGGCCGGTACGACGACACTTTCATCGGCGGCAACGGCAACGATACGCTGCAAGGCGGTGCAGGCGACGATGTACTGAGCGGGGGGCTGGGCAAGGACACAATCACGGGCGGAACCGGCGATGATATCCTCTCCGGCGGCACTCAGAGCGACACGTTCAACTTCAGCGGATCTTTCGGGCACGACACGATCACCGATTTCGCCGCCACCGGCTCGTCGCACGACAGGGTCCACTTCGCGTCCGACGATTTCGCAGATTTCTCTGCCGTTCAGGCACACATGGCGCAGGTTGGCAGCGATGTCGTTATCACCCTGGACGCCGCGGACACGATCGTTCTCCAGCATGTGACGCTGGCGAGCCTCACGGCGTCGGATTTCACGTTCGGCTAGCGGGCGCCGTCACCAGCTTCCCGTGTTTGGCATCGAGGCCCAAGGCTCAGCGGGGGGAAGCGAACCGCCTTCCTGCAACAGCTCGATGGAAATTCCGTCCGGCGAGCGGACGAACGCCATGTGGCCGTCGCGCGGCGGGCGGTTGATCGTCACGCCCTTGTCCAGCAACCGCTGGCAGGTGTCGTAGATGTTGTCGACACGATAGGCGAGGTGGCCGAAATTGCGCCCGCCCTTGTAGTCCTCGGGATCCCAATTGTAGGTGAGCTCCACCAGCGGGGCCTGATCCTTAGTGGCGCGCTCGACATCGGATGGCGCGCTGAGGAACACCAGCGTGAAGCGGCCCTTCTCGTTGTCGATACGGCGCACTTCCTTCAGGCCCAGCTTGTTGCAGTAGAAGTCGAGCGAATCGTCCAGATTGGAAACCCGGACCATGGTGTGCAGATAGCGCATCGTGTTTCTCCTAGACCTCTACCAGCTTCTGCGCGAACAGCGCTTCTTCCTGCATGGCCTGCGTGACGCCGCGATTGAGCGAGCGGCGATGCGGGCGGAAGACTTCCTGCGGCGCGCGCGCCACGAGGTCGCCTTTGAGCAGATCGTTGCGCACAAAGAAGGCATTCACGCCAAGCTTCTCGCAGCAGATCAGCGAATAACCCTTACTCGCACCAAGCTTGGCCAGTGCCGCCAGTGACGCGCCATAATAGATGTGCGGCGCCACGTTGTAGTGCGGTGACGTTGGCGTCAGCTTCTTTGTGCGGTCGAAGTCCGGATCGTAGACAACAGTCACGGCGCGGTCGGGCCCGAACCCGGCATTGTATTCCGCCACCACGATGCGCGGATTGATGTTCACGATGTTCTGCCACAGCCAGTAATCGTTGCCGTCCACGTCAATGGACAACACATCCACCTCACCGGCGCCGACACCATCCACGATCAGGCGGTCGATATTGTCCTTGTCGATCCACTCACGCCGCACGCGAATGTCATTGCGGCCGAGATATCCGAACATGCGCGACGCCGTGCGCACATGCGGCTCCCAGCAATCCATGAATAGTCCGCCAGCATGGTGATACATGGCAAACCCCAGCAGATTGTTCTTCACCGGCGCAAAGCCGAACTCGACGAATTTGCGCGGGCCCAATCCAATCCGGTCCGCCAGCGCGGCGATGTATCCATCCTCGCCGCTTTGGGAGAACAGCTTGTAGCCCCATTCGTCATGCGGCCTGGTGCGGCAGGCTTCGATGTGCCGCCGGAATTCGCCAAAGCGCAGCGCGCACTTCGTTCTCACCGATAGCGCCTGCACAAACGCCGGCCATCGGATCGGGCGCGAACCACTGGGAAGATGCGGCGCAGAAGCCACGCGGATGAATGCCCTTCAAAAGCGGCTCAGGGCTTAGGCGATAGGCCGTGCCACATCAAGCAAGCGCGTCGATCTCGGTATCCGACAACCCGCCCGGCACGACGGTGACGGGGATGGGATTGCCACCGGAGCGCGTGACCAGGGCGGAGACCAGCGGCCCCGGCCCTTCCTTTGACGTGCCCGCAGCCAGCACGAGGATGGAGATGTCCTTGTCGTCCCTGATGACCTGCATCAGGCAATCGGCGGCCGGCCCGTACAGGATGATCAGCTCGGGCAGGATGCCGGACAATTCGTTCACCACCTTCGCCGCCTCGTAAATCAGGCTTTCGGCCTCCTGATAGGCCTCATCCTTCATTTTCTCCTCAACGCCGCGCCATTGCTGGAAGTCTTCGTGCTCGGCGACACAGAGAAGCGTGACGCGGCCGCCGGTGTGCTGGGCCCGGCGTGTGGCGAAGCGGATGGCGACATGGCCTTCCGGCGTCTTGTCCACCACCACGAGGAATTTGCGCGCGCGATCGCGGCGGCCGCGTTCCGGCGGCGGCGAGGGGGCGGGCGCGTCCGCATCGCTCATGGGTAGCATGGTCGCATTTGCGAAGCGGCCCCCGCAAGCGGCGGGAGTCCTTAGTGCGGAGTTCCCAGGGTGCGATGGAAGAATTCGAGATAGGTGCGTTCGAGCTGCAGCCGCTTCGGATTACCGGCAACGCCGTGCCGTTCGCCCGGATACTCCATCATGTCGAAGGTCACGCCGCGCGCCTGCAGCGCCGCCGTCAGCCGCGTGGTGTTGGCGAGGATGACGTTGTCGTCCGATAGGCCCTTCAGCAGCAGCAGCCGGCCATGCAGATTGTTCAGCCGGTTGAGGATATCCGATTGGGTGTAGCCGGCCGGGTTGTTCTCCGGCGTGCCCATGTAGCGTTCGGTGTAGCAGGTGTCGTAGAGGCTCCAGTCCGTGGGCGGCGCGCCGGAGGCGCCGGCCGCGAAGTCGGCACCCTTGGCGGTGAGCAGCTGCAACGTCATGAAGCCACCGTAGCTCCACCCCGAAACGGCGACGCGTTTCGCATCCACATAAGGCAGTGCGCGCAGGAACGCGACGCCGCGCAACTGATCCTGGGTCTCCACAGTGCCGAGCTTGCGGTCGATGGCCGTCTTGAACGCAACGGAGCGGTTGTCGGAGCCACGATTGTCGAGGCGGAACACGGCGTAACCCGCTTCGGTCAGAAGCTGGTCGGTCATGGCGCCCCAGTCGCGCCGCACCGTCTGCACATGCGGCCCGCCATACACTTCCACGATGGCGGGATATTTTTTCTTTGCGTTGAAGCCGACCGGCTTCATCACGGAATAATAGAGCGGCGTCCCATCTTCGGCATTGATTGTCCCGAACTCCGGCAGGCTGCGCCGCGCGAGGTACGCGTAATAGGGATGATGCGCGTCGAGCCGGTTCTCCTCGATCCAGCGCATGAACGTGCCGTCTGCCGCATAGAGTCCGGTGCGCGGCGGTGTGGTGGGATCGGAATATGTGCCGGCGAACGTGCCGCCGGTCTTGGCAACCGTCGCGCTCCACCAGCCATGGCCGTTCGTCAGCGCGTGCGGCGTGTCGTCGTGGAGATAGGAGATCGCATAGATCTGCTGCTCGATCGGCGTGTCGACGGAGGCGGAGAAGATGACGTCGCCCTTACCCTCATTCACGCCTTCCACAGCAGCCACTGGCCAGTTGCCCGACGTGATCGGCCGCTTCTGAGTACCGTCGCGGTTGTACAGATACAGATGGCGGAAGCCGGAGCGTTCGGAGGACCAGATGAAGTCGCCGGATTTGAGCGGCTTGAAATCGTCGTTGAGCTCCACCCAGTGCGGCGAGGTCTCGGTGACGATCGGCTTGCAGGCGCCGCTTGCGGGATCGCAGGAAAGAAGATCGAGCCTGCGCTGATCGCGTGACAGGCGCTGCACATAGAGCGTTGCGCCGTCATGAGACCAGTCGACACGCGCCAGATAGAAGTCGCTTGTGGGTCCGAGATCCACCTTCACACGTTTGCCGCTTGCCAGATCCTCCACATAGAGATCGACGATGGCATTGGGCCGGCCAGCGCGCGGATAGTGCTGATCGACGGAGGTCAGCTTGTCGGCGCTGACTTCCAGTCGCGGGATGATGTCGACGACGGATTCATCGGTGTGGGTGAGCGCGATCTTCGAATCGTCCGGCGACCACCAATATCCGGTGTAGCGCTCCATCTCTTCCTGGGCCACGAACTCCGCCGTGCCCCACGACACCGGATCCTTGCCGTCCGCGGTCAGCGCGCGTTCGGCGCCGGTCGAAAGATCGATCACGTACAGATTCGCGTCGCGCACGAAGGACACGAAGTGTCCCTTCGGCGAAACCTTGGAATCAACTTCGTCGGACGGTGTGTTGGTGAGGCGGCGCACCTGGCTGGTGGTGCGGTCGGCGAGGTAGAGATCGCCATCGACCGGCACCAGGATGAACTTGCCTTCTTCGTCCCAGTGATATTCGACGATGCCGTGCTGGGAAATGCGCATGCGCTGGCGCCGCGATTTCTCGGCTTCCGACAGATTCTCCTGCTTTGGCGCCAGTGCCGCGGAATCCACCAGCCGGGACGGTGCGCCGCCTTTGGTGTCCGCTGCCCACAGGTCGAGCACGTTCTGGTCGCTCTCCTTGCCCTTGAGGAATGTGACGAGCTGCCCGTCCGGTGACAGCTGCACATCGTGCGCAACCGGTCCGTTGATCGACGGATCGGCGAACACTCGCTCGGGCGTGAGTTTCTGCGATGCAGGTGCCGCGGCGGAAAGCACGACAGCCAAGCTAAGGTAACCGAGTGCGCGCGACAATCTCATGGCGGAAGCCCCAATGCCCAGCAGCAGAGTGCTGGCGCGCCTCGCGCAGGTCAATCGCGCAATTTCGACTTCAGCTCGTAGAGAATTTCCAGGGCTTGCTTTGGCGTAAGAGCGTCCGGCGAAACCTGTCGCAATGCTTCTTCAACGGCGGACGATTTGGCGACCGCAACGGGAGCCTGTGGCGCGAACAACGGCAGATCATCGATGCGGGCAAGCGGCTTGTGGCCCTCGCGGCCTTCTTCCAGCGCGCGCAGCACGTCTTCGGCACGCGCCACGACGGTCGGCGGCAATCCGGCCAGCTTGGCCACATGGATGCCGTAGGAGCGATCCGCCGTGCCCGGCCCGACTTCGTGCAGGAGCACGATGCTGTCATTCCATTCGCGCACGCGCATGGTGACGCAGGCCATCGAAGGAAGACGTTCGGCCAGCGCCGTCATCTCGTGATAATGCGTGGCGAACAGCGCGCGCGACTTGTTGGTCACGCACAGATGTTCGGCGGCGGCCCAGGCGATGGCGAGGCCGTCGAAGGTCGCCGTGCCGCGGCCGATCTCGTCGAGAATGACAAGCGAGCGCTCCGTCGCCTGGTTGAGGATGGCGGCGGTCTCGACCATCTCGACCATAAAGGTCGAGCGTCCGCGCGCCAGATCGTCCGCCGCGCCGACGCGTGAAAACAATTTGTCGACGATGCCGATGTGCGCGGATTCGGCCGGCACGAACGATCCCATCTGCGCCAGAATCGCGATCAGCGCGTTCTGGCGCAGGAAGGTGGACTTGCCGGCCATGTTCGGGCCGGTGACGAGCCACAGGCGCCCCGTTCCATCCGGCGACAGATCGCAATCGTTGGGCACGAAGGGATTGGCGTGCTCGGCCTTCAGCGCCGCCTCGACGACCGGATGCCGGCCGCGCACGACCCTGAAGGCGAGACTGTCATCGACGATGGGGCGCACATAGCGGCACTCGATCGCGAGTTCGCCCAGCGCCGCCGCCACATCGATGCGCGCCAGAGCTTGGGCAATTGCGTTCAGGACAGCGGCGGCATCGAGCGCCTGCGCGCACATCTGCTCGAACAGCTCGCGTTCCAGCGCCAGCGCCTGATCGGCGCTTTGGGAAATGCGCGTGGCCAGGGTGGCGAGTTCGTCGGTGGTGAATCGCACCGCACTGCCGATGGTCTGCCGGTGACGGAACAGCGTGCGATTGTCGCCTGACTGGAGTTTGTCGGCGTGCTGCGGCGTCACTTCGATGAAATAGCCGAGGATGCCGTTGTGCTTGATGCGCAGCGCGCTGGCACCGCTGTCGGTGCGGTACTTCGCTTCCAGCGTGGCTACCACGCGGCGGCTTTCGTCGCGAAGGCTCCGTATCTCGTCGAGCGGCGGATGCGAGCCGGGTTTGATGAAGCCGCCATCGCGCGCGAAGTACGGCGGCTCGGCGACCAGCAGATGGTCGAGCGAGTCGTGCACCCGCGAGGTTTCAGCCAATGCGGCGATAATCGCCTCGCGGGCGTCCGCTACTTCGCCGGACGGTGCCTTCAGCGGGTCGTCCTTCGGCAGTGTGTCGCGCAAGCTGCGCGCGGCCTTCAGCCCGTCGCGGATATTGGCGAGATCGCGCGGTCCGCCGCGGCCCACTGAAATGCGGGCCAGCGCGCGGGCGATGTCCGGTGCCCGGCGCAGATGCTCGTGCGTGCGCCGCCGCAATTCGGAATCTGCGGCAAAGAACGCCACCGCATCCTGACGAGGGGAAATCGCGCGCGCATCCGTCAGCGGTGAAGCGAGGCGCGAGGCCAGCTCGCGCGCACCCGCCGCCGTCACCGTGTAGTCGATGGTCGCCAGCAGACTGCCGGAGCGCTGTCCCGACAATGTTTCCATCAGTTCGAGATTGCGCCGCGTGGCGGCATCGATCGCCATGAACGCCCGTTCGGCCACGCGCGACACGGGCGCCAGCGCCGGAAGCTTTCCCTTCTGTGTGAGCTCCAGATAGCCGACCAGTGCGCCGGCGGCGGACAATTCCGCACGGCCGAATTGTCCGAAGGCATCCAGCGCCGCCACGCGATAGAGCGACTTCAATGCGCGTTCGCCATTGGCGGAATCGAATTTGATCGACGGCAGCGGCGTCAGGGCCGCGCCCAACGATTTCAGCACTGGCCCGACAATCTCGTCGGCCAGCAGCGAATCCGGCGCCAGCAATTCCTTCGGCGACAATCGCGCCAACTCCGCCGCCAGGTCGTTCACTGCCACTTCGCCGACGCGAAACTCGCCCGACGAGATATCGGCATGCGCCAGAGCGAGATCGGCGCCCGCACGTCCCAGCGCCGCAAGCAAATTCGCCGCACGCGCCTCCAGTAGCGAGTCCTCGGTCAAGGTTCCCGGCGTGACAAGTCGCACCACGTCGCGCCGTACCACGGCCTTGCTGCCGCGCTTCTTCGCTTCAGCCGGGTCTTCCATCTGCTCGCACACGGCGACGCGGAAGCCCTTGCGGATCAGCTTTTCGAGATATGCCTCCGCCGCATGCACCGGCACGCCGCACATGGGAATGTCGGCGCCCTGATGGCGGCCGCGTTTGGTCAGCGCGATATCGAGCGCTTCGGACGCCTTGGCCGCATCGTCGAAGAAGAGCTCGTAGAAATCCCCCATCCGGTAGAACAAGAGGTATTCGGGGTGCGCCGCCTTGATCTCGAGGAACTGCGCCATGGAGGGCGTGGCGCCTTCGGCTTCGGTGATGGTGGCGCGTTCGTTCATGCGTTAAGACACTAGCACGACGGCGGGATTGAAAGGCTTGGAGCATCCGGCCGATATTCTGTGGATCAGTTCCGGAAGGCCGCTCATGGATTGGACACGCCCCTCCTTCACCGACGAGGAAGCCCTTGCGTTTCACGCGCAAGGCAAGCCCGGCAAGCTGGAAATCCGGCCGACCAAGCCGATGGCGACACAGCGAGATCTGTCGCTCGCCTATTCTCCCGGCGTGGCCGTGCCGGTGCGCGCGATCGCCGAGAATCCGGCCGCGGCTTACGACTACACGGCCAAGGGAAACTTCGTCGCCGTCATTTCGAACGGCACGGCGATTCTGGGGCTGGGCGATCTCGGCGCGCTGGCATCGAAACCCGTGATGGAAGGCAAGGCGGTGCTGTTCAAGCGCTTCGCCGATGTCGATGCCATCGATCTCGAAGTGGATACGCATGACGTCGATCAGTTCATCAACGCCGTGCGCTATCTCGGCCCCAGCTTCGGCGGGATCAATCTGGAAGACATCAAGGCGCCGGACTGCTTCGTCATCGAGGAGCGGCTGCGCGAGCTGATGGACATTCCCGTCTTTCATGACGATCAGCACGGCACCGCCATCATCTCCACGGCCGGCGTCATCAACGCGCTCGATCTCACGGGCCGCAAGCTGTCGGACATCAAGGTGGTGGTGAACGGTGCGGGTGCGGCCGGCATCGCGTGCCTCGAACTCTTGAAGGCGATGGGCCTGCCGAGCGGCAACGCCATCCTGTGCGACACCAAGGGTGTCATCTATCGCGGACGCACAAGCGGCATGAACCAGTGGAAAAGCGCGCACGCGGCGCAAACCAACGCGCGCACGCTCGCCGACGCGCTGGTCGATTGCGACGTGTTCCTGGGGCTTTCGGTGAAGGATGCGGTCACGCAAGCCATGGTGAAGACCATGGCGAAGGCGCCGATCATCTTCGCCATGGCCAATCCCGATCCGGAAATCACGCCGGAAGCCGTGAAGGCCGTTCGGCCGGATGCCATCGTTGCCACCGGCCGGAGTGATTATCCCAACCAGGTGAACAACGTTCTGGGTTTTCCATATATCTTTCGTGGCGCGCTGGATGTGCGTGCGCGGACGATCAACGAGGCCATGAAGATCGCGGCCGCCGAAGCGCTGGCCGCACTGGCACGCGAGGACGTGCCCGATGAAGTGGCGGCCGCCTATCACGGCGCGCGCCCGGCTTACGGGCCGGACTACATCATCCCTGTGCCGTTTGATCCGAGGCTGATCAGCCGCGTGTCTTCCGCCGTGGCGGAAGCGGCCGTGAAAACCGGCGTGGCGCGCCGCGAAGTGAAAGACGCGGAAAGTTACCGCGTGCAATTGTCTGCGCGGCTCGATCCATCGGCGCTGCTGTTCCAACGCATCACATCGGCGGTGCGCGCCAAGCCGAAGCGTGTTGTGTTTGCAGAGGGCGAGGAAGACTCTGTCATTCGTGCGGCAGCAGCATTCCAGAATTCCGGACTCGGACGCCCGCTGCTGGTCGGCCGGACGGACATCATCAAGGCCGGCCTGCGCCGTGCCGGAATCGACGAGCACGCGCTGGAGATCCGCGTGCCGCATTCCGCCCAGGATGCGCAGCCCTACATCGAGGCACTTTACAAGCGCCTTCAGCGGCGCGGGCAGCTCTATCGCGATTGCGTGCGGCTCGTCACCAACGACCGCAATGTGTATGCGGCGTCGATGCTCGCCGCCGGCGACGCCGACGCGATGGTCACCGGCGTCACGCGCTCCTATCAGGTCGCGCTTGGCGATGTGCGCCTCGTGCTCGATCCGCCGGCCGGTGAGCGTCCCATCGGCGTGATGGTGATCTTCTCGAAGGGCCGCGTGATTTTCGTGGGCGACACGTCGGTGCATGAGATGCCGACCAGCGAAGAACTGGCCGATATCGCAGTGCAGACGGCTGAGGTCGTGCGCCACTTTGGCTACACGCCGCGTGTGGCGCTGCTCGCATCCTCGACCTTCGGATTCCCGCGCAGCGAACGCAGCGAGCGCATTGTCGAAGCCGTGCACATTCTCGATCGTCGCGGCGTCGATTTCGAATATGACGGCGAGCTGGCTGCCGATGTCGCGCTCGATCCTGACAAGCTCGCGCTCTATCCGTTCTGCCGCCTGTCGGACACGGCCAACGCGCTCATCATGCCGGCCATCCATTCGGCCTCGATCTCGACAAAGCTGCTGCAGGAAGCCGGCAGCGTCAGTGTCCTGGGCCCGCTGCTGATTGGCTTGGAGAAGCCTGTGCAGATCGCTCCGCTCGGCGCCAAGATGAGCGACGTCTACAATTCCGCCATCATCGCCGCGCTGTAAGCACAGAAAATGGGCCGGTGCTTCTCGCGGCGCCGGCCCACCTCACCATCACTCCAGAGGAATCGCGCGAGACAACTCGGATCGCGCGCCACGCGCCAACTCAGGTTCTGCGGATCAAACCCGCGATCAGGCTGACGGCGAACAGAATCAGGAATACGACGAACAAGACTTGCGCGATTCCGGCCGATGTCGCGGCGATGCCGCCAAATCCGAAAATACCGGCGATGATCGCAATCACCAGAAAGGTCAAAGCCCAACCGAGCATGTCATTCTCCCACGTGTCGGGCACTGGTCCCGCTCTTCGCCATCCAAAACGTGCCGTTCCAGCCGGAGTTCCCCGCCCGCCTTTTGCTGCATTTGTTAAGCTGTTGAAGGGCGTGGAACCTAGTCGATCACGGCTGACTCGCTGTCGGCCAGCAGCCGCGGCGCCGTCCGCTCCATCAGGCGTGCGGTGCTGACGAAGGCCGCGGCCAGCGCGATGGCGGCGGCAAGATAGAGCGCGATCCGCTCGCCGTGCTCGCCGCTGCGCGCGAAAATGAGGGCGGCAAGTGCAGCACCCGTGGTCTGTCCCAGGAGCCGTGCCGTGCCCAGCATGCCGCTCGCCCCGCCGGAGCGTTCGCGCGGCGCCGACCCGATCATGGCGCGGTTATTCGGCGACTGGAAAAGCCCAAATCCGATTCCCGTCACCGCCATGCGCCAGATGATGTCCGTTGCGCGCGCATCGATCGGCATGCGTGCCAGAAAGAAGAGACCAAGAGCGAACAGCACCAACCCGATGCCGCCCAACAATCCGGCCGGATATTTGTCGGCCAGATGTCCGGCAATCGGCGCGGCCACCGCGATGGCCAGCGGCCACGGCGTAATCAGCAATCCGGTTTGCACGGCGCTGAAGTGGAGCGCGCCTTGCAGGAAGAACGGCAGCGACACCAGCGCCAGCATTTGCGCGCAGAAAGAGCAGATCGATGTGCCAACGGAGAGCGAGAACATCGGAATGCGCAGCAGATCGACCGGCAGCAGCGGAGAGGGTTTCCCGAATTGCCGCCGCACCAGCAGTGTCCCGGACACGATCATCGCGGCGATCTCCGCCGCGGCGAGCCACAAACGCTCGCCATGGCCGATGGTGTCGATGGCGGCGATGAGAAGCCCGAATGACAACGCACTCAGCACGGCGCTCACCGAGTCGAACGAATGCTTGGCGCTCGGCGTCAGCGGCAATGCCACGCGGCCGATGAAATAGGCGGCGATGCCGATCGGCACGTTCACGGCGAACAGCCACGGCCAGTTGGCGACCGACAGGATGCCGCTTGCCACCGTCGGTCCCATCGCGGCGGAAATCGCCACCACCACGGCATTGATGCCGATGCCACGGCCGAGCAGCCGGTGCGGATAGATGAAGCGCACCAGCGCCGAATTCACGCTCATGATTCCCGCGGCGCCGAAGCCTTGCAGAACACGCGCGCTCGCAAGCCATGGCAGAGACGGCGACAGCGCGCAGGCAAGTGACGCGATCGTGAACAGGATCAGGCCCACCAGATAGACGCGGCGGTAGCCGATGATGTCGCCCGCGGCGGCCAACGGCAGCAGCGAGATGGTGATCGCGAGCTGATACCCGTTGACGATCCATACGGATGTCGAAGGCGCAGCGTGGAATTCGCGCGCAATGGTCGGTAGCGCCACATTGGCGATGGCCGAATCCATCACCGCCATGGTGAGCGCCAGCCCGACAGTGACCACCGCCCAGATGCGCTGCGGATAGGGAAGGCCGTCCTGCATGGAATTCCCGACTGCTAAAGGCTCGCCAACGCGGACTATGATATGGAGGAATACGCCGAACAGGCCAAGTTGTGGTGGGACGATGCGCGAAAGCTTTGTACGCGGTGCCGATCAGCCGCCGTTGATGGAAAAGACTATCGGGCAGGCCCTGGAAGAAGCCGCGGAAATCCATGGCGATCGGACGGCGCTGGTTTCCCGGCATCAGAACATCCGTTGGAGCTACGGGGAGCTGAACGCCAAGGCAGATGCTCTGGCGGCCGGATTACTTGGCTCGGGATTGTCACCCGGTCAGCGGGTGGGCATCTGGGCCGCAAACTGCGCTGAATGGACCTTGACGCAATTCGCCTGTGCGAAAGCCGGCCTCATTCTCGTTACCATCAATCCTGCATACCGGAGTTCGGAGGTTGAATACGCGCTGAATCGAGTCGGATGCGCCGCAGTGATCACCATGCAGAGTCACCGAGGCGTGAACTATGCCGACATATTGCTCGAATTAAGCAGGAAAAATCGATTGCCCCATGTGGGCTTCTACGCATCCATCGGCAAACAAGAATTGGCCTATTTCACCCCGTTCGATGCCATCACTCCGACACCATACACCGTCGAAAAACTAGGCCGAATAAAGCCGACCCTTAAGCCGAATGATCCGGTCAACATCCAGTTCACCAGCGGCACGACGGGTTTCCCGAAGGGCGCCACGCTCAGCCATCGCAACATTCTCAACAACGGCTTTTTCGTGGGCGAGCAGATCGGCCTCATGCCCGAGGATCGGTTGTGCATTCCGGTGCCGCTCTATCACTGCTTCGGCATGGTGATGGGCAATCTCGGCTGCCTCACGCACGGCAGCGCCATGATCTATCCCTCCGAAGCCTTCGATCCGCTCGCCGTGCTCGAAACCGTTCAGGCCGAACGCTGCACGGCGCTCTACGGTGTGCCGACCATGTTCATCGCTGAACTCGGCCATCCCGAATTCGCGCGCTTCGATCTCTCATCGCTACGCACCGGAATCATGGCCGGCTCGCCGTGCCCCATCGAAGTGATGCGCAAGGTGATCGACAGAATGCACATGCGCGACGTCACCATCGCCTACGGCATGACGGAGACGAGCCCGGTCAGCTTCCAGTCGGGCCGCGAGGATTCCGTCGAGCGGCGCGTGTCGACCGTCGGCCGCGTGCTGCCCCATGTCGAGGTGAAGGTCGTGGATGCCGAGGGCCGCACCGCGCCGCGGGGCGAGCCCGGCGAGCTTTGCACGCGCGGCTATTCCGTGATGCTCGGCTATTGGGACGACAAGGAAAGAACGGCCGAGGCGATCGATGCCGATGGCTGGATGCACACCGGCGACCTCGGCACCATTGACGACGAGGGCTACGCCAACATCGTTGGGCGCGCCAAGGACATGGTGATCCGCGGCGGCGAAAACATCTATCCGCGCGAGATCGAGGAATTCCTCTACCGCCACGCCAAGGTGCAGGACGTCGCCGTTGTCGGCGTGCCGGATGACAAATATGGCGAAGAATTGTGCGCCTGGATCGTGCTGAGGCCTGGCGAACAGGCGACACTGGAGGAGATCGTGGCGTTCTGCGACGGCCAAATCGCGCGCTACAAGATCCCGCGCCACATCCGCTTCGTCGATGGCTTCCCGATGACGGTGACGGGAAAGGTCCAGAAATTCCTCATCCGGGAGGCAATGACGAAGGAGCTTGGGCGCATGGCGGCAAAGACCGCCTGACGCGGCTTGGTGCCGCTTGTCCCGGCTGCCGCTTTCCCGACTGACGAATTATCAGTTATGCTGCCCGCAACCAGCTATTGAAGGAGCAAGACCATGGCGGAAGCCTACATTGTAGCGATTGCCCGCACGGCGGGCGGCAAGAAGGGCGGCAGGCTTTCCGGCTGGCACCCCGTGGATCTCGCAGCCGAGGTGTTGAACACACTGGTCGATCGGGCCAAGTGCGATCCCGCCCAAGTCGAAGACGTCGTCATGGGCTGCGTCATGCAGGTGGGCGAGCAGGCGGTGAACGTCGCGCGCAACGCCGTGCTGGCCTCGAAATTCCCGGAGAGTGTCCCGGCCACCAGCGTGGATCGCCAATGCGGCTCCTCGCAGCAGGCGCTGCAGTTCGCGGCACAGGCGGTGATGAGTGGCACGCAGGACATCGTCATCGCGGCGGGCGTCGAAAGCATGAGCCGCGTGCCGATGGGATTGTCGGCGTCGCTGCCGGCCAAGAACGGTTTCGGCTTCTACAAGAGCCCGCGGCTGGAAGCGCGCTATCCCGGAATCCAGTTCAGCCAGTTCATGGGCGCCGAGATGATGGCGAAGAAGTACGACATCTCGAAGGAAGAGCTCGACCGGTACGCATTCCAGAGTCACCAGAAGGCGATTGCCGCCACGCAGGCGCACGCGTTCGACGGTGAAATTGTGCCGGTGGAAGTGACGCTCCACGACGGCAGCAAAGAGCAGCACACGGTCGATGAAGGCATCCGCTTCGATGCGAGCCTCGAAGGCATCGCCGGCGTGAAGCTGTTGGCGGAAGGCGGCCGCGTGACGGCTGCGACGTCTTCGCAAATCTGCGATGGCGCCTCGGGCGTGATGATCGCCAGCGAAGCCGGCCTGAAGGCGATCGGCGCAAAGCCTCTGGCGCGCATCCGCCATCTTTCGGTGATCGGGCATGATCCGGTGATCATGCTGGAAGCGCCGATCCCGGCCACCAAGCGGGCGCTAAAGAAAGCCGACATGAAGATCGAGGACATCGATCTGTACGAGGTGAACGAAGCGTTCGCGCCGGTGCCCGTCGCCTGGTTGCGCGAACTTTCCGCCGATCCGGCCAAGCTCAACGCCAATGGCGGCGCCATCGCGCTCGGCCATCCGCTCGGCGCATCCGGCACCAAGCTGATGTCGACGCTCGTCAACGCACTGCACAAGCGCGGCAAGAAATACGGCCTGCAGACGATGTGCGAAGGCGGCGGCCTTGCCAACGTGACCATCGTCGAGCGGCTGTAGGCGCGCGGTGGACGCGAGCGCCCGCATTCCCGACGAGATCGCCTGGAATCTCGTCGATCCCAAGGCCTTTGGCTCGGGTGCCGCGCGCATTCACGATGCCTACAAATGGCTGCGCGCCAACAATCCGCTCGGGCTTGCCAATCTTGAAGGCCACTACGATCCCTTCTGGGTGGTCACCAAGCATACCGACATTCTTGAAGTCAGCCGGCAGAACGCGCTGTTCCATTCCGGCGACCGGCAGACCACGCTGACCAGCCAGCTTGGCGACAAGCAGGTGCGCAAGATGACGGGCGGCAGCCCGCATCTGGTGCGCTCTCTGGTGCAGATGGATGCGCCGGATCATCCGAAATACCGCGCGCTGACGCAGTCCTGGTTCATGCCGGGCAACATCAAACATTTGGAAGAGCGCATCCGCACCATCGCACGCGGCGCGGTGGACAAGATGATGGCCAAGTGCGGGCAGTGCGATTTCGCCCGCGATATCGCCATGCTCTATCCGCTGCATGTCATCATGGAAATTCTTGGCGTGCCGGCGGAAGACGAGCCGCGCATGCTGATGCTGACGCAGGAGCTGTTCGGCGCAGCGGACTCCGAGCTCGGCCGCGATGTCGATCTCACCGATCCGGAGAAGATGACGGAATCCATCCAGGCCGTGCTGATGGATTTCTACCAGTACTTCGCCAAGATTACCGCGTCGCGTCGCGCCGAGCCGCGCGATGACCTCGCCTCTGTTATCGCCAACAGCACCATCGATGGCGCGCCCATCTCCGAATTCGAGGCGCTGTCCTACTATGTGATCGTGGCCACCGCGGGCCACGACACCACGTCCTCGTCCACCGCCGGCGCGATGTGGGCACTCGCCGCCGATCCCGCACAATTCGCGCAGGTGAAATCGAATCCCTCGCTCATCCCGGGGCTTGTCGACGAGGCGGTTCGCTGGACCACCCCGGTGAAGCACTTCATGCGCTCGGCCACGGCCGATACCGAATTGCGCGGGAGAAAGATCGCCAAAGGCGACTGGCTGATGCTGTGCTATGCGTCCGGAAATCGCGACGAGGAAATTTTCGAGGACCCCTACGTCTTCCGTGCTGACCGCAATCCCAACAGGCATCTGTCGTTCGGCTATGGCGCGCATCTCTGCCTCGGCCAGCATCTTGCCAAGATGGAGATGCGGATTCTGTTCGAGGAATTGCTGCCGCATCTGAAGTCGATCGAGCTCGCCGGTGAGCCGGCCAATTCCGAATCGGTGTTCGTCAGCGGCCCCAAGCGTGTGCCGATCCGATTCGCGACGGCCTGAAAGAGCAAATGGCCCGGAGGGCAGCCGGGCCATTGCACTGTCGAAATCGATTGGGAGTTCAGTCGACAATCTTCACGATCTTGCGGCTGTTCGGCTCGACGAACACGATTCTCCCGTTGTCGTCGAAGTAGTCGTAGCTCTTCACTTCCGGCACTTCGTTGACGAGCGTGTCGGGAACTGGCGCGATCGTTACGTCTTCCGGCACCACGGTGCCGACTGCCAGCGTCTCCTTCACGCGTACAGGGCGAAGATGCTCCTTCACCACATACTGCTTGATGACGGTCTCATGCGCCGGCTCGATCGCCAGCGTCGCGTCCTGCGCCATCGCGTAACCGCTTACGAATACCGCGGCAGCCGCGGTAGCAACCAAAAGATGCTTCATATCGTTCTCCATCGTTTTTCCAGACGACCCTTCCCGGCGCCGGAAACGACTCGCACGCGCGCTTCGTTCCGTCGCGCGAAGTTGCGAAATGATGGAGTTGTGTCTGCGTCGATCAGCTGGCCAGCGAATGGGCGCAATCGACGCCGTTGTTCGCGTTGGCGCCGGCGCCGCCATTCACCGTGCTGGCATTGTGGGTATGGACGCTACCTGCGAGGCGATCACCGATGGATGCCATGCGGTCATAGCTTGCAGCGATGCGCAGAAGCACCAGGCGGTTCTCGTCGTCCCGGATGTCCTCGGCGATCTCCCGCAGTTCGTCCGCCCGCCGCCGGTACTCGCGGGCCTTTTGGTTGTCGTTACCGAGCTGCACGGGAGAAACGAGATCCCTCAGATGACCCGACATCGACGTTCCCTTTCCCCGCCGGTAAGCCCAACGCGGCTGGGGAGAGACAGTTCCGGCAGAAGAATCAAGCCGTGGAAAATTGATCAAGGTTCCCGGCGCCGTTGCGGCCCAGCCGTCGTCTTCAGGGGGCATACCCGGCCGCTCGCCTAGTGAGGCGAGCGGTATCCTTCAATGGTGGAAGGTCGCCATCACCCGCATGATCGCCGGGCCCAGGATGACGATAAACAGGCAGGGCAGGAAGAATACGATCATCGGCACGGTCAGTTTCGGGGGCAGTGCGGCGGCCTTTTTCTCTGCCGCGGCCATGCGCATTTCGCGATTTTCCTGCGCCGTGACGCGCAGCGCCTGGCCGAGCGGCGTTCCGTATTTTTCCGCCTGATTGAGCGCGCCCGAAATCGCCTTCACACCTTCATGGCCGCAACGCTTGGCAAGATTCTCGAACGCCTGGCGCCGCTCCGGCAGGTAGGAGAGCTCAGCGGTTGTCAGACCGAATTCCTCGGCCAGCTCGACCGATTGGGCGCCGACCTCCGACGCCACGCGCGTGAATGCGGCCTCGATCGACATGCCGGATTCCACGCAGATCAGCAGAAGGTCGAGCGCGTCGGGGAACGCTTTCATGATCGAATCGCGGCGGCGCGAAATCTTGTTGGAGAGGAAGATGTCGGGAAGGAAATATCCCAGCATCGCGGTGCCGACAGCAGCGCCGAACTTCATCCACGGCGACCACGAGAAGTGCGCAATCACGAAGAAGTAGAGCAATGCGCCCGCGAACACGATGAACGGCATCACGAACCGGAAGAACATGAAGGTGTAAAGTGGCGCCTGTCCGCGAAAGCCGGCCTGCGTGAGCTTGTCGCGTGTGTTGGGGGATTCGAGGATGTTGGACAGCTTCAGCCGTTCCACCGTCTGCTTCATGAACGTGCGGGGCTCGACACGCAGCGAACCGCCACGCTTGTTGAGCGCGGCGTGATGCTTGGCGCGCAATTCCTCGCGCTTCTCCGACACCGCCTTCATGCGTGTGCCGAGCGATTGCTTCTCCAGAAGCGGCAGCACGAAGGTGACGATCGTCGCGAAGGCGAGCACGCCCACCACCGAGATCACGATGAAATCGCGATCGAAGAGGATGTTGAAGATGCCGAGGTTGTTGATGTCCATGGCCGGCGCCTCAATATTTGAAGCTGATCATTTTTTTCATCACGAAGATGCCGCAGGCCATCCAGAAGGCGCATGCGACCAGCATCAGATTGCCGAGCTTTTCGGTGAAGAGCAGTTTGATGTAGTCCGGTGTCGTCATATACACGAGGCCGCCCACCACCACCGGCAGCGATCCGATGATCCCCGCCGAAGCCTTCGCTTCCGACGACATCGCCTTGATCTTGCCTTGCAGCCGCTTGCGGTCGCGCAGCACGCCGGAAAGGTTCGACAGCGCTTCGGACAGATTGCCGCCCGATTTCTGCTGAATCGTCATCACGATGCCGAAGAAGGCAACTTCGGCGGTCGGCATGGATTCGTACATGCGCTTCAGGCCCTGCTCGAGCGTCACACCGACCCTCAGGCCCTCGACCAGCTTGCTGAATTCACCGGATACCGGCTCCGGCAATTCCTTCGCCACCATCTTGAGCGCCTCGTTGGTGGGAATGCCGGACCGCACGCTGCGGACGATGGCATCGATGGCATTGGCGAATTCGGACGTGAACTTCTTCTGCCGGCGGTTCTTGAGAAAGTTCAGCACCCAGCGCGGCAAGCCAAGCCCCACGACCACCATGCCGAGGACATCGGCGATGATCGCCTGCTTGGTGACAAGGCCGACAACGAGAACGATGGCGGCCGCCACGCCGGAGCCGATCCAGAAGTTCCGGACGGTCCACGATAGGCCGGCCTGCTCGATGCGTCGGCGCAAGGTCGGCTTCTGCTTGTTTGCCGCCTGCTGCTTTTCGAGTTCCTTGAGCAGCGTCTGAACGTTCTTGCGGCGCTGCTGATTGGAATCGGCGCCACCGCGCGGTCCACCGGAAGCGGAAGGCTGTCCTGCCGCTGCGGCAAGTCGCTTCTTCGAGGTTTCGCCGCCGCCGCCGACGAAGGCATAGGCGATGCCGCCCATACCCAGCAGGCCGAACATCGCGACCAGGATCAGAAGAGCCGAACCCATCGCATCCTCACTGGTTCAATTCGTCGAGGGCCTCGGCGAGCTCGCGTTCCATGTTGAAGTAGCGCGCGCGCTCCCAGAATGTCGGCCGCACGATTCCCGTGCCGACATGTTTGCCGCTCATCCGGCCGGTTTCGTCCTCGCCGGTGATTTCGTAATTCATGATGTCCTGCGTGATGATGACGTCGCCTTCGGTGCCGACCACTTCGGTGATCTTGGTGATGCGGCGCGAACCGTCACGCAGGCGCTCTGCCTGAATGATCACGTCCAGCGAACCAACCACCATTTCGCGGATCGTGCGCACCGGCAGCGAGAAGCCACCCATGGTGATCATCGATTCCAGACGCGTCATGGCTTCGCGAGGGCTGTTGGCGTGGAGTGTGCCCATCGAGCCGTCGTGACCGGTGTTCATGGCTTGCAGAAGGTCGAACGCTTCGGGTCCGCGCACTTCGCCCACGATGATGCGTTCGGGACGCATACGCAGACAGTTGCGGACGAGATCGCGCATGGTGATCTGACCCTGTCCTTCGAGGTTGGGCGGACGGGTTTCCAGGCGCACCACATGTGGCTGCTGCAGCTGAAGTTCTGCGGCGTCTTCACAGGTGATGATGCGTTCGTCGGCATCGATGTAGGCGGTCATGCAGTTCAGCAGCGTCGTCTTGCCCGAGCCGGTACCGCCGGAGATGAGGATGTTGCAGCGCGCCCGCCCGATCACGCCGAGAACTCGCGCACCGGCTGCGCTGATCGAGCCAAAGCGCGCAAGGTCGTCCATCCGCAACTTGTCCTTTTTGAACTTGCGGATCGTGAGTGTGGGCCCATCGAGCGCCAGCGGCGGCGCAATCACGTTGACGCGGGAGCCGTCCAAGAGGCGGGCGTCGCAGATCGGCGAGGATTCGTCGACGCGGCGGCCGACCTGGCTGACGATGCGCTGGCAGATGTTCATCAGCTGCGCGTTGTCGCGGAAACGGATGGGCGTGAGCTGCACCTTGCCGCCCACTTCGATGAACACCCGGCCAGCACCGTTGACCATGATGTCCGCGATATCGTCGCGGGCAAGCAGCGGCTCGAGCGGGCCATAACCCAGCACGTCGTTGCAGATGTCCTGCAGCAGGTGTTCCTGCTCCGCGATCGACATCACGACGGCTTTGATGGAGATGATTTCGTTGACGATGTCGCGGATTTCGCCGCGCGCCGAATCCGGATCGAGCTGCGCCAATTGCGCCAGATCGATCGTGTCGATCAGCGCATTAAAGATCATCGTCTTGATCTGGTAGTAGTCTTCGGAGCGCTCCGGCATGCGCAAGGCTTTCGCGGCCGGTGCGGCGGCCTGAGGCGGCGGCACTGCCTGGAGCCGCGGTGCCGGCGCTGGCGCCGGTGCGGCGGCGCTGGTGCCGGGCGCTGCGGCCGCGCCGTTACGCTCTGCCGGCGGAGCAGGCGAGCTGGCCTTTGCAGCCGCAGGCTCTATCCGAGGCGCTGCGCGCGTTGCTTCGCCGGAGCGTTTTCCGAACATCTGGTTCACGCCCGCTTACGTCCTGACAGGAAGGAGAACATCGGCAACACGCCCTTCTCCGTATCCGCCGAAGGGGCTCGGCCCGTCACCATCTGGGCAAGCCGGGAAATCCCATCCGCGGTCTGTGATTTTGGCTGAACTTCCATCAACATCTGGCCGTTGTTCGCCGCCGCGCCGTAGAGCTGCGGCTCAAACGGCAGGATCATGGCCGGGGGGATGCCGACCGTGGCGACGAAGTCCTTCACGGGAATCTCCGGCCGCTTCGCCATGCCGACCTGGTTCATCACGAGTTTCGGCGGCGGATCGTTGGGCCGGTTCTGCTTCGCAAGATCGGCGATCGCCTTGGCGGTGCGCAGGCTTGCGAGGTCCGGTGTCGCCACGACAACGATGTCATCGGAGGCGAGCAAGGTCTGCTTGATCCAGGGCGTCCACTGATGCGGCAGATCCACCACAACACAGGGCGTGATCTGGCGCACACAATCGAGCACGGCTTCGAAGGCAGTGGGGTCGGCGTCGTAGGCGCGCTCGAGAAGAGCGGGCGAGGTGAACAGCGACAGGTGTTCGCTCGATTTCAGGAGCAGGCGGTCGAGCAGCACGTCGTCCAGGCGCTCTGGCGCCGAAAGCGCTTCCGCTACGCCTTGTCCCGGTTCCTCGTTGAAGTTTAGGCCAAGTGTTCCGAAGGAAAGATCGAAATCGATGATCGTCGTGTTGATGCGAAGCCGCTCGGCGACGCACCAGCCGACATTGTGGGCGAGCGTCGAAGAGCCCGCGCCGCCACGCGCAGCAAAGAAGCTGATGATGCGTCCGACCGGCGGGGCTTCCGGATTGAGATAAAGGCCGGAGATCACCTCGATCAGATGCAGGGGATTGAGAGGCGCCACGAGATATTCGCTGACCCCGCGACGCATGAGCTCGCGGTACAGTTCCACGTCGTTGATGCGCCCGACGATGACCACCTTGGTCGACGGATCGCAGACTTCGGCGAGGCGATCGATTTCCTCGACCGCAGCCTTGCCCTGCAGCCGCGTTTCCACGATCAGAAGGTTCGGCGTGACCGATCCGTGATAATGGTCGACGGCAGCCTGCAGCCCGCCGAGTTGCACCGTTACATTCGTCTTGGAGAGCCTCCGGTCCGAAGCGGCGCGCTGAAGTGCGGCGCCCGTATCGGGAAATTCGCAAAACGCATGGATCGAAATGCGCGGAACGGGCCGCTCGTGTGGCGCGGCTCCAAACGGCTCGTCTTGCGATTGTTGGTTCGTCATGGCTCCCGCCTAGTTTGAAATTCCGGATCCTGGCGCGGACTGCTCCTGACCGGAATCGGTTGTATGCTTGGCCGCCTGTGTGACTTCGCCCTTCTCGTAGTGACCCATCACGGCCGTGCGCCGCGTTGCGTCTGCGGCGTCCATTCCGCGCGGCTCTTCGAGATCGTGCGGATTGGCAACCATTGCGGCGATGTTGTGCTGCACGGCGCATCCGAAATTCGGCATCGGAAGATTGTCGGCGGTGTCGGCGACATTCTTCGTCCAGTCGCCGCACGGCTCGGTGTGTGCGACATAGGTCACGAAGCTGATCTCGACGCGGCCATCCCCGTCGCTGACGGGGTGCGAGCCGACGAGAATGCGTGTGCGCGGCACGCCCATATTCGCCAGGCGCTCGCCAAAATATGTGATCGCGCGCGCCGAGTCGGGGCCGTCCGGTGCCGATACGCTGATCGAGCCGTCGCCGTTCTGGAGGTAGTCGCGCACCAGCACTTCCAGTTTTGCGGCATCTTCGGGCATCAGGCCGGCATCGAGGCCGGAGAACGAAACCCTCACTCCTCGAGTCTCGGGCTGAACCGAGATCGGATGATTGTACGTTCCATCGGCTTGCGGGCCGAAATCGTTGGAGGGCGCGGCGCAGCTGCCGGCGAGAAGGACCGCTGCAAGAGCCGCAAAGCGCATCGAATGAGGCATCATGGCCAACTCCTACTCGACGATAAAGCCGGTCTTGTCATTGCCGGCGGATTTGAGTCCCTGAGGCGGATGGACGGCATTCAGGCGACCGAAGAGGATGGTTTCCGCATCGGCCGGCGGAACAAGATCGTCAGTCGGCAGCGCGATCCGCTTTTCGTTCGTCGGATTGACCAGATATGCGCTGACCATGACCACGAGCTCGGTTTCGTTGTTGTTGTAGTCGCGGCTGCGGAACAGCGCGCCCAGGACCGGCATGTCCTTGAGGCCGGGGAACGCATCGAGCTGCTGCTTGGTCACGTGCTGCAGAAGGCCCGCGATCGCGAAGCTGCCGCCGGACGGAACCTCGACTGTGGTCTGCGCGCGGCGGACGTCGAGCGCCGGGATCGTGAGACCCGGCAGCGTGATCGTCTGTCCGGTGTTGGGATCGGTGACCGTGCCGCCATTGATCGTGAACGCGCCGGTGTTCGTGAGTTCGCTGACTTCGGTCGAGATCTGCAATGAGATGCGATTCTCGCTCAGTACCACCGGCGTGAAGGAAAGGCCGACGCCGAAATCCTTGAACTGGATTGAAACGTTGCCCTGCTGGTCGCGGCCCGACGGAACGGGGAACTCGCCGCCTGCCAGGAAGCGCGCGGTTTCACCCGAGACCGCAGTCAGGTTCGGCTCGGCGAGCGTGCGGACCAAGCCCGCTTCCTCGAGCGCCTTCAGCACGCCGTTGGCGCAAAGATGCGTCGTGGCGAGCGCTGGCACGGTCGTACAATTCGGGCCGACCTGGGCGCCGGACGCATCGGACAGGGCGCGTCCAAGCAGGCTGAAGGGATTGGAGGTGCCCGCGATGATGGGAACGCCCCATGCGTTGATCGCGGCGTTGAGATCGATGCCGAACTGCTTGGCGATCGTGCGCTGCACTTCGGCGACACGAACCTTGAGCATCACCTGCTCGTTCGCGTCGATCTTCAGCATGTTGACGACCTTCTTCGGGTCGCCGGCGAAACTGGTGGCCAGATCTTGCGCGCGTGTCGCTTCCTGCGCATTCGTAACGGTTCCCGTCAGCACGATGTTGTCGTTCATCGCCGAGACACGGATGTTCGACTTGGGGAAATTGTCGTGCATCATCGAGCCGAGATCGGTCACGTCGCGCTCAACGCGAATGTCGACCGAAAGAATCTGATGACCGGCGGCGTCGAAGAAGAAGGCATTGGTCTGACCGGTCTTCTGCGCGAGCAGGAAGATGCGGCGTGGCGTGCGAACCACGGCATCCACGATCTCCGGATTGGAGACGAGCACGTCGCGCGCATCGGTATCGAGCTGCACGAGTGCCGCCTTGTCGAGCGCGAGCGTGATGCGCTGTGTCGCCGAGCCGCTGCCATGGGTCGAGATATTCAGGACTTTTTGCGCGGCCGGCTCGTTGCGGGCCGCGGCAGGCGCGCTCACGGGAAACGCAAGCGCTGCCGCCGCGATCAGTGAGGTTGCCAGAGTTGCGATGCGCATGATCCCCCTACTCCGGTTTTGCCGGTCCGGCGGCGCGGGCCAGTCCGTAACGAATGACTGCGACTACGCCAGTGTCGGTCTTCTTCTTCGCGGCGACATCGTTGGCGCCGTTATCCCCCAGCGGACGCAGCGCCAGCGCGACCGTTCCGGTTGCCGAAGCGGCGGCGATCGTCTCGCTCTGTTGCGGCGAGAGTTCGAGCGTCGCGGTCTTGGCGAGAACCGTCTTCTGGTCCTTGTCCTGCGTGTAGGTCTGGTCGACCGCCAACACGCGCACGGCATGCAGCAGCGTGCGGGCAACGTACAATTTCGGTGAATCGGAAATCTGGATCGTGACGATCACGTCGACGCGGTCGTTGGGCAGAATGAAGCCGCCGGCACCGGATTCTGTGGTGATCGGAATGGAGACGGCGCGCATGCCGGGTGTGACCATCGCGGCCATGAAGCCGGCAGAGTCGGAGTGCACGATCTTGGTGTTGGTCAGCGGTTCGCCGGCGAGAATCGGCGCGCGCGCGACGGTTCCCTTCACGGCCTGGTCGGGATTTCCGCCAACGCCATCGGCCGTCAGAAAGGTCGAGTCGACATTGGACTTGGGCCAATCCTGCCAGCGCACCATGTCGCCGGTCACCGGCGTGCCCGGTTCGATGTTTTTCGACGCGACGAGAACGGCTGCCGACGAAACAGCGGCGTGAACTTCCGCTTTGCTGGCCGGCGTACCGCCGCCAAGCATGCTTCTGGCGACAAGCGCCACAGCGCCGGCGGCAAGCGCGGCAAGCGCCAATACGATGAGACGCGAGCGATTCATGGGCCAAGCTCCTTGTGTCCCAATCCGACCACAAAACCTTTTAGGAAAGACTTAATTCAGGATGATGCTTTCAACCGACAGCGAGGTGAAAGATATCCGTATACGGAAGAATAACGATGGCGCCGGCGGAAAGCGCAACACCGTAGGGAATCCCGCCTCTCGGCTCATGAAGGCGAAGAATCCAGTCTTGCGCCGCCAGAGGCGCAGGCAGAGGAAACTTCCGCATTGTGAGAAGGCCCAACGTTAGTGCGCCGCCGAAAACCGAGGCGAGCAACACGAATTCCGGCAGGTCGTGCAATCCGAACCAGGCCGCGATCGCCGCAAAAACCTTGGCATCGCCGCCGCCGATATAGCCGAAGGCGAACAGGATGAAGCCTATCACCAGCGCAATCGCTCCTGCGGCGAAGTGGCCTGCGACAATGGCAGTGCTCATGCCGCTCGTCAGCGCGAACAGCGCGAAGCCGACGATCAGAAGGACCGAAATCAGATTGGGAATTGTGTAGGTGGCCAGATCCCAGCCCGCAGCGACCAGGAGCAGGAGAAGGAACGGCGCAAAGACGATGAGCGAGGTCATTCTACCCTTTGAAACGCGAACGGCCGCCCGAGGGGCGGCCGCCGCAAACGCCGAAAAATGGCGTCTATTACGTGCTCAGCTTGCCGGCCACGTACGAGAACACGGCCTTAAGGTTCGTGCCCAGTGTGGTCACGGCCGCGATGATCACGACCGAAATCAGCGCCGCGATCAGACCGTATTCAATAGCCGTCGCGCCGGATTCGTCCCGGACGAAACGGGAAACAAGGTTCTTCATTGTAAGCCTCCGCTTGTTGACACCCTAGGACGTCCAAGAGAGCGCACGTCTCAGACGGCCTCATGATTGGACTTCGTGTGTGAAGCTATCCCCACTCGTTTAATGCCGGCTTAAGAGCGAAGAAGATGGAACGTCTGGTATTGTACCGGCGCGGCACGGAACACGGCATTGAGAGGCAATTCGATCTTCCGCTTTTGCGGAGCGTTCACCATGGGACCGAATTAAACCATCATATCGGCGCCGGCGATGCGATGAGCCACCGGCGCGATGCGTCCGATTGCGAGCGCGCCGGATTGCAGCGACTGTCTCGGCGTCGCCATTCACGCAAATTCGGGCAAGATTCAGCGCCAGAGTGTCCTACTTAAGCCTTCCTTTACATCGGAGCGGGTAGGCTGGAAGTCCAATTGACAACAAGGGAATTCGCTCATGCGCCGCCCCGTAGTGCCCGCTCTGTTGGTTTCGGTCGCGTTCGCCGTCACGGCTTCTGCCGCAAGCGCTCCGCCGGCCCTGCGCGTGAGCCCGACGCCTCAAGCCGTCCCCGTCGTGAAGCATTTCGCGGTCGTGAAGCATTTCGCGGTGAAGAAGCCGGCGCCCAGGCGTGTGGCCATGCGGCATGTGCCGCGCAAGCCCGTTCCGCACGGGATTTCCGTGCCGATGGATGAAGTGCGCGTCGTGCAGTTTTCCCAGCAAGTTTCTACGGTTTACGTCGGCAACCCGGCTGTCGCCGATGTCAGCATGATCGATTCGCGCCATGCCTTCGTTCTCGGAAAAGGCTTCGGCGGGACAAATCTTGTCGCTCTCGACGCGGAGGGCAAGCAGGTCGTCAATGAGCCGATCAGCGTATCGGCGCGCACGGCCGGGACTGTGACGCTGCAACGCGGCGCCTCGCAGGTCACCTACGCCTGCGCCGGCGAGCGCTGCGAAAGCGCGCCGATCCCGGGTGACGACAAGGATGTCTATGACACGCGCATGACCCAGCTGGAAAAGCACCAGGACATGGGTGTGAAGGCCGCCAGCGAAGGACACTGAACAGGATTTTTCGGCAGCATTTGGGGGCTGACGATCTGAAATTAACATGAGGATCGCCGGAAATGAATCGTTCTTGGGTCGGGGAAGTCCGCACGTCGCTTGATGCGTGCGCCGTCAGCGTGCGCAAGACACTTCCCTATCACGTTCCGCTTTACGTCTGCGCCATCGGGTTTTGCGTGATCTCGTTTGCGATCACCGAAACTTACGGCGTGCCGATGCGGTTGGGAGCCGGATCGTTTTTCTTCGGCATGGTCGGCGAGTTCGCAGCGCTTGCGCTGGGCCTGCTCGCAGCGCTCGAGTTTGCAATTCTTGCCCGCAAAGGATTCCCCGCGAAGCCGTTCGAGATCATCGGCAGACAGCTGTCCGGTTGGCTGCTGCGGGGCGACCGGCCGGGGAATATTTTTCACTCACTCATCCTCTTCCCGATTCTTACGATCAGCTTCTGTGCCCTGAAGGACAACATCCCGCGGATCAATCCGTTCTCCTGGGACAAGACCTTCATGCAGTTCGATCGGTGGGTGAGCTTTGGAAGCACGCCATGGCAGGTACTTCAGCCCGTCCTTGGGCCTCTGCACGTCACGCCGGCGATCAACGTCGCCTACAATGTCTGGTTCCTGGTCCTGTTCGGCGTCTTGTTCTGGCAGGCGTTCTCGACAAAGACGAGCGCCAAGCGCCTGCAGTATCTGCTGGCCTACTCGCTTGCCTGGTTTGTCGCCGGCAATCTGCTCGCCGTTGTGTTTTCCTCGGCCGGTCCATGCTTTTACGGTCGCCTGCACATCGGCCCCGATCCCTATGCCGCCCAGATGGCGTTTCTGCGTTATCGCAGCCTGCACTGGCCGGCCTGGGCGTTCGTCATGCAGGACATCTCGGTGCAGGATCTGCTGTGGGATATGTATAAGACGCGCTCCGGCGATCTCGGCGGCATCTCCGCCATGCCCAGCATGCACATCGTGACGTCCGTGCTGATGATGATCTTGGCCTGGAGTACCAACCGGAAGCTTGGCATCGCATTCACGGTCTTCACCGCAATGATCATCGTCGGATCGATCCGCCTTGGTTGGCACTATGTGGCGGATGACTTGGCGGGCATCGGACTCGCTGCGCTCTTTTGGATGGTGTCCGGATACGTTGCCGCGGCGTGGCATCGCTATCTGGAGCGCACGCGGCCGAAATCGGAAGCGCTGATGGGCGGCGCGATCCCCACCGAGGCGTGATCACCGTTTAGTAGAGGCCGGGAAGGACTCGCCAGGTCGCGTTCTTGTAGGCGGCATATTCCGGAAAGCTCCCGGCGAGCACCTGCTCTTCGCGATGCATGCGATAGAGCTGGCAGGCGATCAGCGCTGCGAAGAGCAACAACGCCCAAGGTGAAAAGAATTGCATGACGGCGCCGATGCTCGCGATCCCTTCGCCCAGATAAAGCGGATGGCGAATGAGGCGATAGGGTCCGCCGGTCACAAGATGCCGCGCTTCCGCCATCACGCTGACGGAACGGCCGAGATACAGCAGCGCATAGACGGCGAATGCCATGCCGCCAAGAATGAACATCGTCGAAACCGCCAAGGCCGCGCCGGAAAGCTCGCGGCGCGGCAGCAGCAGGAGCCCCACCATCATGTAGGTGCCGAGGATTGCCATGACCCGCGGGGTCAGTCCTTTTGCGCTGCTGCGGGGCGGTGTGCGGGCAAACAGCAACCCGATGATGAGGATGGCAAACAGGAACGTCGCAAGTTGCGAGAGAATGGCGATCGACAGATTGAAGTCGGGATGCGCCAGGTCCAGCCGCGCGAGCATGGCGGCGATCTGCCCGAACTGTCCCATGGCGCCCAGGGCGTAGATCACGACCAGGGGAATGGCCGCCATCAGGTCATACGCCTTGGTGCCGCGGCGCAGATCGTCGCGAAGGATGGAGGAACCGGAGCTGCCGGCCGAGGAAAGATCACTCATGCCGGCACCATGCGCGGCCAGGTGTTAAAACTCAGGAAAACACTTCGCTTCGAGGGCGGTCCGCGCGAGTCCTAGCGCAGCACGCGCAGCTGGGTGATCGCCGTGCCGATCTGGTTGAACGCCGTGACGATCGCGCCCGTGGTCTTGAGATCGTAATATTTGCTCGAGTCCGAGGCGCAGTTTTGCAGCACCGTGGAATTGCCCTGCGTGCCGTTGAGATCCACGAAGACCGTATAGATCATGATATGCGCGGCCTTCACGTTGGCGCAGGTCGTGTTCATCCGCCCGTCAACGCTGCTGCTTTGCGCCGAACCGTTGCCATACCAGCGGTCCTGCGTGTTGAGGCCGTCACTCAGGAGAATGATCACTTGCTGTGTGTCGTCAGGCAGTGTTCCGGCGTTGAGCGGATTTCCGTCCGTCAGCGCTTGCCAGCCCCAGGCAAGCCCGATGGTCTGGTTGGTCGAACCCTGGGCAACCATGGCGTCGACCTGTGTGCTGAGGCTTGACCAGTCGTAGCTCAATGTTCCGAGCGTGCCGGGCGGGCAGGAGAATGCATTCTCCGTCGGAAAATTGGTCGTGCTGTTGGTCGGCGTGGTGTTCTCAGTGTCGTAATCTTGCGTGCGGTCCATGATGCAGCCGCCCCACGTGCTGTGGTCGTTCACGGTCCAGGTGTGATTGTAATTGTGCGCCTTGCACACCTTGCTGCTGCCGGAGCCGGTGCAGGAGCAATTGTGGTAGCCGTTGCAGGTGGCGGATGATCCAGTCGCGACGGTGGTCAACGTTCCATTGTCGACGCTGGTGTAGCAGCCATTGTAGTAGCGGCCATTTTTGCCGGTATTATACTTGCCGTTGTCCTGACCCGGGCAGATGTATCCTGTGTAGGTACCGCTCGATGGGATCGTGCTTGTCGAACTACTGCCGTTCGTCGGATTCACCTGGCAGGTGTATCCATACGGGCTCGTGTTCGTGCCATAGGGGCAGCTGTCACCGGGGCCTTTGGTTGCAGCCGGCGTGCTGCTGGTCGGGGCCGCCTCCCAGGATGTCCAATCCACCCAGCTCGCTCCGCTGTTGGATGTCCCGATATTCACGTCCTTGCTGAACGGCACGATGGCGACTTTGACATCGCCGTCATGCGCCGCGGCATTCTGCAGAATCGTCAACAGCTGATGCGTCGCTGTCTTGAGGGCGTTGATCTTGATGTTCTGATTGGTGTCGCCGGGGCATGGATTGTTGTCGGGCTCGCACATCGAGCCGGTGTTGTCGAGCACGAGCGACACCCACAGTTTCGTCTGGCCCCACACGATCTGCGAGGTTTCGCTGATGGCCAGCGTATCGCAGGTCGTGCAGCCGAGCAGATCTGCCACGCGCACGAGCACGGTCGGCATGTTGACGCTGGCGGTAATCGTCACCGTCTGACCTTCCGAGTCTACGGCGACAGCCGACGGCGTGCCGTAGCTCGAATCGTTCGTGTAGTTGGCGTTGAAGTACTGCTGCGCCAGCGCCTGAAGCTGTGTCTGGGTCAGACCCGTATTTCCGCCGACTGCGAGCCCCGCGGCATCCAGCGCCTCCGCCAGTCGCGCGCGGACGATCATGGCGCGCGCGAGATCGAGACCCGCGCCGGCTGCAATGCAAAGCGGAATCAGCGACAAGGCAAAAATGATCGCAATATTGGCGCGTTCCGATCGTGCAAACGAAGTGAGCCGCTTCCGCAGAAAACGGCGTAGACCGCCAAGACGCATCGACGTAGACCCAAGGTAGCTCCGCGACAGATCATGCCCCCCGACAGTAAAAAATTCTGTTGCCGATACCGGGCATGGTTTCGCAAAACTTTACCGGGGCCTCGCGGCCATTGTCTCAAATCGATACGAACACGCTTACCGTCACTTCACCCTGATGCCAGCTACCGCTTCGCTTTTGACGTGTGCGGACGTAAAGCGATGGTGGGAAAATCCGGGAAGGTGCGCGCGTGCGCAGGGCGTTCCGCAGAGTTTTCATCCGAAGCCGTTCGTTCGGCCGCGACAAGCGCGGCGCAACGATCGTCGAGTTTGCGCTGCTTGCAATGCCGTTCTTTCTGCTGCTTTGCGGCGTGCTGGAAACGGGCGTCGTCTTCTTCGGCGCCTCGGTGCTGGAAAAGGCCACGATCGATGCGGCGCGCCTCGTCAAGACGGGACAAGTGCAGACGGGAGGCATGACGCAGCAGCAGTTTCACGACT
>Ga0335085_10001446_pt1 | contig 50483 bp, 50 predicted proteins | sample Lox_Sample_45_FD_206712 | JGI IMG/M metagenome (GOLD analysis project Ga0335085, IMG submission 206712) | Soil microbial communities from Loxahatchee National Wildlife Refuge, Florida, United States - Lox_Sample_4.5 | ecosystem: Environmental > Terrestrial > Soil > Wetlands | place: USA... | reverse complement strand
CCGAGGTTGTGCTTCGAGCGGTAGGGGAGCTCGAGGTCGGTGGCGAGATCGCGGCTGTGCAGGAACGTGTAGGCCGCGTGAATCCCGATCCGGTCGCCCCAGAGTCCGGTCCGCGCCTCGACGTCCAGCCCCTGCACCTGCGAGCGCTCCACGTTCCGGAACTGGAAGTAGCCGAAGGGATAGCCGGCCGCGGCGGTGGGGTCGATCAGGTCGTAGTACTCGTCGTCGAACACCGAGCCGTCCACCCAGAGCCAGCCGTGGATCGTGGCCGTGGCGCCGATTTCCGAGGCCCAGGTCCGCTCCGGCTTCAGGTCCGGGTTGGGGACCACCTGGAACCCCGACTGCTCCGCGCGGACGAACTGCTCCACGGGCGCGGGCGCGCGGAACCCGTGCGACACCGAGGCGCGGAGGGAGAGCCGGTCTCCCGGCTTGTACACGAGGCCGACCTTCGGAGACAGCACCGTCTGCCCCTCGCCGCCCGCCACGGAGTGGCGGTCGAGGCGGGCGCCCAGCGTCGCGGTGAGGTGCGCCGCGAGGCCCGCCTCGTCCTGCCCGTACAGCGCCAGGTCGTGCTCGGTGTGCTGCCCCAGGGTGTTCGACGTCACCGAGGTCTGCTCCACCAGCGTGCCCAGCACCAGTGAATGCTCGGCGGCCGGGTTCACGGAGACCTGGATGTCCGTGCCCAGGATGGTGGACCGGTGGTAGTCGGTGCTGTCGCTCTCGGTGTCCGAGTAGTGGTTCTGGGCGCCGTCGAAGTAGAGGTACGGATTGACCCGGACCAGGAGCGCGGGACTCCCGTAGGGGATCAGGGTCGCGCCGACGTTCACCCACTTGAGGCGCTCCCAGTCGCCCACCTCGTCGGTCGGCACTTCGGTGCGCGCCGTCGAGTCGCGCCAGATGAAGAAGTTGCCGTCGTCTTCCTGGGCCCAGAGCGCGTACAGGTCGAGGGGCATCGGGCTGCCCTGGGGATACGTCACCTCGGCACGGCCCATCCAGCGGTCGATCCCGCCGTTCTGGGTGAAGCCGTCCGACTGGGCGCGCTCGAGAAACACGCGCGTGCCGAACGACCCCACGGACTGGTCGTGCTGGAAATCGACGCCCTTCAGGTCCAGGAGGTCGCCGGTGAATTTCTCGCTCGCGGGGGGGTCGTAGGCGCCGAAGTACCCGCGGACCACGGTCTGCGGCGTCGGGCTGATGGGGCGGGTGATGACGTTGATCACGCCTCCCAGGGCGTTCGACCCGTACAGGGCCGACGCGGGGCCGCGGACCACTTCGACCCGGTCCACGTCCAGCACGGGGAGGGCGTCGAAGTCGATCTCCCGGGTGGCGCCGGTGAGGAGCGGGTGGTCGTCCACGAGCAGGAGGACGCGGGAGGCCACGCCGCCCGCGATCCCCGAGGCGCCCCGGATGTCGATGGTGCCGTGCTGAAACATCACGCCGGGCTCGTAGGCCAGCGCCTCGTCCAGGGTCACGACGTTGCGCCGCTGGATGTCCTCCTGCGACAGCACCGCGATCGACACCGGCGCGTCGCCCGCCTGCTGCGGGGCGCGGCTGGCGGAAATCACCACGCCGGGAACCTCCACCGCCGAGCGGACGAGCGCGAAGTCTTCGTCGTGCTCCGGCGCGGCGGAGACCACGACGTCGTCCCGGGTGGCCGAGAGGTAGCCGATGACGAGCACGCGCAGGCTATAGCGTCCCGGCGCGAGGCGCCCGAACCGGTAGGCGCCGGAGGCGTCGGTGGTGGCCGTCACCTGGGTGCCGGGCACGAGCACCATGGCCCCCGCGATCGGCTCGCCGTCCTTGGCGTCGGTGACGTGCCCGGCCAAGGACGAGCCGCCCTGCCCGGCCAGGGCCCCCGGGAGGGCGCTGCCGAGCAGGGCGGCGAGAACGAGGGCGCGGGCCCGGGTCACGAGCTCAGTTCTTGTGCCAGACCGTTTGAATGTGGACGGTCTGCTCGGTCACGTTGATGTTCAGCGTATCGCTCTTCACCTGGAACGTGCCGAGCGCGTCCGGGAGGCCGCCGGTCGAGTGCTCGTAGATGCTGTCCCCCTTCGTGCTGTAGGTCCCGCTGTCGACGAGGGCGATCGTGTCGCCCGGCTGGGGGATGTCGACGTTGACCGTGAGGTGGTACGCGGTGCTGGTGAGCACGATGGTGCCGGTGGCGACCGGGGGGCCCACGACCGGGTTGGTGTCTTCCTTGAACGCGACCAGGGAGTAGTTACCCGTGAGGTCGGTGCTGCCGCCCGTTCCGGTGGAATCGTTGTTCGAGCACGCGGCCACCGCCGCGCCGAGGCCGACGAGGAACAGGACCGCCGAAGCCTGCCGCCGCATGCATCCCTCCGGGATGGGGAGTGGGAACGACTGCCGACGCACGCTAAGGTATGGGGTGCGCCCGGGGGGCTCAAGCCGCGCTTGCGGCGCCCGCCCGCGCCTGGCGATATTCTTCGGCCCCGCGGCGTTTCACGCTGGACCCGTGGCGGTATCGTCTAGGGGACTAGGACGGAGCCCTCTCAAGGCTCAAACACGGGTTCGAATCCCGTTACCGCTATGCCTCCCGCCCCCATCGTCTAACGGTCAGGACACCACTCTTTCAAGGTGGGAACAGGGGTTCGATTCCCCTTGGGGGCACCTGACCAAACGCCCGGCCGAGATCGCTCTCGGCCGGGCGCCCGCACCTCTGGAGACGGTGCGGCGGTGGGACTCAGTTGGGCGTCAGCATGTTGAAGTAGTTCGCCACGCTGAAGTTCGTGGGATCCACCTCGAAATAGTGCGCCTTGGCGTAGTGGCCCGTGGTCGGGAAGTACGGCGGCGGGCTGGACATGCCGCAGGCGTCATACTGGTACCGCTTCACGTAGCCGTGCCCGTCCGTCAAGCCGACGGCGCCGCGGGTGTTCTGGATCAGCCCGCCCGTGAGGTAGAGACAGCCGCGGCCCGTGTTCGACGCGTCGCAGGGCTGGGCGTTGGTCGACTCGTTGTAGTTGTAGGAGTCGTCGTAGTTCTCGGCGGTGAAGATGTTGAGCGCGAGCACCACGGACTGAACGAACTCGGCCTGCGAGTCGTCGTAGGTGAGCGCGTTGTTGGAGCCCGTCGAGGGCGTGGACGAGCTGCCGTTCGGGCCCTTGGGCTGCCAGGCCGAGTTGAGCGTGTTGTCCGCCATCACCACGTCGTTGCCGGCGAAGAGTCCGAGCATGTCGTGGCAGGTGCCGAGCGACGGATCGATCGAGTAGGTGATGTCGTCCGCGATCACGATGTTGCCCGTGGCCGCCACCGTGTGGTGGCCGCGCACGACGCCCGACACCGCGACGTTTCCGGCCACGTAGATCACGCCCTTGTAGTTCGGGTTGAACACGCGGTTGATGGGCCACAGGTACGCGGCCATGGTCGGGTACGCGGCCAGCACCTGCGCGTTCACGACGCCCGGCCAGGCCTGCCAGGCTCCCCGGGCGTCCGAGGCCAGCCAGCCGTTGGTGATGTTGGGATCGCCGCCGAGATAGCAGCGCTTGGTGCCGTCGCTCGCCGCCTTGAACCAGTTGAACCCGGTCGTGCCGTGGGCGCTGTCCGACACGAAGCCGACGTCACCCTGCATGGTGTTGCTCGACCCGCAGTTTTGCGACTTCCGCAGGCCCTGGGCGTTCGCCGTGCTGCTGGTGTAGTTCGACGGCACGTCCGCCACCACCCATCCGGGGTTGGTGGACTTGTAGATCCGCATGAAGCCCTCGGTATCGGTCCCCACGGGGAGCGACAGGAACTCGATCCGCGTGTTGGCCTGGCCGAGGGTCGGGCTCCCGGACGAGGTGCTCGTGATGTTGGTCTGCCCGGTCTGCGCCTGCGCGAGGAGCTTGTTCAGGTCCGCCGTCGTGGGGAAGGGAATGTCCGCCCCGTGCTCGGTGTAGCCCTGATAGAACGTGCCGTACTGCTTGCCCGAGATGGTCTGCGCGGTCGTCACCTCGCTGTGGAACCCCGCGCCCGACGAGCAGATCTGGATGACGTCGTTCGAGTGCACCGGGCCCCAGAGCTGGTCGCCCGAGGCGAAGCAGATGTTGCCGCCCTCGTTGTCCGTGAAGTAGGCGTACTTGGCGAAGCTCTCCTGCGTGATCTCGGAGCGCCGCACTACCTGGTTGCCGAACGCGTCCTTGACCACCACCACCACGCTGCCGAACACGCCGTACTGGCCGGTGGTGATGCCGGTGGGACCCACGTACGTGGTCCGGGTGACGTTGGGGATCACCTTCCCGGACGCGTCGTACACGGCCGCGTTGGTCTCGATGGCCTTGTACCCGGTGTCGGGCATCAGGCCCTTGGTCCCGTTGAGGGCGGACCGGGCCTCCTCGATGCCGGCGTCGGCGGCGGCCACGAGCGTGGTCTCGCGCGAGCGGTAGTTGGAGAGGAGCGACGTGTTGCTCGACACGATCGCGGCGGTGACCATCAGGGTCAGCACCACCATCGTGGTCAAGAGCACGGTGGCGAGGGCGATGCCCCGCTCGTTCCGGAACCTGAAGGACGCGGACATACCTGGGCTCCCGTTCAAGGAATGGTGACCGACCCGGAGGTCGTCGTGGCCGACAGCGACGGGGTGCAGTCTTCCGCCGCGAGTTGATAGACGTAGGTGGCGCCCGAGCTCACGGCCGCGTCGACGTAGAGGTACGACGCGCTGCCGGCGGGGATGCTCAGGTACGGATTTCCGAAGCCGGGATCGGTCGAGAGCTTCCGCCAGAGGACGTAGGAGACGACGTCCTTTTCCCCGCCCGTTTCGTCGGTGGCCGGGGACCAGGTGAGCTTCACGGCCGGCGTCGAGTCGGGCTGGGTGATCTCGGTGGCCGTCAGGCCCGTGCCCAGGATCGGCACGTCACCGCAGGTCTGCCGGTGCGCCAGGCCCATGTTGGGCAGGGACACGAAGCGGGTGAGGGAGTGCTGGCGCTCCGCCGCTCCCGTCGAGCCGTTGGTGACCGTGAACGAGATCTGGATGCCCCGGATGCTGTCGATGATGGCCGCGGCTCCCGTGTCCGCCAGCGCCAGGTGCTGCGGCACCGAATGGATGAGCGGGAGACTCGCCGCCGGAATGGAGTCGAGACGGGCGCTGCCGCTCGCGGGAACCGTCACCTTGTAGTACTGGAACCAGGCCGTGGTCGCGCTCCCGATGATGTTCCGGGACACGAGATCGGGCGTCAGGTTGTTCACCTGCTCGAACAGAATGTAGTCGTCGGTCCGGCTGGTGGTGCTGTCGGGCCGCAGGAAGAACGTGATGGTCTCCGCGGGGCTGTTGGTCCCGGCGGTGGTGGTGTAGGTCATCGAGGGATACGCGAACGCCGTGTTGGGCAAGGTGATCTGCAGAGACGGCGTGAGCGCGGAGACCGCCCCGCCCGGCGCGTCGGGATCGTAATAGACCGCGAACGGATCGTTCGCGATGTTGGTCGTGTAGTCGGCGTTGAACGCGACCACGTTCTTGCCGGCGTAGATCAGCACCGGCTGGGCGTCCGGCGTGTCCCCGCCGGCGGCGCGCAGCCGCTGCTCCATCGTGGTCATCGCGAACTCCAGGTTCTGGAGCGCGTCCATCCGGTCGTTGCCGAGCGAGACCGCCCGGCCCTGCGACCGCAGGAAGCTCAGGGCGCTGGCCATCACGAAGCTGAAGACCACGAGCGAAACCATCAGCTCGATGAGCGTGAAGCCCGCGCGACCGCGAGAGGAGTGCGTCATGGCGCCGCCACCGTCACGGTGCGCGTCACGGGCGCGAGCAGGCCGGGCCCGTTGACGGTCACCGTGGCTTTCTTGTAGTCGTTGGTCTGGCCGGTCCCGCCGGTGCGCGTGATGGCCGTGGTCCGCGTGAACCCGGGATAGCTGGAGAACGAGTTTTCCGTCGCCACGTACAGGCTCTCGAGCGCCGTGTAGTTCGGGTCGGCCTCGATCTTCGCGATGCGGCTCTCGGCCAGCTCCACCGCGGACTGGAGTTGGGCACTGGTCGCCACCGTGTGGACCTGCCGGGTCGTGATCTGGGCGGTCCCCAGGAGCACGATGGACAGGATCACGAGGGCGACCATCACCTCGATGAGCGTGAAGCCCGAGCGGTTCATCAGAAGCTCCTCACCCAGTTGGGCGGCGACGACCGCCAGAACGAGACCCGCGCCGAGGCCCGGGCGGTCTGGATCAGACGGGTGTCGCCGGGATAGCCGGTGCCGGCCGCGGCCCGCAGGGACGTGATGTAGACGCCGCCCGCCTCGCTGGCCGAGCCGTCCCGGTGGAAGATCACGCAGGGATAGGCGCCCATCGTCTTGGTGAAGGAGATGGGGCCCGCGATCCCGGACATGACGGTGGCGCTGCCCAGGCCGAACACGACCTTGTCCGGCAGGGGGTTGACCCGGACGTGCTCGCCCGGATCGGCGGTCCCGCTGTTGTTGCTGTCATCCACCACGCGGAGCGCCTCGTTGGGCACGTCGAAGGCCACGATGATGTTGTGCTGCCGCGCGACAGCCTGGCGCTGGGCGGCCTGGAGGATCATCCCCACGCTCTGCATCCCCCCGTCCACGGCGTATTTCGCCAGGTCGATCTTGCCCCGCACGAACATCAGCACGATCCCGAGCACCACGAGGGTGATCAGGATCTCGATGAGCGTGAAGCCGCGCGGCTGTGTCCGACGGTGCATGTGCGTCTCCATGGTGTGCCTCCGAACCGGACCCCCTATCAGGCAAACGCAGTGCCGCGGGGGGGAACCGCGGGGCGCGCTCGCGTATGCATCGCTAGGATATGGAGTTACGCCGACGAGGTCAATCACGGGCCGGTACGGAAAACCGCGGATCGGACCCCCGCGAACCCCCGGAATTGGCGGCCCCTTGCACTCGCATTTTGCCAGTCCCAATCTCCGGGCACTCTCAACCCACCTGGGGCTTTCACAATGAATCGGGAGTTCATCGCCTTCCTCAAGGAGTACGGGGTCATCGGGCTCGCCATCGCCGTGATCATCGGCGGCAAGCTCAACGACCTGGTCACGGCCATCGTCCAGGGGATCCTCATGCCCGTCGTGGGGTTCTTTGTTCCGAACGGCGCCTGGCGCACCGCCACGCTGGACGTCGGCCCCGTGCACCTCCTGATCGGGCCGGTGGCGGGGTCGGCGATCGATTTCCTGCTCGTCGCCTGGCTGGTCTTCTGGTTCTCGAAGAAGATCCTGCGCGAGGAGCACGTCGCCAAGAAGTAGCCCCGGTCAGCGGGCCGGAGCGCCCCTTCGTAGTGGAAGGAGAGACTCGGGACCCGTGACGTTTCCAAGCGAACCGCGCGCGCGCCGCTGGGCGGCCGTCCTCCTCGTGGGGGCGGTCGCCGCGGCCTGCACCGAAGAGCAGGTGCCCGCGCCCCTCCTGCCGGGGTGCGTGACGTCGGCCGCCACCGCCGTCACCCTGGCGGCCGGGGCGTACACCTCGGTGGACCCCGCCACCGACTCGGGGTGCGTGGCCTTCCCCGGCAACGGGACCGCCGACACGATCACGTACCTCGTGATCGGCCAGTCGGCCGGGGGCACGCCCGGAGACTCCACCACCTTCGAGCTGTCGAGCGCCACCGCGGGCGCCGCGGCGGCCCCGCCCGCCGCGGCGCCGCGCCCGATCCCCGGGGGGCTCAGCGCCCGGGCCCGGGCGTACGGGCCCAACGCCCGACGCTTCGACCGGTTCCTCCGCACCCAGGCGCGGACCCGCGCGTACGTCCGGCCGGCGGCCGCCGCCCCGGGAGCTCCGGTCGCCCACCCCGCCGCGGGCCCGCCGGTGCTCGGCTCGCTGCGGACTTTCCAGGTGTGCGCGAACTACGACTGCTCGGTATTCGATGCCGTGGTGGGGCAGGTTCAGGCCGTCGGCCCCGACGTCGCGATCTACGTGGACACGACCGCGCCCGCGGGCGGGTTCGGCGCCGCGGGCTACGATTCCCTCCAGCAGGCCTTCGAGACCCACGTCTTCGCGGTGGACACCGGGGCGTTCGGCGGCGTCTCGGACGTGGACTCGAACGGCGTCGTCCTGGTGCTGATGACGAACGTGATCAACCAGCTGGTCAGCGCCCAGGAGTGCGAGACGGGCGGGTTCGTGGCGGGATTCTTCTACCCGGGCGACCTCGACCCCCAGGCCCGGACGCAGTACAACGACGGCGAGCTGTTCTACACCCTCGTGCCCGATCCCACGGGCGAGCTCTCCTGCTCGCACACCGTGGACGACGTCGCCACGCTCTTGCCCAGCACCTTCGCGCACGAGCTCCAGCACATGATCAGCTTCAATCAGCACGTGCTGGTGCGGAACGGGCCCCTCGAGGATCTCTGGCTCGACGAGTCCCTCTCCTCCCTGGGCGAGGAGCTCTCCGCCCGGAGCTATCTCCCCGACACCACGACCTTTTCCTACGGGATGTTCGGGGATCTGTACGACGCGTACTTCTATTATGTATCCCCGCCCGATCATTTCCTGCTCCAGACGTCGGACACGCTGCTCCCCGACTTCGGGGCGGGGTGGCTCTACCTGCGCTACCTGGTGGATCAGTTCGGGGCGGGACTGACCCGGAGCCTCGAAGAGACGAGCCTCACCGGCACGGCCAACGTCGCGGCGCAAACCGGCCTGCCGTTCGCCACCACCGCGGAGCGCTGGGCGCTCGCGAACTACGTGTCGGATCTGCCGGGGTTCGCCCCGGCGCCCGAGCTCCAATACACGTCGTGGTCGTTCCGGGGCATCTTCGGATCGTTCTACTCGCAGGATCCGTACGACTTTCCCTACGCGTTCCCGCTCCAGCCCGTCGGGTCCGACCCCGGCAGCGTGGGCGTGAGCGGCGAGCTCGGCGCGGGGTCCGCCGCGTACGCGGGCGTGATTCAGCGGCCGCACAGCGCCGGGTTCACGCTCACCTTCCGGGCCAACCCGAAGGGGCTGATCTCTCCGGACCTCGTGCCCCGCATCACCATTCTGCGTCTGCGGTAGCCGCTCCCTTGCTCGGATTCGGCCCGTCCGGGCATAATTTCCCGGAACGGCGGAGAGCCCGGACGGAGGGAGGGTGGGGCCGTGGCCAGCCAGGCCGACCTGGATTTCACCTATTCGCTCATCGACAAGCTGTTCCGGCTGAGCCTGGGCGAGATGGCCGATTTTTCCGGGGCGAAATTCGACGGCGACTTCTCGCTCACCCTGGAACAGGCCCAGCGGGCCAAGCACGAGTTCGTGGCGCGGCAGGTGGGGCTCGCCGAGGGGTCCCGGGTGATCGACCTGGGGTGCGGGTGGGGGCCCTTCCTCAACTTCGCGCGGGGCCGGGGGGCCCGGGGCGTGGGGCTCACGCTGTCGCGGGGCCAGTACGAGGCGTGCCGCCGGAACGGCCTCGACGTCCATCTGATGGACTGCCGGTCGGTGCCGCGCTCGGCCTTCGGCGGATTCGACGCCGCGGTGAGCCTCGGGGCCTTCGAGCACTTCGCCTCGCCCGAGGACTTCCGCGCGGGGCGCCAGGAGGCGGTCTACGAGGGGTTCTTCCGTTCGGTGGCGGACCTCTTGCCACCCTCGGGGCGGCTCTTTCTCCAGACCATGGTGTTCGGGCGGCGGATGATCCCGGCCGGGCGCGTCGACATCAATGCGCCGGCGGGATCGGACGAGCGGATCGTGGGGCTGCTCCGGGCCCAGTTTCCGGGGTCGTGGCTGCCCTCCGGACGCGAGCAGCTCGAGCGGACCGCGGCACCGGTGTTCCGGCTGGTGGCGGCTGAGAGCGGGCGGCTCGACTACATCGAGACGATCCGCCGGTGGCGGCAGCGGTTCGCCGAATTCAGCGTGCCCAAGCTCCTCGTGAAGCTCTCCCTCGCGCCCCGGTACGTCTTCAGCCGCTCGTTCCGGGACGCGTTCGCTTCGGGCGTCAGCGCCAACAGCGTGTGCTTCGAGCGGGAGCTGCTCGATCACTGGCGGCTGGTGTTCGAAAAAGCCTAGGGGATGGGGGATGGGGAGCGGCGGCGCCCGTCCCCCATCCCCATCGCACCTCACAGGTGCGCCGAGTGTTCCCGGTGCAAGCGCTCGAGCAGGTCTTCCATCCCGTCGAGGTAGAGGATTTCGCAGGGCCGGTATCCCACCACCCAGCTGTCGTACTCAGCGGCGACGTGGAACAGGTCGCCGGGGAAGAGGTCCACGTCACCGCGTCCGGGGATGTCGATCTTCGCGCGGCCGGCGAGGAGGAAGCCGGTCTGGGCGAGGGGGCGTTCGCCGGCGCGGCGGGCGGGACCGGAGACCTGCGACCAGCGCCATCCGGGGCGGTAGGTACCCTTGCCGACGAGGCGGCCATCGAGCGTGACGAGGCCGAGGCGTCCCTGGTCGAAGCTCAGGACGGTTTCGGGCGCGTCGAAGCGCTTGATGGTCAGGAGGGGATCGGACTCCGGTCGGCGGGGTGTGGCGATCGAACGAGCAGATTCCATACGGGACCTCCATCGCACCGGGAATCACGGAGGTCCTGGACGGCATCCCGGTGCGGTCGGCGCCGCCAGGGCGGGGACCGGTGAGCCCGGGCCCGTCTTGGAACTACCCCGGGAAGGGCGGGTTGGGTGGTGGGGCGGCGGAATTGTTACGCGCGGGAGGGGCGCGGCTTGCGCAACGCGTTGTGCCTGATGATGTTTACGCCCCCGCGCCGATAGCTCAACTGGCAGAGCAAGTGACTCTTAATCACTAGGTTCTCGGTTCGATTCCGAGTCGGCGCATGGACTGACGCCCGCCATTCAGGGACTTTCGAATGGCGGGCGTTTCTTGTCGTTCCCGCGGGCTGAAGCCCGCTCTCGGCGCGAGCGCGCCCGTACTTTAGTGGCCTAAAGGCCTCCACCGCCTAGCCACTGTGACGTACCCCTCGTCGCGTCGTCTCTGGAACACCTCGGTTCATCAGAGCGATTGCCCAGGCCAACTCCACACCCGGCTCTCGACGCAGCGTCACGATCACCGAGTCGAGGGCCGAGAAGGCGGCGCCGGGGTCGGGAATCCGGATGGCATAGGCCAGACCGGCAAGGCGGTAGCCCGCCACAATTGCCGCTCCGTGGCGGGCCAGCACCGCGCGAATCGTCTGGCCGGTCGTCGAGTCGGCGAACTTGACGCCGACGATTGTGCGGTAGTACCTGACCGCGGCGTCACGCGGCGATCGCACGGACAGACCAGAGTCCTGGGGGAACGCGTACCGTTCAGGTGGCACGGGTGGACGGGTGGTGTCCTGCAAGACAGCGGCCGATATGATAAGCGCGTAGAGGAGCATCCGTTTGCCTCCCTCAACAGGTCTTTCTACTCGAGCGACTATCCCAATTGCCGCATCCGGTGGCGTGAAGAGAGTGCGACGGACGGCGCTCTACTCGGCAGCTCGTCGAGCGACTCCGGTGCAAAGGCCGTCTCTATCACCGTACTTGCAAGGCGACGGTCGAGTGTCCGACCTCAACCCCATTCGCAGAATCCATAATCCTAACGCGCAGGAGATACTGACCAGTCGGGAGTTGGTCGGGACTCACGTCTAGGGATTCGACGATGGGCCTTCCGGGTGCAGCTGGGATCTGTCGGTCAAACACCAACGACCTGGCTCCCGGCCAAGTCGCCAGTGCAATGTCCCTCGTGACGTCTCGGCTGCGTAAAATCTCGTAGCTAACGCGATACCGTGCGATTCCTTGGGGCGCCGGCAGCCCGTAGATCTCACAGTAGGTCCGGACCGTGGCGCCGGCTCGAAAGGTCAAGTCTCGCTGGACATGCGCCAGGATGGCCGGGCGATCAATGCCCCCCGAGTCCCAAGGCACTCCGAGCAAGAGATCACTCATGGTGATCCCAGGTGCGAACGATCGTAACGTGACCGTTAGAGTCTGACGGCCAAGGGAGTCGCCACCCTTTGCATCTGCCAACAGCGTATATCGTCCCGGCGGGGCGGTGAGTGTCACGACTCCCTGTTCGCTCTCACGGGTGTCGAGTTCGCCTCCTGTGGTTCCTACCAAAGCCGCAGCAGCTGCGCCGGTGGTGGTGATCACTTCTAAGTCGGAGAGAGCGTCTCCGAGGTGACGGAACTGGGAGACCCATACACCAAAGTTGAGGTCGGCCCTGCGCGAGGTCGCATCGCTCGTGAGCCCCTTGGTCATGGCCTCGAACTGTCCCTGGTCCATTGGCCGATAGACCATGTCCGTAACGTTGGTGCTTCCACCAAACGCGCTCGGCTTTGCGAAGCGCACCTCGCCGATACCTGGATAGGTCCAGCGCTCGACCTCATCGGTCGTACAGCGCGGGTCGGTAACGTTGTCTCCGCCATAACGCACGTGATCAGGAGCCCCGAATCGCAGGAACATGATCCCGCGGTCATCGAGACCAGTGGCAAGGTTGTATCCTATTCTCGCGGCCACGGTGTCGACGCTACGCAGATCCAGGTTGAGTGGGGCGAAAATGGTGTAGGCCAATGCCGTCGGATTGGGCGCAGGTTGGAACCGCAGACTACGGATGGACCTCAAACTGTCGATCTCTTCGCGAGTGAATTGCGCAAAAGGTCCGTTCGAGAGCCGAGACAACTCCTCTGCGCCGACAGGGCCCGTCCCTGGAGCGCCTGTCGCGGTCTCGCAGCGCAGGTGAAACTCGCGTTCATCAGTTGACGGCTCGAGGTTGAGGGCACGAGCCACGCCGTTCCGTTGGTAGAGGATGAAGGGGTGCAGGAGCGGGAAGTGCTTTCGGGCATAACGGAGTCGAGAGAAGTGCTCCGCGATCCGCTCGTTACTCGCGTTGAACAAGTCCGGTTGCCTCCGCGCCCAGAAACTCTCAAGCCACGGACCCCTTTCCGTCGGCGGAATGCCGTGCGACCACGCAACAATCTCGGAGGGGGCTGCGATGCCGATGATCTGGCGCCACAGAATTCCAACGGAGTCTGTTGCCGCATTCGCCAAGGCCCTGCGGTAGAACATCATCCCTGAACCCGAGTCTCCCATCTCCAGCGCACTTTGAGCCCGGAGGGCAAGCCAACTCCCACTCGAATCGGTTGCCAACACAGAATCGATCAGGGCGTTGGCTTGGAGGTATTCCTCGTTCTCGATGAGCAGCTGCGCGATGTGCTCACGGACGCCTGTGGCCTCTGGATGGCGTCGGAGGATGTCGATCATTTCTGATCTGCTGCCGCCATTGCGATACACCAGCAACCATTGATCCCAGGCGTTCCGGTAAGTCGGGTCCATGCTCAGCACGAGTTGCAGATTCTCACGAACGATCCGTTCTCCGTCGGCCCCCCCGAGTCGCAGGCCCACCTGGGCCATCTGATAGGCTGGTTCCGGGCTATTGGGACTCAGCCGCTTTGCCTCCCGGTAGGCGTCCAATGCGCGAAACCGCCCATCCGGAATCTTTTCCGCGTAGGCATCCCCGAGTGCCAGGAAGCCGGATGGATCCTTGGGATGGGACGAAACGAAGCGTTGGGCGAGGTCGATGGCCGCGTCGACCTGCCCGGCCGCGAGTGACTCACGCGCCGCCCGTATCGCCTTGGGCAGGGTGTCAGAGGCAGGCGCTTGGGCGGGGGCCCGAGTCATCATGGTCATCGAAAGCGCAACCAGGCTTAAGAGGCTGCGCATGAAGGCGACTCCACGATTCTTGCCCATCGACGAAGATGGGTAACCAGGAGTCGGGGGGGCAATGTTAGGGGCATTACAGGAGGGTGAGTCTCTGGTTACAAACAGCTGGCGTGGGTACAAACGGCCGCCTTCGCGGCCGCGGTGCGCTTCGCGTCGATTCCGAGTCGGCGCATGGAGAGACGCCCGCCATCCGAGGGTTTTCGGGTGGCGGGCGTACTTCGTTTCCCGCGCCCTGAGAGGGCGCTCTCGGCGCGGGCGCGGCCTGAAGGCCTCGAGCCCTTTAGGGCGCGCTTGCGCCGAGAGCGGCTTTCAAGCCGCGGGACCGGCGGGCGCCGGCATCGGGAAGTGCTCCTGGAGCCACGCTTGCCACCGCGGTGTCTCACGGGCGACGATGTCGGCGGCCCGGTCGCCGTAGAGGTAGAAGCCCATCGCAACCATGGTCTGGTCGCCGCCGGGAAACGTGTAGACCCCAAGGGCGGCTACGCCCGGGCCCGGTTGGTCGAGGCGTAACAGGGCGTCGTACGGCCTGCGGGTGAAGTGCTCCACCACCCCGCTGAGCGCCGGGACACCGGCGGGCGCCGTGCAACGCTGAGCGACGCTCGCCCCCTGCACTCCCAACGCCGCGGTCAGCGCTTCCCAGGTGTCCGCTTCGGTTCCCGCCACGGGAGCGACGAGCTGCATGTTCGCTGAGCGTTGGCCGCGGAAGTGCGTCAGATAGAGCTGCAGGGTGCGCAGGAAACCCGACAATCCGGCCTTGGCGCCTTCCAGCTGGTTGTCCCACTCGTCCGTGCTGGCGAACAGGCTGTAGACAATGCGCACGACACACACGCCGCCGGCGCGTGCTTCGACGCTCCACTCGCTGGCCATCGGCGGCGCGCCACCCCAGCCCTCGCCCTGCGCGGCGAACCTCCGCGGCGGGTCCCAGGCCGTGAGGGCGGAGCGGGGCTCAATGCCCGGGCCGAACTTCAATGTCATCGCGACGGGCTTCCCGCCCTGCTCCTCGATCTCGGCGGGCACGAACCAGGACGAAATACCCGGCCCGGTGGCGATGGCCTGCCAGACCTCCTCCGGCGTACCGGGGACTTCGAGCTCGACCTGCAAGGAACGGCGACCGGAGGCTTCTCTCTTCACGCTCATGACGGCTCCTTGGATGATGATGCTTCAGGCGGGGGGCCGGCGCTTCTTGGCCGATGCCGAACGGATGACCACGGGTCCGCGACCGGCGAGCGCGAAGGGCACGCGATTGCGGGCCATCGCCTCGTCGACGAGGCGGAGGACCTCCGGACGGGCGAGGGTGGACGCGCCCTCCAGGTCGATCCATCGCGCCATGGCGGACCCCCGCAACACCTTCGCGGGATCGCGACGGCCTGCCGCCGGATGTTCGGGTCGCCCCCATAGATGCCGAGCTCGAGCGTGGTCCGGCCCACGACCCGGTCCAGGGATTCGGCCCCGACCAGGCGGACGAACTGGGTATTCGCTTCGCGGACCCGGCCGGTATCCGCCTCGGTCACGATCAGCGCGACCGGACTGTCCCGGAACATCGAGGCGAAGCGGTTCGCGAGGTCGGCGAGCTCTCCCTGTGAACGCCGCAGATCGTTCTCCGCCTCCTTGCGTGCGGTGACGTCCTGAATGACGCCGGCCACCACCTCCTCACCCCGCTCATCCCGCTCGACCGCCGATGACGCCCGGACCCAGATGACCTTCTGGTCGCCGCGAACCACCCGGGCGTCGATGGTCACCGGCTCCCGTTGGCCGTAGGCCCGCTCGGCAGACGCTTCCGCGGTCGGACGGTCGTCGGGATAGTAGAATCGATCCCGGTACTCGGCGAGCGGCATGACCACCGGCTCCGTCCCGACCCTCAGCAGCGTCGCCATCTGGGCGGACATCGTGATGGTACGGCGCGTGCGATCGATCGTGAACGTTCCCATCGATGCCAGATCGAGGGTGCGACGCAGGTGGGCGGCCAGGGCTTCGTTGGCGCGCGCGAGCGTGGCGGTCATCACGGCGATGGCCGCCCCGGTGCTCTGGAGCTGGTCCACCATGGCATCGTGGGTCCGGGACAAGTCGCCGATCTCGTCGGGGCGGTACGACGGCATCGGTGTCGTGGAGGCCGCGAACACCTGCCCCAGGTCGCCTCGGGCGATCCGCTGGGTGACCCGCGCCAGACGGTCGAGGTCGCCCGCGACCCTGCCGGTATGCCGTTGCAGCGCCGACACCGGCACCAGCACGCGACGGCGCAGAATCGGGTAGGCCGCGAACGCCAGCATCAGGAAGAGGACGAACACCGACTCGATGGCGGCGAAGGCGACCTTCGTCTGACGGTTGAATTGGTCGAGCGCGGCCGCCGTCCGCATGTCCACCAAGCCGAGGAAGTCGTCGATCGGCTTCATCACGGCCGCCTTGGCGTGGTTGTAGGCGGAATCGTTGACGAGGCGCCGCGCGAGGACGGGGTCGGGGGGGTGACCCTGCATGGCCCGGAAGGCGGCGTTCTCGATTGCGGTCAACGAATCCGAGGTCGCCTCGGCGAGTCGGAGGTCGGCCAGCTCTTCACCGGTGAAACCGGCCGCCTGCATCAGGCTGAGAAGGGATTGCGGGGGGCCCGCCGGGCGCGGCGGGCGGTGCTGGTCGAGGTAAAGATCCCAGTAGACCCGCCCATAGTGCTCGGGGCGCGGTGCCTGCCCGTTCCGGATGGCGAGCACCTGGCGGTAGTACTGCTCATACCGGGGGTCGCCCGTGGCGACGTACGACCGCACGAAGCGGGTCAGGTCGTCCGAGGTGTGACGCAGCTCGTCGGCCAGCTCATAGGAACGGAGCCCCTGCGCCTCCAGCTCCACCAGGTGCCGCCGGCGGATCGCGGCCACGACGATAAGCCCGGCCGCCAGCATCGCGAGAATCACGAGGCCGGCCGACAGGACCTGGACGAGTCTTCTGATGGTCATCGGAGCCCCGCCGCGTGCCGCGCCTGGAGAACGGGCAGTCCTCAGCCGCCAACTCACTGGCTCCGAGTATACCGCCCATTCTGCGCCCGTGCACGACCATCGGGTGGTGGGCTCTGCTGCCCCCCTGGTCGGGCTCCGGGTCTAGCGGCGGGTCAGCTGGGTCAGCTGGACGAGATTGCCGCAGGTGTCCTTCACCTGGGCGATCTTCGAGGCCGTCACGTCGGTGGGTGGCATGGTGAACTCGGCCCCGCGCGCCTTCATCCGCTCGTAGTCCGCCTGCAGGTCGTCGGTGAAGAACATCACCGCGGGCTGCCCCTGCTGAAAGAGCGCCTGCTGATAGGTCTTCGCGGCGGGGTTGTCGTTCCGCGCCAGCTGGAGCTCCGTGCCCTCCGGCTCCTCCGCCGAGGCCACCGTCAGCCACCGGTACGGGCCCTGGCTGAAATCCGCCTTTTTCACGAACCCCGCCACGTCCCGGTAGAAGCGCAGGGCCTTGTCCTGGTCGTCCACGTAGATGGTCGTCAGCTTGATTTTCATCGCGGCAATGCCTCCGGTGTGCTCAGGGGAGTTTCGCCAGCAGATCGGTGAGTCGGCCGCCCATCAGTCTCCAGCCGTAGCGCGCACCGCCGAAATTCCGCTTCTGGTCCGGCGTGAAGCCCGACTGCACGATGGAGAGCCGGGTTCCCGAGGGCGTGGCGGCGAGGGTGAAGGTCACGACGGTGTCGAGATCGCCGACCCGCCATGTCATTCCGAATGTCCGCTCCGCGTCGATTGCCACGAGGCGGCACTGCACGGTGCCGTCCCAGCCGGGCTGGGGCGGAGCCTGCAGGGTGAAGGCCGTCCCGGGCTCGAGGGTGAGACCCGTGGCGGGCAGGAGCCATTCCCCGACCAGGGCCGGGTCCGTGAGCGCGCGCCAGACCTTGGCCGGGGGGTGGGGAAGGTCGAGCTCGAAGGCCAACGACCCGGTCTGCGACGGCGCCGAACGCTCGGTGAAGGTCATCCGTCCATCCGGTTCAGCAGGCTCCGCAGCCGCCCGGCCCGCTCGGTCCAGAACGCGCGGTAGTGGGTGATCCAGTCGAAGAGCGGCTTCATCCCGGCGGGCTCCACGCGGTAAAAGACCCGGCGCCCCTCGCGCCGGCGGTCGACCAGGCCCGCGCGCTTGAGCGCGGCGAGGTGCTGGGACACCGCCGGCTGGGAGATGTCGAAGCGGGCCGTCAGGTCCGTGACGCCCGCTTCGCCCCGGGTCAGGGACTCGAAGATGGCCCGGCGGCTGGGGTCGGCCAGCGCCTGGAAGATCCGGTCCTCGCTTCGCATCGTCCGGCGCACGGATGATACATAAGTAGATACTTATTAATTGTCAACTCGGGACGCCGCCCCCGCCCCGACGGCGGGGGCGTCACTCCTCCGCGGAGTCCCCGGTGTGCGCCTTGGGGAAGAACACCTGGAACGACACGGCGTCCCAGGCGTTGTGGATGCCCACGAAGAGCAGGATGAGCGCCCCTGCGGCCCCGACGAACAGAGCCTCCCGCAGGTGCGACAGCCCGACCAGCGGCGTCACGGCGAACAGCGCGTAGGCGAGGATCGGCAGGAGGAGATGGAAGATCCAGTCCTCGGCCACCGGCTGGTACACGGTCTGCCGGAGCATCCGCCGCAGGACGATCCAGGCGTAGACCAGGCCCCCCGCGCCGAAGAGGCCGATGATGACCGTCACCACGCCGGCGGACTGCCAGGGTGCCCGCACCAGCGCCGAGAGAAAGAGGACCACGCTGAAGTGCACCACGGTGGGCGAGCCGAACGCGCCCCCCGCGTCCGTGTTCCGCGGCATCCGCCGGTCGGACATCAGCGTCATGACTACGAACTGGAGGCCGATCAACGCTCCCGCGGAGGATCCGACGATCACGCAGAAGGTGTCCCATTGCGCCAGCAGGTCCATCCGTCACCCCGTTTCGTCGAGATGCTCGAAGCGATACGCCAGCGCCGGTCCACCCGCGCCCTCGTACGCAAGCCGGGCGATGAGCATCGTGAACGGCTCGGTGTAGCGCGCGGCGGCGAGGGGCCCCGCGTCCACCGGGTCGAACCCAACGTCGCCGATCAGCCGGGCCGCGACCCGCTTGCTCGGCCCGTGATCGCCCGAGTACACGAGACTCGGCCGCGCGCGCCGCCGCCGGCGCGCGAAGACGGGGAAGAGTACCTCGCTCGGCACGGTGCCGAAAGCCGAGACGACGTGGGCGCGGGGGAGCTTGCGGGCCAGGGCCTCGGCGCCCGACGAGTCGCCGCGGATCACGAGCGCGGTGTCGTCGGCGTTCATCGGAAGGGAGCAGGTGAGGACCGCGGTGCCGGCGAGGTCACCCGCCTGCCCCAGGACATCGTCGAGCCGGGACCAGTGGACGGCCACGAGGACGGCGTCGGCCTCCCTTGCGGCGTCGCCGGGCGTGCCGGCGCGGGCTCCGGGTCCCGCCGCGCGCGCCAGGCGGGCGAGCTTCCCCTCCGAGCGGGCGTAGCTGAACACCACCTGGTGCCCGGCGCGGGCGAAGATGGTGCCGAGCTTGGCGCCCATGAGCCCTGAGCCGAGGATTCCGATGCGCATCGCACGCCTGCCGGGGTGAAGGAGATTGGTCAGTTTGCGCTGGCGCGCGTAACTTGGCGAGATGCATCCCCCGGCCCGTTTCCGGCGGCGGCTCCTGGCGGCCGCCCTGCTCCTCCTGGCTCCAGGGGGGCTTTGGGCGCAGCTGCCGGTGTTCCGCCCCGCGGGGTTCGCCTGGGGCCGCGTGACCGCCTACGTCTATGGGGATTCCGGAGCGGGAGTCGAGGTGTGGCTGTCCGTCGGGCAGGTGGAGAACGGATCGCTGGCGCCCGGGTTCCGCGTCGCGCGCTTCGCAACGGCGGACGTCGAGGCCTGGACCGCGGCCGCGGAGTCGCTGCTCGCCCCCGCGCCGGCCGGCGACACCGTTTCCTGGATCCATCCCGCGATGCTCGTATCCGCCGACGGGAAGGCCCTGGTGCTGGGGCGGCGCCGGATCCGGCGCGGTTGGGACCGGCACGCCAACCTTCTCTATATCCCGCCCCCGGGGGCCCCGGGCGCTCAGGCGTTCAGCGTCCCCCTCGACACGGGCGCGGCCCGGGCGTTCTTGGATTCCCTCCGCGCGCGGTCCAGGCTGGCCGGCGTTCCGTCCGAGTACGTGGCCGTGCTCGACTCGGTGACCGGAATCAAAAAGCCGGAGCTCATCTCCGCTCCGGTCCCGCCGTTCCCCGAGTCCCTTCGCCGCCGCTGCATCCAGGGGGTGGTGATCGTCATGATGCGGGTCGATACCCTGGGGCGTGCGGAGCCCCTCACCATGGTCACGCTACTCGCGACGGATTCGGCGTTCGCGCGCGTGTCCCGCGACGCGCTCGCCAAGGCCCGCTTCAACCCCGCGCGGGTGGGGGGTCGTCCCGTCCCGATCTACGTGCAAGTTCCGGTCAACTTCACGCTGCATCACTGAGCGCGGGTCTCGCCACGGCGAGCCAGCGCGCCCCGGCGTACGATTCCGCCACCACCCAGGCCGCCGCGCCCACGGCCCACGAGGCCGCCAGCTCGCTCCACTGGGAGTGCTCGCCGGGGTGCGCGACCACGCCGGGGATCCACACCAAGAGGGTGAAGGCCGTGATCATCCCCGCCTCCATCGTCGCGGCGAGGCGCGGGAAGACGCCGAGCAGGATGCCCAGGCCGGCGGCGAGGTGGCCCACGCCGCCCAGGTCAGACCAGAAGACGCGGGCCGGCAGCCAGGTGGGGACCAGGTCCAGCGCCGCCTGGGCGTAGGTGAAGTGGGAGACCCCGATGGGGATGAGCGCGAGGCCGTAGAGCACCCGGACGGTGCGGCGGCCCCCCGGCGCCGCGAGCAGCCAGGCCGCCAGCGCCACGGTGCCGAACATGCCGAGCTCGAGCCAATTGACCTCGACGAACGGGGCGGTGAAGAGGGGCGGGAGCTTGAGGAGTGCGGTACACAGCACGAGATAGCCGAACGCCAGTCGCGCGGCGCGGTCTTTGACCCGCGGCGTGAGCAGCCCGGCGCCCATCACAAGGAGGAGCACACCGGACAGTGCGGCCAGGACGGCGCGGGCCGGCACGGCGGCCGGGAGCTCTTCCCACAAGACGTAGTCCCGGAACGCCAGGCCGAGGATGCCCAGCCCGATCAGTCCCCCCGCCAGGAGCACCGGCCCCGCCGGCTCGCGATTCATCGGCGACAAGGCTCGGGCCCCGAATGCCCCGCGGCAACCGCGGCGCGCCGGATTGACGATTTCACGCGGCGGAACGCGGGCGCCGACGGCGGGCGGGCCGGGGCCGGGCCGCGCGTGAGCGCTATCCCCGCAGCACCGTCCAGAGCAGCAACGCGCCGACCACGAGACGGTACCAGCCGAACGGCGCGAGTCCCCGGCGCTTCAGGTAGCGGAGAAAGCCCGCGATGACGGCCCAGGCCACGAAGAACGACACGACCAGGCCGATCACCACCGCCCCGGTCCCGATGTCCGTCGTGAGCGTGTGCCGCTCCTTCCAGCCCTCGTAGAGCGTGGCCGCCCCCAGAGTGGGGAGGCCGAGCAAGAACGAGAACTCGGCCGCCGTGGCCGTCGAGAAACCGAGCAGCTGGGCGGGCACGATGGTGGACATCGAGCGCGACATCCCGGGCACCAGCGCGAAGCACTGTCCCAGCCCGATGACGAGCCCGTCCCGCGGGGTGACGTGCTCCAGCCCCTCGCGCCAGACCCGCCCGCTCCGCGCCCGGGACCGCTCGACCGCGAGCATCACGAGGCCCCCCGCGATGAACGCGAGGGCGACGGTGCCGAGTCCGAAGAGGTAGGTCTTGATCGCGGTGCGCAGCGCCAGGCCGAGGACCGCGGCGGGGACGAACCCGGCGGCCAGGGCCAGCGCGAGGCGGATCGCCACCGGGTCGCCCCGGAGGAGTCCCCGGAACCGCTCCGCCAGCAGGGCGCGATAGTAAATCAGCACGGCGAGGATCGCGCCCAGCTGGATCACGATGTCGAAGGACGCGAACCCGGGGACGCCCGCGACCCCGAGCCAGTGCCCCGCCAGATCGATGTGGGCCGTGGACGAAACCGGGAGGTACTCGGTGAGCCCCTCCACGATGCCCAGCAGTGCCGCGATGGACCAGGGAATCACGCGATCTCCGGATCGAGAGGAGACGTCAGAACTCGAACTGCTCCATCTTTCGCAGGCCCACCCACAGGGGAATCACCGTCGCCGCGGCGCAGAGGCCGGCCACGAGGACGAGACACGCGATCATCCACGGCGTCAGCTCGAACGCCCGCCCCTCGTATACCGACCGGACGTACGGGTACACCACCTGCGACAGCCCGCCGATCACGGCCACGAGCAGGGCGATGGTGGTCATCATGAACACCAGGCCCCCGAACGACGTGGGAATCTGCGCGGCGTTTTCGGTCTCGAACTGCGGATAGAGCGTGCCGAATCCGAGCGCCAGCGCGCCGATGGCGAGCGTCAGCGCCGCGATGGTGACGAGCGACAGCACCATCATGAACGCGGACGCCTGGAGCAGCAGGTTCGTGACGCCGGTGAGGATCATCGCGAGCACGAGGAGCGGCACCGTGCCCACCCAGTACTTGGACCAGAGCAGGGCCCGGAGGTCGAGGGGCGACGAGCGCAAAAGCCACATCTGCCGGCCCTCGAGCGAGACCGCCGGGAAAATGAAGCGCGCCGCGATGGACGTGAGCACGAAGCCGGCGAGCCCGAGATTGAGAAAGGAGACGAGCGTGACCGAGAAGAATCCGACCTGTTCGCCGCGGTGCAGGGGCAGGACCTTGATGTTGAAGATGTAGACCACCACCAGGACGCCGAGCAGAATGAGCTGGCTCCACTGCGTGGTGTCCCGGAAAAAGAGCCGCACGTCCTTGAGCACGAACTCCCGTTTGGCCACCGGGAACGGCGCCAGCAGGAATCCCAGCGACCACCCCCAGAATCCCCCGCGGATGAAGCGCTCCGCGCCCTCCTGGGCCTTGGTGAACCCGGTGGGATAGAGGCGCCAGTGGAGGATCGCGCCGAGGGTGACGAACCCGGCCGCGGTGCTCCAGAGGAGCACGAGCGGAAAGAGATCGAGGGGCCCGTGCAGGAAGCTCATCACCGAGCGGGTCGCCCACTCGCTGGGCATGAAGGGCGAGGTGGGAGTGCGGAGCACCGCGATGAACTCGAGCAGGTTTCGGAACCCCTCGGGGCGGGCCAGCTGCTCCGGGCGGATCATCCGGAACAGCAGGATCACGCCCGCCGCCGCGCCGAGCGCGATGATGGACAAGAGGTCACGGGTCCGGCGGGCGGGAAAGAGGTTGACGAGCACGAGCGTCAGCGCCGAGCCCAGCACCGCCGGGAGGGCGAGCAGGGGAATCATCACGAGCACGGCGTACGGCGCGAAGAGCCAGCCGCCGTGATAAATCACGCCGTAGGCGGCGAGGAGGGGCACCGCCATCAGCGCCACCATCCAGGACGAGTGCACCGCCGTCTCGATCAGCTTGGCGAGATAGAGCCGGAGCCAGTCGACGGGCGCCGATACCAGGAGATCCAGGTCCTTGGCCAGGAAGAAGCTCGACAGGGCGGTGATGACGTTGGACAGGACGAGGATCGATACGAACGAGAGCAGGGCGAGCCCCAGGAGCTTGCCGGCGAGCAGGGGGCCCAGCTCCTCCACGCCCCGGAAATACCGGAGGATGAGATAGAGCACCCCGAACACGCCCACCCAGAAGGCGAGCCCCACCACCGTGAGGATCACCAGTTTGCCGGCTCCGCCCGTCGCCCGCTCCTGGCGGGCCCGCTGGATGGCGGTCCGCCACTTGGGCTGGAGGACGTGGGCGAGCGAGGGCTGGGTCACCGGCCCAGCACTTCGGCGAGCTCCCGCGCCTGCGCCCCGCCGGTGAGCTTGAGGAAGAGGTCCTCGAGGCTCGCGTCCCCGGCCTGGTGCTGCTTCCGCAGATCGTCCACGGTGCCTTCGGCCACGATCCGGCCGTGCTGGATGATCGCCACGCGGTCGCACATCACCTCCGCGACCTCGAGCGTGTGCGTGCTCATCAGCACCGTCCCCCCGCGTCCCACGAACTGGCGGAAGATGTCCTTCAGGAGGCGCGCGGCCTTGGGGTCGAGACCCACCATCGGCTCGTCCACCACGATCACCGCGGGCCGGTGGATCAACGCGCTCGAGATGATCAGCTTCTGGCGCATCCCGTGGCTGTACGACTCCACCAGCTCGTCCTTCCAGCTCGACAGCTCGAACACGTCGAGGAGCTCCGCGATGCGCCGCTCCACGACGTCCCCCGACTGCCCGTAGAGCCCCGCCACGAACCGGAGGAACTCGGCGCCGGTGAGCTTGTCGTAGACGAAGGGACGGTCGGGGATGAAGCCCAGCTTCTGCTTCGCGACCAGCGGCGCGCGGTGCACGTCGTCCCCGTCCAGGAGCACGCGGCCGTCGGTGGGACGCAGGATCCCCGCGATCATCCGGAGCGTGGTGGTCTTCCCGGCACCGTTCGGGCCGAGACAGCCGTACAGGAGTCCCTTGTCGACGTTGAGGGAGATGTGGTCGACCGCGACGAAGGAGCCGTAGTGCTTGGTGAGGCCGTCGAGCTGAATCATTGCGCCTCGAGCGTGAGGGTCCCCAGCCGCGTCGCGAGCACCGCCTGGCGGGCCGGCACGCCGACGGCGAGCCGGAGGTGCGATGCGTCGGCGGGGAACTGGTCGGACCGCGGGTCCACCGGCACCCACCGCCCCAGCCAGACCTCCGGCCAGGAGGAATAGTAGAAGCGCCCGCCGACCCGGCGCACCCCCGCCACGGGCCGCGCCGGCAGGCCCGCCGAGCGCGCCAGCGTCACGTACAGCCAGGTCACGGCGTCCCCGTCTCCCTTCCCCGCGGCGAGCGCGAGCAGGGGTTGCGGGCGCAGCGCGGTGCCGTCGGGCGTGATGCGGCCGGCCACCCAGTGGGTCAGGAGGCCGGCGGCGCGCACGGGATCCCGCTCCGGTCCCAGCAGGCGCATCAGGGCGAAGCCGATCTCGGGCACCCCGACGGGAATCAGCGGCTCGGACCGGAGCTGATCCCGGAAGAGGGTGTCCCGGAGCGGGAGCGTGAAGCGGGGCGCGAGGCTCTCCACGGGCGTCTCCCGCACCGTCACCGTGTCTCCCGAGACGGTCTGTCCGTCTCCCCCGACGTCGAAGGCCGCGAGCGGAGCGCCACCCAGACGCACCCGCATCTCCGCCACGGGCGCCGGCCGGGGTCCGTTCGGGGGCGGGGGCAGCGGATCGAGGGCTCCCGCGCGGGGCGTCAGCGATGCGTGGGCGATCCGCAGGGTGTCGCGGTGACGGAAGTTCTGGATCGCGATCTCGAAGGCCGTGCGGGAGAGCACCGCGCCCGCGGCGGTCTCTTCCCGCACCACCCGACCCTGCGCGTCGATCCAGATGTGCTCCGGTCCGCCGGCTCCCGTGGCGTCCACCCGGAACGCGGGGGTCGTGTCGAGATGCGCGGCCACCCAGCTCATCGTCGTCGAGTCGTAGCTGGCGCTGTCGGGGGTGGCGAGGGTCGTCTCGGCGGCGACGCGGACCTGCCGGTCCTGCTCGAGCAGGAGAGGGGCGTCGAAGAGCCGCACCGCGTACGTACTGCCGACCCGGAGCTCGCCCCCGAAGGCGAGCCGCAGGGGGAGCAGGGACGGCAGGACCGGGGTGCCGCGCAGCTTCAGCTCGGTGCGCGACGTGAAACCGGCCGCCGTGACGGCCAGACGGAGGACGCTGTCAGGCGCGAGGGCGCCGTGGGCCGCGTAGCGGCGGCCGTCCTCCTCGTACGTCACGTCGAACGTCTCGAGGCGCAGGGTGCGGGAGAGCCGGGCCTCCGACCGCGAGACGGTGCGGTGGATCTCCCCGTCCGCGGGGAGCTCGATCACCGCGGCGTCCACGACGCGGAGCGAGTCGGGCAGCGTGTCGATGGTGGTGGAGGCGTAGCCGATCTGCGTGCCCCCGACGTCCAGCCGGTAGTAGATGGCCCCAGGCTGCACCGCCTGTGCCGCCTCCGCCAGACGGGCACCGGTGGACTGGAAGTAGACGCGTTTTACCAGCCAGGCGAGGGCCACCGCCCAGACGACGAGGATGAGGGTGGCGCCGTGGCGGCGCGTCACGAATCGCGCGCGGCGGCGCGCCGCACCGCGGCTTCGAACAGGTCCCGGTCGTCGGCGTTGTCCACGACGAACGATACGTCGGCCGGGAAGGTCGAACGGGCCCGGTGCTGGCCGAAAATCGTGACCAGGATCTCGGCGGCGTCGGCGAGGGTCAGGGCGCCGCTGCCGCCGTCGGCGCCGATCGGGGGAACCGCGACGTGCGCGAACTGCCATTCGGCCGCCTGCTGGAGCGCGGCGCGCCAGGCCCGGGCGACGAGCTCCGGGGTCGGGGGCTGAGTCGGGTCTTCCCGGATCACGGCGTGAATCACGAACTCCGCCGGGAGCTCCCCGCCGCCCGCCGTGACCACCGCGCCTCCGAGGCCGAGGCGCCCGGCCACCCGGAGGCTGGCGCGAAAGCCGGCGCCCCCCGCGCGGTCCAGGTCGGCCAGCGCGGGCGTGAGCGAATCGAAACGACTGGTGGTGGGGCGAACGACGGCATCTGCGGGACAGCGGGCGAGGTCGGCCACGACCACGCGGATCACCGGCCGGTGGCCTCCCGCGCGCGCCGGTAATACACGGTCGCCTCCTCCGGACGGCGGAGCCGGTCGAGAACCACACCCAGTCCGTACAGGGCGCGGGGGTGCGCCGCGTCCACCGCCAGGGCCTTCTCGTAGGCCTGGCGCGCGCCCTCGAGGTCGTCCACGTGATTCAGGGCCTCGCCCAGCCGGCACCAGATCGCCACCGCCCGAGGGTCGATCTCGACCGCGCGCCGGAACTGGGGAGCCGCCTGCGCCCAGAGTCCGCGCCGCGCCAGCGTCACCCCCGCCTCCGCCAGTGCGAGCGCTTCGGCGGAAGGAGCGGGCGCCGGTGCGGGAGGGGGCGGAGGTGGCGGGGCCGCCGCGGGCGCCGGCACCCGAGCCCTCGGGATCCCGCCGGCGGGAGCGAGCGCCAGCGTGCCGGCGGAGAGCCCGACGTCGTCCGTGAACGCCGCCGCCTCCGCCAGCAGTTGGGCCGCCACACGCGCGCGCTCGGCCACTGGGGGCCAGCGCCGCAGATGCCGTCGGGTCACGGCGTCACCTCACCCTCGATCCAGCGCAGGTACGACTCCAGCCCCTGCGCCACCGGCAGCGCGAGGAGCTCGGGAACCTCGTAGGGGTGATGCGCCCGGACCGCCGCCGCCAGGTCCCGCCAGCGGGAGGCATCGGTCTTGAGCAGCACCACCGCTTCGCCTTCTTCCTTCAGGTCGTTCTGCCAGCGGTAGATCGACGTCGCGGCCGGCAGAACCGTCCCACAGGCGATCACGCGCTCCTGCACCAGCGCCTTCACGAGCGTGCGCGCATCCTCGACCGAGCTCACCGTGGTAAGAACGACGAGTGCGCCGGTCGCCATAGGGGGCAGCTAACGTACGATTGGCGTGTGACTTATGCAATGGTTGTCGGCTCTTGGGCGGTTGGTCGGTGAGTAAAGGCCCAAAATCGGGCATTCCCTAGCCGCCCAGGAACCAACCGGCTGTCCTGGAGTTGACCGCGAAACGGGAGCCCATCTAACCTCCGATGCTATGTCTACCGACGCACTGATCGTTCGAGGGGCCCGCGAGCACAACCTCAAGGATGTGTCGGTCGAGATTCCCCGCAGCACCCTCACCGTCATCACCGGCCTGTCGGGGTCGGGCAAGTCGTCCCTCGCCTTCGACACCATCTATGCCGAAGGCCAGCGCCGCTACGTCGAGTCGCTCTCCGCCTACGCGCGCCAGTTCCTCGGCCTGATGGAGAAGCCCGACGTGGACGCCATCGAGGGGCTGTCGCCGGCCATTTCGATCGAGCAGAAAACCGCGGGCGCCAACCCGCGGTCCACGGTCGGTACCATCACGGAGATCTACGACTACCTCCGGCTCCTCTGGGCCCGCACCGGGACGCCGCATTGTCCCAAGGACGGGACGCCGGTGGAGCGGCAGAGCGCGTCGCAGATCACCGACCTGGTGCTCCAGTGGCCCGAGGGGGCGAAGATCGAAGTGCTGGCGCCGCTGGTGCGCGGCCGCAAGGGCGAGTTCCGGGATCTCTTCGAAGACGCCCGCAAGCGCGGGTTCGTCCGCGCCCGGGTGGACGGCGAGATCTACGACCTCGCCGCCGTGCCCAAGCTGAACCGGCGCCAGAATCACGACATCGCGGTGGTGGTGGACCGCCTGGCCGTGAAGGTGGCGGACCGCGGGCGCCTGGCGGACTCCATCGAGACCGCCCTGCGGGCCGCCGAGGGCGTGGTGGAGGTGGTGCGGCACGGATCCGGGGCGCCGAAGAGCACGCTGTTCTCCGAGCGCTACGCGTGTCCCACCTGCGGGCTCTCCATTCCCGAGCTCGAGCCGCGCCAGTTCTCCTTCAACTCCCCCTTCGGCGCCTGTCCCACCTGCTCCGGGCTGGGCACCCGGCGGGAGGTGGACGAAGATCTGGTGGTCGGCGACGGAAGTCTGTCCATCCTCGAGGGCGTGATCCTCCCGTGGGGCGAGCCGTCGGGCTACATCCGGAAGGTCATCCTGCCGACCCTGGCCAAGGCCTTCAAGTTCGATCTCGACTCGCCCTGGAAGGACCTGCCGCCGGCGGCGCGCAAGGCGATCCTCCACGGCGTGCCCGGGAAGACCTTCACCTATCAGTGGGACAGCGCCCGCTTTCACGGCTCGTACGAGTCGGGGTGGAGCGGGGTGCTCAAGCACGTCGAGCGCCGCTATCAGGAGACGCAGTCGGACGCCACGCGCGAGCAGCTCGAGGCCTTCATGGTCGAGCAGCCGTGCCCCGACTGTCACGGCCGCCGGCTCCGCCCCGAGAGTCTGTCGGTCCTCGTGGCGGGCCGGAGCATCGGGGACGTCGCGGAGATGTCCGTGGCCGACGCGCTGGCCTTCTTCGGGGGGCTCGCGCTGCGTGAGAAGGGGCGCCCGGGACTCGACCCCGAGATCGCGCGCCCCATCCTGAAGGAGGTGAAGGACCGGCTCCGATTCCTCTCGGACGTCGGGCTCGCCTATCTCACGCTGGGCCGGTCGGCCGGCACCCTGTCGGGTGGCGAGTCGCAGCGCATCCGTCTGGCGACGCAGATCGGCTCGCGCCTCGTGGGTGTGCTCTACATCCTGGACGAGCCGTCCATCGGTTTGCACCAGCGGGACAACGCCAAGCTCCTCGGCACCCTCAAGGAGCTTCGCGACCTGGGCAACACCGTGCTGGTGGTCGAGCACGACGAGGAGACCATCCGCGCGGCCGATTACGTCGTCGACCTGGGGCCCCGGGCGGGCCGCCACGGCGGGGAGGTGGTGGCGGCGGGACCGCTGGCGCAGGTGCTGAAGAGCCGGGAGTCCCTGACCGCGCGGTACCTCCGGGGGGACCTGCGGATCCCGGTGCCCCCGCGGCGGCGGGTGGCCGCGGAGGACCGGGCCCTCCGGGTCGTGGGCGCGCGGCAACACAATCTGAAGGATCTGACCGTCGAGTTTCCCCTGGGGCTTTTCGTCGCCGTGACCGGCGTCTCCGGCTCCGGGAAGTCGACCTTGGTCACGGACATTCTGTACCAGGGGCTGGCCCGGCACTTCTATCGTGCCAAGGTCGTGCCCGGTGCCCACCGGGCCATCGAGGGGCTCGACCTGATCGACAAGGTGATCGACATCGATCAGAGTCCCATCGGCCGGACGCCGCGCTCCAACCCGGCGACCTACACGGGGCTGTTCACCCCCATCCGCGAGCTGTACACGATGCTCCCCGAATCCAAAGTACGGGGGTACGGCCCGGGGCGGTTCTCGTTCAACGTGAAGGGCGGGCGCTGCGAGGCGTGTCAGGGCGACGGCCTGGTGAAGGTCGAGATGCACTTCCTGCCCGACGTGTACGTTCCCTGCGAGGTGTGCAAGGGCCGCCGGTACAATCGGGAAACGCTCGAGGTCCGATATAAAGGAAAGAGCATCGCCGACGTGCTCGACCTGTCGGTGGCGGACGCACTGGAGTTTTTCGAGGCCCAGCCGCGCCTGCGGGCGAAACTGGAGCTCCTGAACGACGTAGGGCTCGGGTACATCCATCTCGGGCAGTCCGCGACCACCCTGTCCGGCGGCGAGGCGCAGCGGGTGAAGCTCGCCACCGAGCTCGCGAAGCGCGACACCGGCCGTACCCTGTACATCCTGGACGAGCCCACCACCGGCCTGCACTTCGAGGATGTCCGGCTCCTGCTCGACGTGCTCCACCGGCTGGTGGAGAAGGGCAACACGGTCGTGGTGATCGAGCACAACCTGGACGTGGTGAAGACCGCGGACTGGGTGATCGACCTGGGGCCCGAGGGCGGGGACGGGGGCGGGCGGGTGGTCGCGGCGGGCACGCCGGAGCAGGTGGCGCGGGCCAAAGGCTCGCATACCGGGCGCTTTCTGGCGCGGGTGTTGCCCCCGGGCGACTGACGCCGCAGGTTGACGGCAAGGGGGGCCGGCCACCGTGGAAGACATCCTGGCCATCGTGCTGCTGTTCGGCGGCGGGACCGTCGCCGCGGTGGCGTTCTCCCCGATCGGGCGCGCTCTGGCCGACCGGATCCGCGGCAAGGTCGCCTCGTCCGAGGACCTGGGCGGCGAGCTGGCCGAGCACAAGGAGCAGACCGGCGCCGAGTTGGACGCGCTGCGCCAGCAGGTCGGGGAGCTCGCGGAACGGCTCGATTTCGCGGAGCGGATGCTGTCGAAACAGAAGGACGCGGAGCGGCTCGCGCCGCCGAGGTGACATGTCGCCCGAAGAGTCCGTCAAGTTCCTCGCCCTGTTCCTCTTCATGGGGGGCACCTTCTGGGTGGTCGCCCCGTTTTTCCGGGCGCTCGCCCGGAGACTGGAAGGGAAGACGAGCGATCTCCAGGCCGTGGAGCAGGTGCGGGACGATCTGCTCGGCGAGGTGGACGGGCTGCGGCAGGAAGTCGCCCAGCTTTCCGAGCGGCTGGAGTTCACGGAGCGGATGATCGCGAAGCAGCAGGATCCCTCGCGGGTCGGGCCGGGGGCGCGATGAGACCGGAAGACGTGGTGGGCTTGATGGCGGTGGTGGCCGGTGTCTTCTTCACGACCCGTCCCCTGGTGGCGGCGCTGGCGCGGCGCATCGGGCGGGAGGCACCGCCCCCGGCGGCGACCGACGGCGCGGTCGAAGACCTTCGCGCCGAGCTCGACCAGTCGCAGGCCCGGATCGCGGCGCTGGAGGAGCGGGTGGACTTCGCGGAGCGGATGTTGGCCAAACAGCGGGAGCCCGATCGTCTGGGCGGGTCGCCGAGGAGCTGACGTGGGCTTCCTGGCCCTCCTGATCCCCATCGTGTCCGTGGGAGGCTTCTTCGCCTGGATGATCTCGCTCTCCCCCGTGGGCAAGGCGTACGCGGAGAAGGTCCGGGGCCAGACCGGGGGAATGACCGGCGAGGCGGCCGAACAGACCTTGCAGGCGCTCGACGATCTCCGGCGGGAGGTGGCGGAACTCTCGGAGCGTGTAGATTTTACCGAGCGGATGCTCGCGCAGGCGCGGGAGCGCGGGGCGCTGGAGCCGCCGCGGTGAAGCCAACTCTCGCCGGGGCTCGTAGGGGATGACGGGGCTCCAGGGGCCGGTGGTGGCGCCATTGCCGCCGTCGCTCCCGGTGGACCCGGCCGCGACACTGCACGCCGTCGTGCCGCTGCTCGGGATCGTCGCCCTGGCGCTGTGCGTCGGGTACGCCGTGAAGTGGGTGGTGAATTCGTCCGTGGGAGACGCCATTGCGGAAGCGATCCGGCTCAACTCGCGTCCCCGGCGGCACTGGAAGGGCCGGGGCGGCGAGTGGGAGTCGGTGCCGGTGGACGCGGTCGACGAAGGGCGGGTCGCGGAATTGGAGCATCAGGTCCAGCAGCTCAACGCGCAGGTGACCGAGCTCGTGGAGCGGCTGGATTTCACGGAGCGGGTGCTCGCGGAGTCGCGGGGCGCGCGCGAGCTCAAGCCGGGTCGCTGACCCGGCCTTTCGCTAGAGGGGTGTATGGGGATCTTTGACCGTCTCTCGACGCTGGTCCGGTCGAACATCAACGACCTGATCTCGCGCGCCGAGAATCCTGAGAAGATGCTGAACCAGCTGATCGTCGACATGCGGAGCCAGCTGGCCAAGGCCAAGCAGCAGGTGGCCGCCGCGATCGCCGACGAGAAGAAGCTCTCCGCCCAGGCCGAGCAGGAAAAGAAGATGGCCGAGGACTGGGAGAAGCGCGCCGTGCTGGCGGTGCAGGAAGGGCGGGACGACCTGGCCAAGCAGGCGCTCCTGCGGCACAACGAGCACGTCCAGGCGGCGCTCACCCTGCACGACACCTGGGTGAAGCACCGGGAGGAGACCGAGAAGCTCAAGCTCTCGCTCCGCCAGCTGAACGACAAGATCGAAGAGGCCAAGCGCAAGAAGAACATCCTGATCGCGCGGCAGAAGCGGGCCGAGGCGCACAAGCGCATTCAGGAGACGATGTCGTCGATGGGCGACAACTCCGCCTTCGAGACCTTCGAGCGGATGGCCGAGCAGATCGAGCACGAGGAGCGGAAGCTCATCGCGGCCGCCGAGGTCAACGAAGACCTGTCGGGTGACTCGCTGATGAAGCAGTTTCAGACCATCGAGGTCCGGGCCGACGCCGACCAGCAGCTGCTCGCCCTCAAGCAGAAGATGGGGCTCCTGGGAACCGGGTCGCCGGCGGAAACCAAGCAGATCGGCAAGGGCGCGAAGGACGCCGAGCTGGTCGAGGACGACGACGCCGGGCCCGCCCACTGAACCCCGCGGAGCCGTCGAAGTCGAAACTCTCGGGCGCCACGTTCGTGGCGCTCTTCGTTGCCGCCCTGGCCATCTGGTTCGCCGTCCGGGTGGTCGACGTCCTGCTGGTGCTCTTCGTCGCCATTCTCTTCGCCGTCTACCTCGGAGCCGTCACCGACCTCCTGGGCCGGCGTTTCCACGTGCCCCGCTGGCTCGGACTGACCCTCGCGGTGGCCGGGACGCTCGCCGCCGTCGTCGGGCTCGGCGCCGTCCTCCTGCCGCCGGTGATCGACCAGACCCAGGCCCTGGTCACCAGCCTCCCCACCACGCTGACCGAGGTCCAGAACGTCCTGGCCCACTGGGCCGCCCGCTATCCCGTGCTCCGCCGCAGCGCCCTGGCCGATCCGACGTCGGGGCTCGTGGGCGCGCTCATCACCGAGACGATGGGCTTCCTCCGCGCGTCCATCCTCCCGTACATCCGCGCCGGCGGCCTGGCCCTCATCGAAGGCGTCTCGGTCTTCGTGATGGCGCTCTATCTGGCCCGGAACCCGTCCGTCTACCGCGACGGCGTCGTCAGCCTGGTCGCGCCCCAGCACCGGGTCGCCGCGGCCCACCTCCTGGACGATGCGGGACAGACCCTCCGCGCCTGGGTGGCGGGCCAGCTGCTCGCGATGGTCGTGCTCGGCACGCTGACCACCCTGGGCCTCCTCATTCTCGGCGCTCCGTACTGGCTGGCCTTCGGCGTGTTCGCGGGCGCCGCGGCCATCGTGCCCTTTTTCGGCACCCTTCTCTCCACGGTCGTTCCCGCCCTGTTCGTCGTGAGTACGGGGGACTGGGTGAAGGTCGTGGCGGTCCTGCTCCTGGGCGTCGTGGTCCACGTGATCGAAGCCAACGTCGTGGGCCCCCTGATCATGGAACGGAAAGTCGCGCTGCCGCCCGTGCTCACCATCGCGAGCGTCCTGGTGATGGGGACCCTCCTGGGGATCGTGGGTCTGGTGGTCGCCGTGCCGGTGCTCGCCCTTGCCGTGGTGGTCGTCCGGCACGTGGTCCACGGCGGCATCTACGGCGACGCCACCGGGTCGGCCGTCCTCCGGCACACCGGCGAGTTCCGCCTCCCGATGTCCCGGCCCAAGCGCCGGCCCAAGACATGACCCGACCCGCGCACCGCTTCCTCATCATCGCCGATGGGGCGTTCGACCCCCTCACCTCGAAGACCGCGAACTCCTGCATCCGCTACTTCCCGGAGCGGATCGTCGGTGTCTTCGACCGCCGCCACGCCGGAAAGACGTCGCAGGACGTGCTGGGATTCGGCGGCGCGATCCCCGTGGTCGGGGACTTCGCGTCGGGCCTGGCCCTGGGCGGCGGCGCCACGGCGGTGCTCGTCGGCATCGCCCCTCCCGGCGGCCAGCTGCCCGACGAGTGGCGGGGCTGGCTCAAGACCGCGATCGGGCGGGGCGTCGAGGTCTGGAGCGGCCTGCACACCTTCATCGGCGACGACCCCGAGCTGGGTCCCCTGGCCAGGCAGAAGGGCGTACGCATCCTCGATGCCCGCAAGCCGCCCCCGCACCTGCCCATCGCCGACGGGCGCGCGGCCGAGGTGCCCGCACTCACCGTCCTGGCCGTGGGATCGGACTGCAACGTGGGCAAGATGACCGCCCAGCTCCAGCTCCGGGACGCGCTGGTGCGACGCGGGCGGCGCACCAGCTTCGTGGCCACCGGGCAGACCGGGATCTTCATCGAGGGCTGGGGGATCGCCGTGGACGCGGTGGTCGCCGACTTCATCGCCGGCGCCGCCGAGTCCCTCGTGCTTCAGGGCGCGAAGGACGCGGACATCGTCCTGGTGGAAGGGCAGGGGAGCCTCATTCACCCCGGGTACTCGGGCGTCACCCTCGGCCTGCTCCACGGCTCCTGCCCCGACGCGATGATTCTCTGCCACCAGTCCTCGCGCGACTTCATCGGCGACTATCACGGGCGTCAGCCCTGGGTCAAGATCCCGCCGCTTCCCGAGCTGATCCGCATCTACGAGGACGCGGCGCGTCCGGTGCGGCCGTCCCGGGTGATCGCGGTGTGCCTCAACACCTTCGACCTGAGCGAGCGGGAGGCCTGGGACGCGGTCGGACGCGCCGGCGACGAGACCGGACTCCCGGCCACCGACCCGGTGCGGTTCGACCCGCGGCCCGTGGTGGACGCGATGATCGCGGCGGCGGACCAAAAGGCCGGCCGCTAGCACCGGAGCCGCCCGGCGTTTTTCGGGACCCGGAGGCGTGGATCGGGTCCCACCGGCGGCGCCCCGCCGTGGTAAATAGGGCGCGTGACGACGCCCGCCTTCTTCCGCCACTCGCTCGCCGAGTGGAAGCCCGTGACCGCGCAGGTCCGCCGCACCCGGCTGGGCCTCTGGCTCGCGGCCATCGTGGTCGGCGCCCTCGTGGTCGCCGGCGCCCCCGAGGGCGTCTTCCTGCCCACCCTGGCCCTCGCCGTAGCCCTCACGGCCGCGGTCACCGCCGCCGGCGCGCTCGCGGGCCGGGAGTCGGGCCGGGTCGCCGCCCTGACCCTCCGGCACCCCGCCTCACCCGTCGCGCTCGCCGCCGGCCGCTGGCTCGGCGTCGTCGGGCTCGCCGCGCTGGTCACCCTGCTCGCGTCGGTCGGCGCCGCCTGGCGCATCGACCTCGGTTGGGCCGACGGCGCGCGCGCCGCGCTCGGCGCCACGTGCGCGGCGCTCCCCATTTCCGCCTGCGCCCTCGCGGCCGCGCGGCTCGGCGGGGGGGTGCTCGAGTGGCTCTTCCTCGCGTTTCTCCTTCTCGTCTCCACGCTGCTCCCCGAAGCCACGGCCTCTGTGCCTGACGGGCCGCTCCGGGAGGCGACCCTCGCCATGCTGGTCACCCTCCCCGCCGTCTGGCGCTACAGACTGCTCGTTGCGGGCGATCCGGTCGCCTGGGTCCACGCCGCGTCCTGGACCGCCGCCGGCATCCTGGTCACCGCGGAATCCCTGCGGCGGCGGGCCCCGTGATTCCCGCCGCGATCTCGCTCGCCCGGGCGTCGTGGGTCGGCCGGACCGGACGGGTCCTGGACGGCGTGGACGTCGAGGTCGTGCCGGGCGAGGTGGTGGCGATCGTGGGCCCTCCATCGTCCGGGAAGACCACCCTCCTCCGCGTCGCGGCCGGCATCACCCGCCCGCACGCCGGGACCGCCCGCGTGGGGAGCTGGGACGCCACCGACCCCGCCGCACGGCGGATCGTGGGGTACGCGCCGCAGGATCCGGCCTGGCTCGCCGCCTTCACGGTCCGGGAGCTGCTCCTGTACTGGGGCCGGTTCCACGTGCGGGGCGATCCGGCGGCCGCCGTGCGGGACGCGCTCGCGGTGGCGGGTCTCGAGCCCCACGCCGACGACGCCATCCGGACTTCCGACGCCGGGGTCCGGCGGCGGCTCGCCCTGGCCCAGGCGGTGCTGGGCGGGCGGCGCGTCCTGGTGCTGGACGAGCTGCTCACGGGCCTCGATCCCGCGCTCCGGCAGGAGCTCGCGTGGCGCATCGAGTCCCGGGCCGCCGCCGGGGTCGCCGTCCTGCTCTCGGCGGGCGCGCTCGAGGCCGTGGAGCGCGTCGCCACGCGGGTGCTGCTCCTCTCCCGCGGCCGGGTGGTTCGCGCCGACGCGCCGTCCACATTGATGGCCGAGCGGGTGCTCGAGGTGGTGCTGGACCGGCCGCCCCTCGCGCCGCCCGCGGGGTTCCGCCTGACGCCGTTCGGGCTGGCCGCCGACCTGAAAAAGGTGACGCCCGAGGCGGTGCTCGCCGCCTGCCGGGCCCACCGGCTGGCGGTCCGGGCCTCGCACGTGCGGCGCAAGTCACTGGAGGAGCTGGCCGTCGGTTGAGGGAACGCCCGCGTTGACGCTCGCCGGGTGTGGTCCATACGTTTCGCCGATGTTGGCTCCCCTCCCGCAGGCCCCGATCCGCCCGCCGGCCTGGCTCGACCGTCTCACCGCCTGGCTCGGACTGGGCGATACCCAGGTCACGGGGAAGCTGCTCCAGGCCCTCATCATCCTGTTCCTGGCCTGGGGCGCGGTGCGGGTCCTCCGGTTCGTCGCGCGCCGGGTGGAACAGGCGGCGGCCGAGCACGGTACCGGACACGCGGAGAGCCGGGGGCGCACGCTGGCCGGTCTGCTCCGAAGCGCCGGCTCCGTCCTGATCGGCGTCGGCGCCCTCCTGATGGCGCTCTCGCTCTTCATTAACATCGCCCCGCTGCTGGCCGCCGTGGGCGTGGCCGGCCTCGCCATCTCCTTCGGCGCTCAGAATCTGGTGAAGGACGTCATCGCCGGGTTCTTCATCCTCCTCGAGAATCAGTACCAGCTGGGAGACACGGTGCGGATCGCGGGCGTGGAGGGCACGGTGTCCCACCTCACCCTGCGCGCCACCGTGCTCCGGGACGGTGCGGGCGTCGTGCACTTCATCCCCAACGGCCAGATCACCGTGGTCTCGAACCAGACTCGGACCTGGTCCCGCGCCGTGGCGGACCTGCGCGTGGCCTACGGGGCCGACGTGGACCGGGTGAGCGCCGTGTTGCGCCGCGTTCTGGCCGAGCTGGCGGCGGACCCCGCCTGGGCCCCGCGCCTCACCGGCGAGAGCGCGGTGGCGGGGATCCAGCAGCTGGGGGAATCCGCCGTCGCCATCCAGGCGTGGGTGAACACGGAGCCCGGGGCGCAGTGGGACGTGAAGAGCGAGCTCCTGCGCCGGATCAAGCTCGCGTTCGAGAAGGAAGGCATCGCGATCCCGTATCCGCAGCGGGTGGTGCACCTCCAACAGGAGAGCCCGAGACCGTGACGCTGACCCTGCATAACACCCTCTCGCGGTCCCTCGAGCCGTTCCAGCCGCTCCACCCGCCGCGGGTGACGCTGTACACCTGCGGGCCGACGGTCTGGAACTACGCCCACATCGGGAACTTCCGGACCTTCCTGTTCGAGGATCTGCTGCGGCGGCACCTGGAGGCGTCCGGATACGACGTCTTCCACGTCATGAACCTCACCGATGTGGACGACCGCACCATCAAGGCGGCCGCGGCGGCGGGCAAGCGGCTCACCGATCACACCGAGCAGTACGTCCAGGCCTTCTTCGCGGACCGGGACTTCCTGCGGATCCGGCCGGCGCACGTGTATCCCCGTGCCACGCAGGCGGTGCCGGCGATGATCGCCCTGATCGAGCGCCTCCTCGCCAGGGGCGTGGCGTATCGCGGCGACGACGGCTCGGTCTACTTCGCGATCGCGAAGTTCCCGACCTACGGGCGGCTCTCGCGCCTGGACACGCGGGAGATCCGGGTCGGCGCCCGTGTCGCGTCCGACGAATACGCCAAGGACGATCCCCGGGACTTCGCGCTCTGGAAGAAGGCGGACGACGAGGACGAGCGGGTGGGCGCCGCGTGGGACGCCCCTTTCGGCCGTGGGCGCCCGGGGTGGCACCTCGAGTGCTCGGCCATGTCCCTGGACGAAATCGGCCGGCGGTTCCAGGTCGAGACCCTGGACCTTCACGCCGGCGGCATCGACCTCATCTTTCCGCACCACGAGGACGAGATCGCCCAGTCGGAAGCCGCCACCGGCCAGCCCTTCGCGCGGTACTGGCTGCACGGCGAGTTCCTTAACCTGCGCGGCACCAAGATGTCCAAGCGGTATGGCAACATTCTCACCGCGCGGGACCTCCAGGAGCAGGGCGTGGACCCCGCGGCCGTGCGCCTGCTGTTCTTCCAGACCCACTACCGCCAGCCGATCGACTTCAACGATGACGCGCTGGCGGCCGCCGCCGAAGGCGTGCGCCGGCTGGGCGAGTTCCAGGACCGCCTCGCCGGCGCGCGGCCCGACCCCGCGGGTCCGCTGGCTGACCTCGCGGCGGGAATGGAGCGGGGCGTGCGCGAGGCGCTGGACGACGACCTCGACGCTCCCCGGGCCTGTGCCCAGCTCTTCGAGTTCGTCCGCGCGGCGAACCGGGAGATCGACGCCGGCGCCGGGGGCGCCCCGGTCGCGCAGGCGGCGCTCGCGCGCGTGATGGGGGTGCTCGACGTGATGCCCTCGAAACGGGCCGTCGCCGCCGACCTCTCCCGGTGGGTGGAGCAGCGCGTCTCGGCCCGCACCCTGGCGCGCCAGTCCCGGGACTTCAAGGAAGCGGACCGGATCCGGGCCGAGCTGAAGGAGAAGGGCGTGGAAATCGAGGATACCCCGGGCGGCACCAAGTGGAAGCTGGGACGATGAAATCCGGAATCGCCCTCGCCGTCGTACTTGGGGTGTCGGCGCTGGCGGGGTTCGGGCGGAGCGGGGATCAGACGCTGCGCCTCGAGGTCGGAGGCCGGGAACGCACCTATCTCCTGCACGTTCCGCCGGCAGCCCGGGGCCCGCGTCCGCTCGTGGTGCTGCTGCACGGCCGGCTCGGCGACGGGGCGGGGGAGGCCCGCCTGTCGGACTTCGACCCGATCGCGGATTCGGTGGGCGCGCTGGTGGCCTACCCCGACGGCTTTCGCCGCAGCTGGGCCGACGGCCGTCTCGGGACGCCGGCCGACAGGCGCGGCATCGACGACGTGGCGTTCTTCCGGGCCCTGGTCCGGGACATCGCGTCGCGGGAGCCGGTGGATTCCACGCGGATCTACGTGGCGGGGATGTCGAACGGAGCGTTCATGACCGAGCGCCTGGTGTGCGACGCCGCCGACCTGGTCGCCGCCGCGGGCGTCGTGGCGGGCACGCTGTCCGACTCGCTCGCCGGGCGGTGCCATCCGTCCCGGCCCGTTCCCGTGATGCTGATGAACGGGACCGCGGATCCGCTGGTCCCGTACGACGGCGGGGAGCTGAGCGGGGGCCGGGGCCACTCCCTCGGCGTCGCCGAAACCGTGGCCCGCTGGGCGACCTGGAACGGCTGCGCGGAGGCGCCCGAGCGGCGCACCCTGCCGGACACGGCGCGCGACGGCACCACCGTGACGGAAGAGCGGTACGGGCATTGCCGCGACCGCGCGGAGGTCGTGGAGCTGACCATCACCGGGGGCGGGCATACGTGGCCCGGGGGCGCGCAGTATCTCCCGGCGCGCTTCATCGGGCCGGCGTCGAGAAACCTCGACGGCTCGCGGACCCTCTGGACCTTTTTCGCGGAGCATCACCGATGACGCATTCGCTCGCCCTCTGGCTCGCGCTCTCGGCCGGCGTCACGCCGGGTCCCCGGACCCCGCGGGCCGCGGTGGACACCGCCGTATTCGCCGGGGGGTGCTTCTGGGGCGTCGAGGGCGTGTTCGAGCACGTGCAGGGCGTGCTGTCGGCGACGGCGGGGTACGCGGGCGGCACCGCGGCGTCACCCTCGTACGAGGACGTCTCGAGCGGCACCACGGGACACGCGGAGTCGGTGCGCGTGGTCTACGATCCGGCGCGGGTGTCGTACGCCCAGCTGCTCGCGGTGTTCTTCACCGTGGCCCACGACCCCACCGAGCTCGACCGCCAGGGCCCCGACGTGGGCTCGAACTACCGTTCCATAGCCTTCTACCGGGACTCGACCCAGCGGCGGGCCATCGAGACCTACATCGCGGATCTCGGGCGCCGGCGCGTCTATCCCCGCCCGGTGGTGACCCAGGTGCTCGCCCTCGGGAGGTTCTACGAGGCCGAGGCGTACCACCAGCATTACATGGAGCACCACCTCGACCAGCCGTACATCGCGTATAACGACGCCCCGAAGCTCGAGCGCTTGAAGCAGGTCTTCCCGGCGCTGTACCGCGACTCCTGGCGGTAGCGGCGACCGAGGCCGGTGGGCGCTAACTTAGGCGCCCATATGGAGCTCACCCGCCTCGACGTCGTCATCGCCCTCGTTTCGATCGTCGTCTGCTTCGCCCCGGCCCTGTTCTACGCCCGGAGGTCGGGTAAGGGCACGGCCGAGTTCTTCGCGTCGGGGCAGGCGGCGCCCTGGTGGCTGGTGGGGACCTCGATGGTCGCCACCACCTTCTCCACCGACACGCCCAACCTCGTCACCGATTTCGTCCGCTCCCACGGCGTCTCGTACAACTGGGCCTGGTGGTCCTTCCTGCTCACCGGAATGGCCACCGTCTTCTTCTACGCCAAGCTCTGGCGCCGGTCCGGCGTGCTCACCGACCTCCAGTTTTACGAGCTCCGGTACTCGGGGCGGCCCGCGGCCGTGGTGCGCGGCTTCCGCGCCATCTACCTGGGGTTCTTCTTCAACCTCACCATCATGACCACGGTGACCCTCGCCGCGGTCAAGATCGCGAACGTGATGCTCGGCTGGGACCGCCTGACGACCATCACCGTGGGCGGGCTCACCTGCATTCTGTTCGCGTCGGTCTCGGGTCTCTGGGGCGTTCTCGTCACGGACCTGCTCCAGTTCGCCCTGGCGATGTTCGGCGTGATCGCGGCGGCCGTCGTGGCCCTCCGTCAGCCGCAGGTGGGCGGGCTCGTCAACCTCCTGCACCGGACCAACCCCCACGTCCTGTCGCTGCTGCCGGATTTCTCGTCCTGGGACGTCGCGCTGGTGGTGTTCATCATTCCCATCACGATCCAGTGGTGGTCGGTGTGGTACCCGGGCGCCGAGCCGGGCGGCGGGAGCTACATCGCCCAGCGGATACTGGCCTCCAAGAACGAGAAGCACGCGCTGGGCGCCACGCTCTGGTTCAACGTCGCCCACTACGCCCTGCGACCCTGGCCCTGGATCATCGTGGCCCTGGCCTCGATGCTGGTCTTTCCGACGCTGGGGGACATCCAGCGCGCCATCCCCCACGTGGACCCCAAGCTCATCGGGAACGACCTGGCCTATCCCGCGATGCTGACGCTCCTGCCCTCGGGGATGAAGGGACTGCTCATCGCGTCGCTGTTCGCCGCCTACCGGTCGACGATGGAGACCCACCTGAACTGGGGATCGTCCTACCTGGTGATCGACTTCTATCAGCGGTTCATCGCGCGGGGCCGCGGGGAGAAGCACTACCTGTGGGTGTCGCGCGGGCTGACCGCCTTCCTGATGATCGCGGCCGGTGTGTCCACCTACCTGATTCCCACCGCCAGCGCGGGCTTCAAGCTCCTCCTGTCCATCGGCGCCGGCACCGGGCTCATCTATCTCCTGCGGTGGTTCTGGTGGCGCATCAACGCCTGGAGCGAGATCGCCGCGATGCTCGGGTCGTTCCTGTGCACGCTCACGCTCTACGCCGGCCAGACCTGGTGGGGCTGGAGCGTTCCCGACCCCTGGCCCCTGATCCTCACCGTGATCATCGCCACGGCGGTCTGGGTGGCGGCGACGTTCCTGACGCGCCCCGTGGACCCGGGCACGCTGGACCGGTTCTACGCGCTGACCCGGCCCGCCGGCCCGGGCTGGAAATCGGTGCGGGCCCGCACCGGCCTGCCGCCCTCGCCGGACTCGCTGCCGCAGGCTCTGCTGGGCTGGACCGCCGGCTGCGCGTTCGTCTACTCGGCACTCTTCGGCGCCGGGAACGCGCTCTACGGGCGGTCGGGGCCCGCGGAGGTCTGCCTCGCGATGGCCCTGGTGAGCGGGGTCGTGCTCTACCGGGTGGTCAGCGCGATGTTCCGGGGCGGGAGCACGGCCTGAGCCCGTTCCTCGTCGGCGCCCTGCTGGGCTCCGCCGTGATCCACGCGTGCTGGAATCTTCTCCTCAAGACCACACCCCACCGGCGGGCGGTGGTGTGGTGGGCTCTGATCGTCACCAACCTCTGCTGTGTCGGGATCTTCGCCCTGCACCCGGTCTCCCTCCGCCCGGTCCGGGTGCTCCTCGCCGCCAGCGCCGTTCTCGAAGCCTCCTACTACCTGATCCTCACCGCGGCCTACCGCGCCGGCGACTTCTCGCTCGTGTACCCGGTCGCCCGGGGCACGGCACCCGGACTCCTGGCGGTCTGGGCCATCCTGGTGCTCGCCGAGCGGCCGTCGCCGCTCGGGCTCGCGGGAATTCTCTGCGTGGCTCTGGGAGTGGCGATCGTCGGCTGGTCGGGAAGGATCGGGAAACCGGGGGCCGCGCTGGCGCTGTCCCTGCTGCTGGCGCTGGTCATCTCGGTCTACTCGGTCATCGACGGCGCGGCGGTCCGCCGCGTCGACCCGTTGAGTTACACCGCGGCGATGTTCTTCTGCGTCACGGTGATGCTCACGCCGGTGCTCCTGGTCCGGGAGGGCTGGAGCGGGCTGCGCGCCGCCGTCCGCCTCGAGCCGCTCCGCATCCTCGGCATCGGAGTGGGCCAGCTCGCGGGATACCTGATCGTCCTGTGGGTCTACGCCCGCGCCCCGGTGGCCTACGGGGGCGCGATACGGGAATCGAGCGTGCTCCTGGCCGCCCTCCTGGGCTGGCGCTTCCTGGGAGAGCCGTTCGGCTCGCGGCGGCTCCTCGGCGCCCTGGTGATCGTGAGCGGCGTGGCCCTGATCGCCCTCCGGGGCTAGAGCCGGGCGACCTCGCGCTCGAGCGCGGCGGCGTGCGTGTCGAGCTCCGCGAGCAGGCGGATCTGAGTCCGCGCCCGGTCCAGGTTCTGGCCGGGGCGGGCGATCCGGTAATAGAGGTCCCCCTCCAGGTGATCGGCCAGGAAGCGCGCGGCCTGCTCGAGAACGATCACGCGGGCCGCGGTGACGAGCAGGGCCCGCTCCGGTGACGACAGGAACTCGCGCGCTTCCCGCAGATAGCCCCGCGCGATCGCCTGCACCAGCGCCGGCTCGAGGCGCACCCGCGAGAGATCGGGCTCGTCTTCGGCGGCCCGCGTGGCCATCGAGCGCACCAGATCCCCGAAGTCGTATCCCGCGAGCCCCGGCATCACCGTGTCCAGGTCCACGACGCACAGGCCGGCCCCGGTTTCGGCGTCGAACAGGAGGTTCGAGATCTTGGCGTCGTTGTGGGTCACGCGGACGGGGAGGTGCGCGTCCACGAGGGCGTGCGCCAGGCCGTGCGTCGCGAACACGGCCTCGATGTCGGCCCGGGCCCCCGCGGCGCGCCCCAGGAGGTCCGCATCCACGGCCCCCTCGAGCGCGGCGAGCCGGGCCGGGGTGAAATGAAAGTCGGGGATCGTGGGATGGAGCGGAGGGTCGGGCACGTCGGCCAGGAGCCGCTGGAACTCCCCGAACGCCCGGGCCGCGGCCGCCGCGTCCTCGGCGTCCCGCGGCGCGGGGCGCGCCACCGCGCCCTCGATGAACTGATAGAGCCGCCACACGCGTCCGTCGCCGTCGCGGTGCCAGGAGGCCCCCTGGCGGGTGTGCACCAGCGTCAGCGTCCGCCGGTCGAGATCCCGGACCCGCGCACGCGCCAGGGCGCGGGTGAGGTGCGCCGTCACCCGCTCGATGTTGTCCATCACCCGCTCGGGGTCCGGAAACACGCGGGTATTGAGCTGCTGGAGCAGGAAGCGCGCGGTACCGCCGCCGTGGCGGTACGTCGCGAGGTGCGCGGCGTGGATGTGGCCGCCGGGGAAGGGCTCGAGGGCGGCGAGGGTGCCCGGCGTCGCGAACGCGTGCGCCGCTTCCAGCGCGGGGTCCGCCGTCAGCGCCACGGCTCCACCGGGTAGATCCCGGCCGCGGTCTCGGCCTTGAGGAAGGCCTCCACGCGCGGCCGGTCCGCCGGATAGGTCACGCCGCACCACCGTTCCCCGCCCGCCAGCACCCGGACCCGCAGGGACCCGCGGCGAATCAGCTCCTGCACCACCGTCGGGAGCAGGAACTCCTCGGAGTCCGCGGCGTGCGCCGCCCGGAAGGAATGCAAATGCCCCTCCAGGAGGTCGAAGGCCGAGACCGGAAAACCCCAGGCGTTCATCGACACGGTGGTACCCGGCGAAAACGCCGCCGGATCGCGGATCCCCCGGACCTCGGTGATCGCGTCGAGCCACCCGCCGCCGTCCGTGTGCAGGATGGCGCGGTTCACGCCGCCCGCGTCGGTCAGGGTCGCCGAGAGGGGGTAGGCCACCAGGGCCCCCGCGGGCGGCGTGCCCGGGGCCTCCGCCAGGAACCGGGCCAGGGCCGCGAAGGCTGAGCGCCCGTAGAAGTCGTCGGCGTTGATGACGGCGAAGGGGCCCGCGACGTGTCCGCGCGCCACCAGCACGGCCTCGCCGGTGCCCCAGGGTTTGGTGCGGCCGGCGGGGATCTCCTGATAGGCGAGGGAGATCGGCAGAGTCGGATGCCAGGACGGTACCAGGCGCTCCCGGAACACGGGCTCGAGCTCGCGCCGGATCACGAGCACGGCCGCGCCGAACCCGGAGCGGCGGGCGTCGTGGAGGGAGTAGTCCATCAGGGTGGCGCCCCCGGGGCCCAGCGGCTCGAGCTGCTTCGGGCCGCCGTACCGGCTCGACATCCCGGCCGCGAGGATCACGAGAGTGGGACCGCTCATCCGGGGCTCCGATAGAGGGCGACCTCGCTGATCCGCGGCACGCCCAGCGCCGACTCGAGCCCGATCCGGACTCCGTCGGTGGTGTAGGGCGCGATCTTGATGATCCGCTTGGCGCCGATGGTGGTGCCGGCCGCGATCGGGCGCCACCGGCTCCCCTCGTCACCCTCGACCGTGAAGCCCTCGACCCGCTGGCCGTGCGCGATGGACTCGCGGATCACGATGACGTCGAAGGTCTCGAGGGTGCGGAGCTGGAGCGACACCCGCGTCGGCGTGGCGTTCAGGGTCGCGCCGGCCGCGAGGTTCTCCCCGAACCAGCGGTGCCGGAGGGCGCCGAACGCCGACAGACTCGCCACGTCCCCCTCGGCGAGCAGTCCGGCCCGGTTCGGCGGCACGTTCAACAGGAGCCCGGCGTTCCGGCCGACCGAGGAGCGGTACAGATCGAGCAGCTGATCCGGAGTCTTGATCTTCCCGTCTTCGGCCGGATGCCAGAACCAGCCCGGCCGGATGGAGACGTCGGCTTCGCCGGGGCGCCAGACGGACCCGCGGGGGTCGCCGTGCTGCAGCTCCGCGGTCACCGCGTCTCCCGAGGCGCCGGGAACGGGGACCACGGCGGGATCCACGGGGCACCAGTTCGGGTCACCCGCCGCGCCGTCCTCGTTCCCCACCCAGCGGAGGTCGGGGCCGGCGTCCGAGAAGATGAGCGCCTGCGGCTGGTGCCGGCGGACGAGCCGATGGTACCGGTCCCAGTCGTACTGCTGTCTCCGGCCGTTCGGGCCCTCACCGTTCGCGCCGTCGAACCAGATCTCGACCAGCGGCCCGTATCGCGTGAGCAATTCGGTGAGCTGGGCGCAGTAGAAATCGTTGTAGCGGGGAGAATTCCCGTAGGACGGCTCGTGCCGGTCCCAGGGAGACAGGTAGACCCCGGGTTGGATACCCTCCGCCCGCGCGGCGTCCACGAACTCACGGACCACGTCGCCCTGCCCGTTCCGCCAGGGACTCGACTTCACGGAGTGGGTGGTGACCGCGCTCGGCCACAGGCAGAACCCGTCGTGGTGCTTGGCGGTGAGGATCATCCGCCGGAATCCGCCGGCCCGGGCCGCCCGCGCCCACTGCCGGGCGTCGAGCGCGGTGGGGTTGAAGAGGCTCTCGGGCTCGTCGCCGACGCCCCATTCGCGATCGGTGAACGTGTTGACGCCGAAGTGGAGGAACAGGCCCGTTTCGCCCCGGTGCCAGGCCAGCTGTGACGGGGACGGAACCGCCGGGCGCGCGGAGGCGGGCGGGAGGGGAAAGCGTCGGCCAAGGGTGGCGGCGCCGGCGGCCGCGGCCGTGGCGAGAAACTCCCGCCGATCGATCAGGCTCAGCTCCGGCGACTCCGGCGGGCCAGGGCGAGCATCACGGCGCCGAACAGCGCCATCACGAGCCCCCACCAGCGGTCCACGCCCATCCCGGAGGTCGTCCAGCCGTAGCCCGCCAGGAGGAGGCCGATGATGAGGAAGAGCGCGCCGATGGGGGTGCGCAGGTCGAGTCCCATGTCCCTTCCTCTGATTAGGCGAAGATCAAGTTGAGGGCCACGGTCAGGCCCAGGACGACGAGCGCGAGGGTGAGGGGCCGCTGCATCCAGGGGAGCGCCTCGTCCTTGGGCCGGTCGGTGAGGGACCACACCAGTCCCTTCAGCTCCCCGGTGTCCCGGGGACGTGTGGCGAGCGACACCAGGATCGTGACGACGAAGCAGGTGGTCCAGGCGAGGATCGCGGTCCAGAACGTCTGTGCCAGCTCGCTCGGGTAGGTCGTGAGCACGCCGAAGAACCCGCCCTTGATCCCCGGCACCGCGCCGGCGGGGAGGGTGAGGCCGTGGTGCAGCGCCGCGGCGAGGGTGCCGGAGACCAGCCCGACGAACGCGCCGTGGCCCGTGGTGCGGCGCCAGAACATCCCGAGCGCGAAGGTCGCGAAGAGCGGCGCGTTCACGAAGGCGAACACGAGCTGCAACATGTCCATGATGTTGTTGAAGCGGCTGGCGGCATAGGCCGCGGCGATCGACAGCAGGACGCCGATCACCGTGGCCGCCCGGCCCATCGCGACGTAGTGCGAGTCCGGGGCGTCCCGGCGGATGTAACTCTGGTAGAGATCGTAGGTCCACACCGTGTTGAAGGCGGTGACGTTCCCCGCCATCCCGGACATGAACGACGCCAGCAGGGCCGTGATGCCGAGCCCCAGCATCCCGGCGGGGAAGAAGTGCACGAGCATCATCGGCGTCGCGAGGTCGTAGTCGGGGACCGGGGCGCCCTGGGCCGTCAGCATCGCGTGGCCGAGCGCGTCCATCTTGGCGGGCACGAGGCCGATGACGCCGGATCCGGCCACCGCGAGCGCGATCATCCCGGGCAGGATCACGAGGAAGGGGAACAGCATCTTCGGGAACGCGGCCACGAGCGGCGTGCGGCGCGCGGCGGTCATCGAGTCCGCGGCCATCGCGCGTTGGACCACGAGGAAGTCGGTGCACCAGTACCCGAAGGACAGGACGAACCCCAGGCCCATCACCAGGCCGAACCACTCCACGCCGATGGGGTTGTGCGAGGCCGCCCCCAGGTGGCGCCAGGCCTCGGTGTAGGCGCCCGCGGCGTACCCGTGCGCCGTGGAGATCTCGGCGAGCCGGGCTTTCAGCCCGCTCCACCCCCCCACGGCGTTGAGGCCGAGCAGGACCAGGGGCGCGAAGCCGAAGACGATGAGGAAGAACTGCAGCACTTCGTTGTAGATGCTGGAGGTGAGCCCCCCGAGGAAGGTGTAGGTCAGCACGATGGCGGCCGACAGCAGGATGGCGGTCGTGAAGTTCCAGCCCAGGAGCAGGTTGAACAGCTTCCCCATCGCGTACAGCGAGATGCCGGAGCTGAAGACGGTCATCACCGCGAAGGAGATGGCGTTCAGGGCCCGGGTTTTCTCGTCGAAGCGGAGCTTCAGGTACTCGGGGACGGAGCGGGCACGGGAGCCGTAGTAGAACGGCATCATGAACAGCCCGACGAACACCATCGCCGGAATGGCGCCCACCCAGTAGAAGTGGCTCGTGGCCACTCCGTACTTCGCCCCCGAGGCGCCCATCCCGATCACTTCCTGGGCGCCCAGGTTGGCGGAGAGGAAGGCGAGCCCCGCGATCCAGGCCGGAACGGCCCGGCCGGCGAGGAAGAAGTCCGTCCCGGTGTGCACCGACCGGCGCAGCACGATGCCGATGCCGAGAACGAACGCGAAGTAGACCGCCATGATGGCGTAGTCGATGCCGGCGAGGTGGGCGTGGGCCATGGGCCCGAATGTGCAGCCTGCTTGCGGAGGCGGCAAGCGGATCGCGATCTTCCACCCGCGATGCTCACTCCTGTCTTGCTCGTCCTCACCGTGACCCTACAGGCTCCCACCGACTCGATCGCCATCATCCCGCGGCCGGTCACCCTGGTCCGGCACCCGGGGCACTTCACGCTCCGTCCCCGGACCGTCATCATGACCACCGAGGCCCTGCGGTCGCTGGCCGTACAGGTGGCCGGCTATCTGCGGCCGGCGACCGGCTACGAGTTCCTCGTCACCACGTCGAACGAGATTCCCGACGCGGCCGGGCCGGATCCCTCGGTCATCATCCTCGGTCTCGATTCGCTCCAGGCCGGGCACGGTCCCGAGTCGTACTCGATGGATGTCACGTCCAGCTCCGTGGTCATTCAGGGCGCCACGCCGGCCGCGGTCTTCTACGGGGTCCAATCCCTGCGCCAGCTCTTCCCGCCCGAGATCTTCCGTAAGGCTCCGGTGGGGAACGTGCGTTGGACCTTCCCGTGTCTCTCGATCGTCGACTATCCCCGGTTCGCCTGGCGCGGGATGCACCTCGACGTCTCCCGGCACTTCATGCCCAAGGAGTTCGTCGAGAAGTACATCGACCTGATGGCCCTCTACAAGTTCAACCGCTTCCACTGGCATCTGACCGACGATCAGGGCTGGCGCATCGAGATCCGGCGCTACCCGCGGCTGACGTCGGTGGGCGGCTGGCGGGCGCAGACGCTCGTGGGCAAGGAGCCGGACGACACCAGCCGGGCCGTGTACGACTCGACCCGGTACGGCGGCTTTTACACCCAGGAAGACATTCGCGAGGTGGTGGCCTATGCCGCCGCGCGGTTCGTCACCGTGGTGCCCGAGATCGAGATGCCGGGACACTCCCAGGCCGCCATCTCGGCCTACCCCGCGCTCGGCGTCACCGGCCAGCCGGTGAAGGTCAAGGAGGACTGGGGCGTGAGCGAGTGGATTCTCTCGCCCTCCGATTCCGCCATCGCGTTCATGGAGAACGTGCTGACCGAGGTGATGCAGCTGTTCCCGGGGCAATGGATTCACACCGGCGGGGACGAGGCCGTGAAGACGCAGTGGCAGGCGAGTTCCTTCGTGCAGCGGCGGATCAGGGATCTGGGATTGAAGGACGAGAACGCCCTGCAGGGGTGGTTCACGGCGCAGATCGATTCGTTTCTGCACGCGCACGGGCGCACCCTGATCGGCTGGGACGAGATTCTGGACGGGGGGCTCTCCCCCAACGCCGTGGTGATGAGCTGGCGGGGCATCGACGGCGGCATTACGGCCGCGCAGGCGGGGCACGACGTGGTGATGGCTCCGGGTGATTACACCTACTTCGATCACTACCAGTCGGGGGACCGGGACGGGGAGCCGCTCGCGATCGGAGGGTTCCTGCCCCTGGACTCGGTGTATGCTTACGATCCGGTCCCCGCGGCCCTCGACCCGGACCAGGCCCGGCACATCCTGGGCGCGCAGGGCCAGGTCTGGACCGAGTACATCGCCGATCCGAAACACGTGGAATACATGGCGTTTCCGCGCCTCGAGGCCCTGGCGGAGGTGCTCTGGACCCCCCGGCCCGAGCTGAACTTCGCGGACTTCTATGGACGGCTGAGCGGGGCCGACATCCGGCGGCTCGAGGCCCTGGATGTCCGGTACCGGGATCCGGCCCTGGCGGTGAGCCTTCCGGTCCGGCAGGGCCGGCAGGGAAGGCGCGGGCGGCGGTAACTCCTTCCTGGCCCGTCCCTTGCATCGGGCCCCCACCCCCGTTAGTCTTCAAGTCTGAAAAGTTTCACGACCGGCTCGCTGACGTAGCTCAACTGGTAGAGCAGCGGTTTTGTAAACCGCCGGTTAAGGGTTCGAGTCCCTTCGTCAGCTCACGTTGCCGAGGGCGAGACAAAGGAAGGCGACGCGCGAACAGCTCACACACCCCGCGGGTACCGCACGCGGGGTGCGTCGTCAGTGGGGGTCAGCGACCGGACCGGGAGTGACGCAGGGCTCAGGGTGGGGTGCCCGAGCGGCCAAAGGGAGCAGACTGTAAATCTGCCGGCGTCAGCCTACGAAGGTTCGAATCCTTCCCCCACCATGCGAGGCGGTCGCGGGCGTAGCTCAGTTGGTAGAGCATCAGCCTTCCAAGCTGAGGGTCGCGGGTTCGAGCCCCGTCGCCCGCTCTCGTTGGAGTGCGTCGCTCGCGTAGCTCAGTCGGTAGAGCGCGTCCTTGGTAAGGACGAGGTCACCGGTTCAATCCCGGTCGCGAGCTTGGAACGAAGCGGTGTCAGCGGTCAGGTGCCGGGTGTCAGGCCCGCACCGTCGACCCTGGCACCCGGCACCTGACACCTGACACCTAGCAGGGGAGTTCATGGCGAAGGCGAAATTCGAGCGGACGAAGCCGCACGTCAACGTCGGGACGATCGGACACGTGGACCACGGGAAGACCACGCTGACCGCGGCCCTGACCAAGGTCTCGGCCGACAAGGGCCTCGCGACCTACGTGCCCTACGACACGGTGGCGAAGGCGTCGGAGTCCCAGGGGCGGCGCGACGCGACGAAGATCCTGACGAT
>Ga0335085_10001445_pt1 | contig 50511 bp, 52 predicted proteins | sample Lox_Sample_45_FD_206712 | JGI IMG/M metagenome (GOLD analysis project Ga0335085, IMG submission 206712) | Soil microbial communities from Loxahatchee National Wildlife Refuge, Florida, United States - Lox_Sample_4.5 | ecosystem: Environmental > Terrestrial > Soil > Wetlands | place: USA... | reverse complement strand
GCGGCACCGCCGGCGCCGTCGCAACCGGTGTCGTCGTCGGCGTCACGGTGCTCGCGGTCAGCATGCTGACGCGGTATCCGCTGGGCATCCTCAAGGTCCTGCCGTTCACGATCCATTCGGCGGGCGACTATCTCGCCGCCGCGCTCCTGCTCCTCGCGCCGTTCGCGTTGAACTTCAGCAGCAGCGACGCCGGCCTGACGGCCGTGTACGTCGTCGCCGGGATCGCCGTCCTCGCCGTGAGTCTCATCACGAACTACCAGTACAGCGACAAGCGCGACTGGAACCGCACCGCTCCGGCCGGCGCGTGATCTCGTTGTCGCCGCCGGCGTGCGCTCGGACGAGGAGACGGCCCCTGGTGCCGGTCGTCGACTCGTCCGAGGTGTCGGTCACCGAGTCGACCGTCCACCCCGCGCTCGCCAGCCAGTCGAGTGCAATGTCGACCGGCGGAACGGTCAACACGGCTTCGCCGGACTCGGCCAGAGCCTGCTCGCGTGCGCGCTCCCGATCGTCGGGAGCGCGTTCGCGCGTCGAGACGCTGACTGCCAGAACACTGCCAGGCGCAGCCCGTTCTGCACTGACCCGGAGCAGCTCGCGATACCAGTGCTCGGGCAGATAACGCAGCACTCCCTCGCACACGAAGAGCGACCGGCGTCGCGCGTCGTGACCCGCGTTCTGGAGGCGTCCACCCAGACCGGGCTCGGTGAAGTCCGCCTCCACGAACACGATTCCGTCGACCGGTGCGTCGATCTCGTGCAGGCGGCTGCGTTTGTCGGCCTGCGTGGCGGGATGGTCGACCTCGAAGAAAACGACGTTCGGGGTGCGGTAGCGCAGCGCGCGACCGTCGTAACCCGCGCCGAGCACGACAATCTGGTCGACGCCGTCCTCGAGCGCTCGGATCACCTCGGCGTCGAAGAACTGGGTACGGGCCCGGAGCCAGCCGAAGAAGCCGGAGTCGGCGCGGGCGCGCAGCTCGGCACGATCACGATTGAGGCCGTCGAACAAGCCGGCGACCAACCGGTCGTCGGCGTCGACGTCACCCGTCGCCCATGACGGTCGAGGGAAGGTCGACCGGGCGACGGCAACACCACGAGCAGTCTGCGAAGCGATTCCTTCACGCACGGGTGTCATACCACCACAACGGGGCGGCGTGACGAGGTCGTCCCCGTGGACGGCCCGGGGACCACCCTGCCTAGCTGAACTGTCGCAGGTCGGCCCGGGAAACGCCGAGGCGGTGCGCGCGTCTCGAGAACCTTCGCTCGATCGATTCGAGGTCGCGCGGTCCGCAGCGCAGGACTTCACGCGTCCGCGCTCTGAGTGACGCGCCCTGCATCGCCTTCTCCCTGAACTGGTTCAGAATCCGCGCGCGACCGGGAACCGTGATGGCCGCCCACTCGACTCCATCACTCAATCGATCGAACTCGGCGCGCCAGGCCTCGGCGAAGGTCGACCGAGAGCGTCTCATACGGGCGCTTACCTTGCCTGATCCCGCCCGACGGTGCGAGCGGGATCGGCCGAACTTGTTACCGGAACGACTGCGACGTGTTTTGACGGTGGCGCACGAACAACACGCTGCCGATGACACCGACGACTGCGATTGCAACGATGCTCACAATGCGTACCACGGCGATTCCTCCCGCTTTTTCTGCGCGAACACGCTGTTCGCCTGAAGCCAGATCGGTCGCTCAGCGGCTCGTCTGAGACGAAGGGGCCGGCCGGCACTGGTCGACTCTTCCAGTCGCTTCGCCCGACCCGTGGTCACGAACCCCGACAGGGTGTCGGGTTCGGCGACCACGACGGTCGCGCGATCACGTGTAACGCGTGATGTAGCCGCGCGCGCGGAACGTGCGCAGCATCGCGACGAGAAACGCCATCGACAGCGCCAGCATCACCACCACGCCGATTGCAGCGATCGCGAGCTGGCTCCAGTCGCTCCCGTTGTGGTCGACGAGCGATCGCAACGCGGCGAACGCGTGGGTGGTGGGCAACGCCTGCGCGATCGGTTGGAGCACGGTCGGAAGCGCGTCGGTCGGATAGAAGACGCCCGAGAGTGGCAACAAGACGAACATCACGCCCCACGCGAGTGCTTCCGCGCCGGTTCCGAATCGCAGGACCAGCCCCATCACGAACAGCGAGATCGCCCACCCGACGACGAGCAGCACGGCGACGATCGGTATCAACCCGAAGCCGAGCGACCAGGTGTCGAACGAGAAGAAGACGAGCGCGCCGAGCACCATCACCCCGACGCCGATGACGAGCTTCACCATGCCGAACAACGCGACGCCGGCGAGATACTCGACCTCACGCAGCGGCGTGACCATCAGGTTCAGGAGATTGCGCGTCCACGTCTCCTCCAGCAGGCCGGTGCTCATCGCGATCTGCGACTGGTAGATCACGTGCCACAGCACGATGCCGGCGAGCAGATAGCCCGACGCCTTCGCGGCGGGCGTCGCGTTGCCGGTCGAGACGAACGCCGCCAGCGAACCGAACAGCAACACGTCGACGAGCGGCCACAGCGACACGTCAAACAGTCGGTGCGGGCTGCGCACCATCACGTACGCGTGGCGGCGCGCGATCGCGCGCATCCTCAACCATGACTTGCCGTGCGCGGTCAGTGCGGGCGGAGCCGTCGACGGCGGCACGGTGCTCATGGATGGTCGCTCTGTTGCGCGGCAAACGGGTCGTGCCGCTCGGCGAGGTGGAGGAACACGCCGGTGAGATCGCCGTGCCCGTAGGCGGAAGCGACGGTCTCCGGCGAACCGTCGGCGACGACCTGACCGTGCGACAAGAAGACGACCCGCTCGCACACCTGGACCACGTCGCTCATGTCGTGACTCGTCATCAACAGCGCCGTGCCGTCGCGGTCGCACAGATCGAGCAGGCCCGTGCGAACGCGCTGCGCGACATCCGGGTCGAGCGACGCCGTCGGCTCGTCGAGCACGAGCAGGCGCGGCCGGTGCAGTGTCGCCCGCACGATGCCGATCAGCGTGCGTTGTCCCGACGAGAGCTCCGTGCCCATCGCGCGCGCGAGTTCCGCAATACGAAATCGCTCGAGTCCTTCGTCGATCAACGGATCCGGGTCGGCGATCCCGTAGAGCTGGCCGTAGAGCTTCAGGTACTCCCGCACGCGCATGCGCTCGGTGAGCGGCAGGTACCCCGCGGCGAAGCCCACGCACTCGGCCGCGCGGCTGCGTTGCCGAGCGAGCTCGATGCCGCAGATCGACACCGTGCCCGCGTCGGGTGCGACCACACCGAGCACCATCAGCAGCGTCGTCGTCTTTCCGGCGCCGTTCGGACCGAGCAGCGCGACGCGTTCACCGGCGCGCACGGTGATGTCGACACCGTCGACGGCACGATCGCGTCGGTAATCCTTGACCAGACCGCGCGCTTCGAGCACGAGCTCAGCCACCACGTCCGCACGGTACCGTCTCGCCGTGACGGAGCCGGCGGTAATTGCAGTCGACTGGTCCGGCGCCCGCCGGCCCAAGGGCATCTGGCTCGCCATGGTCCGCGACGGCCGTCTGTTCGAGAGCCGCGCGCTCGCGACGCGTGAGGAAGCCGTGCAATACGTGCTCGACACCGAGCCGCCCGTCATCGCCGGCTTCGACTTCTCGTTCGGTGTTCCCGAGTGGTTCGCGGCCGCGAACGGTTGCGAGTCGATCGACGACGTCTGGCACCTCGCGGCGCGCGCCGGTGAAGAGTGGCTCGCGCCCACCGACCCGTTCTGGCGCAACCGTTGCGAGGTACCACCGGACCGGCGATTCCGACGCTGCGAGCTGCGCTATCCGAGCGCGAAGTCGATCTTCCAGCTCGTCGGCAACGGTCAGGTCGGCGCCGGCTCGGTGCGCGGAATGCCGTTGCTCGCGCGTATGCGCGCCCGCGGGGTCGCGATCTGGCCGTTCGACGCGCCCGGCGAGCGAACCGTCTTCGAGATCTACCCGTCGGCGCTCCGGCAGCTGAAACCGGACGCCGGACCGTTCGGGAGCAACGACGAACGCGACGCGGTGTGCTCCGCGCTCGTGCTGTGGGACGCACGCGAAACGGTCGCGGCCCTGACGGCCGCGACCGATCCGACGACTCGCCTCGAGGGCGACGTCTGGGCGCCTACTCCGCCCCCAGAGATGTAACTACTGCTTCGCTTTCAACAGGTCGATCAGCGCGGGCACGACCTTGTGCACATCGCCGACGATGCCGAGGTCGGCGACGGAGAAGATCGGCGCTTCACCGTCCTTGTTGACGGCGACGATGTTGTCGCTGTTCTTCATGCCGACGAGGTGCTGCGTCGCGCCGGAGATGCCGAGCGCGATGTAGACCTTGGGCTTCACCGTCTTGCCGGTCTGGCCGACCTGCAGCGCGTACGGCACCCAACCAGCGTCGACGATCGCCCGGGACGCTCCCCATGCGCCCTTCAGCAACTTCGCCAGCTCTTCGACGAGCGGGCCGTAGTTCTCGGCTGCGCCGATACCGCGACCACCGGACACGACGACCGATGCCTCTTCGAGCTTCGGACCCTGCTGTTCCTCGACGTGGCGGGCAAGCACCTTCGCTTCGGCCGCGCGTCCCGCGTCGGCCGCGGGCACGTTCGACACCTCGGCCGCGCCGCCGCCCGATTCCTCCGCCGCGAACGACTTCGGCCGGATTGCGATCAGCGCGGGGCCGTCGGTCGTGAACTTCGCGTCGACGAGGGTCACCCCGCCGAAGACTGCGGTTCCGAACAGGAGCGAGCCTCCGTCGACCGACAGCGACATGCCGTTGGTCAGGACCGGACGGTCGAGCTTCACCGAGAGCCGGGCGATCGCGTCACGACCGTCGTAGGTCTGCGCGAAGAGGATGACGTCGGGGTTCTCCGAAGCCGCGAGCTGCGCGATCGCGGCGGCGGCGACCTGACCCGGGAGGCCGTCACCGGGGTCGATGACGTGCAGCTTCGTCGCGCCGTACGCGCCCACCGACGCCGCGACCGCGGCCGCGTCGCCGCTCCCGGCGTAGATCGCCTCGACCGAGGAGCCGATCTCGCGCGCCTTCGTGAGCAACTCGAGCGTGGCGGAACTGACCATCTCGTCGGTCGTTTCGGCGTAGACCCAGACCTTCACGTCAGACCACCTTCAACTGCTCGAGGAACGCGACGACCTTCTCCGCGCCCGTGCCGTCGTCTTCGAACTTCTCGCCCGCTTCGCGTGCGGGCGCCTGCGCCACGTTCGTGATCTCTTGACGGGCGCCGCTCCAACCGACCTGCGACCCGTCGAGCCCGAGGTCGGCCGCGGTCACCTTGTCGACCGGCTTGTTCTTCGCGGCCATGATGCCCTTGAAAGACGGGTATCGGGGCTCGACCACACCGGCGGTGACGCTGACGATCGCAGGCAGCGAAGCCTCGACCTCGTCGTAACCGGCCTCGGTCTGGCGCTGCGCCTTCACCGTCGTGCCCGAGATCTCGACGTGCTTCGTGAACGTCAGCGCGGGCCAGCCGAGCAGCTCGGCGACCTGCGCGGGCACCGTGCCCGTGTAACCGTCGGACGACTCGGTCGCCGCGAGCACGAGATCGATGTCGCCCGCGCGCTCGATGCTCTTCGCGATCACCTTCGCGGTGCCGAGCGCGTCGGTGCCCGCGAGGGCGGGGTCGGAGACGAGGATCGCCTTGGCGGCGCCCATCGCGAGCGCAGTGCGCAGACCCGACACCTCCTCGTTCGGCGCGACCGAGATCAATGTGACCTCGCCACCGCCCGCGGCGTCGACGAGTTGCAGCGCCATCTCGACGCCGTAGCTGTCGGACTCGTCGAGGATCAGCTTGCCGCTGCGGTCGAGCGTGTGGTCGGCCGACAGCGAGCCCGGCACCGCCGGGTCGGGGATCTGCTTCACGCAGACGGCGACGTTCATGGGACTCCTGTTCCTGGGCGCGAATCGACGCGCGGCGCCGCTTCGGGGAACCGCGATTGTGCCAATCCACCTGCTGCGCCGTCGAAACGTGCAACATTCGGCTGCTCTCGAGCGTCACTGCTTCGAGGGCCGGGCGACAGGCCGAATCGGGGGAACGTGGCGGCGGCAATCGAGTTCGAGGACGTGCGGGTCACGTACCGCAGCCGCCGGGGCCGTATTCCCGCTCTCGCCGGCCTCGACCTGTCGATCCCCGAAGGCGGCGTCTTCGGCCTCCTCGGTGCGAACGGCGCGGGCAAGACCACGGCGATCCGGGCCGCCGTCGGGCTCCTGCGCGGCGCCGCGGGTCGCGTCCGCGTGCTCGGACACGACATCCCCCGCAACATCACGGCCGCGATGGACGGCGTGGGAGCGCTCGTCGAGCAGCCCTCGTTCTTCCCGAACTTCTCGGGTCGCCGCAATCTCGAGCTCCTCGGCCGCACGCGCGGCTTCGGATCCGCCCGCGTCGACGAGGTCCTCGATCGAGTCGGGCTCGGCGTTCGGGCGGACGCCCGGTTCGCGACGTACTCGCTCGGCATGAAACAGCGCCTCGGCATCGCAGCCGCGTTGATGAAGGACCCGCAACTGCTCGTCCTCGACGAGCCCGCGAACGGACTCGACCCGCCCGGCATCCTCGAGGTCCGGAACCTGATGCGCTCGTTCGCGGTGGAGGGTCGCACTGTTCTCGTCTCGAGCCACATCCTCGCCGAGGTCGAACACGCCTGCGACCGCGTGGCGATCGTCGCGCGGGGAAGGTGCATCGCGTCGGGCCGGGTGAGCGATTTGCTGCAGGGCGGCCACGCACAGTTCCGAGTGCGAGCGTCCGATGCGCGCGCCTCCGACGTGCTCCGGGCCGCGGGCTGGACCGTCGCCGCGGACGGAGACGATTCGTTCCTCGTCGAGGTCGACCCGACGCGCAGCCACGACGTGACCAGCGCGCTCGCCGACGCCGGCATCTACCTGTCGGAGTTGTCGCCGGTGGCTCGTTCGCTCGAAGACGTATTCCTGGAGCTCACCGAGGAGCAGCCATGAGGCAACTCGACGCGGAGCTGCGGCGCTTCTTTGCCCGCCGGATCGTGCGCAGCACGTTCCTCGTCGCGGTGCTCCTCATCGTGCTCGTCGTGACGATCTCGACGGCGAAGGGCCGCGCCGGCCACGAATATCAGGTCGACACCGCCACCGGCCGCATCACCGATGTGACGACCGGGCAGGTCGTGAAGTCGCTGCCGAACGGAGACCAATACCCGCGCGGTGCGTTCGCCGGTTCGGGCGTGCCGGGCACGGTCGAGTTCGGCCAGTCGGACACACGCGTCAACGTCGGTAACGATCTCGCCAACGTCTTCCAAGGTGTGGGCGTCGGCCTGTTGTTCGCCGCCTTCGCCCTCGGCGCATCGTTCGTCGGCGCGGAGTACAACGTCGGCTCGCTCACCACACAACTGCTGTTCGAGCCACGCCGCTGGCGCGTACATCTCGCCAAGGCGATCGCGGTCGCGATCGGGATCGCGGCGCTCACGCTCGCCGTCCTCGCGGTCGTCGCGCTCGCGATGTACGTCGGCAGCGAGGTCCACGGCATCGTGCACGGCATCGACGCGACGTTCGTGTCCAACCGTGCGGGCCAGGCGCTGCGCGTCGCGGGCGCCGCGAGCGCGGGTGCGGTGCTCGCGTACAGCGTCACCCTCGTCGCCCGGCGCTCGAGCGCGGGGATGCTGCTCTTCTTCCTCCAGTTCGTTCTCCTGAACCTCATCAACCCGGTCAAGATGCCGTGGGGCGTCATCTCTCACTATGCGCCGTTGCGCGGACTGATCGCGCTCATCGTCCATCATCCGCAGTCTGCGGACGTACAGGAGCGGGCGGTGCACACGATCGCCGGAGGTGCGGTGCTCACCGCGATCTGGGTCGTGATCGTCTTCGTCGCGTCGGGCGCGTGGTTCGAGCGATCCGAAGTGCGCTGACCCGAGACCGAACCGGTACCGTCGGCGGCGATGGCCGAGCTCACCGACGTGATCGTCATCGGCGCGGGGCCCGCGGGCACTGCGGCTGCGATCACCGCGGCGCGCAACGGCGCGCGCGTCGTGTGCGTCGACAAGGCGACGTTCCCACGCGACAAGACATGCGGTGACGGCCTCACCGCGAACGCCTTGCGTCTGCTCGCGGCGCTGGGCGTCTCGAACGCGGACCTGGCGGGCGCCGGGCCCGTGTTCGTCCGGGAGACCGTCCTCGTGTCGCCGCACGGCAAGCGGGTGCGGCTTCCCATCCCGGGAGACGGCGCGCACGCCGCCGTCGTGAGCCGGCGCGCGCTCGACGCGATGCTCGTCGGCGTGGCGCGGCGAGCCGGGGTCACGGTACGCGAAGGCGTCGCCGTCGTCGCCGTCGTGCAGGACACCGACCGCGTCCGGTGCGCGCTCGACGACGGTTCCGCAATCGAGGCCCCGAACCTTGTCGCCGCCGACGGGCAGTGGTCGGCCGTGCGGCGCGCGCTCGCACCCGACGCGCCCCGCGACCTCGGCGAGTGGCACGCGGTCCGCCAATACTTCGACGGTGTCGACGACGAACGGCTGTGGGTGATCTTCGAACGCGACCTGCTGCCGGGATACGCGTGGGTGTTTCCGCTGCCCGGCGGCCGCGCCAACGTCGGGTACGGCGTGCTCCGGTCCGACGGTCGCACCGGACGCGAGTTGAAGGACCTCTGGCCCGACCTCCTCGCGCGGCCCGTGCTGCGCGACGTGCTCGGGTCGGCCCGGGCCGCGGAACCGGTCCGCGCGTGGCCGATCCCGACGCGGTACGACCCTGCGCGCCTCGCCACCGGGCGCGTCCTGTTCGCGGGCGACGCCGCGGGAGTCGTCGACCCGATGACGGGCGAGGGCATCGCGCAGGCGATCGAGACGGGCATGCTCGCGGCCGAGGCGATCGCGACGGGCGCCGACTACCGCCGGCTCGTGCACCGGGAGCTCGGCCGTGACCTGCGCTTCGCGAACGTTCTGCAGAGAATTCTGCGGCAACCGCTCGGCGCCCGTGCGGCCATCGGCGCGGCCGGGCTCACGGCGTGGACACGGCGCAGTTTTGCCCGCTGGATGTGGGAGGACTACCCGCGTGCACTGCTGGGCACGCCCGACCGTTGGCGGCCCGGCGCCATGCACGCGCCCGGCGCAGCTTTCGCGAGCCAAGACGCGCCGTCGGCCTGACATGACATGATGTCGCGATGGCCGAAGGAAAAGCAGAAGTCTCGATCGACCGCAGCCCCGACGACGTCTGGAAGCTGCTCCGTGAATTCGGCGGGCTCGCCGATTGGATGCCGGGAATCGAATCGTGTGCCGTCGACGGCGACGTCCGCACGCTGCAGACGATGGGTATCGAGATCAAAGAGCAGCTGCGCGACCTCGACGACGACAAGCGCCGCATCTCCTACTCGGTCGTCGAGTCGCCGATGGGCAACCTCGAATCGCACCTCGCGACGATCAGCGTCGACCCCGACGGTGGCGGCTCGTACGTGACGTGGGCGGTCGAGGTCGTTCCCGACGACCTGCTCGCACTGTTCCTGCCCGTGTACGAGGGTTCCGTCGTCGAGCTGAAGAAGCAGCTCGAGAGCTAGGACACCGCCGCGATCGGCACCGGCGCCGCGGGCCCGCCCGGTTCGACGAGGATCTTCACGTGCTCCTCGGGGTTGCCGAGAGCGTCGAACGCGGCCGGTACGCCGTCGACACCGCACGTGCCGGTGATCATCGGCGAGACGTCGATCTCGCCTTCGGCGATGGCGCGCAACGTGTCGCCGAACTCGAACGGCTCGTATGCGAACGAGAAAACGATCGTGAGCTGTTTCGCTTGGGCGACGAGCGGGCGCACGGTGTCCGGCGGCATGCACGAACCGACGACGCACACCCGGCCCATCGGCGGCGCCGCCTTGATCACGGCTTCGAGCGTGCCCGGAGCCCCGATCGCGTCGAAGACGACCGGAACCCGGCGCGTGTCGGCCGCCGTCAACGCTTCGACGGGGTCTTCGTGCGCGGGATCGACCGCGATGCTCGCGCCCATCGCCCGCGCGACGGCGCGCCGGCGTGGTGAGTAGTCGGACACGACGATCGTCTCGACGTTCCGCCGCCGCAGCTCCGCGATCACTGCCAGGCCGACCGGACCGGCACCGAGAACGAGCGCCGACTCGGCCGGCGTGACCGCTGCCCGCGCCACGGCGTGGCGGCCGACCGACATCGGCTCGGTGAGTGCAGCGCGCCGATGGTCGAGTCCGTTCGGGACCTTCATGCAGAGCGCCGCGGACAACCGCATCTTGTCGGCGTATCCGCCGTTGTAGACGTTCGAATACGCGCCGACGGGCTCGACGCCCGTGGGCGTCATCGCGACCGGCAACGACGTCACCACATCGCCCGGCTTGACCGGCGCGCCGTCGGTGTACGGACCGAGCTCGAGCACCTCGGCCGTGAACTCGTGGCCCATCACGAAGTCGCGCGCCGGGTCGAAGGTGAGGTCCTGGCCCGTGTCCCGCAGCACCGCGACCAACTCGTCGGCGTAGTGCAGAGCGTGGAGGTCGGACCCGCAGATCCCGCAGGCCTTGACGGCCACGAGCGCGTCGCCGGGTCCTGGTACCGGGTCGTCCACGTCCTCCACGACCAGGGCGCCCCGACGGGCGACAGCGGCTCGCACCGCGGCGAGACTAACCGGCTGCCCTGAATGGCCGACGGTGACGGAACCGAATCCCCTGCTGCTCGGTCTGGACATCTGAAAGGGACGGCGGACCGAACCGGCGAGCTCGCAGACGGGACCCGACATGGCGATGACACAACCGAAGCCGGCGGAGACGGCGTTCCTACCGCGGCCGGCGTTCGCGTCGTTCTACGCCACCGAATGGCCGGGCGCGGTCCGGCTGGCGGGCCTCCTCACCCAGGACGCGCGCGTCGCAGAGGACCTCGCGCAGGAAGCATTCGCGCGCGTCTTCCCGAAGTGGGATCGCATCGAGAATCCGCACGCGTATCTGCGCGTCGCGATCGTGAACGCGTGTCGAACGTGGCAGGCGCGCCGGCGGACCGAACGGACGAAGTTGCCGCTTCTCGCCGACACCGAAGCGAGCGAGCTCGGCTTCGATGCACTCGCCGACGCGGTCGCGGCGCTGCCGTACCGCCAGCGCGCGGCGCTCGTGCTCCGGTACTACCTCGATCTCAAGGAGTCGGAGATCGCCGACGCGATCGGTTGCCGTCCGGGAACCGTGAAGTCGCTCACGTCGCGCGCGCTCGCCGCGCTCAGGAAGGAAGTGGAGCAATGAGACAGTCGACCGACGACGATCTCGAAACGCGGTTGCGGGAGCTGTTCGAGCATCAGGCAGTGGGCATCGGCGGCAACGGCCGCGCCTGGCACGACGCGCCCATGGTCGCCGACGAGCTCGAACCGCGCCGGCGGCCGCGAGCGCGCGCCGCGGCGATCGCGGCGATCGCGGTCGCGGCCTCTGTGCTCCTCGTCATCGGGATCGTCGCGACCGCGCCCGCGCCCGCGCGCGATGCGGTGACGGTCGGCGGACAGCCCGGCTCTTCGGTTCCTCTGCACTTCGCGACGGAACAGGTGCGCTTCGACGCGAGCGCTCTGAAGATCGCGGCGAACGGGCGGACGTTCACTGCCGCAGGCTCGCAGGTCGACGTCAACAGCGATCCGGGCTACGCGACGTACCAGACTTTGGAGCTCGGCTGGCACGAGCACGGCGTCGCGATGCGGCTCTACTTCTACTTTGCCGCCGACGCGCACGACTGGTGGGTCAGCAGTCTGACCACGTACAACGGCCACGCCGAGCCCGACTCGATCGAGTATCGAGGACCGTTCTTCCGGACACCACTGGGTTCCGCGTATACGGGCGACGTCGACCTCGTTCCCGCCGAAGCGCCGGGCGCCCATCTGCGCATTGCGAACATGCGCTTGCAGCCGTTCCTGCCGCCGCCGCTGTGCAACACACAGACCGGCGCGTACGCGATCGAGTCGAATGACGGCGCACAGATCAGCCTTGACGCGCCGGGTTCGGTCTTCGACGACACGGTCACGCTTTACGACCGAGCACGGTGTCGGCCGGTGTCCACGCCGGGACGTTTCATCTACCAGTTCACGTCGAGCACACGCGGTGTCGTGTCCGTCCAGGGAGAGGGGTGCGACCCGAGCGGTCTGCCGGCCGGTTACTGCGACACCCACACCTACGTCTCGCTCATGGCACAAGGCCCGGGTCGGGCGACCATGCACGTCGAAGCCATCGACGTCCGCACGCTTGCAGTCGTCGCTCGGCTCGACGTTCCGGTGACGGCGAAACGATGACGAGAGCGGCTTGACCGGGCGGTCAAGCCGGCACGACACTGCCGGCTATGGCCATCGACTTCAGCCTCTCCCCCGAACTCGAGGACATCCGCAACCGCGTACGCGCGCTGGTCGACGAGGTCGTTCGGCCCGTCGAGCAACGTTGGGATCGCAACGACCGCAAACAGCTCATCGACGGCATCGTCGAGATGCGAACCGCCGCGCAGGAGCGCGGACTGTGGCTCCCGCACATGCCGAAGGAATGGGGCGGCATGGGGCTCGGCCACGTCGAGCTCGCCATGGTGCAGGCGGAGGCCGCGCGAACGAGCTTCGGCCCGTTCGCGATCAACGCGCAGGCGCCCGACGAGGGCAACATGCACACGCTCCTTCACTGGGGAACCGAGGAGCAGAAGCAGAAGTACCTGAAGCCGTTGTGCGAAGGTCGATCGGCATCGTGTTTCGCCATGACCGAGCCCGAGGTCGCCGGCTCGGACCCGACGCTGATCAAGACCTGGGCGTACCCAGACGGCGACGAGTGGGTCATCACCGGGCACAAGTGGTTCATCAGCAACGCGCACCGCGCCCGCTTCGCGATCCTCATCGCGCGCACCGAGGAAGACCCCGACATCCCGCAGGCCGCGAACACCGCGTTCATCGTCGACCTCCCGCAGGAGGGCTGGACCGAGGTGCGCGAGGTCGAAACGATGCACGGTCCCGGCGGTCACTCCGAGATCCGCATCCAGGACCTGCGCGTGCACAACGACCAGATGCTCGGCGGCCGGGGCCAGGGCCACCTGCTCGGTCAGTACCGCCTCGGACCCGCGCGCCTCGCGCACTGCATGCGGTGGATCGCGCAAGCCGAGACCGCGCTCGACATGATGGTCGACCGCGCGCTGAACCGGTACTCGCACGGGTCGCTGCTCGCCGAGAAGCAGGGCATCCAGTGGCTGATCGCGGAGTCGACCATCGAGCTGTACCAGTGCAAGCTCATGGTGCTGCACGCGGCGTACAAGATCGACCGCAAGGAAGACTTCAAGAGCGAGGTGTCGATGACGAAGCACTTCGTCGCCAACTCGCTCAATCGCATCATCGACCGTGCGATCCAGGTCCACGGCGCGCTCGGCTATTCGAAGGACACGCCGCTCGCCGACATGTTCCTCCACGCGCGCTGGGCCCGGTTCGCCGATGGTGCCGACGAGATCCACCTGATGCGCACCGCCGAACGCGCGATCTCCGCGTACCGCGACCACGGTTCCACCGCGGCCGCGACCGGCAACCTTCCGCTGTGATCACGGCGATCACGTGAGCTCCGGCTCGATGGGCTGGGAGCCGGAGCTCGACGAGCTCGCGCGGCGCACCGAGATGGCGCGGCGCATGGGCGGCGAGGAGAAGATCGAGCGGCACCGCGCTCAGGGAAAGATGACTGTACGAGAGCGCATCGACGCGCTCCTCGACCCCGGCACGTTCCACGAAGTCGGCGCGCTGACCGGCCGGGCCGCGTACGACGACGCCGGCAAGCTTGTCGAGCTCACGCCCGCGAACTTCGTGATGGGCCGCGGCCGTATCGACGACCGGCCCGTCGTGGTCGGCGGTGACGACTTCACGGTGCGGGGCGGCGCCGCCGACGCATCGATCTTCCAGAAGCAGGTGCACGCGGAGCGGATGGCGCGCGACCTGCGCATGCCGATCGTGCGGCTCGTCGACGGCTCGGGCGGCGGCGGTTCGGTGAAATCGCTCGAGACCGACCGTCGATCGTTCGTGCCGTTCAATCCCGGTTGGGAACACGTCGTCGCCAATCTGTCAACGGTCCCGGTCGTGTCGTGCTGTCTCGGCTCCGTGGCCGGACTGGGCGCGGCGCGCGTCGTCACGAGCCACTACAGCGTGATGGTGAAGGGCACGTCGCAACTCTTCGTCGCCGGGCCGCCCGTCGTCGCTCGCCTCGGCGAGGACGTCGACAAGGAATCGCTCGGAGGCAGCGCGATCCACACGCGCAACGGCGCGGTCGACGACGAGGTCGCAACGGAAACCGACGCGTTCGCGCGCGTCCGCCAGTTCCTGTCGTACCTCCCGTCGTCGGTCGACGAGCTGGCGCCGCGCGCACGCGCGACGGACGACGACCCACAGAGGCGGGACGAATCGCTGCTCTCCGCCATCCCGCGCGACCGGCGGAAGGTGTACAAGGTCCGCGCCGTCATCGAATCGGTCGTCGACCGCGATTCGTGGTTCGAGCTCGGCCGGTTCAACGGCCGCAGCGCGGTGACCGGACTCGCGCGACTCGACGGCCGGCCGGTCGCGGTGCTCGCCAACGATCCCTACTTCTATGCCGGCGGGTGGACCGCGGCGGCGTCGGAGAAGGTCACCCGGTTCGTCGATCTCGCCGAGACGTTCCATCTCCCGGTGGTGCACCTCGTCGACAATCCCGGCTTCGTCATCGGAACCGACGCCGAGAAGGCCGCCACGATCCGCTACGGGGCGCGGGCGCTCGCCGCGATCTACCAGGCGACGACGCCGTGGTGCTCGGTCATCATCCGCAAGGTTTACGGAGTCGCGGGCGCCGCGCACCAGGACGCGTCGAAGCTGTCGTACCGGTACGCGTGGCCGTCGGGGAACTGGGGCAGCCTGCCGCTCGAAGGCGGCATCGAAGCTGCGTACAAAGCGCAGCTCGACGCCGCGCCGGACCGCGACGCTCTGCGAGCGGAGATCGAGCAACGACTCGCGGCACGGCAGTCACCGTTCCGCACCGCCGAGGCGTTCATGATCGAGGAGATCATCGACCCTCGCGAAACCCGGCCGCTGCTCTGCGAGTTCGCCGAGCTCGCGGCGCGCGTCAACCGGCCGGGACCGACCAGTCACGGGGTCCGTCCCTGAGCGGCGACCGACGCCTCGTAGACTCTCCCCCATGACGGCGACGCAATCCGCCGGTTCGACGCCGGGATTCTGGCCCAATGCCGGCCACTGGTCGTGCGACATCCCATTCGCCACGCCACACCCACGGCTCGACGCGCTCGCCGCGCGCGGTTTCGTGCAGCTCACCGATCTTCCGTTCGAGATTCCCGAGGCCGAGTATCTCGACTTGGAGTACATGGACTGGAAGAGCGGCGGCGACACGAACTTCGCGCCCATCGCGACCGCCGACGGCAAACTCGACTGCCGCGGCTTTTGGAGCGCGGGCGACGAACGGCCGGACAAGGGCGCGAGCTTCACGAGCAACGCGGCGAAGTGCCCGACCATCAAGAGCTACGTCGAGAGCGTGGGAGCCGACTTCGGCCGCGTGCGCACGATCAAGCTGGAGCCGCAGGAACACGACACCGCGTTCCGGAGCTTCCATCGCGACGACAACAACCGCTTCAACCCACCGACCGACGGTTGGGTCGTGCGCACATGGCTCGAGCTCACCGACAATCCCGACAGCTACATGCTGCTGATGGACTGCGGTCCCGACGGCCTGCCCGATCCCGGCACCGAGGCCCGGCTGCCGTTGCACCGGGGGGCGCGCTTCGTCGTCGACACGCAGCGGCTGTGGCACGTCGTCGTACACAACGGCGACGCGCCCCGCTATGCGCTCATCACGAGCTACGAGAGCGGGCCCGCCCTCGACGCCTGGATCGCATCGCAGTTACCGTAAGGCCCATGGGCCGTTCCGGATCGAAGTCGCGCAAGACGGGCAAGCAGCCGCAGCACCTCCCGAAAGTCGGTGGCTCGGCGCGCAACCACACCTCGATGCACGCCGAACGCAAGGGCGCGAGCGACGCAATGGGGCTCGGCGGGCTGTCGAGGGGCGCCCGAACCGCGATCGTCACGGTCGTCGCGATCGCGTTCATCGCCGGGCTCTTCGCTTTCGTGTTCATCCGATAACCCGGCGCGCACCGATGGCGGGCGCTTACATCGAGGTTCCCGAGGACTGGACCCTCGTCCGGACGAGGCGGTTCGGCCCGTTCGTCACGAGCGAGACGTTCCGGCGACCGGACGGCTCGTTGTATCGCTGGACGTCACGCGCGCACCGCAAGCGCGGCCGGGACGGGTCCGGCGGCTCGCTCCTCTTCGCCCCGCGCGCGATCGCGTGGTGGATCGCGGTCTTGTTCATGCTCGGCAGCGCGTGCTTCGCGATCGGGCCGCTGCCGTTCTACCTTCAGGCCGTCGGTTCAACCGGCGACGCGATCACGTACTTCGTCGGGTCGATCTTCTTCACGAGCGCGGCGCTGTGCCAACTCGTCGAAACCGGTGTCGCCCCCCGTTCACTGACCCGGCGCGAGACCCGTCGGGCCCGGCGGCTCCTCTCCATCGAGATTCGGCGCATCGACTGGTGGGCGTGCGCGGTGCAGTTCGCGGGCACGTTGTTCTTCAACGTGACGACCGCGCGCTCGATCCACCCGCCGAGCGGGCTCGCGGCCGGCAAGAACGCGATTTGGACGCCCGACTGGCGCGGCTCGCTGTGCTTCATCATCGCGAGCTGGCTCGCCTACGCCGAGGCGGGACACGGATGGATCTCGTGGCGACCCCGGTCGCGGGGATGGCGGATCGCCGCGTTGAACATGGCCGGATCGATCGCGTTCCTCGCGTCGGCCTTCGGCGCGTACGTGCTCCCGACGACGGGCGAAGCCGCGAGCTTGTTCTGGACGAACGCGGGAACTTTCGTCGGCGCATGCTGCTTCTTCGCCGGCGCCGCGCTCCTCCTGCCCGAACGGGTTCGGCCGGACGAGATCGACGAGCCGGGAGCCGTTGCGGCCACCGCCGCCACAACTTGACCGCACGGTCAAGGCAAAGGTGCAATGGCACGATGCGCTTCGGACTGTTCATGGCCCCGTTCCACCCGACCGGGCAGAACCCGACGCTCGCCCTCGAGCGCGATCTCGATCTGATCGAGCACCTCGACCGCATCGGCTTCGACGAAGTATGGATCGGCGAGCACCACTCGGGCGGGTACGAGATCATCGCCTCGCCGGAGGTGTTCATCGCCGCGGCCGCAGCGCGCACCAAGTACATCCGGCTCGGAAGCGGCGTGAACTCGTTGCCGTACCACCACCCGCTGTTGCTCGCCGACCGCTTCGTGCTGCTCGACCATCTGACGCGCGGCCGAGCCATGCTCGGCTGCGGTCCGGGCCAACTCACCTCGGACGCGCACATGCTCGGCATCCCGGCCGACGAGCAACGGCCGCGCATGGACGAGGCACTCGACGCGATCATGGCGTTGCTGCGCGGCGAGGTCGTCACGCGTCAGACCGATTGGTTCACGCTGCAGGACGCGCGTCTTCAGCTGCGGCCGTACAGCGAACCGAATCTCGAGGTCGCGGTCGCGGCGTCGATCTCTCCTACCGGCGCCAAGGCGGCCGGCAAGTACGACACGGGCCTGTTGTCGATCGCGGCGACGACGCGCCAGGGATTCGACGCGATCGGAACGCACTGGCAGACGTGGAACGACGTCGCCGCGCAGCACGGCCACACCGCCGACCGAGCCAAGTGGCGGCTCGTCGGGCCGATGCACCTCGCGGAGACGAAGGAGCAGGCGCGCGCCGACGTCGCCTACGGCATCGTCGAGTTCTCGCGCTACTTCACCCACGTGCTCCCGGCGGGCCCGACGCGCGGCGACACGCCCGAAGAGATCATCGCCAATGTCGACGAAGACGGCTTCGCGGTCATCGGGACGCCCGACGACGCGATCGCGAAGATCCAAGCGCTCGTGGACGAGTCGGGCGGCTTCGGCACGTTCCTGTTGTTCGGCCACGACTGGGCCGACGCGGCCGCGACCAAGCACAGCTTCGAGCTGTTCGCCAAGTACGTCATGCCGCACTTCCGCAACCAACTCGCCGCGCCGCAGTCGTCGATGGAATGGGTGACCGGCAGCGGCGGCGAATTCGTGAACCGCGCGGCAAACGCGATCATGAAGGCGATCGCCGATCACGCCGCCGAGCAGCAGCCGGCGTCCTGAGGGAAGTCCGTTGACCGCGGTTTCGTCGCACGACTTCGACGCGGGCGGCGTGCGCCTCGTGGTGCACGACTGGGGCGGCGACGGGCCGCCGGTGTTGCTCGCGCACGCCACCGGGTTCCACGGCCGAGTGTGGGCGCCGGTCGCCGACCGCCTCGTCGTCGCCGGCCGGCGAGTGTGGTCGTTCGACTTCCGCGGCCACGGCGACAGCGACGCACCCGACACCGACTACTCATGGCACGGCTTCGCCGACGACGTCCTCGCGGTCGCGCGACACCTCGGCCTCGAGGGCGACCCGCGGTTACTGGTGTGTGGGCACTCGAAGGGCGGGGCCGCCCTGATCCTCGGCGAGCAAAAGGTCCCGGGGACGTTTACGCGCATCTGGGCGTTCGAACCGATCATCTTCGCGAGCCGGACGCCGCTGCCACCGCAGGACGACTTCTTCCTGGCGCGCGCCGCACGCAAGCGCCGGAACGAGTGGCCCTCGGTCGACGCGGCGATCGCGGCGTACTCGTCGAAACCGCCGCTCGACGTGCTGACAACGGAGTCGATGCGCGCGTACGTCGAGTACGGGCTCCGCAACCGCGGCGACGGCGTGTTCGAACTGAAGTGCGCGCCCGAGATCGAGGCGCGCGTCTACACCATGGGGCCCAACCACGGCGCGTTCGGACGACTCGGTGAGGTCGGGTCCGAGGTCCTCGTCGTCGTCGGCGAGACGTCGACCTCGATCGACGCCGAGCTCGGGGCGCGTCTCGCCGAGCAGCTCCCGCACGGCCGGCTCGAAGTCCTCGCCGGCCTGGGCCACTTCGGCCCGCTGCAGGATCCCGACGCGTGCGTCGCGTCGATGCTGCGATTCACGCCGTGACGCGACCGGCGGCTACGCCTTCTTCAGGTCGTCTATGACGCGCGTCCAGCGATCGGGGTCGATGCGATACGGCGCGTAGAACGAGCAGCGGTCGACGACGCCCCCGTACCGGCGCTTCAGCTCCGCGCCCACGCCTTCGGGGTCGGCGACCACCGCGAACGTGTTGAGAATCTCATCGTCGATGAGGTCGCCCATCTCGACCCACTTGCCCTGCTTGGAGAGGGCGTTGAGCTCGGTCTGCAGATCACCCCACCCGTGCAGCTCGAGGACGCCGCGGTACGCGGGCGTCGAGCCGTAGAACGCGATCTGCTGCTGCACACCCTTGCGCGCGGCCGCGATCTCCTCATCGGTCTCGCCGGTCACGACGAAGAGCGGCCCGGACACCTCGAACGACGAGCGGTCGCGTCCGGCCGCCTTGAGGCCGCGCTCGACGGCGGGCATCGTCACCTCTTTGACGTAGCGCTCGGTCGTGAAGCCGTGGATGATGATGCCGTCGGCGACCTCGCCCGCGACCTCGGTCATCAATTCGCCGACGGCGGCGAGGAATACCTTCGGCGCGCCGTACGGATTCGGCGTCGGCGCGAAGAACGGCGTCATGAGCGTGTGCTTGTAGAACTCGCCGTCGAACGACAACTTCGTCTGCTCGTTCCACGCGCTCCAGATCGCCCGCAAGGCGAGGATGTACTCACGCATGCGCCGGGCCGGGTGCGACCACGGCATCGAGAACCGCTTCTCGATGTGGGGCTTGATCTGCGATCCGAGGCCGAGCGTGAAGCGGCCCTTCGACATCTGCTGCAGGTCGTTGGCCGTGTACGCGAGGACCATCGGCGTGCGGGCGAACGCAACGGCGATGCCGGTCGCGAGCTCGATGCGTTGCGTGTGCTCGGCCGCCAGCGCGATCGGCAGGAACGCGTCGTGACCGGTCTCGGCGGTCAAGATGCCGTCGTAGCCGAGCTCCTCGAGCTCGCGGGCCCGGCCGCCGATCTCGCTGAGCGACGGCGCCATCACGCCGGTGTCGACCTTCATCACTGCCTCCTCGTCGGACGAGTCGCTCGCGCGGCGCCGCCCCCCTACAGTCGGCTCCGCAGCCGCTCCTCGCGATGCTGGTCTCGAAGTTAGACGGGTCCGCCATGAGTGGCACACCCCGGCGGTATCGTCGACACATGACGGCGGAGGACGCGATCGACCAAGCGCGCGAACGCGAGGCGGCGCACGCGGTCCCGATCTCGCTCTCCCCGAGCTCGATGGGCACGTTCACCAGCTGCCCGCTCGCCTTCCGGTTCGGCTACATCGAGCGGCTCCCCGAGCCGCCCTCCGCCCCGGCGAGCAAGGGCACGCTCGTGCACCTCGCGCTTCAGCACCTCATGTGGCGACCGCCCGCGGAGCGCACGCTCGAAACCGCTCTCGCGGATCTCGCCCGGGCCGAGTCCGACCTCGCCGAACACCCGGAGTTTGCGGAGCTCGAGCTGAGCGACGAGGAACGCGCGATGTTCCACGCCGATGCCGATCTGCTCGTGCGTCGATACTTCGAGCTCGAGGATCCGCGTGTCGTCACAGTGCTCGGCGTCGAGCTCCGGGTGAGCGCGGTCACGAGCGCGGGCGTCACGATCCGCGGGATCATCGACCGGCTCGAGCTCGATCCCGAAGGCGAGCTCGTGGTGACCGACTACAAGACCGGCTCCGCACCGAGCGAAGGCTGGGAGCAAAAGAGCCTCGCGGGCGTGCACGTGTACTCGCTCCTGTGCGAGCGCATGTTCGGGCGAAGGCCCGCACGTGTGCAGCTCCTGTATCTCTCGCGGCCCGAGCGCATCGTCATGGCCCCGTCGGATCAGAGCCTGCGCGGCGTCGAGGTGAAGACCAACGCGGTCATGCAAGCGGTGCGCCAGGCGTGTCAGCGCGACGACTTCCGGCCGCGGCCGTCGGCGTTGTGCAATTACTGCAATTTCCAGGAGTTCTGTCCGGCGTTCGACGGACAACCGGAGCTCGCGCGCCCGACGCTGTTGGCCCGCCAGGCCGAACGCGAGGGCCGGCCGCAGCTCCCGCTCGTCTTCGCCTAAGTGGGCGGCGTGAGCGAGCGTCAAGCGAGGCGGGTATCCCGCCTCGCAGCGAGCGGGGCCCGAGCGGCCCGGCACCACAGGTGCCGGTGCCGAGAGCGGAAATCATGAGCGAGCGTCAAGCGAGGCGGGTATCCCGCCTCGCAGCAAGCGGGGCCCGAGCGGCCCGGCACCACAGGTGCCGAGAGCGGAAATCATGAGCGAGCGTCAGCGGATCGCCGCGTTCGACGCGGTGATCGACGACTGGTTCGACCGCGTGCGCCGCCCGGCTGCGGATCGCGTCGTGTACCGCCTGTCGAGCGCGGCCGACCACAGCTTGGTCTGGCACGCCGTCGGCACGCTGCAAGCGCTCGCGTGTGGCGGCGACCTCGGACGCGCGGCCCGGTTCTCGCTGGCGATGGGCGCGGAGTCGGCATTGACGAACGGCGCGGTGAAGTCGTTGTTCGGGCGCGTGCGTCCTGCCGACTACGCCGACATCGAGTTCCGCCACGGCCTGCGCCGGCCGATCACGAGCTCGTTTCCTTCCGGTCACGCCACCGCCGCGTTCTGTGCCGCGACGCTCCTCGGCGGCGGCCCCGTCTGGTACGGCGCCGCGGCCGCGGTCGCGTCCACTCGGGTGTACGTCCGGCTGCACCACGCGTCCGACGTGATCGCGGGCGCCGCGCTCGGGCTCGGACTCGGTCTCGCCTTCCGGCGGTTCGTCGACGGTGCATTCGCTCCCGGCAGGGAATGACGACCATGCTGGTGCCGTTGCCCACGTAAATCGTTGCAACGTCAAGGAGGATCCGTGGCCCGACAATTCGCAGTCACGTTCGACTACCGCTGCCCGTTCGCCCGCAACGGCCACGAATCCGTCATCGCCGGGCTGAAGGCGGGCCGCGACTGGGACGTGACGTTCCTGCCCTTCTCCCTCGACCAGGTCCACGTCGAAGAGGGCGAGCCCCCGGTGTGGGAGCGCGACCCGGCGGAATGGGGCACCGGCGTCACCGCGCTGTGCTGGGGCATCGCCGTGCGCGACGAGTTCCCGGACTCGTTCCTCGACTTCCACCTCGCGGTGTTCCGCGCCCGTCACGAGGACGGGGCCAAGATCGCCAAGGAAGAGGTACTGGCTGAGATCGCGACCTCGGTCGGACTCGACCCGGCGGCAATCGCAGCCGAGGTCGCATCGGGCCGGCCGCTGAAGCAGCTCGCGCAGTCGCACACCGACGCGGTGAAGAACCACGCCGTGTTCGGCGTGCCGACGTTCATCGCAAGCGACCAAGCCGTGTTCGTCCGGCTCATGGACCGCGCCAACCCGGACGACGTCGACCGCGTGCTCGACCTGCTCGAGTGGCGCGACCTGAACGAGTTCAAGCACACGTCCGTCCCGCGGTAGCGCGGCGCGGCACCGCCGCGGCAGGCTCTCGGCGTGGATCGTGATCCCGCACGCCCGGTCGCGTTCGTTTGTGCAATGCCGATGGAACTCGAGCCGCTGATCCGGAAGCTCTCGCTCGAGGAGTCGGCGGTCGACGGTGAGACGTTCCATACGGGTGCGCTCGACGACCGGCCCGTCGTCGCCACGGTCACGGGGATGGGAACGCAGCTCGCCTCGGACGCGGTGAGTCGTCTGCTGGAGCGCTTCGACGTCGCGTGGGTGCTCGTCGTCGGGATCACCGGCGCGCTCGAGAGCCAGACACCGATCGGCACGCTCGTGCTCCCGGAGATCGTGAAGAACAGCGAGACCGGCGCGACGTTCCGGCCTGCCGTGATCGGCGACGCCGTGCACCACGGGACGATGTGGACCACCAACGGCCTCACGACCGATCCCGATCAGCTCGCCCGCCTGCGCGCCGAAGGCGTGGTGTCGCTCGACATGGAGACCGCGGCCATCGCCGAGATCTGCGAGGCACGCGGCATTCCGTGGTCGGTGTTCCGCGTCATCTCCGACCGGGCGAACGACGGCACGGTGGACGACGAGATCTTCCACTTGAGCAATCAGGACGGCACCCCGAACCCGGCCGCCGTCGAGCGGTACATGGCCGAGCACCCGGAGCGGCTGCCGCTGCTCGCCGAGATGGCGGAGCACGCGAGCCTCGCGACCCGCACCGCGGCCGACGCCGCGATCCGCGCCTGCGCCGCGCTCCCCTGACCCGCCGTCCGGCGCCCGCCGCCGACCACGATTGGCACCGGACCGGACGGTCTCGGGCCTAGCGTTTCGGTCGTGCGGATGTCGAACGCCGAGGCGATCATGTGGGCGGTCGAGAAGGACCCGGCCCTTCGCTCCGATTTCTGCAACGTCACGATCCTCGACCGGCGGCCCGAGGACAAGCGCATCCGGGAGACCCTGCAACGGGCCCTCGATTCGATCCCCCGGCTGCGCCAACGCGTGATCGGCGCGCCACTGCGGATCGTGCCGCCCGACTTCGCCGACGACCCGACCCTCGATGTCGAAGCCCACGTGCGTGTCGTCGCCGTTGCTTCGCCGGGCGACGAACGGGCGCTCCTCGACCTCTGCGGCGCGCTGGCCGAGCAACCCCTCGACCGGGCCCGGCCGCTGTGGGAATTCACGCTCATCGACGGTCTCGCCGACGGCCGCACCGCGCTGCTGCAGAAGGTGCACCATACGATCACCGACGGAGTCGGCGGGCTGAAGCTCTCGCTCGCGCTCGTCGACTTCGAACGCGACCCCGACCGCAGCCCCGATCCTGGCGACACACGCGTTCAGGGCGCCGACCTGCCGACGCGAGTCACGACCCCGGCGTCGGCGACGCGCGACGCCATGGTCGACGCCGCGAACCGTGGCATCAACACGGTCCGGAGAACCATCGCAGCCGCCGGTCACGTCGTCGTCCATCCGACCGATATCCCGGGCGCCGCCGCGGGTGCGGTGCGGCTCGTGAACTCATTCCAACGCCAGGCGCTCGTGACCGACGGCGCCCGCTCCGACGTGATCAACGGCCGGTCGTTACGCCGCCACTTCGAGATCTACTCCGCTCCGTTCCCACCGGTGCACGCCGCCGCCGCGAACCTCGGTGGCAGCGTGAACGACGCGTTCGTCACGACACTCGCGAGCGCCCTCGGGCGCTACCACGAGCGGCGTGGGAGTGTCGTCGACGAGTTGCGCCTGGCGATGCCGATCAGCACCCGCCCGCGCGGCGATCAGTCGACCAATCGATTCGTGCCGGCGCGCGTCCTCGTTCCGATTCAACCCGCGTACGACCTGCGCACACTGTTCGGAGACGTGCACGAGCGGCTCCGAGACACGAAGGGCGAGACCGCGCTCTACGCGGCCGAGGGCCTCGCCGGCATCATCTCGAGTCTGCCGACGTCGATGCTCGTCGCCATGACGCGCTCGCAAACGCGCACGATCGACTTCGCGGCTTCGAACCTCCGCGGCAGTCCCGTGCCTCTCTACATCGCGGGCGCGCAGATCCTCGCGACCTACCCGATGGGTCCGCGAACCGGGTGCGCGCTCACCGTCACGATGCTGACGTACCGCGACGACGTGCAGATCGGCTTGAACCTCGATCCGGCCGCGATCGTCGACATCCCCGCGTTCATGCACGACCTCGACGACGCGTTCAACGCGCTGCGCGCCCTGGCCTGAGTGGCGTCAGCGACGAACGTGCGGCCCGGGCGTGACGCCCGCGTCGAGCCATTCTTCGAACAGCGGATCCCGCCAATACGGGTGTTCGCAGTCGGTTCGGTGGTCGACGACATACAGATGCAGTGTCGACGCTTCGTCGGCAAGATCGATGAGTTCACCGCTGCGAGGATGGGGCGCGGCAGCGTCGAGCAGGTCGATCAATGCCATGCTCGCCAACACGCGCGAACGGCAGTCGGGGCACGCGGAAACGGTCGCGGCTTCGAGTCCGCCGGTGAGTGCGAGCAGGCATTCCGCCTCGCGCTCGTCGAGGTCGACCTCGTTCCCGTCCTCATCCATGATCACGAGCCCTGCGGCCACGCCTCGACGGTAGCGCCGGGTTCGGACAGGCCGTGCAGGCCGCTAGGTTGCTGGCTCGTGCGTGCAATCACGATCTCGGACGGCCGGCTGGAGGTCGCCGAGCGTCCGGTCCCGGAGCCGACCCCGGACGGGGTCGTCGTGCGGGTCCACGGCGCGGGTCTGAACCGCGCCGATCTGCTGCAACGCATCGGTCGCTATCCCGCGCCGCCCGGCGTACCCGCCGACATTCCCGGGATGGAATTCGCCGGCGTCGTCGAAGCCGTCGGCGCGAACGTGGAGACGCCGGCAGTCGGCGATCGCGTGTGCGCCATCACCGGCGGCGGCGCGCAGGCCGAGTGGGTCGCGGTTCCCGCCGTGCACTGTGCTCCGGTACCGGATCAGCTCGATCTCGTCACCATGGGCGGCGTTCCCGAGGTGTTCATCACCGCGCACGACGCGCTCTTCGCCCAGGCGCATCTCACCGCGGGCGAGTGGCTGCTCGTTCACGCGATCGGATCGGGCGTCGGCACTGCGGCGTTGCAGCTCGCGCGCGCGGCAGGGGCGCGCGTCGCGGGTACGGCCCGCACCGCCGACAAGCTCGATCGCAGCCGGAGGCTCGGTCTGGACGCCGGCATCACCCCGACCCGCACGAGCGATGGTGCGCTCGACGTCGACGCGCTCGCATGGCAGATCGCGGAAGCGACCGGCGGAGGACCGAACGTCGTGCTCGACACCGTCGGCGGCGACTACGTCGTCGTGGACGTGAACGCGGCCGCGCCCAAGGCGCGCATCGTGTTGATCGGCACCATCGCCGGCGGGCGGGCGACGCTGCCTCTGATGTCGATTCTCGGGAAGCGCCTGTCGGTGGTCGGAACCGTGCTGCGCGGTCGTGACGTCGCAGAGAAGGCGGCCGCGACCGACGGGTTCGTGCGCGACGTCATGCCGCTGATCTCGGACCACCACGTCGAACCGGTCGTCGAGGCGACGTTTCCGCTCGACGAAGCCGAAGCCGCGTACGCGCTGCTCGAGTCCGACACGACGTTCGGAAAGGTGATCCTCGACTGTCTTTGACGCGGCTCGTGGTTCGACTGCTGCGAGCGCTCAGCTGATCGTGATCACGAGCTGGCGGCGCGGCGTCGCCGTCGCCTCGACGCTGAACGGGCGCTTGCTGTCGAGGCCGATCACCCAGTTCAGGACGCCTTCGAAATCACCCGTCTCGACGATGGACTTCACGTGGTTGGCGCCCGACACGGTGATGCTCTTCGAGCCCGTGTAGGTCGGCTTGGCGTTCACGAAGTCGTAGCCGTAGCCGGGCGCGATGCGGACCGCGACGAACGCGTTTCCGGGCACGTCGATCGGCGCGCCGGACCCGTCCGACGTGAACGGCCCATCGGCGTACGTGATCGTGTAGCCGGGCAGGTCGGTTCCCTTGGGCACGAAGTCGAACACGACGTGGTCTACGCAGCTGTCGCCCAGCTCCGAGACCTTGGTCAGCAGCGACGGCGTGGTCGTGGCCGGGCTCTTCACCGGCGTCGCCGGGAAGGGAACCGCCTGGCACGGCAGCGACGTGGTCGGCAGCTCCGCGGTCGTGGTCGTCGTGCCCACCGCGGCGGACGTCGAAGACGAGGACGCCGTGGTCGTCGGCGAGGTCGAAACGGCCGAGCTTCCGCCACACGCGCAGAGGAACAACGCGGCGCAACATCCGAGCACGGCTGCGAATCGCATCCGACCATCCTGACATCCCGGACCGGGCTCACTGCGTCACCGGTACGATTCATCCGACCTGGGTTCCGACGTTTCGTTACACCGCGAGGAGGGGCTGTGGCCGAGCTCAACGACAACGACGTGGTCATCGTCGAAGCGGTGCGATCGCCCCTGGGCCGCCGCAACGGCGCGTTGGCGACGATCCACCCCGCAGACCTGCTCGGGCTCGTGCAGCGTGCAGCCGTGGAGCGCGCGGGCATCGACCCGCTCGCGGTCGGCCAGGTCATCGGGGGATGCGTCAGCCAGGTCGGCGAGCAGACGTTCAACATTGCCCGGACCGCATGGCTGAGCATCGGACTGCCGCTCGAGGTCGCGGGAACGACGGTCGACAGCCAATGCGGGTCGTCGCAGCAGGCGACCAATCTGGCGACGGCGTTGGTCGGCTCCGGCGTCGTCGACGTCGCGCTGGCGTGCGGCATCGAGTCGATGAGCCGCGTGCCGCTCGGGGCCGGTGTTCGCAACGAGTTCGGACGTCCGAACCCGCCGTCGTACAAGGAGCACTATGAGCTGACGAGTCAGTTCGAGGGTGCTGAGCGCATCGCCGACAAGTGGGGCGTCACGCGTGCCGACTGCGACGAGTTCGGCCTGATGTCGCAGCAGCGCGCGCAGCAGGCGTGGGCCGAGGGCAGATTCGAGCGCGAAGTCCTGCCGGTCGACGCGCCCGACGTGGACGCCGAGGGCAACCCGACGGGTACGACGCACCATGTGACGCGCGACGAAGGCCTGCGGGAAACGTCGCGCGAGGCGTTGGCGAAGCTGAAGCCGGTTGCACGCGAGAACGGCGTGCACACGGCCGGGTCGTCGTCACAGATCACCGATGGCGCCGCCGCCGTCCTCGTGACGACCGCGAGGCGGGCACGCGAGCTCGGGCTCCGGCCTCGGGCGCGTGTCGTCGACCAGTGTCTCGTCGGTGTGGACCCCGTCCTTATGCTGACGGGACCGATCGATGCGACGCGCCGGATGACGGAGCGCACCGGACTCACCATCGACGACTTCGATACGATCGAGATCAACGAGGCGTTCGCATCAGTCGTGCTCGCGTGGGAGCGCGAGGTGAAGCCCGACATGGACAAGGTGAATCCCAACGGCGGCGCCATCGCGCTCGGCCACCCCGTCGGCGCGACCGGCGCCCGGCTGATCACGACGGCGCTGCACGAGCTCGAGCGGATCGACGGGCAGTACGCGCTGGTCACGATGTGCTGTGGCGGCGGGCTCGGGACGGGCACGGTGCTCGAACGCGTCTGATCGTGCCGGCCTCCGCCTCGATCGACCTCGAACCCGGCGAGAAGATCCTCGCCACGGCCCGCGCCAGCTTCCGGGGCGCGGCCGCCACGAGCGTGAAGACGACGATGGCGCTGGGATCGGGGCGGATGCGATTGCGCGCGTTCGTCGACTGGCTCGAGGCGGCCAGGGCCTCGGGCTTTCCCGACGCTCCCCCGGACATGTACCTGATCGCGACCGACCGGCGCATCCTCGTCGGCAAGCCGGGGTTCTTCGGCGGCGCGCCGTCGCAGTTCATGGGTGAGCTCGACTACGCGAAGATCGCCCAGGTCGTCCCGATCCGGCACGGGGCCGTGACCGGCGTCGCGTTCGCGTTCCACTTCGGCGGCATCGTCGAGATCGAGGCAGTGCGCGGCCGCGGCCTGCGCCACTTGGCCGACGTCGTCACCGCCGAGCTCAGCAAACTCTGACCGAAACCCTGCCAACAGTCGGCAGGAATTTCGGGAGGTGAGACCGGAATTCCTGCCAACTGTTGGCGCGATTTCGGGTCGCGTAGCCTGCCGGACGTGAGTCTGGCGGAACGGCTGGGTTACGGGGCCGACGCGAAGTTGCTGATCGTGAACTGCGACGACCTCGGGTCGACGCGTTCGGCCAATGTCGCGATCTACGAGTCGTTGCGCGACGGACTGGCGACGAGCGCGTCGCTCATGGTCCCGTGTCCGTGGGCGCGCGACGCCGCGGCGATGTACCGGGGTGATGACGTCGGCGTGCACCTCACGCTCAATTCCGAGTGGGAAACCTACCGCTGGGGACCGATCACCCACTCGCCCAGCCTTCTCGACGGCGACGGGGGCTTTCCGCGCACGGTGCAGGACGTCTGGGACCACGCCGACATCGACGAGGTCCGCAAGGAATGCCGCGCCCAGATCGAGCGCGCGATCTACTGGGGCTTCGATGTCTCGCATCTCGACTCCCACATGGGCACGATGCAACTCCGGCCCGAATTCTTCGACGTGTATCTCGAGCTCGCGATCGACTTCGGGCTCCCGCTGCGCATGGCCGCGGGCAGCGCCGAGCGGCTTATCGGCTTCCCGTACCGGCGCCTCGCCGCCGAGGAGAACGTCGCGTTTCCCGATCACTTCGTCTACACGCATGTCGGCTCGCGCCGCGCGATCGAAAAGGCGCTGTTCGACCTTGCGCCGGGCGTCACCGAGGTTTATCTGCATCCCGCGATCGACACCGACGAGCTGCGCGCGTCGCATCCCGATTGGGCGAACCGGGTCGAGGACCACGCCTTCCTCGCGAGCGACCCGAGCTTCCGCGACCTCATTGAGCGGGCCGGGGTCATGCTCATCGGCTACCGCGAGCTGCGCGCGCTGCAGCGCGCCTGACGGATCGACGCCGTGGCGCTGACCCCCGCCGCGCTCGCCGCGCTCTGCGCGGCGGCGATGCCCGACGAGCACCTGACCGAAAGCGAGCTCGAGTACCTCTGCTTCGGCGACGATGACGAACACTTCGGCGACGACCGCGCCGCGGCGGTACTGCAGCACAAGCGCTTCGGCGAGTACGTCACGTGCTGGCTCACGCTCGTCGCGGTCGAGCCGGCCGCGCAGGGCCGCGGTCTCGGCAAGGAACTCGTGCGCGCGGTCGCGGATCGCGCTCGAGACCTCGGCGCCCCCGATCTGCTCCTCGCGAGCGCGATCCCCCGCTACATCTGGCCGGGTGTCGATCTGTTCAACACACGGGCAGGGATGCTGCTCGAGACGTGCGGGTTCGAGCGCGACTGGGTCGGGACCAACATGGCCCTCGCGACCACGTTCCACCGACCGCCGCCCGCGGGCGTCGTCGTCGAACGCGAGACCGGCACCGGGTCGCGTGAGATGGCGGCGCGCGATTTCCCGTATTGGGTGCCGGAGCTCGACCGGGCCGTGATGCTTGGCACCGCGTTCGCGGCGCGTGACGCGCAGGGTCGCACGATCGGGTTCGGTTGCCACTCGGTGAACCGCTTCGGCTGGATCGGACCAATGGCCACCGATCCGACCTTGCAACACGGCGGTGTCGGATCGTCCGTCGTCGCCGCGCTGTGTGCCGATCTGGGCGAGCGCGGGTGTCCGACCGCCGAGATCTCGTGGGTCAGCAATCTGCGCTTCTACGGCAAGTGCGGCGCGACCGTGTCGCGCGTGTTCCTCGGCGGGCGGCTGCATCTCTGACGCGCGCCGTGAACGGTCGTCGTATCATCAAGAGCGTCACGAGCTGACCAGACGGGCAGGGTCTGAAGGCCCCGGTTCGCGGCGAAGGCATCTCCCGAACGACCGCTTTCGACGCGCAAGGAGCCGGCATGCCCGACCCGACACCCAAGATCGAGCTTCACGTCCACCTCGAAGGCGCGGTACGCGCCACCGCGCTGCTCGACATCGCCCACCGCAACGGCCTCACGCTCCCCGCCGACGACGTCGACACCATCACGGAGCTCTACCGGTTCCGCGACTTCGACCACTTCATCGAGCTCTGGATGATGACGACGCACGTCATCCGCACCGAGACCGACTTCCGTCAGGTCGTCGTCTCGTACGCGCGAGAAGCGGCCCGGCACGGCGCTGTCTACGTCGAAGGAATCTTCACGCCGGCCGAACGCGTGCTCGGCGGCGCGTCGTGGGACGAGGTCTTCAGCGGCTTCTGCGACGGCGCGATCGAGGCGAAGGAGACGACCGGCGTCGAGGTACGACTCACGCCCGACATCCCGCGCGGCTTCCCCGTCGACGCCGCGCTCGAAACGGCGCGCTACGCCGTGAAGTACCGGGACCGGGGAGTCGTCGGACTCGGGCTCGGAGGACGAGAGACGGGCTTCCCGCCCGAGCCGTTCGAGCCGGCGTTCCGGATCGCGAAAGACGGCGGCGTCGGATCGGTGCCCCATGCCGGCGAGACCGAGGGCGTGGCGTCGATCCGAGGCGCGCTCGACGCGCTGGGCGCCGACCGGCTGCGGCACGGCATCCGCGCCGCCGACGATCCTGCGCTGCTCGACGAACTCGCGGCGCGCGGTGTGGTCTGCGACGTCTGCCCGGTGTCCAACCTGCGCACGCGCGCCGTCCCGACGATCGCCGAGCACCCGCTGCCGCAGATGCGCGCCGCGGGTGTGCTGTGCACGATCAGCACCGATGATCCGGCGATGTTCGACACCGATCTCGGGCGCGAGTACGCGGTCGCGGCCGAGCTCGGCCTCGGCGCCGAGGACGCATTCCGGGCGGGCGTCGCGGGCGCGTTGTGCGACGAGGCGACCCGCGCCTCCCTCGAACGCGTGGCCGAGACCTACCGATGGGAACCGATGCAACGTGGGTAGCGTGCGATCCCGATGACCCGCGCGCTCGTGATCGGCGGCACCGGCCCGACCGGCATCCCGCTCGTGCGCGGTCTCCTCCACCGCGGCTTCGACGTCACGATCGTCCATCGCGGGTTGCACGAACGCGACGAGACGCCTTCCGCGGTCGCCCACGTGCACATCGACCCGTACGACGACGCCGCGCTCCGCGATCTCTTCGCGGAGATGCATTGCGATGTCGTCATCGCGATGTACGGCCGGCTGCGTCGCATCGCGGAGCTGAGTTCGGGCCGAACCGGCCAGCTCGTGTCGGTCGGCGGCGTGCCCGCGTACGCAGGCTGGATGAACCCGTGGTTGCACGAGCCTGCGGGGCTCCCGGTTCCGGTGGCCGAGGACGCCCCTACCGTCGACCGTCCCGAGGACGACGAGAAGGGCTACCGCATCGTCCGGACCGAACAGGTCGTCTTCGAACATCATCCCCGCGCCGCGCACTTCCGCTATCCGTACGTCTACGGACCGCATCAGCTCGCGCCCCGCGAGTGGTTGATCGTGCGCCGCATCCTCGACGGCCGCGACCACATCGTCGTCGCCGACGGCGGGCTCACGCTCCACCACCACGGCTTCACCGAGAACCTCGCGCACGCATTGCTCTTGGCGATCGAGCAGCCCGACGCGGCCGCGGGCAGGATCTACAACGCCGGCGACGAAGAGGTGCTGACCATTCGCCAGGTGATCGAGATCGTCACTGACGCGCTCGGGGCGCGACTCGACATCGTCTCGATGCCGTACGAGCTCGCGACGCCGGCGCGGCCGCTCCTCGCCCAACCTTCGCCCACGCATCGCGTTCTCGACCTCGCCCGGATCCGCGCGCATCTCGGATATCACGACGTGGTCCCGGCGCGCACCGCGGTCGGCATCACGGCGCGCTGGCTCGCGGCACACCCGTGCGCACCCGGCGGACAAGAGGAGATGGTGCTCACCGACCCGTTCGACTACGCGGCCGAGGACCGCCTCGTCGCCGCGTGGTGCGCCGCGCTCGCGACCATTCCCGACCCGCGGTTCGCGACCGCGCCCGGCTTCGGCCTCGCATACAGCGGTCCCGGTGGGCGGCCGCGCAGCAACGAGGATTTCGAAGTGTGAGCGCGCTCCCCCTTGCCGGCATCCGCGTCGTCGACCTCTCGATCGCGCTCACCGGTCCGTACGCCGCCGCGCTGCTCGGTGACCAGGGTGCCGAGGTCATCAAGGTCGAGCGACCGGGGTTCGGCGACATCGGGCGTTACGTCGGCGTGTCGGTAAACGGCATCAGCGCGCTGGCGCAGATGTGCAATCGGGGCAAGCGTTCGATCGCGCTCGACGTGCATCGCCAAGAGGGTCGCGAGATTTTGCTGCAGCTCGCCGCGACCGCCGACGTGCTCGTGCAGAACTTCCGGCCCGGTGTCGTCGAACGGCTGGGCATCGACGACGACGCGGTGCGCGCGGTGAACGAGCGGATCGTGTACGCCTCGCTCTCGGGCTTCGGCCCGACGGGACCGTACGCGAACAAAGGCGCGTACGACACCGTCATCCAGGCGTACGGCGGCTTCGCCGCGAACCAGGCCGACGCGGCGACGGGCGAACCGCGGTTCCTCAATCAGACCGCGGCCGACAAAGTCACCGCGCTCTACGCGGCCCAGGCGATCACGGCCGCGCTCTTCGCCCGTGAACGGACGAACGAGGGGTCGCACATCCAGCTGACGATGCTCGACGCGGTCACGTCCTTCCTGTGGGCGGACGCGGCCGGCAACGAGGTGCTGCAGGATGCCGACCGCTCCCAGCCTTCCAGCTTCGTGCAGAACTTCCGCCCGTTCCACTTCCTCGACGGGTGGGGCATCTGCACGCCGACGTCGGATGCGGACTTCGCGGGCATGTGTCGCGCGTTCGGCGTCGACGGTTACGACGATCCGCGCGTGGCGACGATCGTGCAGCGCTCGCAGCATCGGGAGCTCACCGGTGCGATCATGAACCGCTGCTACGAAGCCGCGCGCGCGCTGACGACCGCGGAAGCGATCCGCGCGCTCGAAACGCAAAACGTGCCGTGCGGTGTCGTGCTCTCCCCTGCCGAGCTCGTCGACGATCCGCATGCACGCGCGATCGGCCTGTTCGAAGAATCGCGACACCCGACCGCGGGACGCCTCCGCCAGCCGCGGCACCCCTCCGACTTCTCCGGCGTGCGGCCACCGCTCGGTGGTCCGGCGCCGCTGCTCGGCGAGCACACCGACGAGATCCTGCGCGAGCTCGGCCTGGCGGAACGTATCGACGAGTTGCGCGCGACCGGCGTCGCGGGTTAACGAACGGGCGTCAAGCGGGAAGCATCTCGGCGACTCGCACCCGCGCGGCGGGGCCGCTCGTGAGCGGCAGCAGCTTCAGCAGGACGCCGAAGTCGCCGGCCATCTTCACCTGGCCGCGCATGAAGCCGACGGACAGGTCGAGCGTGCCGTCGTGCAGGCTCTGCGCGTCGGCGGGCGTCGCCGTGAACGTCACGTCGGCCGGTTCGGCCGGTGCGCCGTCACCGCGCTCGGCGACGCGGTCGTCGTCGACGCGCGCCCAGCTCCGGGCCAGTTCCTTCTTGCCCGCCGCGACGACGAACTCGACGATCATTGCGGTCACTGTTGTACGCGCTCGCGCACACCCGCGAAGACGTCGTCCTCGAACTCGCCCTCGGGCACGTGGTTGTCGACGAGCGAGCGAGCCAGTGTGAACTCCTCCCACGGAAACACCTCGCGGATGACGTCGTCGGGCAGCCGCATCCAGTGCCCCTCCGGGTCGACCTGCGTGCGGTGCGCGAGCAGCGCCGCGCGCCGCTTGGCGAGGTAGTCGCCGACGTCGATGAGCGTGGTGAAATCATCGGTGCGGTCCTTGTCGAAGCCTCGTTCGAACCAGGTGGCGTACGCGCTCTCCTCGCCGCGAGCGACATATGCCTCGTGCAACGCCTTCACGCGGGCGATCGACCAGGACACGTAGTAGAGCTTCAACGGCTGCCACGGCTCGCCCAGGTCGGGGTACGCCTCGGGATCGCCGGCCAGATCGAATGCGGGAAGGCTGATCTCGTGCACCCGGATGTGATCGGGATGCGGGTAGAACGACCGATCCTCACGGTAGGTGATGATGACCTGCGGCCGTTCTTCGCGGATGATCCGCACCAGGCGCCCGACCGCTTCTTCGAGTGGAGCGTTGGCGAAGTTGTCCCCGCGGGCGTTGTCGTCGGTGTCGGGCATCCCGCTGTCGCGATATCCGAGCAGGTGGAGCGACGCGTAACCGAGCACGCGCACGCTCTCGCGCAATTCCGCCATCCGGAGCTCGTACATGGCCTCGGGCGATCCGGGGTGCTCGACGGCGGGATTCAAGATGTCGCCCGCCTCGCCACCGGTGCAGCAGACGAGCACGTTGTGCACGCCCTCGGCCGCGTACTTCGCCGTGGTCCCCGCGCCCTTCGATGCCTCGTCGTCGGGATGGGCGTGCACCTGGAGAAGGGTCAGACGTTCGTCGGTCACCCGGAGCACGCTACCCGGTACGTTCGAGGCTCCCGACCTCGACCGGGCCGATGCTGCGCACGTCCCGAACGCCTCGGTCGACGAAGCGAACGCGCCCCGCGCCAACCTCGGGCAACTCGTCGCGCAGGCTCGCAGGCACGAGCAGCTCACCCGGATCTGCAAGCTCCGTGAGCCGGCTCGCGAGATTGACGACCGGGCCGAAATAGTCGCCGTCGCGGGAGATGACCGAGCCCGCGGCGAGACCCATGCGCAACGGCGGCAACGCCGCAAGCTCCGCAGCATCGCGCAACGCGAGCGCGGCGGCGGCGCTCTCGCGGGTGAGACCGACGAACATCACCTCGTCGCCGATCGTCTTCACGACGCGCGCGCCGTTCGCCGCGATCGCGTCGTACGCGACTGCTTCCCACCGACCCACGAGGTCGGAGAGGTCGAATGGTTCGAGTCGCGCCGACAATTGCGTGTAGCCCGCGAGATCGGCGAAGCCGACACCGACCGCCACCCCGGGATCCGCGGCGAGGACCGTTCGGCGCCACACTGCGGCCCGCAGCTGCAGTCGGTGCACGTAGTCGACGAGCGCCGCAACCTGTTCGAAACCTTCCTCGCTCAGCAGCGACTCGGCGATCGCGTCTTCGCTCAGGCCGGCCGCGCGCAGCCCGTCGAGCAGTTGGGTGAAACCGTCGGCCTCCACCGACGCGACGCGGGCGAGAGAACCGGAGATCACCCGCACTTGCCGGAGCAGGTCATTCGTACTCTCGTCGCGGTCACCGGCCTGCACGAGGGCCAACCGGGCGGCGGCCACATCGCGTTCCGAGAACACGACCGCGCCGGTCGGGACGTCCGGGAAACCGACCGCGCGCCAGAGGCGCTGCGCAAGGTCGACGTCGATGCCGGCCGCCGCCGCGAGCGCGCCGAGGTCGTATCGCCGTTCACCGGGGAGCACCGCGCAGTCGAATGCGAGCAGCGGAAGCCACCCTTGCGCCTCGGCGCGCTCGATGTCGTCGTCGGTCGCGCCCCGCTCGAGGAGTCGCTGACGGAGTGCCTCCCGCATCCGACCATTCTTCCCTCTTCGGTAGCCTTTCGCCGATGGCGAAGGCAGCACCGCCCGTTGGCGCGCGCGGCCGACGGAACCTGATGCTGGCAGCCGGAATCGTCGTCGGGCTGGGTCTGCTCGTCGTGCTGGCGTCCGTCGCGGAACACGTTTGGTACTCCGGCTCGGTGCTTCCCGGAGTGCGCATCGACGGCGTACAGATCGGCGGCCGGTCCGACGCGCAGGCGCGCGCGGCCCTGGAGAAACTCGCGACCAAGTTGCAGAGCGCGCCGATCCGCGCGCACGCGGGAGGTCGCGTCTTCACCGTCGAACCGAGCCTGATCGGCTACGACGTCGACGTCGACGCGACGTTGAAGCAGGCGAGCGACGCCGGACGCGACTCGAATCCGGTCGGTGTGGTGAGCGACACGATCCTGCGCCGGTTCCGGCCGGACGAAGTAAAGCTCGTGGTGCACTACGACGAGTCGGGATTCGAAGGACTCCTCGACGGCTGGTCGAACGCGCTGCAGTCCGGCCTCGTCGAGGGCAACCTCCGGTTCTCGGGTAGCACGGTCGTCCCGGTCGAACCGCACGCGGGCCGCGGGCTCCTGCGCGGAGAAGCCGAGGAGGCGCTCCATCGGGTCCTCGCGAGCACGAGTCGGTCCGACCTCGAACTTCCCGTCGGCACGGTACAGCCGAGCCTCGACCGGGCGGCGGTCGACGACGCGGCGCGTCGGGCGCGGGCGCTTCTGAGCGGTACGTACGTCGTCGTCGCGGGCCCGTCACACCTCACGCTGACCCCGCAACAGCTCGCGCCGACGCTCGGAACGCGCGTCGACGGCCACACGCTGGATCTCGTCGTCGACCCCGACAAGCTGCGGCTCGCGTTGGGCCCAACGCTCGCGGCCGTCGAACAAGCTCCGGTCGACGCCACGTTCGACGTGAGTGACCCCGATGGCGTCAAGGTGGTTCCGTCGGTCGACGGCCGCCAGGTCGACACCGAGGCCATCGGCGCTGCGATCGTCGCCGGCCGGCGGCGGATCGTCGCGACGATCCGCAACGAGCATCCGGCGCACGACACGAAGTGGGCTCGCGCCCTCGACATCTTGCACCAGGTCTCGTCGTTCACGACGTATCACAACGCCGGCGAAGCGCGGGTCACCAACATCCACATCGCGGCGAATGTCTTGAACAACACCGTCGTCGAACCGGGCGCGACGTTCTCGTTGAACGCCAAACTCGGACCGCGCACACCCCAGAAGGGTTACGTGAAAGCGCCGATCATTCTCGAGGACGGTTTCGGAGAGGACTACGGCGGTGGCATCAGCCAGCTCACGACGACGCTCTACAACGCGGTCTTCTTCGGTGGATACGTCGACGTCGAGCATTCGCCGCACCACTACTACATCTCGCGCTACCCGATGGGACGGGAGGCGACGATCGTCTGGCCGTACGTCGATCTCAAGTTCCGCGACGACACGAAGCACGGGGTACTGATCCGCACTTACTACACGGACACATCCATCACCGTCACGCTGTACGGCGACACCGACGGCCGCACCGCAAAAGAGGAAGACCGCAAGATCCTGCACACGGAGCCGATCACCGACCGCCTCGTTCCGTGTTCGAGTGCGACGCCGACCGACGATCCCACCGACGCGTGCGCGCATCTCTCGGCTCTCCAACACGAGACGGTCGCGGGCGGCGAGACGGGCTACGACGTCGAATTCGATCGGGTGATCGACCAGCCCGGTCACCCCGAGGTTCGACAGCACTATCGCGTTCACTATCCGATGCTGCAGAACACAGTGCTGGTCGGGACCGCGCCCGCGACCAGCACGACGACGACTACGGCACGGGGAACAACGAAGCCCACGTCGACGTCGTCTCCCCCGACGACTGCGCACTCCTCATCGAGTGCGGGGACGTCGCCTCACACCTGAGCGGGAGGCACGTCACACCTGCGGGTAATTCGTTCCCGAAGGGACGAAGCGACACAGAAAGCTTCGGATAACACGTCCGATTCTCTCAATTCAGACGCGCCATTTGCCGAAGGCAATTTGAACTAGGTGGGCGGCGATCGATTCGGGAGAATGAGCATCGTGGAGCGAAGCCGAATCGGCGCGCGTCGCGGCACACGCACCACGCTCGCAGCGCTCACTGCCGTCGCGGTCACCGTGATCGCGACCGCGAGCTCGCCTGCGCGTGCTTCCACCGTGCGGATCACGAATGTGACGATCCAATCGCAACCGATGGCAGTCAACGCGCCCGTTGTCGGGATGGCCGCGACGCCGACCGGAAAAGGCTATTGGCGCGCGGCCGCGGACGGCGGCGTACTGACTGCCGGCGACGCGAAGTTCTACGGCGCGGCGACGGGCGTACATCACAACGTGATCGTCGCGATCGCCGCGACGCGTACCGGTCACGGCTACTGGCTCGTCGATCGCAGCGGCGCGGTGTTCAACTACGGCGACGCGCCGTTCCGCGGCTCGATGGCCGGCCGACCCTTGAGCCATCCGATCGTCGGCATGGCCGCGACGCCGAACGGTCAGGGCTACTGGCTCGTCGCGAGTGACGGCGGGATCTTCGCGTTCAATGCCCCGTACCGCGGGTCGACGGGCGGGATCCGGCTGACGCGGCCGATCGTCGGCATGGCCGCGACACCCGCGGCGGGATACTGGCTCGTGGCGAGCGACGGCGGGATCTTCGCGTTCGGCGCGTCGTTCTTCGGCTCGACCGGTGCGATCCATTTGAACAAGCCGATCGTCGGCATGGCCCCGGCGCCGGGCGGCCGCGGCTACACCCTCGTCGCGTCGGACGGCGGACTGTTCCGGTTCGGCGCCAACAGCCCGTTCTACGGTTCCGCCGCGGGCGCGTGCCCGGGTGCGCCCGCGGTCGCGGTCGCGACGTCGCCCGGCGCGATCGGGTACTGGATCGCGTTTGCCGACGCCCGCACCTACGCGTTCTCGCCGTCGACGCACCCGCCGAAGTGCGCACCGTCACCGGTTTCGCTCACCGGGCGGATGGAGCTCGACCTCTTCACGCGCGTAAATCAGGAGCGCGCCGCCCGCCATCTCGCGGCACTGGGCTGGGATCCGTCGCTCGCGACCTACGCACGGTCCTGGAGCGCCAACATGGCCTCGAACGGATTCCGGCACAGCGCGATCGCCAACCTGCTCGGCCCGTACAACTTCGTCGGCGAGAACATCGCCGCCGGGAGCAAGGGAACGCTGGAGGGTTCGCTCCACGACGCATGGATGCACTCGGACGGGCACCGGGCGAACATCCTTGCGCCCGGGTTCAGTCGCATCGGGATCGGCGTGTTCTGCAAGGCGGACGGGTCGATCTGGATGACCGAGGACTTCGGCCACCCGGCGAGTGCCGGGCCCGCGCTGACCTCGGCGCCACTCCCGCCCGTGCTGCCGATCGTGCGCCCGGATCCGGGAACGCTTCACTGCTGAACTGCCGAGCGGAACGGCCGATGTGACGGTGGGTATACACGCGCGGCGGCGTCGAATCGCCGTAACCTCGCGGAGCACAGCCGGGGGGATGACATGAGCAGCTCGATGGAGCACACCGTCGCCGGTGAGGGACCGGCGCCGAAGGTCGATCCGTACGAACCGGCGCTACTGCGGCGCCCGCTCGACAACTGCCCGCGTTGCGGCAGCTGGCAACTGCAACCAGTCGTCGACGTCGACGCGTCCGGCGTTCATTTCCTTTGCGGCAGCTGCAGCCGCTGCTGGCGGGTCGAGCTCGGTTACGTCCACCGCGTCGCGCCGACGACGTGCGACGGATGCCCGCAACGCGAGGTGTGCGCGGCTTCGTGGGCCAAGGATCACGCGCTGGCCTGATCCCGCGCCTCGTGCCACGCCCAGCGGGCGGTACGCGCGTCCCTCGGTAGCCGCCACTGTCGCGCCTGCCAACCGAGCTCGAGCGCGGCAACACCTGCGCCGGCGGAAACGATGGTCCCCCACATCGCAGGCGCACTGGGCAGATCGAGTGCGAAGAAGTCACGCAGCGCCGGCACGCCGATGAGGAGCACGAACGCGCCCACCATTGCGGCGAACAGGGCGAAGCGCCACGGCGTGATCGGCCGGGCGAGCAGGTTCAGCACCCAGAGCCCGACGATCAGCAACGCGATGGTCGCGGCCGTGCGGGACTGAGCGAGATCGTCGTACTGACGTGCGATCGCGTACGCGGCGAACGTGGACACCGACGCGATCACGCCCGCCGGTCCCGCATTCCACAAGACCCGGCGGACGAACCCCGGCACGTAATGGCGCGGATTCGGTGCCAGGGCGAGGAAGAACGCGGGGATCCCGATCGTGAGGCTGCTGATGACCGTCAGGTGGCGCGGCAGGAAGGGATACGGCCACCGCGCGATACCGATCGCGATCGCAAGGATCATGGCGTAGAACGTCTTGGTGATGAAGAGGTTCGCGACCCGTTCGACGTTCGCGATCACCCGCCGGCCCTCGGCGACGACCTTCGGCATGTTCGCGAACCGGCCGTCGAGCAGCACCACCTGCGCGACGGCGCGCGTCGCCGGGGCGCCGCTGCCCATCGCCACACCGATGTCGGCATCCTTCAACGCGAGCGCGTCGTTGACGCCGTCGCCGGTCATCGCCACGACGTGGCCCCGTTGTTGCAACGCCTTCACGATCGTCCGCTTCTGCTGCGGGGTCACCCGACCGAAGACCGACGTGCCCTCGAGGACGTCGGCGATCGCGGCGGGTTCGTCGGGAAGCTCGCGCGCGTCGAACGGATGGTCGCCGCCGTCGAGTCCGACGCGGGTGGCGATCGCGCCCACGGTGCGCGGGTTGTCGCCCGAGATAACGACACAGCGCACTCCCTGTTGCGCGAAGTAGTGGAGCGTTTCGGCCGCGTCGGGCCGGATCTGCTCCTCGAAGGTGATGAGTGCAGACGCGCGGAGACCCTCGGGCAATTGCTCCTCGACGAGCGCGGCGTCGGTGCGGGCCAAGAGCAGCACGCGGTCGCCCTGCGCGGCGAGCTCGTTGGCCTTCGTGCGGACGGGATGGTCGTCGGCGCGCCCGGCCCACACCATCTCGGGCGCACCGATGATCCACGTGCCGCGGTCGCCGAACGTCACCCCGCTCCACTTGCGCGCCGACGAGAAGGGTGTCGACGCCGTGCGATCCCACCCGTCGGGCGCGGGGAACGCTTCGCACAGTGCGTTCATGGTCGCGTTGCGGTTGTCGTCATCCGCCAACGCGCCCAGGGCGTCGGCAACCGGGTCGTCGGGGGCCAACTGCTCGAGCTCGTCGAAGGTGATGAGTCCCTCGGTGAGCGTGCCCGTCTTGTCGAGCAGGACGGTGTCGACGCGCGCCAGGCCTTCGACCGCCGGGAGCTCCTGCACGAGCACGCTCCGGCGGGCCAGCGTGACAGCCGCGAGGCCGAAGGCGAGGCTCGTCAGGAGTACGAGGCCTTCCGGCACCATCGCGACGACGCCTGCCACGATCCCCGCGATCGCTTCGTGTGTCGTGGCCTGCACGTGGAATTGGCTGAACGCGAGGAGCACTGCCGTCGGGAACAACGCCCATTGCACGTAGCGCAGGATCTGGTTGATGCCGCTGACCAGCTCGGAGTACGTCACCGTGAACCGCCGGGCCTCCGTCGCCAGCTTCCGTGCGTACGCATCCGCTCCGACTCGTGTGACCTGGAAGCGAGCCCGGCCCGCCACGGCGATGCTGCCCGACAACACCTCGTCGCCTTCGCCGGGCGCGACCGGCTCGGCTTCGCCGGTGAGGAGCGACTCGTCGAGCTCCAGGCCGTCCACCCGGCGGAGGAGCCCGTCGGCCGCAACCTGGTCGCCGGCGCGCAGCTCGCACAGGTCGCCGAGCACGACCTCGGTCACCGGGATCTCGTCCAACTCGCCATCGCGCACGACGCGCGCCCGCGGCGCGTTCAACACCGCGAGCCGGTCGAGGGTGCGCTTGGCGCGGTACTCCTGCACGACGCCGATGAGCGTGTTGAAGAGCAGGACGAAGCCGAACAACGCGTCCTGACCCTCTCCGAAAACGAGGATGAGCACGAAAGCCGTGCCCAGGATCGCGTTGAACCGCGTGAGCACGTTGGCGCGGACGATCTCGGCCAAGGTCCGGCTGGTGTGCTCGTCGGCGACGTTGACCTGGCCGGCCCGGACCCGCTGCGCCACCTCGGACGCGGTGAGCCCGTCGGGACCCGTTTCCGCCGCCGCCCCCATGACGCCGGTCTCGCTCATCGATTGCACGCTAGTAACCGGCTCACCGCCCGGTGCATCTTCACGGGGAATTGCAACCGGTACCGTGAGGCCGCCATGGCCCAGGTCCCGGAAACCCCGTACCCGACGTGTTACCGCCACCCTGATCGCGAGACGGGTCGGCGCTGCACGCGCTGCGGTCGGAGCGCGTGCCCGGACTGCCTGCAGGAGGCGTCGGTCGGCGCGCAGTGCGTGGAGTGCGTCAAGGCGGCCGCGCCCAGCACCCGCCAGCGCGTGACCCTGCTGGCGCGCAGCGAGCCGCTGCTCGCAACGAAGATCATCATCGGGATCAACGTCATCGCGTTCGTCGTCATCGGGCTGCGAGACGCGCGATTCGACGGCCTCGGACGCACGTCGGCCGACTACGTGTTGTTCGGCCCGAGTGTGGCGCACGGCGAGTGGTACCGGATCTTCACGTCCTCGTTCGTCCACTTCAGCTTCATTCACATCCTGTTCAACATGCTCCTGCTCTGGATCGTGGGCCAGATCCTGGAGCCCGGGGCCGGGCCGGTGCGCTTCGGCCTGCTCTACGTCGTCTCCGTTGCTGCGGGCTCGGCCGCGGTGTTACTGATCCAGCCCAACGTGGTGACCGGAGGCGCGTCGGGCGGCGTGTTCGGGGTCGCGGCCGCGGCGACGTTGGTGATGTATCGCCAGGGCGTGAGCTTCTGGAACACCGGCTTCGGTCCGCTCCTGGTGATCAACCTCGTCATCGACAAGTTCGATCCCAATATCTCGATCGCCGCGCACATCGGCGGAGCGATCGGTGGCCTGCTCGCGGCGGAGGCGATGCTGCAGGCGCGCAAGCGCGGGCGACCGGAGCTCGGCATCGTCGCGGCCGCGCTGATCGGCGTCATCGCCGTCGCGGTCGGCATCGCCGCGGCTTAGCGCGGCCGCGCCCGTCTCGGCGCGGGTCGCGGCACCGGCATCGGCACCGGCCGCGCAAACCGGGATGGCCTACATGCGCGCGGCCACGGCTCGGGCGAGCGCCGGCACCGCGACCTTCTGGCGGACCGCGGGCGGCAGTGCCGCGTCGCGCGCCCCGGCGACACTGAATCCCAGGCGGACGACCCGCCCGTTCTTGACGAACCAGATCTGCGAGCCCGACGGCGTGACGGCAGACATGTAGGCGCGCTCTCCGACACCGCGCACGATGTTCATGCGCGCGGCCTCCGCTGCGTCGAGAGGGAAGGCGGTGTCGTTGATGTGCGCGACGAGCGTGTAGTGAAGCGACCCGCTGGTCGCGTTCCAGATGCACGCGCCGTCGGTCGCAACGATGCTCGAACTCGTGTTACGCGTCGCGGGAGCGCCGAACAACGCCGACGCGTCGGCACGCGTGACCAACCGGCACACCGTGTCCGCATCCTCGTGATGGTCGGATCCCGCGGCGGTCGCCGACGACTCGATGCGAGCCGACGTGGAATGACCGGCGCCGCTACCGCCGCACGCCGCCATGACCAACATTGCCGCCGCCAAGCCGACCACGGTGGTCGCCCGATGCGTCAACCGCGCACACATGATTCGACCTTCATCGTCGCCGGCTGCCGAAGCTACCGGTCGAGCTCACACGGCCCCGGGCGTACGCCCGATCGACCCCGAGCGGTAACGACATGAAGACCAAACGGCAGCCTACGTTCACTTCCTGTTCACTCGTAGCGCCGCGCACCGCGCCGAACGAGCCCGTCGCGCGCATCGATCGGTAACGTCCCGGCGTGCGTTTCACCGTCGCCATCGTCATCGGCATCGCGCTGCTCGCCGGATGCGGCTCATCGAGCAAGTCATCGACGAGGGTCGCGCAGGCGCGCGCGCTCATCGAGCAGGCATGCGTCCAGTACGGCGAGACGGTGCTTGGCTCCGATCCGCAGAGCGGCGTTCAGCAGATGACGGTCACGGCCGCCGCCGACGCGTTCACCCAAGCGGCGAACACCGCGCGCTCGGCGGCGGAGCTGGATCCGACGTGGAACCCGGCATCGCACGCACTGCTCCAGCTCGCCGAGGCGCTGCGCGGCTACGACGACGCCGGAATGCGCAAGGCCGCGCCCGCGGCCCGCGCCGCGTGCGAGCCGGTGATCACTGCAATCGCGACCACGACGACCGTCGGCTGAGCCGGGCCGTACCAGCTACTCGCGCTCCTCGTCCCCGTACGGTTCGAACGGGGTTTGCGCGTAACCGAAGTTGTCGAAAGCACGCTGGCCGTAGTTCGGATTCAGCTCGCCTCGTTCGGCGTCGTCGGCCCGCCGCAGGTCGTCCGGGCCGCCGGCTGTCGGACGGTGTTCGCTCCGCACGAGCGTCGTCGTGGGCGGCGGTTCCGACGGCGGCGGATCCTTGGCTTCGACCTTCGCGTCGCGCACGAGCGCGGTGGGCCTGCCGTTCGAGTACCAACGTTCCTCGTGACGTCCGTAGGGGTCGTGGTACCAGCCTTCGGCTTCCATCGCCTGCCTCCTGTTCGAGCGCATGCACGCCCGGCTCCGCGAGGTGTTCACCTTTGCGACCTGCCGAACGGCTCGCATCCCCCGGTGCGGGTGAGCGGACCGCTCAACGCGCGGGTTCATGGGCGGGAATCAGTTCGACGGCGCCGGTGTCGTCGTCCTCGAGCAACTGGAAGCCGCATTGCGCGGCGAGCGCCGAACGCCCCTCCCACGGACCGGTGGCGAGGATCTCGTCGCCCGCGGCGAGCGTGATGCGCCGCGGGCGATAGAGATAGCGGCCCTCGCGTTTCAGCGCGAGCAGATGGAAACCCGTGTCGTCGCCGATCTGCGCGCCCGAGACGACCGCGCCGTCGAGCGCGCTGCGCGCGCTGATCGGATACTGCACGAACACCTCGTCGGCTTCGCTGAGCGCCACCGCGAGGATCGGGTGCATCTCCTCTTCCCGTTCGACGAGCCAGACCAGCTGCTGTGCGGCATCGCCGACTTCTTCCGACGCGGCGCCGAGATGTAGGAGACCGCGCAGACCGGAGGGGTCGACGGTCTCCGCGCCTGCGCGCAGCACCCATAGTTCGAGCTGCTCGCGCATCTCGTCGAGGCGGTCCTCGAGCTGCGCGACCTGAGCGGCGAGACCCTGGTCGTTCAGGAGCAGCGCGCTGTACGCGAGACCGACGGCCGCTTCGGAGACGTTCTTCATCTCGACGAGCACGTCGACGGCGCGGTCGAGATCAGAGATCGCCGGATCCTCCTCGACGCCCGCCGGCCGCCACGCGGGCGCGCCGGCCAGCTCGCGCACCTCGCCGATGCCTTCGCGCGCCCCGCGCAGGATGAGCACGTCGTCGGGCAGTAGGTGTTCGTCGCCATCGGGATCGATGAGCCACTCGCGGCCCCGGTGGATCGCGACCACGCGCATCCCGACCTCTCGGGGCAGCTCGACGTCGTCGAGCGCGCGGTTGGCAAGCGCGGAGTCGGCGCGCACGCGCACGCGGTGCGAGACCTCCTCGGCGCCCGCGAGGTCGGCCACGAGCGAGGCCGGTATACCGAGGCGGTGCGTGACCACGCGGGCGATGTCGACCGCAGCGTTCCCCATGCGCTCGATCGCGGAGACGACGTGCAGGACGCTCGACATCTGCTCGGCATCGCGCTTCGAACGCGCCGCCATGATGCAGACCTCGCGCATCTCGTGCACCAGCTCGGTGAGACGTTCCTCGAGCTCGTGCACCTCGTCGGCCATGCGCGTGTCGCCGAAAAACAGCGATGCGTACCCGAGATCGACCATGAGCTCGGAAGTGTCCTTCGCCTCCGAGAGCATGGCCTTCAGATTTCTTGGTCGTTCGTCCATTGGGTCCGCCGGCTCCGCAGCCGGCCCCCCGGGGGGCCTACGCCAGCCCGAGGATCACGATGGCCAGAATAAGCGACAATGCGCCGAGCAGGTCGAGGCTCGACGTCACCAGCGGGATGGAGTGGTTGTCCGGGTCGAGACCGAACCGGTGCGTGGCGACCGCCGAGTAGAACCCGACGATCACCGACGCCGTCGTCGCCAGGAAACCGGCGATGAGGCTCACACCCAGCATGTCGACGAAGCCCGGGCTCGCCTTGTTCAGAACGTTCGCGACCGCGATCGACGTAAAACCGAGGAACACGAACACCGGGATCGCGTACAGGTACACGAGCATCACATCGTCGATCGCCGCGGTCCATGACGCGCCGCTCTCACCCAGTGTCCCGAGGTGGAGCTTGGTCGACACCCGCGCGGCGAGGATCGCCCCGAGGGAACCCGAGTCCTCGAGGAACGCCGGCACCATGACGAGCAAGGCCGGAAATCTGATGAACGAGGCGAAACGGTTCTGGATCGTGATGCCCGCCAGCAGGTCGACGACGCCGGCCAGCGCCAGGATCGGCAGCGATTCGACGACGATGCGGCGCAGGATCGGGTACGCCCGGGCCCGGAGGCCGACGACCGCGGCGCCCACACCGATCACCGCGCACAGGATCGCGATCGACGGCGTCACGAAGCGGAAACCCAGGAGGTACGTGGCGAGGAACAAGCTCGGCAGGGTGACCATGTCGCCGGCTGCGGTCACGATCGGCGCGGCCACGTTGTCGAGGTCGAGATCGCGGTTCGCGCAGTAGGCGGCAACCGCGACGGTCAGCACGAGAACGACGACGGACGACAGGATCGCCCCGATCACCGACACCACCATGAAGTCGGTGATCGAGATCGACGGCGTCTTCACGAGCATCTCGCACATCAACTTCGCCAGCACCGCGAGCAGTGCGGCCGTCGCAAGCGACGAGAGGATCGCGCCCGAGAGGTTCTGCCCGACTTCGGTGTCGATGCGGCGGGAGACTCGGAAGGTGCCGGTGTGGATCATGGTGCCCAGGCGGCTGCCGAGGGCACCGAAGACGTTGCCGCGCATCCCGATCGCCGCGGGCACCAGCACGACGAGACCGGGCAGCAGGTAAAGCGTGTTGCTGATCGTTGCGAACGTGACGCCGGTGACGAGATCGCCACCGGAGGAAATCAGGAGCGCGAAGAAGCCCGCACGGACCCCGGCAAAGTCCGCGCGAAGGAACGCGACAAAGCGCGCGCCGATACGGCGCGGGGAGCGCGGCATGAGGAATGAGGCGGTTCGGCCATCTGCAGTCCTCCTGAACCCGTCAAGGCTACCCCTCGGGGGGTATGGCTCGTCCCGTTCGCTGCCGATGTAGGAGATGTGATCTCCCCGCTGCTCGAGGTCGGCCAGCCCGTCCTCGTCTCCGGCGCTCCCGACGATCCGCCGACGCGCATGACCGTGGACCTGGTGCAGGACGACCACGTCACGCTCGCCGTATACGGCAACCGTCCCCTTCCGAACGAATGGCGCGAGCTGCCCGAGGTGCATCTCACCTGTCTGGGCCGGTACAGCGTCTACCTGATCCACGTCCCGGTCGTGCGCAGCGGCGAGACCCGTCTCGTCATCGGCCCGCCCGAGAGCGAGGGCGCGGTGCAGCGGCGCGCGTACGCGCGGGTGCTCCAGCCCGTTCCGGTCAGCTGCACGATGCTCGACGCCGACACGGAGCATTGGGTGTCGTTCGACGCCGACGTGCGCGACCTCGGGGGCGGTGGGTGCTCGGTGCTGTCCGACGTCACGCCGCCCGACGGTGCCGTGGTCGCGATCGCGTTCGGGATCGACGGCGATGCGCCGTTCGCGGTCGTCGGCCGCGTGCTGCCGCGCGACACGCTGCCGACCATCGGCAAGCCGCTGACACGGGTCGAGTTCGTGCTGATCCGCGAGGCTGACCGCGACCGCATCATCGGTTTCGTGTTGCAGTCGCTCGCGTCACGAACGCGGATCGAACCGCACATCAGCTGATCAGCCGGAAAACCGCCAGCGCGTCGCCGTCGCCTGGAACAACGTCTGGCCCTTGGCGATGTCGTGGGCGAACCAGCCGAGCGCGCGCTGGGGCCGGACCACGTACACGACGTCGACGAAGTCGAGCGTCATCTCCCAGTCGTACTTCTCCTCGTACGCGGCCGCGAACGTGCGACGCACGGCCTCGTCGGTCACAGGAGTCGCCGTGCCTTCGAGGATGAGGCATTCGTCTCCGTCTTCGAGGTTGACCGTGACCCGCGGGTCGCGGGCGATGTTCTGCGCGTGGCGGGCGCCGGTCGAGAACTGCACCGAGCCGTCGCGCCAAATGCCCCAAACGGGCCGGACGTGCGGACGGCCCGCGGGACCGATCGTCGTCACCCAGTAGTTGCGCGCGTCGGCGAGCTGCTCTTCGGCCCACGCCCACGGCAACGGCGCCGCACCGAGATAACCCTCGGGCAAGTCGGGGCGGTCGGCGACGGGATCGGCCATCCGCCTGTTCAGACCGCGAGGCCGTAGAGCTCGGCAACGTTGTCGTGCAGGATCCGGCTCCGGCTGCGCTCGTCGAGCTGCAACGCGTGCTCGGCGAGCAACTCCTGACTGTGCGGCCACGTCGCGTCGCTGTGCGGGAAGTCGTTCGCCCACATCAGCCGATCGGTGTTCATCAGGTGCGCGGTTCGGAACGCGACCCAGTCGTCCTGGAAGGTGAGATAGACGTTGCCCGCGAACCACTCGCTCGGCCGGCGGGTCAGCTCGCCCGCGGTCAACCAGTTGCGGTGACGGTCGTAGCCGTGGTCGGCGCGGTACATCCAGTGCGGCGCCCAACCGGCGTCCGCCTCGACGCACACGACCTTCAGGTCGGGATGCCGTTCGAACACCGCACCGAAGATCAGCGTGCCGATGATGTCCTGGTTTCCGCGCACGATTGACATGAAGCTGTTGAGCTTCGGACCGCGCACGTGGTCGGCACCGGGCGTGTCACTGCGACTCGTGAGGATGTGGAACGACGGCGGCAGACCGAGGTCGACGACGGCATCCCAGAAGTCGTCGTACATAGGGTCGTCGTAGTCCTTCTGCGGCGGGATGCCCGGCAGCATCACGCCCTTCAGGCCGAGCTTCTTGATCGCCTCGAGATCGCGAATGCCGTCCTCCGGCGTGACGAGTGCGGTCTGCCCGAGACCGATCAGGCGCTCGGGCGCGGTCGAGCAGAACTCGGCGATCCAGAGGTTGTACGCGTCGAAACACGCGCGCTGGTACTCGGCGTCGGGGTGGTTGCACAGCAACATGCCGACAGACGGATAGATCACCTCGGCGACGACGCCGTCGGTGTCCTGGTCGGCGAGACGCGCGACGGGATCCCACCCGCCCGGCCACAGCTCCTCGAACGTCTTACCGCTGTCGAGGCGGACTTCGTCGGTCGGCCGGCCCGCGGCCGCGACGAGCCAGAACGGCACGAGGCTCTTCCCGTTGTCGATCAACATCACGTCGCCGAGCACGTCGTGGCGGTGCAGGCGCGGCGCGCGGTCGCGGTAAGCGGGATCGATGCGGTCGAGATACGTGCCCGGCGGCTCCGTCACGTGTGAGTCGGCCGAGATGCAGGGCCCGAGCGTTGCGGTCATACGCCGAGTCTCGCGCGTTGGCCCGTTCTCGGGCCCATGAGGACGCGCTGGGCATACCGAATGGCCAAGAACGTGCGCTTCCTTTCGGGGCCCGTTCAGTGCCCCGTAGCGGTACAGACGGGCACCGGAAGGGTGGCGTCAGTGGAAGTCGCGGGACTTCAGGGCGTCTGCCAGGGAAACGGGAAGTCGGGTGATGCGGCCGGCGACGAGGTTGATGACGCCTTGGTGCTTCTCCAGCACGCCGCGCACGCGCAGTGCAGGCGCGCCCCGCGCCACGACCCGGAAACGCTTCCACACGCCCTTCGTGCAGATCACGTTGACGAGGCCGGTCTCGTCCTCGAGGTTGAGGAACACCGTGCCCTTCGCGGTTGCAGGCTGTTGACGATGCGTCACGACGCCCGCAACCTCGACGACCGAGCGGTCGGGCAGCTCGCGCAGCTGCGCGCTCGACACCACGCCTTGACGCGCCAGTTCCTCGCGCACGAACTCGGTGGGGTGCTTGCCGACGCTGAGCCCCATCGCCCACAGGTCGGCGTACACCGTCTCCATCTCGGTCATGCCCGGGAGCGGCGGTGCATCGGTGCCGGTGACGACGCCCGGCAGCGTCTCGACGACCGTGCCGTCGCGGCGCGTGTTCGGACGGGCGGTGCCGAGCGCGCCCGCAGCCCACAGCGCGGCCCGGCGCGACTGGCCGAAGCACATCTCGAACGCGCCCGCGGTGGCGAGCGCCTCGACCTGGTCGACCGTCGCTCCGGTACGGCGCACGAAATCCTCGAGGTCGGTGAACACGCGCTCGGCCCGTTCGTCGTCGATGCGGTCAAGCAGCGCGTCGTGCAGCCCCCGCACGCTGCGCAGACCGAGACGGATGGCGAGGTGCGACGCGTCGGCGTGAAAGCCCCGCAACGGACGACCGACCGGTTCGACGTCAGCGGTGCGCGGCTCGAGCGTGGCGTCGCGTCGTGACGCGTTGAGATCGGGGCCCAGTACCTGCACGCCGTGGCGGCGCGCGTCGCGCACGATCGTGTGCGGCGAGTAGAAACCCATCGGCTGCGCGT
>Ga0335085_10001444_pt1 | contig 50565 bp, 44 predicted proteins | sample Lox_Sample_45_FD_206712 | JGI IMG/M metagenome (GOLD analysis project Ga0335085, IMG submission 206712) | Soil microbial communities from Loxahatchee National Wildlife Refuge, Florida, United States - Lox_Sample_4.5 | ecosystem: Environmental > Terrestrial > Soil > Wetlands | place: USA... | reverse complement strand
CGGCGGGATTATACGAAGGATTGGGACCCGTCTACGCGCCGATCAGGAGCCGATCTCCGAGGGCGCCCGGCAGGCCCGCCCGCAGAATCTTCTCGCGCGCCGCGGCGATGTCGTAGGCCACGCGCTCGAACTCGACCACGCCCTTATCCGCATCGTAGAGCGCAAAGGCCGCGGCGACGTTTCGGTCTCGGGGCTGGCCCACGGAGCCGGGGTTGATCAGGTAACGGCGGCCCGGCTGGAGCTTCCAGCGCTGTCGGCGTCCGCGCACGACGTCCACGCGAATGCCGTCGGGCTCGAGCGTGAACACCGACGGAATGTGGCTGTGGCCGAAGAAGCAGAGGTCGTGTCCGAGGCTGCGGAAGTTCCACGCCGCATCGCTGTCGGAGAAGATGTAGGCGTCCTCGTCGAGCGGCGAGCCGTGACAGATGACGAATCGGCCATCGACTTCGATCGGCCCGACCGGAAGCTCGACGAGAAATTGTCGGCTGTCCGCGGTGAGCATCTGCGTGGTCCAGCGGGCGGCCAAGAGGGCCACCGGATTGAAGATCCCTCCCGTGTCGAGACCCGACGCCACGCGGTCGTGGTTCCCGCGCACCATCACCTTGCGGCGGCGCAACCTTCTCACCCGCTCGATCACGTCGTTCGGATCGGCTCCGTAGCCGACGAAGTCGCCGAGCACGACGACGCAGTCGTAGGCCCGCCTCCGCACGCGCGATAGGACCGCAGAGAGCGCTTCGCCGTTGGAGTGGAGGTCCGAGAGAATGAGGTAGCGCAAGGCGATCGGGACCTCAGCCGGAAGACGCGGCGAGGGAAGGGCTTTCCAGCGCGCACAGCACGCGGTCGGCAGCCTCGTCCAGCGTCTCGTTGCCTTGGAGTGTCACGCGAAGGCTTCCCATTCTATAGAAGGGATCCCGCTCTGCGAAGAGGCGCGCTGCTTGCTCGACGGACTGGAACAGAGGACGGTCCGTCTTTTCTCGGAGCCTCTCGCGCAGGACCGGAAACGGCACGTCCAGGAAGACGACCCGCCCCAGCCGAAGCATTTGCCTGCGATTTGCCTCGGGGACGTACGCCCCGCCGCCGGTCGCGACAACGGCGTCCGCGAGCGATTCCGTGCCGGCCAGGAAGACGGCTTCGCGCTCGCGAAATGCGGGTTCTCCCGACTCCTCGAAGAGAGCCCGGACCGTCCTTCCCGACGTGCGCTCGATCTCGGCGTCCACGTCCACGAAGGGGACTGCCAGCCTGGCCGCGAGCCGCCGTCCGATCGCGGTCTTGCCGCAGCCCATGAAGCCCACCAGGTAGATGCGTCCCGGTGGGCGGCGGATCCGTATGCGATCGAGCACCCGGCGCGCATTCGACTCGAGCGCCCCCGCGCCGAGAAGTCCTCCGACCATCGCCACCGCGTCGGCGCCCGCCTCGAAGACCTCGTCCAGGTTCTCGGCCGTGATGCCGCCGATGGCGACGAGCGGTTTGGTCCGGATCGCTGCAACGCGCGAGAGCTCTTCGATTCCCCGGGCGGACCGGAGGGTCTTCGTGCCGCTCTCGAAGACCGGTCCGAACGCGACGTAGTCCGGCGCCGGATCGAGGAAGGCGCGCCCGGCGGCCTCCAGGTCGTGTGTCGAAACACCGATCAGGGCCTCCGGCAGGAGCCGACGCGCCTCCGCGGCGGGAAGGTCTTCTTGACCGAGGTGAACCCCGACTCCCGCCACCCGGGCGATGTCCACGCGGTCGTTGACGAGAACCGCAGAGTCCGCCGGCGCCAGGCCTCTCACCGCCTCCACCGCGCCGAGCAGGTCCCGGTCCGGCATCGTCTTTTCTCGGACCTGGACGCACCGGACGCCGACGCGAAAGAGCCGCACGGCGATCTCGGAGACGTCGTCGAGGCCGGAAACGGTCCGGTCGGTGATGGCGTAGAGGGGCGGAAGGAGCATCGGAAATCGTTGCGCGCGAATCGGGGAAGAGGGTTTCCGGAGGTGTGCGACCGAGCCTTCTCGCGCCGATTCCGCCTACGACGCCTGCGCGAACCGTTCCATGAAGCGGGTGGAGAGGCGCCCATCCACGAAATCCGGCTCCTCCAGGATACGCCGGTGCATCGGGATGGTCGTCTTGATGCCCTCGACCACGAAGAGGTCGAGCGCCCGCTTCCCGCGAGAAATCGCCTCGGAGCGGTCCCGCCCCGTGACGATCAGCTTGGCGATGAGCGAATCGTAGTGGGGCGGGATCACGTACCCCTGGTAGGCGGCCGTGTCGACGCGCACGCCCAATCCGCCCGGCGGGTGAAAGGCCGCAATCCGTCCCGGCGAGGGCGTGAACCGTTCCGGATCCTCGGCGTTGATCCGAAACTCGATCGCGTGGCCGCGCGGCGCGAGCGTCCGCCCGGCGAACGAGAGCCGCTCCCCCGCCGCCACCGCGATCTGCTCCTTGACCATGTCGACGCCCGTCACCTCCTCGGTGACCGGATGCTCGACCTGAAGCCGGGTGTTCATCTCCATGAAGTAGAAGTGCCCGCTTCGGTCCAGCAAGAACTCCACGGTGCCGGCGTTGACGTAGCCGACGGCGCCGGCAGCCCGAACGGCCGCCTCTCCCATCTGGCTGCGCAGCGAGTCGTTCAGAGCCGTCGACGGCGCCTCCTCGATGAGCTTCTGATGGCGGCGCTGGATCGAGCACTCCCGCTCTCCCATGTGCACGAGGTTGCCGTGCCGGTCCCCGAAGACCTGAAACTCGATATGCCGCGGCTCCTCGACGAACTTCTCCAGGTAGAGCTCCGGGTTGCCGAACGCCTTTTCCGCCTCGGCCCGGGCGGTCGCGTAGGCCTCGGCGAGCTCGCGTTCGTCGCGGCCGACCCGCATCCCGCGCCCCCCGCCTCCCGCCGAGGCCTTCAGGATGACCGGGTACCCCACCTTCTTCGCCACCGCGACGGCCGCCTCCACGCCATCGATCGGCCCGGGCGACCCGGGAACCGTCGGCACGCCCGCCGCCATCACGGTCTGTCGCGCCAGCGCCTTGTCCCCCATCTTCCGGATCGCATCCGGAGAAGGACCGATGAACGTGATGTGGCAGTCCTGGACGATCTCGGCGAAGTAGGCGTTCTCGGACAGAAAGCCGTAGCCCGGGTGGATCGCGTCGGCCTCGCTGATCTCCGCCGCCGAGACGATCGCCGAAATATTCAGGTAGGAGGCCGACGAGGGATAGGGCCCGATGCAGACGTCCTCGTCGGCGAACCGGACATGCAGCGCGTCGCGGTCCGCCTCGCTATAGACGGCCACCGTCCGAATACCGAGCTCCCGGCAAGCCGAGATGATTCGCAACGCGATCTCGCCCCGGTTGGCGACGAGGATCTTTTTGAACATGGGATGGGCTCAGACGCGAGGCGTGCGGGGAGGCTCGGACGGGGTCCGCCGCCGGATCCCGATGCCTCCCGCGTCCGTCGGCGTCAAGCCGCCAGCCGAATGGCGAACAGCTTCTCGCCGTACTCCACGGGCTGACCGTTGCGCGGATAGACCTCGATGATCTCGCCCTCCACATCCGACTCAATCTCGTTCATCAGCTTCATCGATTCGATGATGCAGAGAATCTTGCCTCGCGAGACGCGCTGCCCGACCTCGGCAAACGGGTTCGCCTCGGGCGAAGGCGAGCGGTAGAAGGTCCCGACGATCGGCGAGGTGATCACGTGAAGCCCCTCCTCGATCTTGGGTTCCTCGGGCGCGGCAGCCGGGACGGTGGCAACGGCCGACAGAGCCGGCGCCGCCATCGGAGCGCCCGCCGGCGAGGCGAGCACACCGTTTCCTCGGGAGGCCGCTTCGATGCGCACTCGGAAGCCGGCCTGCTCGATCTCCAGCGCCGAAAGCCCGCGTTCACACGCCAGGTCGATCAGCTCTCTGATTTCCTTGTACGAAAGCATCGTTGTTAGAGAAGCTCCTTCTCCAGGGCCAGGGCGGCCTTGCGAAGCTCGAACCGCCCCCGGCCGAAGTTGCCCTCTCGCGAGAGCAGGAGCAGCAAATAATACTCCTCGGTCACCCGCGACAGGATCGCCTTTCCCTGATCGGTGACCAGGCACAGCTGTTGGACCGGGCCGGAGCTCGAGTCCACCGGACGGGAGGACTTGACGAAGGAGCCCATTTCCGCCGCCACCGACTCGACGGACGCCCCCTCTCCCGGACCGTAGGTGTCGATCGGAATTCCGTCCACGCCGACCAACGAAACCGCGCGCGTTCCTTCCACGCGTTCGGCGATGCGGCGGAGTGCGTCCTGAAAGACGTTCATGTCTTACCGTTCTCGAAACGGCCTCGAGGGGAGCTTATCCGGCTTCGAGTACAGAAAGCCACCGCCTCAAGGCGCGGATCTTCTTGAGCCGCCTCTCGAAACCCGGGTCCGGAGACGCGACGGCGGTGTCGCCCGCCGGCAGCAGGCGCGCCTCCGCGTCGCGTCTCAGTCGCCGCAGCTCCTCGTCGAAGGGATTGGCGGCGACGAGCTCGTCGTAGATCCGAAGCGCCTCGGCATAGTGCCCCTGCGCGAAGTACAGATCCGCCAGTGTGCGCCCCTGAGGTTCGGCGTCCGCCGAGGGCTCCGGCGGGACCCTGGCCGACGGACCCAGGATCTCCGAGATCCGGAAGGCCTGCGTCGCGACGTCCAAGCCCGTCGGCGGCGCGGTAGGGGGCGGGGCGGGTGCTCCCTCTCCGGAGACGGAATCGAAGGGCCCGGCCGAGAGGGGCGCAAGCGAAGGCGCGGGAAGTTCGGGCGGTTCGAATGTGACCGGGGAGAGATCGAAAGGCTCCTCCGGCGCCGCCGTCGGCACCTCCGGCTCCGTGCGTCGGACGGGACCCCTCGGCTCCTCCTGGAAAGTCGGAGGAGGAGGGATCTTCGTCGAGGGCGCCACGGCCGCCGGCGGCGGAGGCGGGGGCGCCAGGTCCTTCTCGAGCCGCCCAATGACCTCCTCCACCGAACGGTCTCCCGAGAGGGCTCGGTAGAGCTTGTATTTCTTGATCGCCTCCAGGCTCTCTCCGCGCGAGAGGTAGATGTCGGCCAGCGATTTTGCCGAGACGAGGTTGCCGGGATCAGCCGACAAGACCTTGGAGAACGTGGCGATGGCCTCGGTGACCTGGCCGGCCTCCAAGTGCGCGCGGCCCAGCGCGACTTGAGCCGAAAGGTAGTTCGGATGGGACAGAAGACCCTGCTGCAGCGTCGAGAGCGCCTCGGCGAGACGGCCGCTCTTTCGGTACTCCTCGGCCAGAGCGACGAAGAGCCTCGACCCGGGATCGATCTCGATCCGCCGCGTGAGGTCCCGGATTCGGGCTTCCGCCCCGGCGTCAGCCAAGCTTCGAAGAAGCGAACCGCCCCCCGAAGGGGGCGGCTTCGATCCTTCGCTCTCCGAGTCTCACGGCACGCAGGGCAGGAGGTACTGGAACGCTGCGGCGGCCGTCGCGGAGCAGGTGCCGCTCAGCTTGCTGACCGTGATGCTGACCGGCGACCCGACGGGAAGCGGGGTGCCCGTGGTCTGACCACCGCAGGTCGGCGCCGCGGCGCCGCTTTCCGGGATGACAATCGTGATGGAATCGCCGGTCGGGGACGAGGAGACAATCGCGGCCGTCGCCCCGCCGAACGTCACGGAAGTGTTGGTGAGGTTCGTTCCCGTGATGACCAGCGTGGTCCCGCCCGGCGGAACCACGAACGACGACGGCGTGACGCTCGTGATCGTCGGGGCGTTCGCCGTGTACTGGAACGACAAACCCTCGACCTCCTCGCCCGTCGTGAGGTTGACCACGGTGATGGTGCCCGAGGCCCCGCTGCAATTGAGCGTGGCGCCCGGCAGGACGACCAGTTCGGTCGCAGAAACCGACATGACGGCCGCAACGATGCCCGCCAGCCCGACCTGCACCGGCGCTTCGAAGCCCTGGCCGTGAATGGTCAGCGGCGTGAAGGGCCCGCTCGACGGCTGAACGTTCGCGCCCGTAAAGCCCGTGAGCATCATGGCGGGGGCATACCGGAAGGCCCCTGCCAGCGTGCCGTCCTTGCCCGAGTTCACTTCGTGCACGCGCACGTCCACCGTCTGGTTCAGATTCGGCGACCCGACGCCGAAGGCGGGCGGCGAAAGCGCCACGATCTGGTTGAAGGACACCGACAGGACCGTCGCCTCCACGACCCCGAAGAAGACCTGGACCGGCGCGACGAAGCCGCCTCCGATGATCGACACCTTCGTGTTGCCCTCGTTCTTGCCGGAGGAGGGGAGCACGGCGTTGACCACCGGCGTGCCGACCGGCTGTGTGCCGTAGACGAAGCAGGTGGGAGCCGTCAGGGTCGTCGGAGCCGTCGTTCCCACGCCGAGGGTGATTCGAATCAGGACCGGCGAGGAGTTTGCTTCCGGGAACCCGGGCGTCGTGACGACGATCTGTGAGCCCGACACGGAGGTCACGAGGCCGGAGCGCGTGATGCCGGCCGCCGTGAAGTCCACACGTGTCGTGCCGGCCGACCCGTAGAAGCCGCCGCCGTTGATCGTCAACGCGGTTCCGCCGTCCGAGCTGCCGAAGGACGGGGTGCAGAAGCTCACGAACGCCGAAGAGCTGGAAGGCTGGAAGGAGATCGACAGGTTGGCCGAGGCGTTCTGGCCCGCCACACTGACCGAAGCACGGACGTTGGCCACGCCCGATTGCGGGGAGCACACGGACGTGACGGCCGAGCCGCCCGACACCACGATCGAAACCGTCGGCTTGCTGTTCTGGGCAAAGGTGCCGAGATCGGTGGAAAAGGCGATCCCCGTTCCGTCGGGAACGTTCGAGCCGTTCAAGGTCGCCACCGCCTGAATGAGCGTGCAGGCGCCGGCGGGCGGATTGGGATCGTTGGTGAAGAGCGCGATGGCCAGAGCGCCGCCGCTCGAGGACCCTCCCCCTCCGGGCTTCGGAGCGGTGGGCGCGTCGGCCGCGCAGCCGATCAGGTGCGCGACGAGCGCGAGAGCCGTGGTTCCAATCGCAATGCGGCGCATGAAAGCCTCCGTCTACTTCTTGGCGCGGGTGCCCGCTGTCGTGGCCCCGTAATGAAAGATCAAGATCCCGCTCGCCGTCTCACTCTGGACCCGCATGCCCGAGGCGGTGTGGCCGAAGAACGTGAGGTCGAAGGCCGTGTCGATCTCGGTCTTGCCCGTCTGGCGGTCGATGCCGCCGTTGAACGGCAGGAGTTGGTCGAAGGGAGTCCCCTGGATGGCCGACGCGTACATGATCGGGTAGTTGCTCAACGTCGCATTGCCGCCGGCGGGGACCAGCACTCCGCCGCCGAAGCTCTGCACGGGCGGCACAATCGTGCCGCCGTCGGTCCGGCGGTAGGTCACGGTGTAGTTCTCGATCGTCACGTTGTTGAAGCCCTGCGGGTCGGTCGCGTTTGGATTCTTCAGGTGACTCGCGAGCTGGATCGTCTGCACTTGCACCGGCGCCACGATCGCGATGTCGACGAAGCCCGGCTGCTCCGGAAGATTGACCGTGATGAAGACCGGCGCCTCCGTCTCCCCTTGCTTGTTCGTGCAGGCCGCCGCGAGGGCCGCCGCGGCCAGGACGAGAAACAGCCCCATCGTTCTCTTCATGCTTACCTCTATGACCGCAGAATCCGTGGCGTGATGAAGATCAACAACTCGTCATGCTTTTCGGTCCGTGTTTTGTTCTGGAACAAGACGCCGAGGATGGGGATCTTCCAGAGGCCCGGAATCATGTTGTTCTGGTCCTGGTCGTTGATCTGGAAGATTCCGCCGATGACCGTCGTCCCGCCGTCTCGCACGAGGACTTCGCCGCGGTATTGGCGGATCGTCAACGGCACGTTTTGGCCGAGCGCGAGGTTCAGGGCGACCGCTGGCTCGCGCTTCTGGACGTTCAGCGTCAGCAGGATCGTCCCCTCGTTGGTGATCTGCGGGGTGACCGAGAGCTGCAGCGTGGCGTCCACGTAGATGACGGTCGTCGTGTTGTTGACGTTGGTCTGGACGGGAATCTGGACACCCGACTGGATCAGGGCCGCCGTGTTGGTCAGCGCCGCCACCTTGGGAGAGGAGATGATCTTGAGCAACCCCTGGTTCTCCGCCGCCGACAGCGCCATGTCCAGGTTGAAGGAATCGAGGATGTTGGCCAAGCGCAGCGCGCCCAGGGGCGTGCCGGTCGCCAGCGGGACGGCAAAATTGAACGCGCCGCTGTTGGGAAACACGAGGCCCGTCGTATTGCCGTGCGCCGCGTCCGCCACCGCGTTGAAGCCCCAGTTGATGCCGAGGCTGCGGCCGAGGCTCTTGGTGGTCTCCACGATCCGCGCCTCGATCATGACCTGCGGCGTCGGGGTGTCGAGATTGTCGATCAGCTGGAGGACCGCGGGCATGTAGGTCGGGATCTCGCGGATGATCAAGGTGTTGGTGCGCGTATCGACGACGATGTCGCCGCGCTTGGACATCACGCTCTTGAGCGTCGCGACGATGTCTCCCGCCTTGGAGTAAGACAGCTTCTTGATGACGGTGCGCGTGGGCTCGGCCGCTTGACGCGCCTCGGCCAGACGGGCCCGATCGGCCTGCTCCGCCTGGAGCTTGGCGGTCGTGGCAATCCGCATGATGTTGTTCTCGAGCACGTACCCCAACCCGTTCTGCTTCAGGATCAGGTCGAGAGCCTGGTCCCAGGGAACGTTGTCGAGCTTGACCGTCACGGTGCCGCGAACCTCGGGGTCGACGACGATGTTCAAGCCGGTCAACTCCGAGATCGTGCGGAAGACGTCCTTGATGTCCGCGTCCTTCAGGTCGAGGGTGATCGGCTCGCCGGTGAACTGCGCCTGCGACTCGGAGATCGTTCGAGGCTGAAAACTGCCGGCCTCCGGACGCGGGGGCTCCTGATCGAGCATCGCGGCCGCGGCCTCGAAGAGCGCATCCTCGCGCCCGTTGCCGGCCTTGCCCTTCTTGCCGGCCGGCTTGGCCGCCGGAGCGGGGGCCGGAGCGGGCGCTGGTGCCGCCACCGGAGGCTCGACCGGCCTTGCCGATGCGGTCGTCTCCGCCGGCTTGGGAGCCGCGGACTTCGCTGGAGCCGGAGCGGGCGCCGGTGCCGGTGCCGCTGCCGACGCGGCGGGCTCGTTCGCCGCGACCGTCGCCGAAGCGGCGGGAGGCGGCGTCGCGGTCTTCACCTCAGGCGAGGGCGACGGCGCAGCTGCCTGGGTCTCGGTCGAGGGGCTCGCTGCGACCTCGTGCGAGACCGGTGCGGCCGACGCTGACTCCGCCGGGGCGGGCTTGCCCGCCGAAGTCGTGTCCGCGATCCGGGTCACGCTGGCTGCCGGCGCCGGCTCCTTGCGGGCCGGTTCGACCGACGCCGTTTCCACAGGACGCTGCGAGGGAACCAGCTTCTCCGCCACTGGCGGCGCCGCTGGGGCGGATGGCGCCGTGCTGGCGGCAGTGGCGTCGGAGGTGCCGACCAGGATCGCCAGGCGCTCCCCGTCGGTCCGCAACGCATAGGGCGTCGGAGACGTCAGGTCCACGACGACCCGGGTAATCGGCTCTGGCTGCGTCTGAAACTGGGAGACCCGCACGCGCGACACCATCGCGCTCTTGACGGTCACGACGCGCCGCGAAAACTCGTTCTTGACACCCTGCAGGTCCAGCACGATGCGCGGAGGATTCGAGAGCACGAAGTCCTTGGCGGTGAGGGTGCCGTCTCCGAGCAACCCCACTTCGACCAGGCCGGCCGAGGCGCTCGCCGTGACCTGCTCGAGCGCATGACCGACCTCGACGCGCGCGGAGGAACTCGCGGAGGAAGAGGCGGGGACCGGCTGCTCCGGCTCCGGCGCGGGCGGATGGGTCGCCGCGGCGGCCGGCGGCTCTTCCGGCGCCGTCGACGCCACGACCGTCGCGCCCTCGAAAGCGACCGCGAGCCCCTGCCCGAGCGAGCGGATGTCGTACCGGGCGCCGGCCTGGTGCGCGATGGAGACGCGCATGAGACTCTTGCCGAGCTCGCTGACCGGCTCGAAGTGGATCGATTCGACCAGGCTGCCCGACACCGGCGGCGCGACAAAAGCCCGCGCGACGGCAAATCCCGGAAGGTCGATCACCAACAGGTCCGGGCGCGGCTCGTACGACGTGTAGAGCAGGGGGGCATCGGCGGAGAGGACCAGGCGAGCGCCGTCGGAATCCTCGGTGAAGGCGGCTTGCTCGATCTTTCCCCCCGCTCTGGGAGAAGGGTTCGACGCCGGCGTTCCGGCGGAGGTCGGCGTGGCCGGGGTTGCCGCGTCCGCCGCGTCCTGGCGCGGCGCCGAAGCGCACCCGAGCACCGCGGCCACCGTGCCGGCCGCGAGCGCCATCGCGATTCCTCTCAACGCTCTTCGCATCATTCCTCCCGTTGGGCAGCTCGCCGATCCCGGTTCGTGCTCATTGCTTGATCGCTGCATTCAGCTGCTTGGTCACGTCCCGAAATGGCTTCACGCTCTGGGGATCGTTCAGGTTTTGCCGAAACACGACTTCGTTGGGGCCGATCCGGATGACCTCACCGTCCCAGAGAAGGTCCCCCGGACGAAGCAAGTAGCTCTTGTTGTCGGTTCCCCGGATCTGCGCCGAGTAACCCGCCTGCGTCTTCCAGATGCCCTGGAGGACGATCTCGTCCACCGAGATCCCCGCGATTCCCGGCGGCCGGGAACCGGCGGCACGCTGCTCCGGCCGCACGAGCAGCGACCGGAACGGGTCGCGCCGGCCGGCCGGATCGTACGTGTAGGAGCGTCCGGCGAGAGCCGACTCCTCCTGCTCGAGCAGGGTTTCGCCGGTCTGAGGCGCCGCGTGAGCGGCGGGTTGCCCCGGCGCCGGAGTGGCCTTCGGAGCGGCGGGGCTCTGCGCCACCGTCCAGGTGGCGGCCAGCATCAGGGCGAGCGCGGCCCAGGACGACCGTCTCATTCGACGCCCCTCCCTTCCGCGCGCGCCTTCAGGCCCTGGGCCTTCGCGGCCGCTCCCGGAGGACCCTTGCCGGCCGCGGGGCCGCCGCCGGGCGGCGCGGGTCCCGCTCCGCCCTCTTCGCCCGTGTAGATGAAGGTCTTGGCCGTGAAGTTGGCGGCGATCGACTTGCCCGGAACGTTGTCCAGGGCATTGATCTTCATGTCTTCCACGTTGATGATCCGCGAGAAGCGACTCATCCGGTCGAAGAAGAGCGCGAGGTTGTGGTAGGTGCCGTCGACGACGATGTCGATCGGCCATTCGGAGTAAAACTCCTTGGGCACGAACTCTCCCGGTGTGAACTTCTTCAGGGTGAAGTCCCCTTGCCGGGTGAGCGCCTCGATTCGCTTGATCAGCTCCTCGGTGTTCCGCTTCGACGGCAGAATCTGAAGCAGCTTCGAGAGCTCGAGCTCCAGCCGCTTGACCTCTTCACGGAACTGCGCGAGCTTGCGCTCGGCCGCCCGGCCCTTCTCGATCTCCTGCTGCAGCTGGGCGAGCTCGGCCCGTTTGCTGCGAATGTCGGCATTGATGTTTCGGAACCAGCCGTAGTGAACCGCCCCCGCAAGGCAGGCGCCGATCAACAGTCCGAGGCCGACGGCGTAGCCCCACTTCTTCTCTTCGAGCTTCAGCTCCAGAGCCATGGCGCTACGTCCCCGAGGCCTTGGCCCGCGCGGGAGGCGCCGGGGCGGGCTTGCCGCCGGCGGCCGGGGCGCCCGTGGTGCTCGTCAGCGCCGTGGCGGGAATGAAATTCAACGTCATTTCCCAGGTGTAGAGACCCGACTGCTGCCCTTCCTGCTGGAGGTTGCGGAAGACCGGCTCGGCGAAGAACGGGCTCTTCTTCAGGTTCTCGAGGTACGTCGAGACGGCGTTGGGCGACAGGGTGCGGCCCTTCATCGTGATTTGGTTGCCTGCCATGTCCAGGGCCGTCAGCCACACAAGGTCGGGAAGGGCCTTCGAGATCTCGTCCATCAGCCGGACCGGGCCCTTCTGGTTGGTCTTCAGGTCGTTGATCAGCTTGATCTTGGCCTCGAGGCTCGCTTTCTTCTCCTCGTAGCCCTTGACCTCCTCGATGATCGACTTCAGGCGCTCCGCTTCGACGCGCGCCTTGCCGATCTCCTGGTCGAGGTGCCGCCGCCGGGTGGTCAGGACCAGGCCCATCACGACGATGTAGGCCAGCCCGACGAAGATGCCGGCCATGAAGAGAAGGTTGTTGAGCTTCGCTCCGGTCGGTATCGCCGGGGCCTTCCGGCGAGCCGCAGCGGCCCGAGCCTCGGAGAGGAGGTTGATCCGGATCAAGCGACTTCGTCCCCGACGTGGCGGATCGCCAAGCCGACCGCCACGGCCAGACTGGGCGCGTTGTCGGTCAACCACTCGGCCGTCACGGGCGCGCCCGCCGTGTCGACCTGACGGAATGGATTCATGATCTCGACCGGAATGCCGAATCGCTCCTTCAACTGACTATCGAGATTGACCACTCGGGAGGAGCCGCCCGCGATGAACAGCTGATCGATCTTTTCGGTGGAAGTCGTGGCGATGAAGAAGTCGAAGGTCTTTTGCAGCTCCTGGGCCAGGTCGTCGGAGACCGAGCGCAGGATCGGCAGCACATCGGACACCGGGTGGTCCGCGGCGGCTTCGCCCTTCTTCAGGGCTTCCGCCTGATCGAAGGAGACGGAGAGCTGCTTCTGGATGGCATCGGTGTATTGGTTGCCCCCAAAGGAGATGTCCCGCCAGAAGATCGTGTTCGACCCCGACAGAACGTTGACGTTGGTCACCGACGCCCCGATGTTGACCAGCGCGACGACGCGGCCGGGCTCGATCGGATAGTTGGCTTCGAAGGCGTTCTGCAGGGCGAAGGCGTCCACGTCCACCAACAGGGGGGTCTTCCCGGCCTGGGTGATGACGCTCGTGTAGTCGGAGATCTTGTCCTTCTTGACGGCGACCAGCAGGACGTCCATCGTGTCCCCGGCGCCCCCTTCCAGGACCACGTAGTCCAGGTTGACGTCGTTGATGTCGAACGGGACGTACTGCTCCGCCTCCCAGCGAATCGACTCGGCCAGCTCTTCGGCCGACATCGCCGGCAGGGAGATCTTCTTGATGATGACCGAATGGCCCGACAGGGAGGTCGCGAAGTCGCTGTTTCGGACGTTGGCGGAGGCAATGAGCCGGTTCACCGTGTCGACGACCAGGGAGGCATCCATGATCGCCCCGTCCACGATGGCCTCGGGCGACAGGGTCTCGAGCCCCGTCTTGACGAGCCTGTAACCACCGCCCTTGGTGTCCTTAAGCTCAACGAGCTTGACTGCCGAGGAGCCGATGTCCAGGCCAACCAGATTCTTTGTTTTCCTGAACAGCACGTTACCCCACCGAAAAATTTAAAACGGTTAAGGGCTTTGACCTTTGGTTATTTCGGCTGAGTGCCAAGTTAACAGAAGGATTTTCCGCAGTCAAGAGCGTAGACACTCGAAAGATTCCGCTGGGCAAGGACTTAAGCCGTCCCGAGGTCCTGTCCAACGGAACAGGTTCTCCCTCCGACTGCTCGTTTCTCGGACAGTCGGGGAAAGCCTCCCCGAGCATTGCTTGCCGCCCCGCGAACCGCTTTTCTCTTGCCCGGGACCTCGGTCCTTAGTAGGATTCCGCGCCTTCGCCCGCGAGCGGGCGGGTCAACAGCGATCGAGAAAGGCTCTATGGCTCAACACTGTCAGTTCTGCGGAAAGACTCCCGCCACCGGACGGCGCGTCAGCCACGCGCACAACGTCACCAGCCGCAAGTGGCATCTGAATCTGAAGTCCGTCCGGGCGGTCGTCGACGGCACGACCCACCGCGTCCGCGCCTGCGTGCGCTGTATCCGCTCCGGAAAGGTAGTCAAGCCCGCGCCTCGAGCCGCCGCAGCCCGGCCCTAGGTCCCCGGTGGAGGCGTTAGGGAGGCCCTATCGCCCTATCACCTTGAGCCTTCCACCTTCTCCCTACGACCGCTCCCCCGCCCTGGGCACGTTGTACTTGCGAATGACCTCCCGCACGCCCGCCACGGCGCGGATTCGCGAGAGGATCTTCTCCAGGTGCTTCATGTCCGAGGTCTCCAGCGCGACCGACACATAACCCTTGCGGGCTTCGTCGGCCCGCGCCTCGATTCGCCGGATATTCGAACCCTCCCCGGCAATGGCCTTGGTCAGGTCGGCGAGCAGCCCGGGGCGGTCCTGCGCGATCACGTCGAGCTCGATCGCGTAGGTCGCCTTCTTCTGACCCGCCCAGGCCACGTCGATTTGACGCTCGGGGTCGTAGAGGAGGTTCCCAACGTTGGGACAGGTCTGTGAGTGGACCGACACGCCCCGGCCCCGCGTGATGTAGCCCACGATCGACTCCCCCGGCACCGGGCTGCAGCACTTGGCCAGGGTCGCCATCAGATCGTTGTGGCCGACGACCACGATGTCCGGGGTTCCGAAGGGGAGGATCTTTCGGACGACGCGCGAGACGGCGCTTTCGCGAGAAACCCGTTCGGTCTGTTGCGCCAGCTCCTCGGGAGCGACGAACCGCTCGAGCGCCGCGCGCGGCGGAATCTTCCCATAGCCGACCGCGGCGTACAGGTCCTCGGGACGAGAGAACCCCCAGTGCCCGAGCTCCTGGGCGAGTATTCCCTGCTGCTCGACCTTCTTCAGGCTCTTCTTGAATTTCTTCAGTTCCCGGTCGAGCAAGCGCCGGCCGAGCTCGACGGCCTGCAGCTTTTCCTGCGTGTGGATGAACTGCCGGATCTTGTGGCGGGCCCGGCTGGTCACGACGAAGGAGAGCCAATCGCGCGACGGAGTCTGGTTCGGACCGGTCAGGATCTCGACGATGTCGCCGCTCTCGAGGGCGGCGCGCAGCGGCACGAGCTTGCCGTTCACCTTCGCGCCGACGCAGTGGTGCCCGATGTCCGTGTGCACCCGATACGCGAAGTCGACCGATGTCGCTCCCCGCGGGAAGGCGAAGACCTTTCCCTTCGGAGTGAACGTGTACACCTCGTCCGGGTACAGATCCACCTTGAGCGCCGAGAGAAACTGGCGGGGATCCGAGACCTCCTTCTGCCAGTCCACGAGCTGCCGAAGCCATTGGAAGCGCGTGTCATCCGGCTGAGGGCCGAGCCTGCCTTCCTTGTACTTCCAGTGAGCCGCAATGCCTCGCTCGGCGATCAGATCCATCTCCCGAGTTCGGATCTGGACCTCGAACGTCGTCCCGACCTCGCTGATCACGGTCGTGTGCAGCGACTGGTAGAAGTTCGGTTTCGGCATCGCGATGTAGTCCTTGATTCTCCCCGGCACCGGCCGCCAGAACTGGTGCACGAGCCCGAGGGAGGCATAGCAGTCGCGCGTCTCGGGCACCACGATACGGAAGGCGAGCAGGTCGTGCAGCTGCGCGACGTCCACCCCGCGCCGACGCATCTTGGAAGCGATCGAATAGAGGCGTTTTTGACGGCCCGAGACCTCTCCCGCGATTCCCGCCTCCGCCAGGCGGACTTGCAGCCGCGCGCGCACCTGCTCGATCATCCCTTCGGACCCCTTCAGGCCCCTCTCTACCTCCTTGGCTACCCGCCCGTACTCCTCGGGCTCCAGGTGCTGGAAGGCCAGGTCCTCGAGCTCCCCCTTGAACAGCCCCATGCCGAGGCGGTTGGCGATCGGCGCATAGATGTCCATCGTCTCGCGCGCGATCTCGCGACGGCGCTCGGGCGGGAGAAACTCCAGGGTGCGCATGTTGTGGAGCCGGTCGGCGAGCTTGACGAGAACGACGCGCAGGTCCGAGACCATCGCCAGGATCATCTTGCGGAACGTCTCGGCCTGCTCTTCCTCGCGCGACACGTAGGAGAAGCGGCCGATCTTGGTCAAGCCATCGACCAGATCCGCAACCTCCGAGCCGAATTGCTGCGCGATCGCCTCCTTGGTCGTGAGCGTGTCCTCGAGGACGTCGTGAAGCAGCCCGACGACGATCGAAACGTCATCCGCCCGCATGTCGGCCAGAATCGCCGCGACGTTCAAGGGATGCACCAGGTAAGGCTCGCCCGAACGCCGGATCTGTCCCCGGTGCTCGCGACCCGAGAAGACATACGCCCGGCGCAGCAGGTCCTCGTCGAACTGCGGGTTATAGGCCTCGACCTTCTCGAGGATGTCCTCGAAGCGGATCACCCCAAGAGAGTAAGGCGAATCCGGGCCGGTGGCAAAGCCCCCGGCGCGAGGCGGCGGGAAAAGCGAGTCGGCGCGGGCCTTCGCTAGCGCCGGTTCTTCTTCTTCTTGGCCCGAGGGGCGGTCTCCGCCGAAGCGGCGGCCTTGGGAGCCGGGGCGGGCTCGGCGGGGGGCGGCACGGCCTTGACCGGCACCCGCTTGGCGCCGCGCTTCTCGACCAAATCCTTCCAAATCACGATGACCGGCGAGGCGACGTAGATCGAGGAATAGGTCCCCGTGATGATCCCGATCATGAGCGTCAAGGCGAACGTGTTCAGAACCTCGCCCCCCAGGATGAACAGCGCGATGACCACCAGCATCGTGGCGCCCGAGGTCAGGACCGTTCGCGAGAGGGTCTGGTTGATCGACCTGTTGATGATCGTCTCGAGCGGCTCCTTTTTGGGCGTGCGCTGGTTTTCCCGGATCCGGTCGTAGACGACGACCGTGTCGTTGACGGAGTAGCCGACCAGCGTGAGCAGCGCCGCGACGACCACGAGATTGAACTCGCGGCCGAACAGCGCGAGCAGACCCACCGTGATCAAGATGTCGTGGACCGTCGCGATGACGGCGCCCACGCCGAAGGGCAACGACCGGAAGCGGAAGGCGATGTACACCAGCATGCCGAGGGTCGAGAGTGCGACCGCCCAGAGCGCCTTCTTCTGCAGGTCGGCCCCGACTTGCGGCCCCACGTTCTCGGCCGAGAGCAGCACGAAGGGCCCCGCATTGGTGTTCGCCTTCACCCACTGTTTGACCGCATCGGAAACGGAGGCCACGCCATCGACATCCGCCGGAGAGCGGAAGATCCCCGTCTGCGACCGTCGCGCGATGATCTGCTCGGCCACCCGAGCGTAGTGGTCCGCGGCGTTGATGTCCGAGCGCCCCGCCATGTGATCGGGGTCGGCCGCGAGGAGCCGTCCCGCCAGCGCGTCGCGCCCCTGCATGTTTAGGTCGACGCGGGAGGTATCCGCCGACTTTTGCAGGCCCTGCCGAAGGGCGCCGAGGACATCCTGCGTGACGTCGCGCCCCTCCTTCTTCTGCTGTTGGACTCGGATCAAGACCTCGTTCTTCTCCGGCTCCTCGTAGCGCTGAATCCCGGTATCGCCGAGGTTCGCGCCGTCCAGCAGCTTTCGCAGTTGCTCGATGTTCGGTTTCTCGGCGAAGCGCAAGGCGATCTGGGTGCCCCCCGCGAAGTCGATGCCGAACTTGAGCCCCTTCTGGACGAAGATGGCGAAGGCCCCGACCAGGATGAGCAACCAGGAAGCTCCGATCGCCCACCACTTCCAGCGGAGAAAATCGATGTTCGTCTGACGGAACAGTTCCATGTGCGTGTCTTTCTAGATCGAGACCGCGTCGATGTGTGCGCGACCGCCGTACTCGAGATCGAAGATCGTGTGCGAGACGAAGACCGCCGTGAAGACGGAGATCAAGAGACCGACCACGAGGGTGACGGCGAACCCCTTGACGGGCCCCGTCCCGAACTGGAACAGAAAAATCGCCGAGATGATGATCGTAATGTGCGTGTCGATGATCGTGGCGAAGGCCTTCGCGAAGCCGTTCTCGATCGCCGTCTTGGGTGCCCGCCCGCCCCGGAGCTCCTCGCGGATGCGCTCGAAGATGAGGACGTTGGAGTCGACGGCCATGCCGATCGTCAGGATGAATCCCGCAATTCCGGGAAGGGTCAGGGTCGCGTCGAGCAAGGACATCGCCCCGGCGAGTAGGACGGCGTTCAAGAGAAGCGCCAGGACCGCATTCCAGCCGGCTCTCCGGTAGTAGAGCACGACCGCCACGAACACGAGCATGGCGCCGACTGCGGAGGCCGTGACGCCGTTGCGGATCGAGTCGGCGCCGAGCGACGGCCCGACGGTGCGCTCCTCGAGATAGGTCAGTCCCGCCGGAAGGGCGCCGGCACGCAACACCAGGGCCAGGTCGTTGGCCTCCTCGGCGGTGAACGAGCCCTGGATGATTCCTTCCGCGGAGATGCGGTCGTTGATCCGCGGCGCCGACTGCACCCGATTGTCCAGGATGATGGCGAGCTGCTTGCCGATGTTGGCGCCCGTGGCCGCGGCAAACTTCTCCGCGCCGGCGGCGGTCAAGAAGAACGAGACGCCCATCTGGCCAAATTGCCCCGTGCGGCTGGGCCGCGCGTTCTTCAGGTCTCGGCCTGTGATCACCGCCGACTTTCGCACGAGGTAGTAGAGCTCCTGACGCTGCCCGGGCTCGGGCTTCGCCTCCACCAGGTCGAAATTGGCGGGGACCTGCCCGCCGGATGCCGCGAGAAGCGCCGTCCGGTCGGAGGGACCGGACTCCACGAGCTTCAGCTCCAGGAAGGCCGTGTTCTTGATCAAGTCCTTCACGCGCTTCGGGTCGTCCACACCGGGAAGTTGGACCAGGATTCGATCCGCTCCCTCGCGGGCGATCAGGGGTTCGGCCACGCCGAACTCATCCACGCGATTTCGGATCGTCTCGATCGCCTGGGACACGGCATTCTCTTCCGTCGAGCGCCGAGCCGGCTCCTCGAGCTGGAAGACCCACTTTCCGCCGACCGCGTTGTAGCTCCAATCGGGCAGGAACCGCTTGACTGCTTCCTCGAGCTTGGCCGTATCGGTCTGCTGCGTCACGCCGACCGAAAACGAGTTGGGCGCCGTCATTTCGAAGTCGCCCAGGGTGAACGACCTCTCTCGCGCCTGATTGCGCAGCTGCTCGATGGCGTCGTCGCGTTCCGCCTTCAAGGCGTCCGCCGTGTTGACCTGCAGCACCAGGTGGATGCCGCCCCGCAGATCGAGCCCCAGCTTGATCCCCTTCTTCAAGGCCTGCGAGAGCGGCGGCTTTCCGGGCCCGACCCACTCCTTTCGGGCGTGCGCATAACCCGTCGCGATGTAGCCGGCGACCGTCCCCGCCACGACGAGCACGATGAGCAAGACCCGCCAGCGAACCCTCTTGGACAAGACTCCTCCTCGAACCCGAAGCGGTCCGTTCGAAAACGCCGGAGTCTACCGGAAGAACGTACCGGCTGTCAGCTGCCTCCTATCGGCGGTCGGGCCCCGAGAGGGCTTCGGGTCGAGGATTCCTAGGGAGACGGCGAGGCCGGCGGCTCCCCTTCCCCGGCCTTCCCGGCGATGGCGCTGCGCAGAACCTTGACCTTGACGTTGTCGGCGATCTGGAGCACCACGAAACCGCGCTCCTCGTCCAGGGCCGCGATGCGCCCGAAGATGCCTCCCCCCGTGACGACCTCGTCGCCCTTCTTGAGCTGCGAGAGCATTTCTTGCGTCTTCTTCTGCTTCTTGCGCATCGGAGCGATCAGGAGAAAGTAGAAGATCACGAAGATGAAGATCATCGGGGCGAAGGCCAGGAGGCCTCCGCCGGCCGGTGCGGGCGAAGTTTGAAGCAACTGGAACATGGCCGTGATCATATCGAAGGGGTTAGGGGTTAGGGGTTAGGGAAAAAACGAAGCGGCTCCCGTTTTCTCCTCGCCCCTCACCCCTCACCCCTGCTCACGCCCCTCGCCCCTCACCCCTCACCCCTGCTCAAGGCCCCGGCTGGGTGAAGGGGAACAAACCGCTCCGGGGAGCAAACTGCGACCTCGCCCTCTCGGCGCGGTCCCAGAACTTCAGGAAGTTTTCCCCGAGGACTCCCCGGACCACCTTCTCGGAGTGGCCGCGGCGAAGCAGCTCCTCCGTCAGGACCGCCACCTTCGAGACGTCCTCGAGGCCCTGTGGCGGGTCCGGAATCCCGTCGAAGTCGGTGCCGAGGCCGACGGCCTCCCTCCCGGCCACCTTGATGATCCGGTCGATGTGGTCGGCCACGCTCTTCCACGAAGCGGGGGTCACCTTGACGCCCTCGAGCAGCTTGGAGACTTCGGCCTCGGCCTTCTTCGGATCACCCTTGTAAGTCTCCTTGACGGCCGCGATCTCTGGAGCGAGCGCCGCGCGCTTTGCCTTGAATTCGTCGATCGCCCGCTGTTCGACGAACATCGAGGACACGTTGACCATGACGACACCTCCCTTCCGCGCGATCGCGCGGATCTGGTCGTCGGTCAAGTTGCGTGGGATCGCCGAGAGCGCGCGGCAGGAGGAGTGCGAGGCGAAGACCGGGGCCTTCGAGACTTCCAGCACATCGGCCAGCGTTTTGTCGGAAACGTGGGAGATGTCCACGAGCATCCCGAGCCGGTTCATTTCGAGCACGACTTCCCGTCCGAAGGACGTCAAACCGTCGTGCACCACGTATTTCTTCGGGTCGAAGTCGGAGCTCCAGAAGGAGCCCGAAGAGTCGGCCCAGGCGTTCGTATTGGTGTGCGTCAGGGTCATGTAGCGCACACCCAGGCGGTAAAACGAGCCCAGGGCGCCGAGAGAGTTCTCGATGGCGTGCCCGCCTTCGATCCCGATCAGGATCGCGATCTTCCCGCGCCGCTTGGCCTCCCGAATGCCTTCGACCGAGTCGGCGAACGTCAGCTCGGGGTGGCTCTCCGCCAAGCGGTGAATGAGTTCGATGAGCTCCAGCGCCTTGCGGGAGGAGCCGCCCTCCTCGGCGTATGCCGCCGGGACGTAGGCGGCGAGGAAGGCGGCCGTGACGCCACCCTCTTTCAGGCGCGGGATGTCGACATGCCCCGTCGTGTTGCGCGCGCCGAAGTCGACCCACTCCTTCTGCAGCCGCTCGGGCACGTCCTCATGCGTGTCCACGACGATCGCGCGCTTCTGCAGCCGAGCCGCCAGGGCCTTGTAGTCCTTCGAAGGCGCCTTGGGTGGCGGCGCCGCCGACAAAGACGCCGCGCAGAGGATCGCCAGGGCGAACGAGGCCGGCGTCTTCATGCGGGCGAGGCTGTCAGGCGAGGCTGTCGCTCTCGGCGCGCCTCACGCGAGCCTCAGAGGCAGGCGCCGGATGCGTTGACCGGTTCCCGCAAACACCGCGTTGGCGACGGCCGGCGCGATCGGGGGCGTCCCGGGCTCCCCGGCGCCCCCGGCCTTCTCGCCGCTCTCGACGATGTGGACCTCGACCTTCGGCATCGCGTCCAGGCGCAGCAACAGGTAATCGTCGAAGTTGGACTGCTGGACGCGCCCGGCCTTGAGCGTCACCTCGCCGTAGAGGGCGGCGGAGAGGCCGTACACGATCCCCGACTCCATCTGCGCGGTCACGCCCGCGGGGTTGACGCAGATGCCGCAGTCGATCGCGCATACGACGCGGTGAACTCGGATGGCGCCCTTCTCGACGGAGACCTCGGCGACCTCGGCGACGTAGCTGCCGAAGGAGGCGTGCACCGCGAGGCCGCGGAACCGCCCCGCAGGCAGGGGCAAGCCCCATCCGGCCTTCGCGGCCGCGAGCTCCAGGACGCCCAGATGCCGGGGCGCCGCCTTGAGCAGCCGACGGCGGTATTCGAGCGGGTCCCGGCCCGCCGCCGTGGCAAGCGCGTCGACCATCGTCTCCATCACGAAGGCCGTGTGCGTGTGGCCGACCGAGCGCCACCACAGGACCGGAACGGGAGACTTCGGCGACTGGAGCCCGACCCAGTGGTTCGGTGTCGCCAAGATGTACGGCGAGTTGGCGACGCCCTCGACCGATGTCTCGTCCACACCCTCCTTGATCATCATGGCGAAGGGCGTTCCTTCCATGATCGACTGCCCGACGATCGATTGCTTCCACGCAATCGGCGCGCCGTCGGCGCCGAGGCCGACCGAAACCCGGTGAGCGAACATCGGCCGGTAATAGCCGCCGTGCAGGTCGTCCTCGCGCGTCCAGATGACCTTGACCGGCATCCCGGAGGCCTTCGCGACATGCACCGCCTCCGCGACGAAATCGCTGACCGGGTTGGCGCGCCGCCCGAAGCCGCCTCCGAGGAAGGTCGTGTGCAGACGGACCTGCTCCGGCTTGACGCCGGCGATCTTCGCCGCGGCGGCCTGATCGCCCGTCTGAAACTGCGTCCCGGTCCAGATTTCGGCCGAATCGGGCCCGAGAACCACCGAACAGTTGAGCGGCTCCATCGACGCATGGGAAAGGAACGGAAACGCGTAGTCCGCGTCCACGCGCGTGCCCGCCGAAGCGAGCGCGGGACCGACATCGCCGGCCGCGGCCGCCTTCAAGCCATCGGCGGCGCTCATCGCGCGGTACTCCTCGGCCATCTTCGTCGTGTCGACGTCGGCGCCCGGTCCGAGGTCCCACTCGACCTCGAGCGCCGCCCGCCCGAGCTTCGCCGCCCAGAAGTGATCGGCGACGACCGCGACTCCCGAGGGCACCGCCACGACGGCGCGGACTCCGGCAACGGCCTTCGCCTTCTCGGCCCGGAAACTCTTGACCTTCCCTCCGAAGACCGGCGAGCGCTCGATGAGCGCGACCTTCATTCCGGGCGCCCGGACGTCGATGCCGAACTCGGCCTTCCCGGTCACCTTTTGCGGCGAGTCGAGACGCTTGGTCGGCTTGCCGAGGATCCTCCAGTCCTTGCGGTCCTTGAGCTTCACGGACGAGGGAGGCTTCTCGGCCGCGGCCGCCTTCGCGAGCGAGCCGTAGGAGGCCCGGCGCTTGCCCGCCACGATGAAACCGCTCTCGGCGCGGCACGCAGCGGGCTCGACCTTCCACTCGGCCGCCGCGGCGGCGATCAGCATCTCGCGCGCCATCGCGCCGACCTGCCGGTAACGGTCGAGCTCCGAGGAGGTCGAGGTCGATCCTCCCGTCATCTGCATGCCGAATTCCGTGTGCGCATAGACCGGCGCCGCCGGCGCGGTCTCGACGCGGATCTTCGACCAGTCGCACTCGAGCTCCTCGGCGATCATCATCGGAAGCGTCGTCCAGATCCCCTGCCCCATCTCCGAGTGCGCGAGCAGGACGGTCACCGTGTCATCCTCGCCGATGCGAAGGAACGCATTCGGCGGCGGCAGCGGCCGCGCGGCTCCGGGCTGCTGGAGGGCGAGGAGCCTCGTCTTCGGCACCACCGCGAAGCCGATGACGAGGCCGGCCGAGGTCTTCAGGAATTCGCGGCGGGAGGGACCCTTCCGCGCGCTCACGACTTGCCTCCCGGCGCCGCGATGGCAGCAGCCCGGTGAACGGCCTCCCGGATCCGCTGGTACGTGCCGCACCGGCAGAGGTTTCCCGAAAGGGCGTCGTCGATGTCGCTGTCGCTCGGTTTCGGCTTCACCCTCAAGAGCGCCGCGGCCGCCATGATCTGCCCGGGCTGACAGTAGCCGCACTGGACGACGTCGGCCTCGATCCAGGCGCGCTGCACCGGGTGCAGGCCCGCGGTACCGAGTCCCTCGATGGTCGTGACGGAGCGACCCTTCACTTCCGAGACCGACATGGAACAGGACCGCACCGCGTCGCCGTCCACGTGCACGGTGCACGCTCCGCATTGGGCCACCCCGCAGCCGTACTTGGTCCCGGTCAAGCCGAGCAAGTCGCGCAAGACCCAGAGCAGCGGCATGTCATCCGGGGCGTCCACGTTTCTGACGGTTCCGTTGATCTTGAGCTTCACGGTCGCCCTCCGCGCGCGATCCTAGCAGGTCGCTGCGGCTAGCGACACGAAGCGTCGAGCCTCACGCGCCCTCCGGAAGCTTTTCCTCCGGCGGCGCCGCCAACGAGACGAGGGTGCCGGCGGCGATCGCGTCGCGGATGCGCTTCATCCACGCGAGGTAGAAGAACACGTTGTGCAGGGACAGGAGCATCGGGGCCGAGAAATCTTTCAGCACGAAGAGATTCCGCAGGTAAGCGCGGGAGTGGCGCCGGCAGACGCGGCAGGCGCATTCCGGGTCGAGCGGCGACAGGTCCTCCTTGAAGCGCTCGTGCTTGATCGTGACCTCTCCGCGACCCGTGTAGGCGTGCCCCATGCGGCCGTGCCGCGTCGGGAGAACGCAGTCGAACAGATCCACTCCCGCGCGCACGGACTCGAGCAGGTCCGCCGGGGTTCCGACTCCCATCAGGTAGCGAGGCCTCTCCTCGGGCAGCAGCCCGGCAGAAAACCCGGTGATCCGCCGGATCGCCTCCTTCGGCTCGCCAACGGCCACACCCCCGATGGCATAACCGTCGAAATCGAGCTCGACCAACGGCGGAGCCGCCTCCCGCCGAAGATCCTCGTGGGTGCCCCCCTGCAGGATCCCAAAAAGAAGACCGGGCCCCGCGAAGGCGCGGCGAGAGCGCTCCGCCCACCGGCGAGAGATCGCTGCCGCCTGCGCGACCTCGTCCCGCTCGGCCGGAAAGGGGGGACACACGTCGAGGGCCATCGCGATGTCCACCGCGAAGTCCGACTGCAACTCCATCGCGAGCTCGGGGGTCAGGAAGTGGCGACTCCCGTCCTCGGGCGCGCGGAACTCGACGCCCTCTTCGGTGATCCGGCGGCGAGAGGCGAGACTCATGACCTGAAAGCCTCCCGAGTCGGTCAGGATCGCCCGCCGCCAGCCCATGAAGGCGTGCAACCCGCCGGCCCGGCGGATCAACTCGACGCCGGGCCGCAGCATCAAGTGATAGGTGTTGGCGAGAACGGCGCGGCAGTCCCACTCCTCCAGCCGGTCGAACTCCACGCCCTTGACGGCGCCGCGGGTCCCCACCGGCAGAAAGCACGGCGTTTCGATGTCGCCGTGAAGTGTCTCGAGAGTCCCTCGGCGGGCGCAGGAGGCGGTGTCCCGGGAAACCACCCGAAAGGGACTCACGCGCTTGCCTCCTAGAAGCGAACCCGCCCGCCGAGAGAGGCGCCGATGTTGCGCTGGTTCGCCGAAGCGAGAGAGAGCCCCTGATAGGTCGAGAGCACGATCGAGCCGCTCACCGATACGACCGGCAACAGGAGGCCGAAGCCGGCCGAGAAGGCCCAGTGCGGGTCGAGCGCCGCGAAGTCGTAGAACGCCCCCGCGCGCAGCGCGAAGAGCGGAAGCCGAACCTCGATTCCGGTCGAGAGCTGCTGGCTATAGCCTCCCGGGACGAGCGTCGCCGTGCGGATCAAGTCCCCGTCCATGGCAATGGTGACGACACCGATCACGGTCGCCTCCGCGCCGGCGCGCAGCGTTCGGGGCAGGGTCAGCGAGGCGGGCGCCCCGGCCAACTCCGGGTTGCCGGCGTCTTGCTGAACGGGGAACGACGGCTGCGTGATCGCCGTCGAAACCACGCCCACGCGCGCCACGTCGAGCACGTTGAACATCGCTCCCGCGTCGAGGGTGAAGCGGGTCGTGTCCTCGGGGTTGCTGTCGAGCGCTTGCCGCGCGACGGACATGGGGTTCCCGTAGTCGACGTCGAAGACGCTCTGACTCAAGTACGTCGTCCGGCCGTTGATGAACCGCAGGGTCACCCCGACCAGCAGGAGCTTTTCGAGCAGTCCCGTGGAGAGACCGAGCCGCGCCTCGCGCGCCTGCAGCCCGGCCGAACGCACCGCGGTCTCGTTGAAGAGGATGCTCGTCGCGGGGTCGTTGCCGGGCTGGATGTGCGTGAAGTCCACGTGAGGGTAGACGCCGGCGTAGGCGGTGTCGTCGATGCCCAACGCGAAGCCCTTCCAGGCCACGCCGAAGCCCACGGACCCCGAACCGACGACACCCGTGCCGGGCTCCGTCAGGCTCCCGAGCTGTCCCACGATGCCGAGCGCCTCGGCCGGGTTCTCCGCCGCTGAGGTGAGGTCGGACGCCGAGAGGCCGTTGACGATGCTTCGAAACTGCCCCTCGTCGGTCGCCACCGCGCTGCCGTAGAGCTCTCCGTCCAGGCGCGCGTCGCGGGCGAGTCCTGCCGGGTTGATCCAGAGCGCCATGCCATCGTCCACCGCCGCCGTCATCGCGCCCGCCATTCCGGTCGCGCGCGGACCGAAAAACGGGCTCTGGGCGCCGACCGGGGAGGCAAGGGAGAGCGCGAGAACAGCAAGAGTCAGCGAGGCGACGGGAATCCGCTCTCCGATTCGCAACCCGCTCGATCCTAGCATCCGTTCCGTGCCGTCAACCCGACTCGGCGCTCCGCCCGGACGCCCGTTTCCCGGCGCACCGGCTCCCATTGACCACCGAAAAGTCGCGTGCTAGGGTGAGCCCCCTTTCGAGGGAGCAATGCCCGATCTCGGCAAGAAGTACGAGTGCTACAACTGCCGGACCAAGTTCTACAACCTCGGCAAGCCCGAGGCGATCTGCCCGAAGTGCGGCGCCAACCAGAAGGACGCCCGATCCGACGATGCCCCGGCGCCGGCACCGCGGCCGCCCCGGCGCTCGTCGATTCTGATGGAGCCCATTCCCGAGGAGAGCGCGAGCGAGTTTGGTGAGGAAGCCGCAGAGGAAGAGGTCGCCGTCGACGAAGACGACCTCGACGAGACCGAGGAGCTCGGCGAAGTCGAATCGCGGGTCGAGGAAGAGGAGGAGTTCTAGCCGCGGGCCCTCGCCGCGCGCCGCTTACCTCGGCCTCGGATCGAACCTCGGAGATCGCCGCGCCAACCTCCTTGCGGCGCTGACCGGGATCTCAAAACTCGCGAAGGTGCTCCGGGTTTCCTCCTTCTACCTTTCCGAGCCGGTCGGCTATGCCGCCCAGCCTGCCTTCTGGAATGCCGTGGTGACGATCTCGTGGTCCGGAACGCCGGCGTCCCTGTTGACGAGCGTGAAACGCCTCGAGAGGCGGCTCGGCCGGGTCCCCACTTTCCCCAATGGGCCGCGCGTCATCGACATCGACCTGCTCGACCTCGGGGGCATCGTTCGGGAAGGCGAGCCGATCCTGCCCCACCCGCGGCTGCCCGAGCGCCGGTTCGCCCTGGCGCCGCTCGCGGAAATTGCGCCGTCGTGGCGGCACCCGGTCAGCGGCCTGACCGCCGCACAGATGCTCGCGAAGCTCCCGGGGCGACCTTGGGTCAGGAAGGCGCCGAACCCGGAGACGTGACCCGGAGAAGGGCCAGGGTCCTCTTCGCCTCTGCCGGAATCACGATTGGCTCTTGTCGCCTTTGCGCCACTTCTCCAAGTCCGCTCGCGCTTGCTCCTGAACGAAGAGATCCTCGACCAGGTGCTGCGGGGACGGGCCGTCCTTGAGCAGCTTTTCCTCGATGGCGATCGCTTCGGCGACCTCCGCCGGCGTGCCCTTGGCCAGTGCCTCCGCCAGGAAGTGCCGGTTCGCGAAGTTCTTGCCGTCGATCGAGACCGCCAGACGCAGGTTCTTGAGCGCTTCCTCGCGCGAGACCCACCCGGTCAGAAACGGAATCTCGGGCGCCTCATCATGAAGCCGCCCGAGCACGCGATAGCCTCCGCCGTCCTCGAACTGGGGATCGATCGCGATCACCGTCGCGGCGTTGTCGCGAATGAACTCGGCCGCGCCCGCGGTGACCGCCTGGATCTTGCCGACCGACAGCGCCCACTGTCCCACGCAAGCCGCGGCCCAATAGAAGGACGGAGCGGCATCGGGGCTTCGACCGAGCAACTCCGCGCGGGAGGCCGGCGGCAGACTTCCCAGATCCGGCCAATCGTGGCGGCCGGCCTTGCGCGCGAGGATCGCGAGCAGATCCTCCGACACGTGGCGGGCGCGAACGAAAACGGCCAGGCGCGAATCGGGGTCCAGGCCCGTGTACACCCCCTTGAAATAGAAGGCACGCAGGAGCTTCCAACGCGCCTCGAGGTTGTCGGCGGCCTCGGCTGCGGTCTGGTAGGCCGCGATCGCTTCCGCGATCGGGCGCCCGTCGGCGACCGCGCCGATGCGGCCCTCCTGGCGCCGCGAGTACGCCTGATCGCCCTTGACCACGTACGGGTTGCGGCTCGAGGAAAACTGTTGCGTATCCGACCCGAGGCCTGCCTGGGCGGCAAGTGGCGCTGCGGCTAGCAGGGCGGCAATCAACACGGCGGCCTGGCGCATCAGCTTCTCACTCTCTTTCACTTCCAACCGACGCGGCGTCCACTACAATCCCTGGCCGGAGGCGCCGCCATGAGCGACCCGAAGCCCGTCCCCTTCAAGGTCACGATCGATGAGACCACCGCCGAAGGGTGCTACATCAATTTCGCCAACATCCTTCACAATCCGACGGAGTTCGTGATCGACTTCGGGCGCGTTGTCCCCGGCCGGACCGACGTGAAGGTCATGAGCCGGATCCTGACGACGCCCTACCACGCCAAGCAGATCGCACAAGCGCTCCTGCAGAACATTCAGGTCTACGAGCGCAACTTCGGAGAGATCCGGTCGGATTTCCCGACACCGGTGGCCGTCGCCGGCGGCGGTGAACCGACCAACTGATCCGTCTCGACCAGGATTCCTCCCCCGAGCACGACGTCCCCGTCGTAGAAGACGCACGACTGCCCCGGCGTCACGGCCCGCACCGGGCCCTCGAAGAGGACGCGCGCCGCGCCCCCGGTCTCCGGCACGACCGTGGCCGCCACCTCCGCCGCCCGATGCCGAACCCGCGCTCCCGCCCGGAATGCCCCTTTCGCGGAGCCACCCAGGAGACGCAGCCCCTCGACGCGGGCCTCGCGGGTCTCCAGTTCCTCCTCGCGACCCACCACGACCCGGTTCTCGGCCGCGTCCACGCGCAGCACGTAGAGCCGTTCCGCGGACGCGACGCCGATGCCGCGGCGCTGCCCGATCGTGAAACGGTAGTGCCCGGCGTGCGAGCCGAGTCGCTCCCCCGAGGCGCTCTCCACGGTTCCCGTCCGCACGGGCAGCCGAAGGCCCAGGGGCTCCGCTTGTCGCTCGACGAAGTCTCCGGTCCGAGTTCCGCGAGGGACGAAGCAGATTTCCTGGCTCTCCTCCTTGTCTGCCGTGGGCAGGCCCGCCCGGCGCGCGTGGAAACGGACTTGCTCCTTCGTGAGATCTCCGACGGGAAACCGCGCCGCCTCGAGCTGCTCCGGGGTCAGATCCCACAGGAAATAGGACTGGTCTTTGCGCGGGTCCGCGCCCTTCTTGAGCACCGACCGGCCGGAGGAGGCGTCCCTCTCCGAACGCACGTAGTGTCCCGTCGCCACTGCTTCGCACCCCATCTGTCGCGCGCTCTCCCAGAGAGTCGCGAACTTGACCCGGCTGTTGCAAGCGGCGCACGGGATTGGCGTTCTTCCGGCGAGGTATTCGGACACGAAGGGACGAACGACATCGCGGCGGAATTCCTCTTCGAGATTCAGAACGTAGTGCGGAATGCCGAGAGCCCACGCGACGCGGCGCGCGTCGGAGAGATCCTCCAGCGTGCAGCAGCGCCCCGAACGGCCGGTCTCGGCCGAATGGTCCCACAGCTGCATCGAGAGCCCAACGACTTCGTGGCCCGCCTCGTGGAGCAGGAGCGCGGCAACGGAGGAGTCCACTCCGCCCGACATGGCCACCGCGATGCGCATGGCCGAATTGTACGTGAGTCGGTATTGGATTCAGATGCGGGATGCGGGATGCGGGATACGAGATACGAGATGCGGATACGGGATACGGGATACGGGATGTGGGATAGGCGATGAGATGTCCGCTACTTCTTACTTCTTCATCTCGTATCCCGCATCTCGTATCTCGTATCTCGTTCGTCGTCGGCTATGGCCTCGTCACGATCAGCATCAGCGTCGACCCGCCGATGGAAAACTCCTGCTGGTTGGAGAGCGGCGCCTCGCGAATCGCCTCTTCTCCGATGAATGTGCCGTTGGTGGACTGGAGGTCGATCAGCGTGACGCTCTCACCGGACACCTCGATCGCGCTGTGGTTTCGGGAGATCTCCGGGTCCTCGAGGACGATGTCGGCGTCTTGCCTCCCGATGACGACGCGGGGCGTCTCGATCGGAAAGATCGTGCCCGCCGCGGGACCGGCGATCACAGCCAGGGACAGCTTCGCATCAGCGGGCAGCGCGAGCGGCACGCCTGCCGGTCGGGACGCGCCGGCAGCAGGCAGCGGCTTGCGCGGCGTTTCCGCGCCCGCGGGCTTGCTGCCGCCGGTCTCCTCGGCCAGACGCGTGTAGGTCTCCTCCACCCCTTCGCGCAGAGTCCCCGCAGCCCCGGCGAGGGCGGGATTTTCCACCTCGAAGACGGAGAGACACTTCGTGCACCGCACCTTCTTGACACGACGGCCCGCAAAACGCGCCTCGTCATAGCGGTAGCGCGTCAGACAGGAGTCGCAGACGATGATCATGGAGTCTCGGTCGGCCTCTTTATCAAGCGTGCGCCAGCGCCGGTGACGGAAGAGAGGATTCGCGCACGGCGGTGACGGCGGCGGCGATCCGCCGCGCGGCCTCGTCCACCTCGGCCTCCGTCGTGAAACGCGAGAGCGAGAGACGCACCACGCTCCGCGCGTCGGATCGGGGAAGGCCGAGCGCGAGCAGAGCCGGCGAAGGAGCCGTCGTTCCGGAGGAGCACGCGCTTCCGACCGAGACCGCGATTCCCTCGAGATCCAGGCGAATGGCCAGGGTCTCCCCCGAAGTCCCTTCGAAGAAAATCGCGGCGGTGTTCGGCAGGCGAGGCGCCTCGACGCCGATGACGCGCGCGCCGGCAACGCGGTCGAGGATGGTGCGCTCGAGCCGGTCGCGAAGAAGCTCGACGGCCGGGGCGTCGGCGGCGAGCCGCTCGCGTGCCAGGCGCGCCGCCACGCCGAAGCCAACGATACCGGGCGTGTTCTCGGTTCCCGCGCGCATCCTTCTCTCCTGCCCGCCACCCGGCGTCCGGGGCTCGAGCTTCGTTCCCCGCCTCACGAAGAGCGCCCCGACCCCCTTGGGGCCATGCATCTTGTGCGCGGAAATCGAGAGCAGATCGACGCCGAGCCTTCCGACGTCGATCGGGATTCGGCCGGCGGCCTGGACCGCGTCGCTGTGGCACAGCGCGCCAACCCCCCGCGATCGGGCCGCGATCGGCTCGACGGGATAGAGCCCTCCGTATTCGTTGTTGGCGAGCATGACGGAAACCAGACGCGTCGCGCCGTCGATCGCCGAAGCAACCCGCTCGGCATCCAGAAAACCGGATGCCTCGGGATTCACCACGACCTGAGCGTAGCCGCCTCCCTCGAGCCGCGCGAAAGGCTCGCGCACCGAGAGATGCTCCGCGCCGCTGCGAACGAGGCGTCCGGGACTCCCCGCCGCGGCGCCGAAGATCGCCATCGCATTGGACTCGGTGCCGCCGGAGGTGAAGAAGATCTCCTCCGGCCGCGCCGCGATGAGAAGCGCGACTTCTTCTCGAGCTTCCTCCACGGCGCGCCGGGCCCGCCGCCCTTCCGCGTGGATCGAGGACGGGTTGCCGCAGAGGTCGAGCGCCCCCTCCATTGCCGCACGAACCTCGGGGTCCAATTTTGTGGACCCGTTGTTATCCAAATAGATCATTCGATTTTCGAGTCTTCCGCCGCCCCGCCGCTCGCTCGAATGATTATCGCTCCGATCGAGTCCGGCGTAAAACTTGGATGAAGGAATAAGCGGCGCGAACGAGAGAGTTAGGATCAGAACCGGTGCGCTCCAGGGCTCCTCATCCGCTCCTTCTCGCCGCGCTCCTTCTCGCCGCGACCGTCCCCGGCCTCGCCGCCGCGCCGGACCAGGAAGCCGCGAGCCCGGGCAAGGCCGCCCCGGCTCTCAGCGAGAAGCAACGTCTGGCCGCGCTGCCGGAAGAAGAACGCCAGTGGCTCGACTTCGTCGCGCCGATCATCCTGGACCGGGAGAAGAAGGCGTTCCTCGAGCTGACGGAGCCGTACGAGCGCGAGGCGTTCAAACAGGAGTTCTGGAAGCGCCGCGAGCGGGACAACCTGCAGCCGCCGCTCGGACCCGGGTATCGGTCCCGCTACGAAGAGCTCCGCCGATTGGCCGACAGCCAGTACGATCGCTGGCCCAACGACGCGGCCCGGATGGTGCTCCGGTACGGCGAGCCGGCCGACTTGAAGAAGGTCGAGGGGTGCGACCGGACGTTTCGCGACGGGCTCGAGATCTGGACCTACAACATTCAGGGGGCGCTCGGCTTCCAGACACGCCGCTACCTGTTCTACCGGCGGACGCCGGTGGATCCGCGGCGGCTCTGGGTCGTCGGCACGCCGGAAAGCGAGATCTTCGCGCCGGGCTCGTGCCGCAAGACCTTCGCCGAGATGAGCCGCGACTGCCATCCGCAGACGATGGACCCGTGCTTCGGACCGGTCTGTCCTTATGCCTGCGACGTGTACCAGGCATGGACCGAGGCCTCCTCGCGACAGGGTTCGAAGGCTGGCGGACAGATGGAGATCGGTCAGCTCCTCGCTCCCGCCGAGGTTCCCATCGAGGGCATCGATTCGATCAAGCAGCGCTCGGCGAGCTCGTCGGATCCCAACGCCAAGAAGATCGGTGTCGAGGGACCGTCGGGATCGACGCCCGCTCCCGACACGGCGAGCAAGCCCGCGGCCCCGGCTGCCTTCGGAGCCCCTCCGGCCGCGGGCCAAACGGCAGGCAAGCCGGCAGCGCCGGCGGCCGGTTCGGCGGCTTCCACGCCGGCCGCGGCGCGTCGCAAGCTCTCGAAGAAGGAGATGCAGACGCTGACCGCCGCGCTTCCCCAGAAGTACCGCGACTTCCTGGAACTGGTGGACCTGATCATCACCGAGGACGAGCGGGAGGTCTTCCTGGAGATCGGTGACGACCTCCAGAGAAACAAGTTCATCGAGGCCTTCTGGAAGCGGCGGTCGATCGACCCTCGCGGGTTGCGCACGGATTTCCAGGCGGTCTACACGCAGCGTTACCAGCTCGCCAAGGAGCAGTTTCCCAACCTGCACTCGGAGATGGCGAAGATCTTCCTGCTCAACGGCGCTCCCGACGCGCTGGTTCGAGTCGACTGCGAGGGCGTCTTCGTTCCGCTGCAGATCTGGTACTACGAGCGCATCGAGGCCTTGAAGAGCAAGGTCTACCTGCTCTTCTACCGGCAGTATGGATTGGGCGACTACAAGCTGTGGCTTCCGGTCGACGGGCTCTCGGTGCTCGTCGGGGGCGGGATGATGACCAACCCGGGCCGCCCGGTCGACATCACGAAATGCCCCGATTACCGAACGGTGCAGCAAGCCATGAGCTATTCGGCCGCGGTCCTGGGCTCGGGCGCGCTCTCGATGGCGGGCGCCTCGGCGCTCTTCCAGCCGCCGACGGTCGAGACCGAGGGCGTGGACCAGATCCTCTCGATGACCACCGACCTGGCCGCCAACGCCACCAACCTCGGCGTCACGAAGCTCATCCGCTTCCCCGACGAGCGCGCCAACAAGATCGGCGTGGATCTCTCGCTTCTCGTGCCGCGCGCGGACCTGAAGTCGCGGCAGCTGGGCGAGGAGGTCTTCTACAACGTCGACGTGATCGGAGAGGTGGCCAAGGACGACCGGCTGATCGACAACTTCAAGTACCGGTTCGACATCCCGACCGAGGAAGTCGGCGGCGAGAAGATTCCGCTCACCGTGCGCCGCTACCTCTACCCGGGCCAGTACCGGCTGATCCTGAAGGTCTCCGACGGCAACCAGAACGCCGAGGGGCGAATCACGGAGAACCTCACGGTGCCCGACCACCCCGATGCCCCGCCGCCGATCGAAGCCGCGGCGCGGGCGGAAGGACGCTCCGCGATCGCCAAGACCAAGGAGGCGGGGCTGCTGCCTTCGGCGATCGCGCTCATTCCGATCGCCAGGGAAATCGCCACCGGACTCCAACGCTTCGAGACGAAGACGGCGGAGGGGATCACGGCGGTGGACTTCTACTTGAACGGCGCGAAGGTGATGACCCGCACGCGGCCCCCCTTCGACGCCGATTTGAATCTCGGGCCCCTGCCGCGAAAACAGGTGATCCGCGTCGTGGCCTACGGGCCCAACGGACGGGCGGTCGGAGAGGACGAGTACATCGTCAACGAGGGGCGCGAGGTGTTCCGGGTGCGGATCCTGTCGCCGGAGAAGGGGGCGAAGGCCACCGGACCCACCAACGTCACCGCGGCCGTGGCGGTGCCCGAGGGCAAGGCCCTCCAGAAGGTCGAGTTCTACTCGAACGAAACGCGTGTCGCGACTCTCTACCAGGCTCCCTGGGAGCAGACGATCAACCTGCGCGACACGAAGTCACTCGGCTACGTCCGCGTCGTGGGCACGCTCGAAGACGGCACGGTGGCCGAGGACGTCCGCTACGTCAACGCGCCGGCCTACATCTCCGAGGTCTCGGTCGACGCCGTCGAGTTGTACACGGCCGTGACCGACAAGAGCGGGCACCCGATCGCGGGGCTGCAGGCCACCAACTTCAAGGTGTTCGAGGACGGCGTCCAGCAGAAGGTGGAGTCCTTCGAGTACGTCAAGAACGTCCCGCTCTCGCTGGGCGTCTTGGTCGACACCTCGGCCTCGATGCTCGAGTCCCTGCCCGAGGCCCAACAGGCGGCCATCAGCTTCCTCGACTATTCGATCGGACAGAAGGATCGCGCGTTCACGATCTCCTTCGACAGCGAGCCCTACATCCTCTCCAAGCTGACCAACCGCAAGGACAAGCTCTACCGCTCGCTCGGCGGGCTTCGCGCGGAGGGATCGACCGCGCTCTATGACGCGATCGTGTACGGTCTCTACCAGTTCACCGGAGTCAAAGGCAAGAAGGCCCTCGTCATCCTCTCCGACGGAAAGGACACCTCCTCCAAGTTCGACTACGACACGCTGCTCGAGTACGTCAAGAAGTCGGGCATCGCCATCTACGCCGTCGGCCTGAAGATCCCGACCGCGGAGCTCGACGTCAAGTACAAGCTGACCAAGCTCGCCCAGATCACCGGCGGCCAGACCTTCATGATCGACTCGGTCAAGCACCTCGAATCGGTCTACCGGCAGATCAACGACGAGCTTCGCAGCCAGTACCTGCTCACCTACTACTCCTCCAACACCCAGAGCAAGGACCGGTGGCGAAAGGTCGAGGTGAAAGTGGAGCCGACCAACCTCGTGACGAGGACCCTGAGCGGCTACTACCCGTAGCCCCATCCCCCATCTCGCATCTCGTATCTCGTATCTCGTATCTCGTATCCGCATCCACAAGGCACGATAAGCTCGCGCGCGATGCCGGACACCCTTCTGGTCCTTGCCTCGGAGTCTCCGCGACGCGCGGAGATCCTGACCGGGCTCGGAATTCCGTTCACGGTCGATCCGCCTAACGTCGAGGAGAAGGTCGGCGTCGGCGAGACGGCGCAGCGCGCGGCTTCGCGGCTCGCGGCCGAGAAAGCGGCCCAAGTGGCGGCACGGCATCCGCAATCCTGGGTGCTGGCGGCCGACACGCTGGTCTTCCTCGCCGGGGAGATCCTGGGAAAGCCTGCCGACGCCGCCGACGCCGCACGGATGCTCCGCCAACTCTCGGGCCAGGAGCACCAGGTCGTCACGGCCCTGCGGCTCCGCCGGGGAGCCGACCCGGGAAGGGAGCTCCTCGAGCAGAGCCGCGTGCGGATCGCGCCGATGGACGACGAGGAGGTCGACTGGTACGTCGCCACGCGCGAGCCCGTCGACAAGGCGGGGGCCTACGCGGTCCAGGGCCTCGGGGCCCGGTTCATCGAGTCGGTGTCCGGCTCCTTCACAAACGTGATGGGGCTGCCGGCGCGCGGCGTCTATCGCCTCCTCAGAGAAGCCCCAGATCCCGCTCTCGCGCGGCTCGCTCTCGCTTCCCCTTGACCTTCATCTCGTACATGCGCTGGTCCGCCAGCGCCAGGGTCGCGGGGAACTCGGCGGCCATCCGGTGCGTGGCCCATCCCACGGAAAGCGACGGGTGCAGGCCCTCCGTGCCGGGGATCTTCGGGAGCTTGCGGGCGAGCTCCTCGGCCTTCTGCGCCGCGGAGCCCTCGTCGGTGCGCGGCAAGAGGAGCAGGAACTCGTCCCCGCCCCAACGAAACACGAAGTCCGACTCGCGGATACAGGTCGTCAGGTAGTTGGCCACGAAGCGGAGCACCTCGTCGCCGACCCCATGCCCCTTGACGTCGTTGATCTCCTTGAACCGGTCGACGTCCACGAGCAGGACGGAGAGTTCCGTGCCATATCGGCGCACATTCGCGAGCTCGCGCCGGATCACGTCGTTGAAGTGGTGGCGGTTGTAGAGCCCCGTCAGGGGGTCGCGCACTCCCATCTCTTTCAATTCCCGCTCGGATTGAACGAGGGCCTCCATCTCCGCCGCCAGCCGCGCCTGCGTGGCCTCGAAGAGCAGGACGATGATCCCCACGGCGATCATCATTTCCAGGAACATCCCCGCAAACCCGAGGTACTGGAGCCAGGAGGGCAGGTCCGCGACCGAGCCGAAGTGCAGGATGCCCAGACCCGAGACGGCCCGCTCGGCCGCCCAGAGCAGGAACGAAATCGACAGGAAGATGCGCCCGGCCGCGGAGCCGGGCGTGACGGCGAACCAGATCGCCGTCAGGATGTAGGCCGCGGCGCGTAGCAGCGCCGTCGGGGCGGCCGCCAGCTGGACCGATTCGGCTGAGGTGGACACCCACCAGGCCACGGCCCCCACGGGCACGACCCAGAGGAGCTCGAGCGCGCTCGATCGCGCCGCCGGATTTCGAAAGCGACGCGTTCCGCGCAGGAGAAAGAAGACGTGCCCGAGCAGGGCCGCGTTCATGAGCAGATAAAGCGCGCGGTTCGCCTCGGCTCGACCATGCAGCGAGAACTGGAGCGAAAGGCCGGCGAACAGGAATGCCCACGAAGCGATCCAGTCCAGGAAGGCCCGCCGGCGGATCTTGCGATACAGCAACAGGAAGAGCAGAAAGAGGAGCAGTGTCCCCGCTGCCTGGATCAGCAGGGCAAACTGAGCCGGAGTCGTTTGATTCTCGGGGGCCAATGGATTTCGCCGAATCTTAACCCGGATTGCGCGGACCCGCGGCTCGGCCGCCGGCGCCGTCAGGCTCTCGAGTCGGCGATCCGCTCGTACACGCGCCCGGCGATGAAGATCTCGAGAAGCGCGGCGTCGAGCAACCCGCCCTCTGCCTGCCCGCGCAGGATGTCCAAGGCCTGGGCGCTCGGCACCGCCTTCTTGTAGGGGCGATCTCGCGCGGCCAGCGCGTCGTAGATGTCGGAGATCGTGAGCATGCGCACGGGAGTCGGGATTCCCGGTGCGGAGAGGCCCCGCGGATAGCCCGAGCCGTCCAGCTTCTCGTGGTGGGCGTGGGCCCAGTCCGGCACGCGGGAGAGGTCCTCGGTCCACGGGATCTTCGAAAGAAACCGAAACGTCTGACTGACGTGCGATTCGATCTCCACCCGCTCGCGGGCGGAGAGGCTTCCCTGCGGAATCGACAGAAGCCCGATCTCCTCGCGCTCGACCAAGGGACGCAGCCGGCCCGAAGCGTCCCGGTAGGTCATCTCGGTGAGGCGCGCCACCTCCGCGCCGATCTCCTCGGCCAGCACGGCCGGCTCGTCCGCGCGAAGGACGACCTGCCAGACCCGCTCGAGCGCCCCTCGCCGCCGAGCCAGCTCCTCGGCCACCTGCTCTTGCCGGAGTCCCTCGCGCGCCGCTCTCTCCCAGATCTCCGCGGCGGCCGACAGTATCGCCTGATCCACGCGCGCGCGGACGAGCTCCCTCGCCCGCGGAGGGAGCTTCCGCGCCTTGACGAGCACCTCCTCGCGCACGCCGACTTTCCCGAAGTCGTGCAGAACCGCGGCGTACCGCAGCTCGCGGAGCTCTTCCCGTCCGATGCGCAGCGCCGCGTAGGGACCCGAGTCCGCCCGGTCGGCCGCCTGCGCCAGGGCCACCGTGAGTGTCGCCACCCGCTCGGAGTGGCCGGCGGTCGCGGGGTCGCGCTGCTCGATCGCCGTGACACTGGCTCCGACGAAGTCTTCGAGGAGGCGCCGCACCCGCTCCGTCAGGCGCCGGTTCTCCACCGCCACCGCCGCCTGCGCGGCGAGCGAGCGGGCCAGATCGACGCTCTCCTCCCCGAACGGAACGACTTCCACGCGGATGACTCCGGTGACACCGCCCCGCGGCGCCACGCGCGACTTTCGGTTCAGGAGCTGGAGCACCCCGATCGCGCGGCCCTGCGGGGTCCGCATCGGCACCGCGAGCATGGATCGGGTCCGATAGCCGTGCCGGCGATCGAAGGTGGAGTCGAAGCGATAGGGCGCCCCCTCGGGCAGGCGGGAGACGTCCGGGAGGTTGAGCGGCTCTCCGCTTCGCGCCACGAAGCCCGCGATCGAGGAGTCGTCGAGCGGGAGGGTGCCCTCCTGAAACTCGAACCGAACCGAGTCGTTCTGGGCAAGCGCGAATCGGAGGGTCGACCCCCCTTCCGACCGCTCGATCAGATACAGACTCCCGGCGTCGGCATGCGTCAGCGCTCGTGCTTTCGACAAGACCAGCTCGAGCAGGCGCTCGGGGTCGCTCTCCGCCGAGAGCGCCACGCCGACATCGACGAGAGCCCGGATCTCCACGGTCCGGTCCGACAGCGAGCGCCGCGTGCGGGCCGAGTGAGCGCGGTCTTCCAGGACTCGGAAAAGCGACCGGACGGCGCGGGCGATGTGAGGCGGCCCCGCGTCCTTTGGCAGCGAGAAGAAGGTGCGCGCCGTCCAGAACGGATCCGCGCGGCGCGGCTCCTCGCCCAGAACCAGAACACCGAAGCGGTCGGCCCCGGCCGAGAGCTCCGGCGGAGGCGGTTCGCCCACCGCGGCCTCGAGCGAGTCGTCGAAGAGCAAGACTCCGATCTCGTCATCGGCGAGTCCGAAAGACTCCGGTCGGAAGGGTCTCGCCTCGATCGCCTCGCTCGCCAGAAGCGAGAGCGGCTCCACGGCCGGCCGCCCGTGGAACAGGACTCGCCGGAACCCCGTCGATTCAGTCGGGGGCACGCCTCGATTATCCCCGATCGAGTCGCGGTGCGAACGGCAGCGCGTCCCGCGAGGGCTGTGCGCTACCCTCTCGGAATCGCACAGCCGAAGGCCTTGGTCTCGGCGGGCTTCACCGGACGGCCTGCGAGCAGTGCGTCGAGGGCGTTCTTCAAGTCGGGCGAGGAGATCTTCGAAGCGACTCGGCCATGATAAACGAGGCGTCCGGAGGCATCGAGGACGAAGACCTCGGGCGTGCGCCGCGCGCCGAGACGTTCCGCCACGAGATTCTGCGGGTCCTTCGCGATCGGAAACGTGTGGCCGTGCTCCAGGGCGTGCGTTCGGGCCTCCTCGGCCGTCTCGATCCGGCCGGAGTTGATCCCGATGAAGAGCACTCCCTTCTTGTCGAATTCGACCGCCATGTCTCGGATCAGGTCGTTGTAGTAGTTGGAGTAGGGGCAGATCGTCGAGAGGAAGAGCACGACGATGGCGCGGTGCGACTTCTCGGCTTCGGCGAGCCAGACCTCCTGTCCGTCGAGCGTACGAATGTGAAAGTCCGGAGCGACGGCCCCGATGTCGAGAGCGGACGCCCGCGAGGCGAGAGTGATGACGAAAAGCGCCGACGCCACCCCCGCGAGCCTTCCGTCACGCCTCACCGCGGTGCCTTCAGGGCTGGACCGCAGGCTCGCCGCCCACGCTCCGCGGCCCGAACATCCCTCGCGCCACCTGCTTGGGCGAAAAACCCCAGCTGAAGCCAAAGGCAATCCCGTGCTCGATCCTGACTCCGAGGTGCCCCAGGACCGTCCGCATGTACGTCGCGTAGACGTCCACAGAGCCCGTCAGAGCGTAAGACAAACCCCCGCCCAGGCTTATGCCTGACTCGTGACCGATCTGGTCATGGTGGACGAAGATGGGATTGGAGAGAGACCCAGGGCCGAGGTCGGAAGGCTGCCGAAACGACAGACCGCCGTGCGTGTAGAAGCCGGTCGCGAGGAATCGCGCGCCCAGGGAAGGCGTGACGAAGTACCCGAGCTCCAGGGCGGCGTTGCTACGGTCGTGATGGATGTCCAGCACCCGCTCGACGAAGGCGTAGGAATACATCGCCTGGACATAACCGCCCGGGAGAAGGCGATCGAGACCGCTTCCGAAATTGACTCCGACCAGGTATTCATGGAGGTCACGTCCGATCGCGGAGTGGGCCAGGTAAGTGTAGCTGTGGCTCGGGATGACGGCCGCGACAAAGGGCGTGAGAGCGACGGGTTCTCGAACGACTTGATAGAGCGCCTGGATGCGAAAGTCCTGAAAGGCTCCGTGGTAGTCGCCGTTGTCCGCGTTACTGCCGGGGTGCGGGGCGCCGATTCCGCCCGCCGGATACCATCTGCCACTCGCGAAGGGAAGGCCGACGGCGAGCTCGAGGTGGTCGGTGATCCCGTAACCGATCGCCGCGGTAACGAATTGGGAGCGCATGTGTCCGCGGTTCGTCTCGACGTTGTCGCCGGGGTTCGCCGCAGTCCCGAGGTAGTGGTCCGTGGCGAAGGTGTTCCCATAACCCAGAGAGAAGTAGCCTTCTCCCGCCGGCGGCAGCCATGACTGCGCCTGCAACGAACCCGCAAGCGCCTGGAGACAGACAAGTCCTCCCGTCGCAGCGAGGGAAACGGCTTGCCGTCTCATGGCTTCGTCCGCTCACGCGGCGAGCGTTAGGTGCCTGTCTCGCAGCGGACCCCGGTCCCCTTGGCCCGGCTCTGCATCGCCTGGTCAAGGACCGGCAAGAGGTCCGCGTTGCGGCTCGAGGCGGGTGCGATGAGGCAGCCGTACTTCTTCTCGACGGCCGCAAGCTCCGCCGGCGTGGGCTTGTAGAGAACCGGGACGACGGATGGCTTCGAGGCCGCCGATGCCGCGTCCTTTTGGACGTCCGGGGTGTCGGCGATGTCCGCCAGGACGATGTCGTACTTGCCCGAAGCGAGGGCCTGCTCCATGGCGGCGGAGCTTTCGACGACCCGGGTCTTGTGGCCCGCCGCCTTGAGCGTTGCCTCCAGTTTGAACTCCTTGGCCGCGGCCGGCATGTGCGACGCCGGATTCATGTAGATGAGAATGGACGCCGGGTACTTCGAAACACCGCGACCGTAGCGTGCCCCCCGGCCGAGAACCACAAACTTGTCCCCGCACGCCAGGGCGGCGGCAGGACCGAGCAGAAACAGCACGGCCCCGAGACCCGCCAAAAACAGCTTCTTCATTGGAGTCTCCTCGCTATTACTGGCTCACTCGTACGCTCATCGAGGGGGCCTGTCAAATCGGATTTTCCTAAGGAACTCCCAAGCGTCCGGACAGAGTCACTGCCAGTGGGATTGCAGGGTCTCGACCACGTACAGATCTACTTGCCGCGTCCCATCGGAAGAGACGAAAGTCGGCGGTGCCACCCCGGTCACTTGAGTCCTCTGCCAGATAGAGGTTGTTGAGCCGGCTCCCGGTACTCGTACGCGTACCAGTTCCTGTCCGAGCGTTCCAGCCTCGTGTCCCGCGCCCGGTACACCTCCCCCATGCCTCCCGCACCCAAGGGAGATTGCACCTCGTAGGGCCCCACTCGCGCCCCCGCACGCAACGTCATGACGTCAGATCACTGCCAGCGAGACTGGAGCCCCTCGGCCAGATAGAGGTCGCGCTGGACCGTCCAATAGGAATAGACGACGGAGCGGCCGTCGCGGGTCATGCAGACGCCTCGCGGCCCGGCCCCGAACTCCAGGAGACCGGCCTCCTGCTCCGGATGGAGCTGTTTCCAGAGTGCGCGCTTCCCCGTCTCGAGGTCGAGGCGGTAGAGGGTTATCGGATTTTCCTCGGTGCCTCGAACGTAGATGGCCTTGCCATCGGCGCTCCACTGCACCAGGAACTCACCCGGCTCGACGCCCGCGATCGGCTGTGGATCCCGTCCGTTCCCCTCGGCGGACAAGACAACCGCCCGACCGTCCAGCGTCGTGCCGGCGAACCGCTTTCCATCGGGGGAGGCCACAGAGAGGCGCAGCCCCTCATCGCCCAAGGGACGGGGTGGTCCGCCGTCCACGCTCTGGAGGTACGTTCGCGGGGGACGATTCTTCTCCTCCGCCGCGAACACGATGGTCTTCCCGTCGGGAGACCAGAAAGCCCAGTGATACAGGTAAACGCTTCCGCCGGGAAGGTCGCGGGACTGGCCCGCGCCCGTCTGGAGCAGGCGCAGGTGCGGAGCAGGCTCGTCGAGCGAAACGAGCGCCCACTTCTCATCAGGCGACAAGGCCATTGCCCTTCCGTCGCCGAGATGCTTGGGGTCGGATCCGTCGAGTCGACGTAGGTACGTCTCGTTCCGCAGCGCGACTCCCGCACCGAACTCGTAGAAGAGAAGGGACCGGCCGTCGGAGGACAAGTCTGCTGGCGCCGACCGGTCAAACCACGATACGTTGCGGATTCTCCCTCCATCGACGGACGTCACAATCTCGCGTCGACCAAAAGGGCCAGCCGAGACGAGCACCCTTCCATCACGGGAGATGTCGTTGAGCAACATGTTGCCGGGTTGACGCACGAGGCCGCGTGTTTGCCCGGAGACCGTGACGACACCCAACCCCGTGCTCGTGTCTCCTGAGAACGCCAAATGCCGGCCCTGCGGCGTCCATGCGAGGCCGCTCAAGAACCGGAGTTCTTGCGTCAGAGTCTTCCGGTGGTCTTCTCGGTCGATTACGGATACGACTCCACTCGGAGAGGCACGAGACGACAGCTCCAGGAACCCCAGCAGGGCTCCGGTTGGAGAGAATCGCACTTGGCCCATCGAACCGTCCGTCTGGTAGACCACTTTCCCGATTGGATACTCCAGCCGGTACTTCCCGTCGACCAGGTGGATGACCGAAAGCTCCTTACCGTCCGGCGACCAGTCGGCGGATGCCACGTCGTCCAGAACTTCTCGCGGGGCACCCCCTGCCAGAGGGACCCTGGCGAGGGTGCCATGGCAGAGATCGACGTAATTGATCGGCTCGCACCCGAGCGTGATCGCCATCTCGCCGGATGAGGACACCGCCTGAAGGCCAGCCGGAGAAATACCCAGGGAGCGCGACTCGGGACTGTCCAGCCGCGTCGTGAAGATCTCGCTCGGCCTGCCGTCCCAGGCCGCAGAAAAGACGACCGTCTGGCCGTCCGGCGCGAATCGGGCGCCGGTGATGAAGCCTCGCCGAAACGTGAGCTGGCGAAAGGTCGGGAGTGAGCCCAGGATTCCACGCCTCTCGCCGAGTCGGCCGCCGAAAAGGAATAGGGCCACTCCCAAGATTGCGGCCGCCACGGCTGCCCCCAAGACCCGCAAGCGGCGCACGTTCGATCGACCTGAGATCGGCGCTTCGCCTACCGACGAGACCTCGGAAGCGTGGTCGCGTAGCATCGCCAGGTCTCGGGCCATGTCCTTCGTGGCCGCGTAGCGTCCTTCGGGCTCCTTGGCCAGACATCGCTCCACGATCCAACAGAAGTTCGCGGGTAGCTTCGGGTTGATTTTGCCGATCGCCTCAGGCTCCCCTTCGATGATCGAGGACAAGGTCTGTACCTTCGTACCGCGCTCGAACGCCCTCTTGCCCGTTGCCATCTCGTACAGAATCGAGCCGAGGGAGAACTGGTCGGACCGTGGATCGAGCGGCTTCCCCGACGCCTGCTCCGGAGACATGTAGCCCACCGTCCCCAGGATCGTCCCCGGCTCGGTCGCTCGCGTCAGGGTCGAGAGCTCGCTCTCTGCCTCCCCCTCCTCCCCGGATTGCGTGAGCTTCGCCAAGCCGAAGTCCAGGATCTTCACGAACCCGTCCCTGGTCACCATCACGTTCTCGGGCTTTAAGTCTCGGTGCACAATGCCCGCCTCGTGCGCCTTTCCCAACCCGTCGGCGAGCTGAGCTGCCAAGGGCAGTAGCCGGCGCAGCGGCATCGCTCCCGTGTGGAGGATCTCACGCAACGTCTTCCCCTCCACGAGCTCCATCGCGATGTAGGAGACCCCCTCCGCGGTCCCGACCTCATAGATCGTGACGATGTTGGGGTGATTTAGGGCCGAGGCCGAACGCGCCTCCTTCTCGAACCGTGAGAGCCGCTCCTTCTCGACCGATACGCCCTCCGGCAGGACTTTCAGCGCGACTGACCGGGAAAGCCGCGTATCCCGGGCACGGTACACCTCTCCCATGCCCCCCGCGCCCAAAGGGGACTGCACCTCGTAAGGCCCGACCCGAGCCCCGGCACGGAGCGTCATGACGGATTTTTCTGGAGCTCGGTTGACTAGCTTACCGCCGGAATTCGGTGTTGGCGCTTCGGGTCACTTGGCGGCGCTGGTCGAGGCCGTCGTGCCGGTCTCCTGAAAAATGCGGAAGATCAGGCGGGCCGGGCCGATTTCGATCTCGTCGCCGTCCGAAAGCGGCGTCGGTTTTGAGATTCGCGATCGCCTCAGGACCGTGCCGTTCTTGCTCTTGAGGTCCTCCAGGATCGCGCCCTCGGCGCCGACGAGGACTCGCGCATGCTTGCGGGAAACCGAGGCGTGGTCGATCCAGACGACAGCCTCCTTGATGCGGCCGATCACGTTTTCTCCGGGCTCGAGTGCGATCTCGCGGTTTCCCCAAATGAGCCGATATACGGGGCCGAAAGCTGCCTCTCCCGGGGAGGCTTCTTTCCTCGTCTCCGCTCCGAACGCGTACCCGAAGCCTCGCACCGTTCGAATGATGTGAGGCTTTCGCGCATCGTCCCCCAATACCGACCGCAGCTCCGCGACGAGATTCGGGAGATTGGCGTCGGTGACGAAGACGCCCTGCCAGAGCTCCTTGTGGAGGATCCGGCGGTCCACCGCCTTCGGACGCTCACGGATGAGGATCTCGAGGAGGCGAAACGCCTTGGGAGAGAGGGAGACCGCGTGTCCCGACCGACGTACCTCGCGCGTGTCCGCGTCGAACTGGCAGTCCTCAAAATGGATCCGCATCGCCCACGTCTCCCGGGATCCGTTCCGCTTCACTCCATCTTACCGACGAAAGGCACCGAGCAATCTTAGGAAAACCCGATGAACACTCTGCGTGCGGCTTAGGTCCTTCGGTGCAGTCTCAGATGCGAAAGACCGGGGACAAGAAGGATCCCGGGGAGGAGGTCAGATGCGGACGGCACGATGGATCCTAGCGGCGCTAATGCTCGTACCCTTGCTCGGCTGCGGCAATGGACCGACGGCACCCGACAAACCGCGGACGGGAACGACTCCGGTCGTCGGACCGCCAGTCACACCGGTTCCGCCGGCCAACCCGGCGCCGGAGCCACCGGAGGACCCCTGCGACCTGCATCCCACGCAGGCACGCTGCCGCTAGGGACTCAGGAACCGAGGTCCTTTCGCAATTCCGAAATCGTCTCAGGCGAGAGCGGTGCCGTGGCCTGGTAGTCGCCGTGGCGGACCTCCACGGTCGCCTTCTCGCCACGTCCGAGCGCCTTGCGTCCTTCCTCGCCGAGCGGGAAGCGGATGTAGTGAACGGCCGAGATCCTGTCTTCGCGGCTCTGGCCCGGTGCGAAGACGGCGGGGTACGTCTGGTCGCCGACTCGGAGCACGAGCTTGCCCGGCTCGTCCAAGCCGATGAAGCCGTCGAGCGTGCTCTGGACCTTCTCCGCCTCCGTGACCTCGATGAAGAGCGTCGCGGCGACCTCGCCGGCGCGCGGCAGCAGGTCGTTGTAGACGTCGACCTCCTCCTGCACCTTGTCGGGCCGGACGATGCGCTCGATGCGGACCATCTCCTGGACCTGAAAGCGCACCGTGTCGCGGTTCTCGAAGACGAGCGTCATCACGGGACCGAGCGGCACCCGGCGGCGCTTCTTCAGCTCGATGATGCGCGTCCGGAAGTCCGACCGCTCCAGTTCGTACTCGTGAAGGTTCTTGATGTCTTCCAGCGTGAGTGTCTCCATAAAGGCCTCCTCGGAAATCAGGCTTCGGCCGGCAGCCCATAGGCGTCGGCTAGAATCTGGATCGGGTGCTTGGTGGTCCGGCCCGTGCCCTGCCGGATCTGGACGCCCGCCAGCGGACAGTCGGTCGAGACGGCGTCGGGGCGCTCCGCCTTGACTTGCTCGAAGACGGGTTTCCCGATCTCCATCGACATCGGAAAGTACTCCTTTTTCATGCTCCACGTGCCGTCGTGCCCGGTACAGGCCTCGACGGTCACGACCTCGGCGCCCGGGATCAGGGCCAGCAGATCTCGCGACTTGAAGCCGATGTCCTGGACCTTCAGGTGGCACGGGACCTGATAAAGGATCTTGCCGGGCCGCCGCGAGAAGTCGAGCGAGAGACGGCCTTCGGCGTGCCGGCGCATCAGGAACTCGCAGAGGTCCCGCGTGGCGCCCGCGACGGCAGCGGTCGCTTCGCCGCCGCCGAGCAACGGGTACTCCTTCTTCAGGGTCAGGCTGCAGGTCGGGCCCGGAACGACCACGGTGTATCCCGCCTGGACGAAGGGAAGGAAGGCGTCGACGTTTCGAAGCTGGCATTCGCGCGCCGAGTCGACGTCGCCGCTCTCGAGATACGGCATTCCGCAGCAGCGCTGCGGCGGCACGACGACCTCGCAGCCGTTCTTCTCGAGCACTGCCACGGCGGCATGGCCCACCTCGGGCAGGTTGTAATTGAACGAGCAGGTCACGAAGAGGGCGACCCGGTCACGCGCGGGAGCCCGCTCCGAAGGAGCCGTCGCGCCCCCGCGGCGCTGCCACCAGTCGAGAAACGTCTCGCCGGCGAAGGTCGGAAGCAGGCGGTCGCGGTGGACTCCCAGCGTCTTCTCGAGCGCCAGGCGCGCGAGCCGGCTGTCGTTTAAGGAATTGACGAGCGGCGCCGCCGCGCTCGACAGCTTCCCCACCGCGTCGACGGAGGCAAGGATTCGTTCACGGAGCGGCGCGCCGCCAGCGTGCTTGACCCGCGAGGCGCGGTCGCGCAACACCACGCGCGGGATGTCCACTTCCCATCGGTGGGGCGGGTAGTAGGGGCAGTGGGGAATGCAGAGCTTGCATTCGTAGCAGAGGTCGGAGAATTCGGCCAGATCGGCGGCCCGGAGGCGCTCCGCCTCCCCGTCCACCTCCGGCCGGTCGAGCGCCTGGAACAGGACGTCGAAGGAGGGACAGAGGTCGTAGCAGCGCCGGCAGCCGTGGCAGATGTCGGCCACGCGCCGGAGCTCCTTCTCCACCGCGGAGGGATCGTAGAAACCGTGCGCGGAAGGATCGAACATGGAAACTGGACGATGGGGCGCTCGGCGCTATCCCCGAACCCTCGCCCCTCGTCCCTCGCCCCTAACCCCTCCCCCTAGAACTTCCCTAGGTTGTCGAGGCCCTTCTGGAAGCGGCCGGCGTGCGACTTCTCGGCGCGCGCCAGAGTCTCGAACCACTCGGCGATCTCCGTGAAGTTCTCCTCGCGGGCGGCTCGGGCGAACCCCGGGTACATCTGCGTGTACTCGTAGGTTTCACCCTCGACCGCGCTCTTCAAGTTCGCGTCGGTGTTGCCGACCGGGAAGTTGGTCACCGGATCTCCAACCTCCTTCAAGAAGTCCATGTGCCCGAAGGCGTGCCCGGTCTCCGCCTCGGCGGTGTCGCGAAACAGGCCTCCGACGTCCGGGTACCCCTCGATGTCGGCCCGGCGGGCGAAATAGAGGTAACGCCGGTTCGCCTGGGACTCGCCGGCGAAGGCATGCTTCAGGTTCTCGTGGGTCTTGGTTCCTTTCAGTTGGGGCATCGATTCTTTCCTCCTGTCTTTCGAGTATGCCGGCAGTCCCGGCAGATTCCGACGAACTCCAAAATGCGCTCTTCGATCTCGTGTCCCCGCGCCCGCAGCCGCCGCTCCTCCGAGAAGGTGCGCGGCGCCCGCTCGTCATCCCTCGTCTCAGGTTTCCGTCAGAGTTCTGGGCATCGGTCAACTTGCCGCAGTCGTCACTTAGGCGACATCAAAGCGATCCAGATTCATCACCTTGGTCCACGCCGCCACGAAGTCGCGGACGAACTTCTCTTGCGCGTCCGAACTTCCATAAACCTCCGACAGGGCCCGGAGCTCCGAGTTTGAGCCGAAGATCAGATCGACGCGGGTGCCGGTCCACTTGAGCTTCCCCGTTGCCCGATCGTGCCCCTCGAACACGTCCTCCGCGTCCGAGACCGCCTTCCAGGTCGTCCCCATGTCGAGCAGATTCACGAAGAAGTCGTTGGTCAGCGCCTCCGGCCGATGGGTGAAGACACCGTGCTTGGACTGTCCGACGCTGGCATTCAAGGCGCGCATGCCGCCAATAAGAACCGTCATCTCCGGCGCGGTCAACGTCAGCAATTGCGCCTTGTCGACCAGGAGCTCCTCGGCCGAAGCGCCGTTCTTGGCCTTCAGGTAGTTACGGAACCCGTCCGCGAACGGCTCGAGCACCGCGAAGGACTCGACATCCGTTTGCGCCTGCGAGGCGTCCATGCGGCCCGGCGTGAACGGCACCGTCACGTCCACCCCGGCGTTCTTCGCGGCCTTCTCGACGCCGGCGCACCCGGCCAGGACGATCAGGTCGGCGAGCGAGACCTTCTTGCCGCCGGACTGCGCCCCGTTGAACTCGATCTGGATGGCCTCCAGCGTGTTGAGCCTCTTCGCCAGCTGGACCGGCTCGTTGACGGCCCACTGCCTCTGCGGCGCCAGGCGAATGCGCGCGCCGTTGGCGCCGCCGCGCTTGTCGGAGCCCCGGAAAGTGGACGCCGAGGCCCAGGCGGTCGACACCAGCTCCGAAACCGATAGACCGGACGCGAGGATCTTGCCCTTGAGGGAGGCGATGTCCTTCGAATCGATCAGCTTGTGATTGACAGCGGGAATAGGGTCCTGCCAGAGAAGCTCCTCGGCCGGAACTTCCGGGCCGAGATAGCGCGGGCGCGGGCCCATGTCGCGGTGCGTCAGCTTGAACCACGCCCGTGCGAACGCGTCAGCGAACTGGTCCGGGTGCTCGAAGAAGCGCCTCGAGATCTTTTCGTAGACCGGGTCGAACCGCAGGGAGAGGTCCGTGGTCAGCATACCGGGCGCGTGATGCTTCGACCGGTCGTGGGCATCCGGCACCGCGCCGGCGCCCGCCTCCCCCTTCGGTTTCCACTGATACGCGCCGGCCGGGCTCTTGGTCAGCTCCCACTCGTAGCCGAAGAGGTTCTGGAAGTAGTTGTTGCTCCACTTCGTCGGCGTCGTGGTCCAGGTGATCTCCAGGCCGCTCGTGATCGTGTCGCCGCCCTTGCCCGTGCCAAAGCCGCTCTTCCAGCCGAGGCCTTGCTCGTCGAGGCCGGCCGCCTCGGGCTCAGGCCCCAAGTAGGACTCGGGGCCGGCGCCGTGGGTCTTGCCGAAGGTATGGCCGCCCGCGATCAGGGCGACGGTCTCCTCGTCGTTCATCGCCATGCGGGCAAACGTCTCGCGGATGTCTTTGGCCGCTGCGATCGGATCCGGATTGGCGTTGGGGCCTTGGGGGTTGACGTAGATGAGTCCCATCTGGACCGCGGCGAACGGCTTTGCGAGATCCCGGTCGCCCGAGTAGCGCTGTTCCGCCAGCCACTTATGCTCGGAGCCCCAGTCGACCTCTTCCGGTTCCCAGACGTCCTCACGTCCCCCGCCGAAACCGAACGTCTTGAAACCCATCGATTCGAGCGCCACGTTGCCCGCGAGGATCATGAGGTCGGCCCACGAGATCTTCCGGCCGTACTTCTGCTTGATCGGCCAGAGGAGTCTCCGCGCCTTGTCGAGGCTGGCGTTGTCGGGCCAGCTGTTCAAGGGCGCAAAGCGCTGCTGGCCGGCGCCGGCGCCGCCGCGGCCGTCGTTGATCCGGTACGTGCCGGCGCTGTGCCACGCCATGCGAATGAACAAGGGTCCGTAGTGGCCGAAGTCCGCCGGCCACCAGTCCTGCGAGTCGGTCATCAGCGCCGTCAGATCCTTCTTGACGGCCTTCAGGTCGAGGCTCTTGAACTCTTTCGCGTAGTCGAAGTCCTTGCCCATCGGGTCGGACAAGGAAGAACGCTGCCGCAGCACCCCGAGCCGTAACTGGTTCGGCCACCAGTCTCGGTTCGACGTACCGCCACCATTCGCATGCATGACCGGACACTTGCTCTCAGACATGGCCTCATCTCCTCCTGTGAATGAAACGTTCTGCCAAAGTCCTGCGTCGTACCGCCCAAAGCGAGGAGCGCGTCCGCTGCGCGCGCGTGTCAGGCGCGCGAGCCACCCACATCAGCGAAAATCGCTCCGGTTGCTCGATCGATTAAATTGAAAGCTCGACAGCGAGGTGTTTCGGCCCCTTCCGTTGGGCCACCGTTTCTTTCCGCCTGTCTTCCGCCGGTGCCGGCAGTCCCGGCAGATTCCGACGAATTCCAGCACCCGGTCTTCGATCTCGTGGCCCCGCGCCCGCAGCCGCCGCTCCTCCGAGAAGGTACGCGGCGCCCGCTCGAGGTCGAGCAGGAGGCCGCACTCGCGGCAGGAGAAGTGGTCGTGGGCCGAGAGGTCCGCGTCGTAGCGGGTGGTGCGCCCGCGCATCCAGGAGCGCAGCAGCCCCTCCGCGACGAGCAGCTGCAGATTCCGGTAGACGGTGCCGAGCGAAACCCGCGGCATCCGACGGCGCACCCGCTCGAAGACCCACTCGGCGGTCGGATGCGTGACCGTCTCGGCCACGGTCTCGTAGACGAGCCGCCGCTGGCGAGTCTGGCGGCGCTGGGGGGCCGTTTCCATATCAGTAACGAATCCTATTATTGATTTTGCCGTTGTCAAGGTGTCCTTGCACCAGGAAAAGGGGGCGCCAAACGGGTGCACCAGGGACGCCTCGGGTTAGAATCCGCTTGCTTGGAGACCGCCACTCTGCCATTGACCGCCGAGAGGGACTTCCCTCTCGGCGTTCCGGGATTCCGATACCAGGACCTGCACCGCGAGGAGAAGCTCGCGGA
>Ga0335085_10001443_pt1 | contig 50567 bp, 42 predicted proteins | sample Lox_Sample_45_FD_206712 | JGI IMG/M metagenome (GOLD analysis project Ga0335085, IMG submission 206712) | Soil microbial communities from Loxahatchee National Wildlife Refuge, Florida, United States - Lox_Sample_4.5 | ecosystem: Environmental > Terrestrial > Soil > Wetlands | place: USA... | reverse complement strand
CCGGAAGATCCGGATTGGAAGTACGAGTAAGCGGGAGACCCTGCGATGTCCCAAACGTCGATGGCCATGCCGGCCGAACCGCAGTGGGCGCTGCCCGGACGCGGGCCCGTCGGCATGTACAGCCTGATCCTGGCCGAATCCGCCATCTTCATCATCTTTGTGGTCGCCTACCTCTTCTATCTCGGCAAGAGCCTCACCGGCCCCTACCCCAGGGACGTGCTGGAACTCCCCATCTTCGCCTCCATCTGCCTGCTCTCCAGCAGCGCCACGATTCATTTTGCGATTCCGGCGCTGCGCAAGGGAAACATCGGTGCCTTCGGCATGTGGTGGTTTGCCACCCTCGCGCTGGGAACGATTTTTCTGACCAGCACCGGACTGGAGTGGCGCCACTTGATTTACGAGAAGGGCCTGACCATCAGCACGAATCTTTTCGGCACCACCTACTACTCGCTGGTGGGGCTCCACGCCTTCCACGTGACCGTGGGACTCATCGGACTGGCCCTGGGAATGTTGTTCACGCTTCTGGGCCAGGTCAAATCGGAGCACGCCGAGCGCGCTCACGTCTTTGCGCTGTACTGGCACTTTGTGGATGTGGTCTGGGTTGTGGTGTTCACGGTGGTGTACATCGTTGGCCGCTGAGGTGAGAGCAATCACATGACGGCTCCGGATGCACGCGCGGCAGGGGGAAAGGCGACACAGGTCAACGTGGCGCTTCCCGCGCCCACGGCCTGGCCGGTCGTGCTGGGCTTCGGCGTCACCCTGCTCTTCGCCGGACTGGTCACCAGCGAGTCGCTGAGCATCCTCGGGGCCGTGCTGATGATTGCCGGCTGCGCGGGCTGGTTCCGCGAAGTCCTGCCGCACGAGAAGCACCAGGTGGTGCCCGCGGAGGCCGCTCCGCTTGCCGTTTCCATCGCCACCTCCCGCAGCCAGGTGGCACGTCTCCCGCTCGCCCCAGACCTCCCCCGGGCATTGCTTCCCCTCGAGTTATATCCCGTTTCCGCGGGAATCAAGGGGGGGCTGGCCGGTAGCGTGGGCATGGCGATGATGGCCAGCTTGTACGGCCTCTTGAAGCAATCCAGCATCTGGTATCCCATCAACCTGCTGGCCGCTTCGGCGGAACTCCCGTCGCTGAAGCTCACCCCCGATTCCTTGAGGGCGTTCCACGGCGATGCGTTTGCGCTGGCCTGCCTCCTGCACCTGGTCACTTCCGTTCTGGTGGGTCTGCTCTACGGCGCCATGCTGCCCATGTTTCCCCGGCGGCCGATTCTGCTGGGAGGAGTGATCGCGCCGGTGCTCTGGACCGGATTGCTGCACAGCGTGCTGGAGCTGCTGAATCCGGTGCTGAACGATCGCATTGACTGGCGGTGGTTCATCGCTTCGCAGTGCGCGTTCGGCGTGGTGGCCGGGCTGGTGGTGGTGCGGCAGAATCCCGTGCGCACCCGCCAGATCATGCCCTTCTCCGTGCTCGCGGGCATCGAAGCGCCGGGAGCCATGCACGAACGAAGCGGCGAGGATGCTCCGAAATGAGCGTTCGCGGGCTCACGTTCGGGCTCCTCAGTCTCGCCGTGTTTGCGCTGGCCGCGTGCGAAACCTCGCCCGGCAAACCCACTCTGGCGGACGTGCCCATCAATCCGGAGAGTGTTTCCGATTTCGATGCTTTGTTTTCGCACAACTGCGCGGGCTGCCACGGACCCAATGGAAGAGGGGGCGCCGCCCTGGCGCTCAACGATCCCGTCTACCTGGCCATCGCGGACGATTCCACGCTGCGCCGGATCAGCTCAAACGGGATTCCCGGAACCTCCATGGCCCCCTTCGCGCAGAGCGCGGGAGGCATGCTCACGGCGAAGCAGATTGAAGTGATCGTCAGCGGCATCCGCTCGCGCTGGGCAAAACCGGACGCGCTGCGCGGGGCGGATCCGCCACCGTACGCGGCCAACGCGCCTGGAGACGCGGCGCGTGGCGCAGTCGTTTATGCCACCTACTGCGCCTCTTGCCATGGCCCCAGCGGCAAGGGAGGGCCGAAGGCCAGCTCCATCGTGGACGGCACCTTTCTGGCTCTGCTGACGGATCAGGAGCTGCGCACCATGGTGATTGTCGGCCGGCCGGACCTGGGCGCCCCGGACTGGCGTGGAAATGTGCCCGGGAAACCGATGTCTTCGCAGGAGATTTCCGACGTGGTGGCGTGGCTGGCGTCCCAGCGGGTTCCCTTCCCGGGGCAGCCATATCCTGCCGCGGTCCAACCGACGGGAGAAAAGCAATGAGCGAACCGGGCGAACTCACCAGGCGGTCTGTGCTCATGAAGCTGGGCATCCTGTTCAACGCCATTGCCGGAGTGGTTCTGGCCATTCCCATCGTGCGCTACGTGCTCTCGCCCGTCTCCCGCGGCAGAAAGGGCGCCTACGAGTCCTGGCTTCCCCTGGGCCGGTTGGAGCAGTTCCCCCCGGGCCAGACGCGCCTGGCCACTTACGAAAATCCGGTGTTGAACGCCTGGGACGGAATGACCGCGGATGTGGCCTGCTGGGTCCGCAACGTGGACGGCAAGAAATTCCAGGTGTTCGCGGTGAACTGCGCCCACCTGGGCTGTCCGGTGCGCTGGTTTCCCCAGTCCGGTTTGTTCATGTGTCCCTGCCATGGGGGCGTCTACTACCAGGATGGCTCGCGCGCGTCGGGACCCCCGGAGCGCGGCTTGTTTGAACACCACTACAAGATTGAAAACGGCCAGCTCCTCATCCAGGCCGGGGAAATGCCCACGCCCGGCATGGTTTCCGGTGTGAGCACGGAAAAACCCCCATGCGCCTGATCCAGCAGCTTGGCGAGTGGTTCGACGCGCGTCTCCAGGTGGGAGCCACCATCCGCGAGACCGCCGAACATCCCGTTCCGCGGGAAACGGCCAGTTGGTTCTACGTGTTCGGCAGCGCCGCGGTGATTGTGTTCGTCCTTCAAATCGTCACCGGCATCATGCTCTCCAGCATCTACGTGCCCTCCGCCGGCGAAGCGTGGAGCAGCCTGCAGACCCTGAACCAGGCCGTGACCCTGGGATGGTACGTCCGGGCCCTGCACGGGTGGGGCTCGGAGTTCATGGTCGCCATTGTTTTAATCCACATGGTGCAGGTGTTCCTGTTCGGAGCTTACAAATACCCCCGCGAGCTCACCTGGATCGTGGGCGTGTTTCTGCTGCTGATGACCCTGGGCATGGCGTTTAGCGGGCAGGTGTTGCGCTTCGACCAGGATGCGTATTGGGGGCTGGGCATCGGCGCCTCGATTTCCAGCCGCGTGCCCATCATCGGCCCGCCCATTGTCCACCTGATGCTGGGCGGCCCGATCATCGCCGGCGCCACCTTGTCCCGCTTCTTCGCCCTGCACGTGTTCATCCTGCCCGGCCTGTTGATCGCCTTCATTGGCGTGCACCTGCTCATGGTCATCAAGCTGGGCATCAACGAGTGGCCCATGCCCGGCCGGGTGGTGCGCAAGGCCACCTACGTGAAGGAATATCACGAGCTCACCAGCCGCGACGGCATCCCCTTTGTTCCCTCCGCGGTTTGGAAGGACCTGTTCTTCGGCGCCTTCATTCTTCTGGCCGTCGCTGCCTGCGCCGCCTACTTTGGCCCCTTCGGCCCCACCGGTCAGCCGAATCCCACCATCATCCAGACGGCGCCGAAACCCGATTTCTTCTTCCTGTGGATTTATGCTTTGCTCTCGCTGCTGCCGCCCTCCATGGAGACGCCCGCGCTGCTGGTGGGCCCGGTCATTGGCATCGCTGCGCTGCTGGTTCTTCCCTTTCTTTCTGGGGAGGGCGAAAAGAACTGGCGGCGCAGGCCCATGGCCGTGCTCATCATTTTGCTGGCCGCGGTCGGATTGGGTACGGCCACAAAGCTCGCCGAACATGCCCCCTGGAGCCCCGCCATGGATGCCTGGAGCGGGATGCCCATCCCCGGGAAATTCCTGCAACACCGCACGGCGCTGGAGCGGCAGGGCGCGCTGGTCTTCCAGTTGAAGCAATGTCACAACTGCCACGCGCTGGATCACCAGGGGGGCATGCGCGGGCCGGAACTGGACAATGTCTCCGTGTCCATGACCCGCGATCAATTGATCCGCCAGGTCATCCAGGGCGGCGGCAATATGCCTGCCTACGGCAAGAACCTGAGCCCCGCCGAGACCACTGCCCTGGTCACCTTCTTACAGTCCCTGCACCCGCCCGGCCAGGGGCCCGCGCGAGACGCGGCACGCGATGTGGCCAATGGGCAGGTCGCCGCATCCCCAACTCCCGTGCGCTAGAAGCGGAATTCCCACTTACGGCTGGACGGCTCCAACGCCTTCGGCCGCACGCCCGCGGCTCAACCACCGGACGAAAATCGCGGATGCCAGCACCGTCAGAATCGCTCCCTGAACCACCCACATCAACAGCCCGCCCAGCACCTGGTCGTGAAGCGCGGAGAGTCCCAGGGGATGCGGTCCACCCATATAGAAGTGGTAGAGCACCGTCTCCGCCAGAGTTATCGGAGCCCCGACCACGCTCATCGCCAGCATCAGCGCCAGCAGGTAGAGTCCCTGCAGTGGCTGTGACAATCGCGGAAATTCCGGAAGCGGGCTGAGCACGGGCCACCACAGCACCAGCCCCGCGAGGAACAGGCTGATGCGCACCGTGTGGTAGTAGGGTTTCACGTGGCACACCTGGTTGCAGACCTCCGGGATGTGAATCACCGTGAACACTACCGCGAAAATCAGTAAGGCCACGCGCGGCCGCGTCAGCGCGCTCCAAACCGCCCGCACCGGGGCCCAGGCAAGCAGCGGCCGAAGCATCCATCCCTCCAGGCCGGCAAGCAGGGCGGGCGAGACCACCATCACCAGGATGACCTGCTGGAGGATATAGGCGGAATAGAGACGGCTGAGGGCCAGGCGCTCCAGCGGCCCGCTGAGCGCCGCGATCCACGCCACCAGCCCCAGCGCGAAGATACCCACGCGCGGACGCTGCTGTCCCCGGCCAAAATACACGATGCACGCGCCATACGCCCCGCCCATCAGCAGGGCGGCGAGAATGGCCCACATTCCCGGCCAGGCGGACTGGGACGCGGCATCACACCATGCGTAGGCGTGCGCGTCTGTGGTTTCCGCGATGGCCAGCAGCGTCATTTCCCAAAGCAGCTGAATTCTGGGCTTGGGACGCAAACCCCGGCCAGTCTAATGGAGCGCGCGGCTGCCCGCAAACCTCGGCGGCCGAAGCGCCGGGTCCAGGCGAGCTTGCCGGGGCTGCGCCTGCCCTCAGGTCCCGGGAATCTGTGTTGCGCCCCCAGCGGCCTGGATCGGCCCTGCCCCGGCACTCCCGGAACGCTACTTCTTCTGCATTTCGCGGATAAAGGTGACCAGTGCTTTCACCTGATCGTCGCTCACGCCCTTCTTCGAGAATGCGTGCGTGGCCTTCTTCTCTTTTCCGCCGTTGGCGATGATGTCCGTGATCTCGGCGTCCGAAAGCTTCTTGGCTTCATCGGAAACCAGGCTGGGAGCCTTCATGGCCGGCTTCCCTTCTCCGTTGGCGCCGTGACACATGGAACACTTCGTCTTGTAGAGCGCTGCGCCATCCTCCGCCGCCGGTGTGGTCCGCGGGGTGAGCGCGAACGCCGCCAGGGGCAGCATGAGAGACAGCAAAGCAACCTGCTTTACCTTCATAGCTTATTTCTCCTTTTTGTCTGAGTTGACCTGCGAAGAATTCTCCGCCGCATTCCCCGCCGGATGCGGCTCACCGCCCTTGCCGCGCTCCTGCGCCTGCTTTAATGCTGCGTAATATTCCGGCCGGGTGTGGCGCAGATGATCCGCCGAAGCCTGCCCCGTGAGCCAGGCCCGGTCCATGGGATACACGTCGGGATCGAACATCACCGTGTACATGTGCCAGATCAGGATGGAAAACGTGGCCAGAATCGCTTCGTAATAGTGCAGGGCCGTGGCCGCGTCTGAAAACCACTTGGGGAAGAACCGCAACGCCAGGTTGTTGAACCACAGCGTCAGTCCGGTTGCCGCCATCAGCACTGTGCCCCACAGGAACGCCAGGTATTCCATCTTCTCTACATAGTTGAATTTTCCAAACGAGGGCGGCGCCGCAACCAGGCCCAGGTTATATCCGAGCATTTGAACCAGGTCCCGGGCATCACGGGTTTTGGGCAGCATGTGGCGGAGCATGGCGCGGTCGCGCTTCACCAGCATCAGGTGCACGCCGTGGTAAACCACGGAGGCAATCAGCAACACCCCGGCCACCCGGTGAATCCATCCGCGGAAGGCGAACCGGCTCTCCCACAACAGCAGCGGCCGCGCCCACCAGGCGTCCGGAAACTTCAAGGCAAAACCGGTGAATACCAGCACCGGAAAGCTGATCATCACCATCCAGTGGGCGATGCGGAATTGCAGGTTCATCCGGGGGAGCGTCTCGCCGCAGGCCGCATGCGCGCTGCCGCGCCGCGCCTTCTTCAGAAAATCCAGGAAGTGATGGAGCAGCATGAAACCGAGCGTGAACGGAATGATCAGCCAGTACAGGCTGCGGATCCAATTGACCACCTGGGACTCTTCGGCCGACTGCGGCGCCACGTGCACCGCGCCAATGGCGAAATGCGTTCCTGCGCCCTGATGGCATTTGCCGCAGGTTTTTGCCAGATTTGCGGGATTCACCGTGGAGCGGGGATCGCTTGAGGGGTAGATGTCGTGCACGCCGTGGCACGAGGCGCAGTTGGCCACCGTCTGTCCCCCGGCGCGGGATTCCAGCCCGTGATAGCTGTCCGCAAACGTGGGCACGCGATTCGCCGGCAGGTTGTAGCGCGCGTTCAGACGCTCGTTCCCGTGGCAGCGTCCGCAGGTGACGGACGAAACCCGCGCGGGATTCACCGGCGACTGCGGATTTTCCGGCGCCAGGATGGCGTGTTCTCCGTGACAATCCGTGCACACCGGGGCGTCCGGAGAGCCACCGGCAACCGCCTGTCCATGGATGCTCCCCGCGTAGATCTTGCCGATCTCGGAATGGCACCTGCCGCAGGTCGCGGCCACATTCCAGTGGTTGATCTTGGAGCGCGGATCCCGCCCGGGAAGAATTCCGTGGCTGCCATGGCAATCCGAGCAGCTCGCGGCCGAGGAGTTGCCCGCGGCCACCGCCCGGCCGTGAACACTCAGCCGGTAGGCCTCCACCGGATGCGCAAAGGGAATTTGGTGCCGGGCCAGAAATTCCGGATTCGAGTGGCAGGCGCCGCAGGTGTCCGGCAGATTCTTTTTGGCCACCGCAGATTGTGGGTCATCGGCCGGCAGAATGCGGTGTATTCCCCCGTGGCAGGATTGGCACTTCGGACTTTGGGGATCCCCATTTTTCGCTGCCGCGCCGTGCACGCTCGCGGGGAGCTCCTTCACCTCCTCGGCATGGCACTGCGCGCACACCTGCGGAGCCAGGGAGGCGGCGGGCTTGGCGTAGTGCGCCGGGCCGTGGCAGCTCTGGCACGCCTCCGCGCCCAATGCTCCATGGGCGCTGTGCGGAACCGCCTGCACTTGCTCTTCGTGGCAGGCGGCACACTCCACCTTGCGCACGTGCGCCGGATGCGGATACTCCTTGATGTTGGTATGGCAGGAGGTGCAGGTGACGTCCGCGTGGACGCTGGCTTTGTGCCGCTCGGGATCCACAAACAGGCTGCGGCCCTTTTCGGTTTTGAAGTCCGGCTGGGAATGGCAGGCCAGACAATCGGTGTCGGAGAGGTCCGCCGATTTCTGGCGGGCCCGCGCCCCCCAGCCCGCTTGGGGCAAGACGAGGAGGACAAATAAGAGAAGCCCCGCAAGCACCGAAGCGTGTGGGAGATAGCGCCCACAGCGATTCCGCTCGCCTCCGGGTTTTGTACGTGCCGTCATCGGGGCAAACCAGCCCACACTCGAATCCCTATAATTTCAAATCCTGGGGCTGGCGGCTGTGACTCACCGTACTCGCCCCTGTGATAAGGAGCACAAGTTGGACAGGTTGGAGAACGACGACCGGCGAACCTCATGAGTGTGCAAGACCGGGAAGCTAGGCGCGCCCGGCCCCTCTCCCATCTTTCCCCCGAAGGGGACTACTGCATCCCCAGATCCGCCAGGATCTTGGGATTCTGCTCTTCCATCGCCAGAAGGGAGTGGCAGGTGGAGCAATCGTTTGGAATCGTCTGACCGTCGGCGCTGGTGTGGCTCCCATCGTGGCAGCGAAAACACCCTGGGAAGTCCGTATGGCCCAGATTGTTGGGGTGCGTGCCCCAGGTGAGCCTCATGGAGGGGAACACGTTGCGCAGGTAAATCGCCGCAACCTCCTCCGCGGATTGCTGCACCAGCGTGCGCCGCGTGGCATAGATTTCCGGGTACTTGGTTTTATAGAAGGCGGTCATTTCCCCGATGATCTGTTGCTGGGCACGCTCGCGGTCTGGATACTCGGCTTTCAGCAGCTCCACCGCCTTCTTCTTGACGTACGGCAGCTCCGGACTGATGTTCCCGGTGGCCATGCGCTTGTCCACGGCGCTGTCCGGCATCTCGAAGGTATGCGTGGGGCGATTGTGGCAATCCACGCAGTCCATCACCCGGTGCTCCCCGGCCGCAAGCTGCTGCGGCGTCGTTTTCACGTCCGAGGAGACGTACCGGACCGTCTTGCCCGAGTCGTCCAGGTATTCCACCACCGGAATCACCTGGCGCTTCCCGTCGATGGAAACGTATTGAATGCGCGATCCAGTCTCCAGGTGCCGCCCGTGGATTCCAACGTGACCCTGCCAGGTGCGCCCTCCCACCTTCAACAGCAGCACGGTGGTCAGTCGCGTGTTCTTTTCGTCGTCCTGAAACTTCGTGCGCACCACGAACTTGTCTCCGGTGAAGCGCTGCGGCCAATGGCATTGCTCGCAGGTCTCGCGCGCCGGACGCAGATGCTCGACCGGAGACGGAATCGGCCGCGAATAGGTGTTAAAGGCCACGGCGAAGAGCTGCCGCGTGCCGGAAAGTTTGGAGCGCACAAACCAGGAAGCCCCGGGACCGATGTGGCACTCCACACAACTGACCCGCGAGTGCGGTGAATTCTGGTAGGCGGTGAATTCCGGGGTCATCACCGTATGGCAGGTCTGCCCGCAGAACTCGGTCGAGTCCATATAGCTGACGCTCTTGTAGGAAGCGGTCCCGACCAGGATGAAATTGAGCGCCGTGGCTCCGGCGACAAACCAGAACCCCCGGCGGATCACTTCGCGACTGAAGTCAATCTGCGGATAGACCTGGAGCAGTTCGCCGCTCGCCCGCAGGGCCCGGCGCCGCATCCAGATGCCCAGCGGGATCAGCAGGAGTCCCAGCACGAAAACAGCGGGCAGCGTCAGGAAAATCAAAATGCCGAGATAGGGGTGCGGCGGACCCGGGAGGAATACGAAATAGAACCAGAATGCGATCAGGGTGATCGCGGAGCTGGTGGTGAGCACCAGGCCGGTCAGGGAAATGGGATTTTGAGAGAAGTAGAAAACCGGCCGCAGCCACTGCCGCAGGGTGTCAACCGCGCTCATCGCAGGCGTCCTCCCGACGCGGGAGGCATATTACACCCGCGGAACTCATGTAGAAGTTCCATTCTGTTCCAGGAGCCGGATGTAGGCGCGCAGGCCGAACAGCACAATCAGAATCGCAATCACGGAGACGGCCAGACCCAGCCGGCGGTAATTCCGTTCCCGCAGCGCGCCCTCTCCGGCTTGCAGATTCACCGCCGTCACTTTCAGGCCGGCTTGCAGATCCTGGTCCACCAGTTCCCGGCGGAAACTGTGGATGGTCACCCGCGCCTTGGTGAGCGCATCGCGCGCTTGATCCTGGTTCAAGCGGGCTTCGCTCACTTCCATTCCCGAGGATTCGGCCACCGCCAGCACCGCATCCGCATCCCGAATGGCCCCCTGCAGCCGCAGCAAATCCGCATGGATGCTGGCCGTGGCCCGGTCGCAGCGGTCGCCGGGCGTATGGCAGCGCGCGCAAACCGCTTGCGGGCCGGTGCTCAGCATGGCGTCTGAGGGATGCTTCACCCCGTGATTGCTGTGGCACACCACGCAACCCGGCAGCCCTCTGGACTCGAATGCCGCCTTGTGCGAACTCTTCTCGAACATCTGCGACTGGAATGCGTGGCACGTGGAGCAGACATTCTTCACCGAGGCCACCCCCGGCGGCGCGGCGCCGTGATTTCCGTGGCAGGTGGTGCAGGTCGGCGCGCTCAAATCCCCGCGCACGGTCATGGCCTCGTAGTGCACGCTCGCCCGGTAGTTGGCGAATTGATCCGTGGGGATGTTGTAGCCCTTCATGTACTCGCCGTTGGCGTGGCACCGGGAGCAGGTCTCGGCGATGTTCAGCGGATTCACCTTCGATCGCGTGTCGCTGGCCGGGCGCAAGTCATGCACGCCGTGACAATCCGTGCACACCGCCACCTTCTGGTCTCCCTGCGCGCGGCGCATGCCATGCACGCTGGTCTTGTACTGAGCCAGTTGATCGGTGCGCAACGAAGGATTGTATTGGCGCATGAACGCGGCATCGGAGTGGCAGCGCCCGCAGAATTCGGGCACCTGCCCGCGCTCCACCTTCCCGCGGAATCCGGCCTTCTTGCTCATGGCGTCGGGACCGGCTTCGGTGGGATCCCCTCCGTGGCAGCTTGCGCAGCTCAGCCCCTTCTGGGAGTGGATGTCGCGGGCGAATTGTTCGGCGGTCACCTGCAGCGGCGGATCCATCGCGCCGTGGCAATCCAGGCAGGTATTCTGCTGCGACCGCGCGGGAACCGCCCATAGCAGTATCGCCAGCGCCGCCGGCAGCGCAAACCGTCCGCCCTTATTTTGCAAGGTATCCATAGACCGTCATCGCCAGCATGTAGCCCAGCCCGAAGATTCCCGCGCCCAGCACCCATCTGCGGCCTCGGCCGCCCGCCATCGAATCGAAAAAAGGAAGCAGCAGCCAGAGGCCTCCGGCCGCGCCAAACACCAGAATGCCCGCCACCTCTCCATCCAGGAACCACAGCTTGGCCGGAATCTTTTTCAGCGTCTGGAACATGAACATGAAGTACCACTCCGGACGGATCCCGGCGGGAGCCGGTGCAAACGGGTCCGCCTTCGTGCCCAGCTCCCAGGGCCAGATGGCCGCGAGCGCCCCCAGCGCTCCCAAAGCGATGTACCAGGCCATCAGTTCGCGCAGGAAAAAGTTGGGGAAGAACTTCATGGCCCGCGCTTCGCCCGGATTCGTCTTCCAGCGGGCTTCCACACCGGGAGGCAGGCTCATTCCGAAATACTGAACCAGCGCCAGATGCACCAGAATGAACAGCACCGTCAATCCCGGCAGCACCGCAACGTGAAATCCGAAAAAGCGGGTGAGCGTGGCGGTGGTTACATCCTCTCCCCCGCGCAGAAACACCATCATGCCGTGGCCGACCACCGGAACCTGGCCGGTGATTTCCGTCCCCACCTTGGTGGCAAAGAAAGCCAGCGTGTTCCACGGCAGCAGGTACCCGCTGAACCCGAAGCCCATGGCCAGAAAGAGCAGCGCCATCCCGCTGATCCAGGTGAGTTCGCGTGGCTTCCGGTAAGCCTGCAGAAACAGCACGCTGAACATGTGGGCGAAGGCCGTGAGGATCATCAAATTGGCCGCCCAGGAATGAATCGAGCGCACCAGCCAGCCAAACTGCACCCGCGTCATGATGTACTGCACGCTCTCAAAGGCTTCATTGGCGCCCGGCCGGTAATACAGCAGCAGCAGGATTCCGGTGCACACCTGGATCCCGAACAGGAAAAGGGTGATGCCCCCAAGGAAATACCAGGGAGTAAGCCGGTGCACCGGCACGGTCTTTTTCGCCAGCGGCCCGATCAGCTCTTCCCAGTGGAAGCGCTCGCCGAGCCACTCCCCGGTGCGGGCCAGCAGCCTCAACTCACGCCTCCCGCTTCCGGCTGACCACAACCTCATCCCCGCGCACGTGCACCTGGAAAACCTCGAGCGGCCGCGGCGGAGGTCCGCTCACGTTCCGGCCGTTCAAGTCATACAAACCGTTGTGGCAGGCGCACCAGATCTGATGCAGGTCGCCCCGGTATTGCACCGTGCAGCTCAGATGCGTGCACACCGCCGAGAGCGCCCGGTATTCGCCCTCCGCGGTCATCAACAACAGTCCCGGGCGGGAGCCAAAGCGGAACACCTTCGACGTGCCGGCTCTTAATTCCCCGGTTTTTGCCGCCACCACCTCGTCCCCGCCCAAATCCGCCAGGGGTGGTGGAATCAGATAGCGCAGCACCGGATACACGAAGGATGCAAAGGAGGCAAACAGTCCACCGCCGAGAAGCGCTTCGACAAAGCGCCGCCGCCGCCGGCTGGGGTTACTTGGTTCAGTCGCGCCCATTTCAGGTTTTCAGTTCCATCGCAACAGCAAGTCTCGGTGCGGGCGAATTCACCAGCGCCTGGCTTTCCCCGCCCGTCGCCAACGTGCCGCCACCAGGCGGTTTCCCGGGATTCGCTCCTGCGCCTGGGCGATGGCTAGCTTTTCTTCGCCAGCCCGCGGATGAACTTCACCAGATCCTTGATCTGCTCGTCGGTCAGCTTGCCCTTGAATGCCGGCATCTTGTTCTTGCCGTTGGTGGTGGTCTCGGTCAGTTGCGCGTCGGTCTTCTTCTGCACCTCATCGGAGGCCAGATTGGAGACCTTCATGGCCTTGCCTGTGGGGGTCTCGCCCTTCCCGTCCGGCCCGTGGCACATGGCGCATTTCGACTTGAATACAGTTGCGGAATCATCTGCCCAAACCGCCGGACTGATCAGCAACATCACCAGGCAGATGGACGCCAAACCGGCAACGAGCCACAGCGTGGAACGCTTCATCGGTGATTCCTCCTGAAGGATGTCGTCGCAGGCGGATTACACCGGGGGAAACCGCACCGCACCCTCACCAGGCCGCGCCTGCCGCCGCCCGCAAGGGGCGATTACGGCCCGCATCATGCCGCGGTGGCACACAGGGTGCTGTGACCTGCGTCACGCTGCTGGGTGGCGCGGATCACCTCGTTCCGCCCGAGTCCTTGAAACTCGCCTCAGGGTCGTCAGAACGCATAGCGAACGGACAAGGTCACATTGTTCGAATGGAAATTCCGCGGGGCATAGATGTCCTGCGGCACGGGGGTAAAGTCTTCGCGGTAGCCGTAATAGTTCCAATAGGCCCGGCCCATCCAGCTCCGGTTGAACGCATACTCGAAACCGGCGGTGGGTACCAGCCACAGCGAATGCAGCGGGCCGGGTTCCTGGTTCGGATTCAGGTTCAAGGCATAACCGCTGGTCCCGGTAAAATTCCCGCCGAACCGCAGGCTCAGGGCATGCACCGGATTCCACACCACGTCCGCGTTCCCGTAGTGCGAGCGGTTTTCGTAAGTGGAGAGCTGCTCGATCAGCCCCGATACCGTCGCGCACTGGTTCGGTCCTCCCGGAATCGGTGTGCCCGGATAGCAGATGATGATCTGGGAGAAAACGTTGTTATACGAATAGGCCAGGTCGAAGTTGACTTTCTCATTCGGCAGGAACGTCGCGGAGATCGAATACGACCGGTCGTGCTGCAGGTTGTCCACCTGGAACACGTTGTCGCGGCCTTCCCAGTCGCGGATCGACCCGCTGATGGTCACCCAGCTCGCCGGCTTGTAGATGCTGCGCACCCGGTATTCCTGCGATTGCCGCGGGCTGATGCGCGTGAACACATTGTCCGCGCTCATCAGTTCGGTGTCGAAGCTGATCCGCCAGTTGCGCAGCGGCTTCACCCACATGCCGAACAGCCCCGAATACTCATTGATCAGCGTCGCCGGCGGATTTTCCAGCGTTGCCGGTGGGCCCACGTACATGAAATAGGTGTTCGCGCCGGCGCCGAACGCCGTGCAGCCCGCGGAGGCAGCCCCCATCGGGCAGTTTCCGCGCATGGCGTTCGAAGGAAAGTAATAGTCCGTCTCGTCGGAAAACATGTTGTCCTGGATGTCCCGGTGCCGGTACCGGAAGCCCACCCGCGCCCCGAATCTCCAGGAATACTGGTAGTCCACCTCGGCCAGATTGGTCAGTTGCTCCTGCTTCAGGAACCCGCCGTAGTTCTGCAGCGTCAGGTCCGCCGCGGAGCTGGTGGTGTGCGCGGGGGTCCCCGAGGGGCTCAGCGGCGGCGCCGTGCAGTTGACCGGCAGCGCATTCGCCGGGGAGAACACGTTGATCGGAATGATCATGCTGCCGCTGAAAAACGAGCAGATCGACGGGTCATACTCCATCGGGTTGTGGAAGTTCGAGTAGTGGAATGAGTCCAGGAACCGCCACGCATCGGTGATGTGCCAGGTGAACCCGAAGTCCCCCGTGGCCATCACATGCTCCCCGAAGATCTTCGCGGTGGTATTCTGCCCCGTCAGGTTGTTCGAGCCGCGCCCCAGCAGGTTTTCCTGATACCCGAAGACGTCCGCGTCCCCGCCCGTGTAACCGAATCGCGCGGTGATGTCCACCGGTTTCCAGTAATTCGACTGCAGGCTGATCTGCTCCGTCGGGCTGCTCGTGCGCACCCGGGAGTGCGTCATGTAGCTGAGCATGGCGCTGCACGTCGGGCTGACCGTGTAAATCGGCGGGGTCGCGGAGATCGCGTTGAACGTGTTGTTGCACGGCTGGTTTGAAGACCCCATGGCCTGCAGCGTGGAGTTGAAGGCGATGCCCAGATCCACCGGAACATTGTTGGAGAGCACGAAGAGCTGGTTCTGGTCCGTGGACCCCGTGTCTCCCTTGTAATCGTTCCACACCTGGTCGTAGCTGATGTTGGTCCGCGGCGCGATGCGGTAGTCCACCCCCAGCCGGTAGGTGTTCACCGTGGTGTGCACATCCTCAAAGAGCTGCGCCTCCGTGCTCAGGTGGTAGGTGGTCAGCGCTGGGCCCGTCACCACGTTGCGCGCATATCCCATGCGCACCCGCACCTTCGATTCCGGAAACAGCGTCAGGTCGTAATCGCTCAGGTAACGCCGGGTATCCATGGCATGCGGCGAATAATTGAGCACGCAGCCCGTGCACGTGTCCGCGGCCGTCGGCCCGAACCCCGGAGGTCCATTCGTAAATCCGGCGGTCGGGTTCAGCGGATTGGCCAGCAGCGAATAGTCCCACGCGTTCTGGTCCCGCCGCAGCCGCGCGTTGAAGTTGTAAATGGTGTTCTTGCTCAGGCGCACCACGGTCACGTCGTTGGGATCGCCTCCGTAGCCGAAGCTCGAGACGAATAGGCGGTCGAACAGCGGCCCGTGATTGTCCAGCGATCGCATCTCCGTGGTGAAGTTCAGCAGGCGCGCCCCCTGCTGCAGGTTCACGAAGGTGTCGTACACGTTTTCGTTGCCGGAGGTGGACACCAGGCGCCCGCCGAATTCAATCGTCTGCTTCACGTTGTACCCGGCCCAGGTCACCCCTTCCGGCTCGGTGTCCTGCGGCGAACTCACCTGCGCCTCCGGTTTCGGTTCTTGCTGGGCCCGCGCCGTCGCCGGCCCGAACAGCAGCAGGAGCGCCACGGGCGTCAGGGCCGGCCAGCGCACGTACCAGCGCGGTGCGCGCGCGCTTGCGTCGGATCGAGTGTTGCCCATCGCCTGGAATCTCCTTTCCTAGGGCTTGAAGAAAACGCTGCTGGTATTCGAACCGTGGATGAACACGTGGCAGGAGGTGCACGCCTGGTACTTGCGGGCCTGGCTGTGGAACGTCGGCACCGTTGGCACCCCCTGGTCCACGGTGAAGGAGTGGCACTCCAGGCACAGCAGGTTCACCTGGCTCCGCTTCAGCATCCGCGGATTGGAGGATCCATGGGGCACATGGCAGGACGTACAGCCCTCGATCTTTACCGCCTCGTGCTCGTACACAAACGGCCCCGCCTTGTCCGCGTGGCACTTGAAGCACACCACGTCCTGCGTCGCCGTGGCCCGCAGCTGGTGGCCAAGGTTTCCCCCATGCGGATTGTGGCAGTCCGTGCACCGCACCAGCCCCTCGTTCACCCGGTGGTGGAACGTCCGGTTGAACAGTTGCTTCAGTTCCTGGTGGCAGCCGTAGCACAGTACCGGCTGCGGCTCGCGCATCAGGTACTGGATCTCCTTCGGCCGGTGCGGGTCGTGGCAATCCACGCAACTCACGTTGTTCTGCAGATGGATGGAGCGGCCGAAATCCGCGTGCTCCTGCCCGTACTGGTGGCACGCCAGGCAGCGCTGGCTCACGTCCTTGGCCGAGGCGTCCTTGAACGTGTAGATTTTGGTCTTGTCTCCCCCGCCCTCCACGTGCGCCTTGCCCGGCCCGTGGCATGCTTCGCATCCGTGCCATTCCGGCCCTTTTTTCTTGTCCAGCGTGGTCACGAAGTGGCGGGATTGCTCAAACGTCTTATAGAAGCCCTTCGTGGGCATGTCCTCGTGGCAGGTCTTGCACGTCTCCGCGCCAACGTAGTCTGAGGAGTTCTGGCCCTGCGCGCTCTCCTGGCGCGCCGCCGCCGGGCGCACCGCGCCGGAAATGAAAACGGAAGCGAGGACGGAAACTGAGAGCAGGGAAAACGAATAAATCTTCGGCCTTCGCATCTCCACCCCTCCCCATGCGGCGGTTGCTGGCTTGCCGGCCCACCCCGGGCCGCATCCCAGCACTACCCACAATCTGCTCAATCGGGCGCGACGTTTCTTTACTTCAGTCCAGGTTCGTCACTTCTCGCGAATACGGCGACTCTACCAGCCCAATCCGCCCGCCGGAACTGTCAGATTTGACAGCCTGGCTTCCCCACCTCATGCAGGCACCGCCCGCCCCGCCCGTTTCCCGGCGCAGCAGGCGCCCGGGACGCTTCCCGTACCCGTTACACCGCGGCAAGCGTTCGCAGGCTCCGCGGATCCTTGATCAGCACCGTGGATCCGTGCGATTCAATCAGACCCCGCTTCCTGAATCCCGCGAAGAGCCGGGTCACCGTCTCCCGCGAGCTGCCCACCGTCTCCGCGATTTCCTGGTGCGTCAGCGTCAGCGTGGTCCGCACCGGGCCGGGAGCAGCCAGCGCTTCCGTCCCCGCCAGGTCCACCAGAAAACGCGCCAGCTTCTGCTCCGCGGAATGAGAGAGGCCCAGGTAGCGAACTTCCTGGCTCAGTGCATGGTAGATATCGGTCAACATCTCCGCCACCTTTAGTGTCGCTTCGCCATGCTCGGCCAGGAATTGCAGAAAGTCCTTCCGCGGCACAAAATTCGCCTGGATCGGCTCCAGGGCCTCCGCGCTCAGCTCATAGGGTCGGCCGGAGAGGGTGGCGGGTAGCCCCACGATTTCGCCGGGATCGGCCACGCGAAGGATGATGGATTTGCCATCGGCCGCGCTGGCGGTCAGCTTCACACGTCCGCTGCACACTACAAACACGCCGCGAGGCTCCTGGCCCTCCACAAACAGCACCGCGCCCCGCGGGTAGGTGGCGGAGGACGAAATCGCGTCGAAGCGCGCCAGCGATTGCGGGGGAAGATTGCAGAACAGGCGCTCCTTGTGCACTGGACAGGTCACGCAACTGTCGATCACTTTCAGGCCGTAGGGAGTCTTCCCGCCTCCCGCCTTGCGCACCACGCGGTGTTTCACCGCGGGAATGATTCGCAGAGTGTCAGACATCGTCGCACCTCCAGCAAGCCTTGCCGGGAGCGACCCTTGTGCTCCCTCTCACATCAATACGCCGCGGCCGAACTTTTGCCTGTGACCCGCGTCACAACGCGGCGTGACCACGGTCACGGCGCGTTTTCCGCCTACGGCGCATAGTGCGCGGCGTGGGAGGCAAATATGAGAAAGGATGAGAGAGACCTGCTCGAAGTGCTCAAGAGTGAACTCGATTTTCTGGAAAAGGGGGGCTACCGGCCTTCGCCGCGTGAGCCGAGAAAATTCAATTTCATCTTCGAAGATTCGCCCACCTGCATGAACTACGACTCCAAGGACAATCCGGATCCCTGCGGAGAATGTGTGCTGATGGCCCTGGTTCCTCCGGCCGATCGCTCGAAAACGGTTCCCTGCCGCCACATTCCCCTGAACCAGCAGGGCGATACCCTGGAGTCCCTCTACCGCACTGCGGATCAACGCGAACTGGAAGACGTTTACGGCGCCTGGCTGCATTCCACGATTTCTGCGCTGGAAGAGCAGCGCCGCAATGCGCGCAACAATCGCAAGCCCCCGGTGGCGCCCACCGGGCCGGTGCCCGCAGGCGAGCCGCTGTTCGGCAAACTGCATCCCAAGTGCGCCAACCCGGCCTGCCCCACCGCATTCCATTGGCTGGCCGGAGGACGCTTCTACCGGTTTCGGACCGGCGAAGTGGCGCCCACAACCAAGGAACAGGTGGCGGAAAGCGCTCAACCGTCTGGGCCCGCCAAGCATTTCTGGCTGTGCGAGGCCTGCTCCCAGGCCTACACCCTTGAGTATGACGACACGGGCAATGTTCTGGTGAAGGTGTTGTGGCCGGAAATCCCCGCGTCTGCGCCCGTGAAGAGTTTGTCGGCGGCCTGATGCTGTTCATCCAGGCCGCTCCCTCGCCAGGCTGGCCGGTGCCTCCCCACGCCAACGGCCAGCCTGGTCCCCTTTTTGCGCCCCCGCTCACAGCCAGCTGATACAGATTGCCGAAGTGGTCAGAACTCTCATTGCGAAGCCCGGCGCCTTGCCCCGCGCCCAAGAACCTCCCTTTGTTTTCCCCCAATTCCATCCTCAAGCAGGTCCCGCGCTCCGCTCGGGATGACAAAGACCCGGCTTCTTCATCGCTCGGCCAGGATCCTGGAAATTGGAGCGACCCCAGTGATGGCCCCCCATCGCTGTTGGGTGATCAACGGAGTCCCAGGCAAGGGCCTACGCACGGTGTTCGAGGTACCAGGCAGATTCTAACGGTGAGCGAGCGGGAAACACGCCCAAGCCGGCGAGTGCGGACACCAGTCACCGGTCACTCGCCGCTCGCCACTGCCGCACTACGGCCGAATGCCCACTTTAATCACGTTGTCGCGGCGCGAGCCAAACAACTCGTAGGCCTCGATGATGCGGTCCAGCGGGAACGTATGCGTAAGCAGCGGCGCCAGGTTCAATCGCCCGTGCCGCACCAGCTCCAGCAGCACGCGCATGCGCTCTTTGCCTCCGGGACACAGCGTGGTGACGATCTTGTGATCGCCCAGCCCGGCCGCGAACGGTTCAAGCGGCAGCGTCAATTTCCCGGAGTAAACACCCAGGCTGCTGAGCGTCCCTCCGGGCTTCAGCACGCGCAGCGCGCCCTCGAAAGTGTTCTGGGTGCCCAGGGCTTCGATGGCCACATCCACGCCGCGGCCGCCGGTGATACGGCGGATTTCCTCCACCACATCCTGCTCCAGATAATTGACCACCACGTCTGCGCCCATGCGCCGCGCGGTTTCGGCGCGGAAGGTGTCGGACTCCACGCCGATCACCAGGCTGGCGCCCTTCAGCCGCGCCCCGGCCGAGGCGCACAGCCCAATCGGTCCCTGCGCGAAAACCGCCACCGCGTCGCCGATTCTTACCGGCGCGCTCTCTGCCGCGGAAATGCCCGTGGAGGCGATATCCGCAAGCAGGACCACTTGTTCGTCCGTCAGCTCATCGGGAATTCTTGCCAGGTTGGCCTGCGCGTTCGGCACCAGCAGGTATTCCGCCTGCGCGCCGTGGATCGTATTGCCGAATTTCCAGCCGCCAATGGGCCCGCCGCATTGCGACCAGTGTCCGCTCAGGCAGTCATGGCATTGGCCGCAGGGGGTAATGGCTCCCACCAGGACGCGCTGCCCAACGGCGTAGCCGGTCACCCCCGCGCCCAGTTCGTGAATCACACCCACCGGCTCGTGGCCGATGATGAGGCCCGGGCGGACTTTGTACTCTCCCTTCAAGATGTGCAGATCCGTGCCGCAAATGGTGGTCAGCGTGATGCGAATGACGGCTTCACCCACACCGGGCTTGGGAATGGGGACGCGTTCGAGCGCGATGCGGTTTGGGGATTGAAAGACCAGGGCCCTCATCGTATCGGTGGATTTTTGAATCGTTGGCGCTTCGGCGACTGCGCTAGGCATGACGTACTCCTCGCTCAGCCGTCCCCTCGGGGCGGCTGGCCCGCTGGGGCGAGCGAGGATTGCGCTCCGCTTAGGCTGCCCCGCCCTGGCGGTTGGCACCCTCGCTCACTCGCGGGCGCGGCGGCGATAGGTCGTCCGCCGCTCACACCCGCAGCCTGCTCCCGTGCGGCGCAAAAAGAAGTGAGCCGGATCACGCTCCCCGCGCGCGCCCATCACACCTGCAATGGGCACGGGCGCCGGCCATCCGCCGATCGTTGACTCCGCATTCCCTGCGGCTTGCGGCCGCTTCGAGCTTTCAGCGCTTGGACCAGGCGAGCGGAGACGTTTCATGCGCAGGTCAGGGGGTCGCCCGCGCCCGGGCAAAGGCTCACAGCGTCAGCGTGCCGATCAGCACGGAGGGATCATCCGGCGTTGCCGTGATGTGGAAACCCAGCTTGCGCACCAGCGCCTGCATTTCGATATTCTCCTGCAGCATGTAGGCGTGCAGCGTGCGCAGCCGCTCTTCCCGCGCGATCTGCACCAGCCGCCGCGCCAGCTCCAATCCCAATCCCTGGCGCTGATACTGGTCGCGCACCAGCACCGCGATCTCTGCGGCGTTCTGCCCGTGCAGCTTGCTCATGCGGCCGATGGCCAGAATCCCCGGCGGGTTTTCCGGATCGGCCAGCAGGGCGATTTCCCGGTCGTAATCCAGGAAGCACATGCGCAACAGGCGGTCGTGCGCCACGCGCTGGTCCAGCTTGGCCGCATGAAAATACCGGAAATACACGCTGCGTTCGGAGATGGCCCGGTGGAATTCCGGCATCAGCGTTTCATCCTCCGGCCGGATGGGCCGGATGGTCACCTGTGTGCCGTCGCGCATCTTCCACGGAGAGACGTGCTGCACCGGATACGGGCGGATGCCCGGCCGCGGCAGCGCGGCTTCCGATACTTCCGGCGGATGCAGCACGAATCGCGCGTCCAGTGCCAGCAGTTGCTCCGGCCCGGCCAGCAGCGGATTCAGGTCCGATTCGCGGATCGCCGGGATTTCCGCGATCAGCCGCGCGAAACTCACCAGCAGCAGCTCCAGCGCCACCAGGTCCACCGGTTTGCGTCCGCGCACTCCGCCCAGCGCCCGGAAAATCCGCGTCTGTTCCATCATCCGTCGCGCCAGCGTGGAATTGAGCGGCGGCAGGGCCAGCGCCCGGTCGCGGTACACCTCCACCAGCTCGCCCCCGGTGCCAAACACAATCACCGGACCGAACTGCGAGTCCAGCGTGCTGCCCACCAGCAGTTCGTAGCCGGAGGCCCGCACCATGGGCTGCACCGTCACTCCCTGAAAGGCTTGTTCGCCGGCATGCGTGCGGGTGGCCGCGGCAATCTCGCGGAACGCCTGGCGCACTTCCGCCGCGCTCCCCAGGTTTAATTTCACCCCGCCCACGTCGGTCTTGTGGGTGATTGTTTCGGAGTTCAGCTTCACCACCACCGGAAATCCCAATTGCGCCGCCTGCTCCGCTGTTTCCTCTTCGCTCCCGGCCAGGCGCGTCTCCACCGCGGGAATGCCGTAAAGCGCCAGCAGTTGTTTGGACTCGAATTCAGTGAGCAGCGTGCGGCCCTTGCCGCGCACTCCCGCCACCAGTGCGCGCGCCTGCGCCCGCGCCTGCGCCGCCTCCTGGTGCTCCTCCGCAAACACCGGGGTCTCGTAGATTCCGCGGAGATTGTAGGAATAACGCCACATGCGTTCAAAGGCGCGCGCCGCCGTATCCGGATAGGCAAACGTGGGAATATCCGCCGCGTTGAGCAGCGCGATTCCTTCGGCCACTTCCTTGCCCCCCATCCAGCTTGCCAGCAGCGGTTTCTCGCGCTTCTGGGTGTGCCGCTTCAGGCGCTCGGCGATTTCCGTGGGATGCGTCATCCCCTGCGGGGCCAGGGCCACCAGCAGGCCGTCCGCGGTGGGATCCGCCAGGGCCACTTCCAGCGCCCGCTCGTAGCGGTTGGCATCGGCATCCCCCAGGATGTCGATGGGATTTCCGTGGCTCCAGTGTTCGGGTAGAAATCCGTTCAACGCTTCGATGGTTTGCGGCGCCAGCGGGGCCACCTCCGCGCCGCTGGCAATCAGCGCATCCGTGGCCAGCACGCCGGGACCTCCCGCGTTGGTCAGGATGGCCAGCTTCGGACCGCGCGGCCGCGGCTGTTTGCTCAGCACCTCCGCCATGTGGAACAGATCGGAAATGGAATTCACCCGCAGCACGCCCACGCGGCGAAACGCCGCGTCCAGCACGTCGTCGCTGCCGGTCAGCGCGCCCGTATGCGACGCCGCCGCCTTCGAGGCCGCCTCCGATCGTCCGGCCTTCAATACGATCACCGGCTTGGAGAGCGAGACTTCGCGCGCCGCGGAGAGAAACGACCGCGCGTCGCCCACCGATTCCATGTAAATCAGAATGCTCTTGGTGTGCGCATCGTCGCCGAAGAAGTCGATCAAGTCGCCCCAGCCCACGTCCAGCATCGAACCCGTGGAAACAAAGGCGCTGAAGCCCACCTGCTCCACCAGGCTCCAGCCCAGCACGGCGGTCAATAGGGCTCCGCTCTGACTGAGAAAAGCGACGTTGCCGGCCCGCGCGATGGTCTGGGCAAAGGTCGCGTTCAACCCGATCAGCGGATTCATTACCCCCAGGCAATTGGGACCGATCAGGCGCATCCGGCTGCCGCGCATCTGTTCCGCCAATTGGCGTTCCAGGGCCGCGCCCTCCGCTCCGCGCTCGCGGAATCCGGCGGAGATCACAATCGCGGATTTCACCCCGGCCGCCACGCATTCCCCCACGATCCCGGGAACGGAAGCCGCGGGGGTGGCGATCACCGCCAGGTCCACCGGCGGGGGCACTTTTCCGATCGAAGCAAAACACGCGCGGCCGAGAATCTCCCCGTGCTGCGGATTGACCGGATACACGGCGCCGCGGAACGCGGGATTGGAAAGATTGGCGAGGACGGTGCGGCCCACGGTGCCTTCGCGCGGTGTTGCCCCGATCACCGCCACGTTTTGCGGGTGGAACAAGGCATCGAGCGGATGCCCTTCAGACTGCAGGACGTCGTGCGAAGGATCCTGCTTGTCGATGGTTGGCGGCCTCACAGGTTCACTATCGTCAATTCAGCGCCGCGACGCAAGGGGCACCGCGAGCGTCCACGGCGCCCGCCCTGCCGTGCGCATCGTGATCAGCCGCGCACGGTCAGCACCGGGCATCGCGCATTCACCACGATGCGATGGGCCACCGAGCGCTCCAGGTGCGTGGCCGCGCCCAGCCGCCCGGCCGCGTTGCGCACCCCGAGCACGATCAGATCCGCGTGGCGCTCCGCCGCTTCCGCCAGCACCTTGGCCGCCGGCTCCCCGTATTTCACCACCGGCTCCGGCCGGCACCACAGTTCCCCTTCCGGCTGCACCAGTTCCAGCAGTTCGTGCAGTGCGTGGGCCACCGAAGATTCCGGCGTGGGGCGCTCCTTGCCCGTTTTCTTGCCATGGATGGCGTGGAACAGGATGAGCTGCGCCTGATTTTCCTGCGCGATGGATACCGCATAGGGCGCCGCCGCGCGGGATTCCGGAGTGAAATCCGTGGCATAGAGCACGTGATGGAACCGCGCCCCGCTGTGCCGGCCCACCTGCACGCGCGGGCCGATGGTCATCACCGGAACCTCGGACTGCCGGAACACCTCTTCGGCCACCGATCCCAGCAGAAATTTCTGCGCGCCGGTGCGTCCGTGAGTGCCCAGCACGATCATGTCCGCGTTCTGCGTGGCCATCACCTGCCGCAGCACCGGCCATACGTCTGTCCCGCGCACCACGCTTACGTCGTGCGCCACTCCGGCCAGGCTGGAATCCGTGCGCTGCATCTCCACCTGCGCGTACTCCTCCTGCGCTTCGATTCCGGCCATGCTCGATTCCGGCGTTGCCGCCAGGTACGCCTCCGGCACCAGCACATGCAGCGCGTGGATCGTGGCGCCGTATTCTCGGGCCAGCGCCAGCGCGAAGGGCAGCGCGGCCTCCGAGGGCTCCGAGAAATCGGTCAGAAAAATCAAACTTCTCAGGCTCAACCGTGCTTTGATCTCAACTGCGCTCATCCCACACCTCCGTCCAATCCACACTCCGCCCGCTCGCGGCCTGCCTGGCCGCGCCTTCACCCCTCCAACCAGGCCTCGCCGTCAGTGCACGCTCAGCACCGCGCAAGGCGATCGCGCAATCACCTTGTGCAGGGTGGCACCGGAAAGATGCTCGGCCGCGCCGGGGAATCCCACCGGCTCGCGGGCTCCGGTAACGATCAGCGCCGCCCCGAGTCTCTCCGCCGCGGCCAAAATCCTTTCCGCGGCCACGCCCCGCTCTACGTGCACCTGAAAGGGAAACCGGCGTTCCGCGTCCGGCGGGAGCAGGCGCTCCAGCAAATGCAGAAAGGCTTCGGCGGGCTCCAGCGGACGTCCCAGATTCAACGTCGCCCCATCCACCATTACGTGCAGCAGCGTCAGCCGCGCGTTCAGCTCCTCCGCCCAGGCGAAGGCATGCGGCGCGGCCTCGTAAGCCTCCGGCGAGAAATCCGTGGCGTAGAGGATTTCCGCGCGCTCCAGGGATACTTCATCCCAGGATTTCGCCCGCGGCCCGATGGTCAGCACCGGGCAGCGCGCGCGCCGCAGAATTTCTTCGGCCGCCGAGCCCAGTAGAAACTTGGGAACTCCCGTGCGCCCGTGCGTTCCCAGCACCAGCAGGTCGATGCTTTTCTCCGCCACCGCATGGTTGATCACTTCGCAGATTGGACCGTCTTCTTGCAGCATCTCGCTGCGCACGGTCGGGAAGCACTTGCGCAACATCCCGGCCACTTGCTCGGAGGAGACGCGCGACGCGTCTCGCCCCGCCTTCCAGAATTGCGGCGGAATGGCGTAGTTGATGGGTTCCTCCGCGTGCACCGCGTAAAGCGTTGCATCGAAGCGGGAAGCCAGGCCCCCTGCAAATCCGATGGCCCGGCTCGACACCGGAGAGTAATCCGTTGCTACCAGGATGTTCTTGAGCGCCACCCGGCTGCTCTCGGCAACTTCCGTCATGGACATGCTCCCGGCAACACGATGCCTCGGTACTGCCCCTGCCGGCAGTGATTCGAGTCACCCAGGCCAGTGAGCAATGTCACCGCCGGACCTTCCGAGCCCCCTGGTTCTATTGAAGATTGTGCAGGATGCGCGCCGGGCAATCGGAATGCGCCTGGAATTGCCCCACAGCCTGTCCGCGGACCCTTCCCGTCCTGAACGTCTGGGAACATCCTGCTTCTCCCCATGGAGCGGCGATCCCCCCTCCGCCCGCCAACTCATGCCGGGGCTGTGATGCGCGCTGTCCGGTCCTGCGACGCTGGATTCCCGGAAGCGGGCAGGCGGCCGCGCGACAAAGCGCAATTTTTCGCCTAAGTTCAGCCGGGCTAATGAATTAGCCCCTGCACCGGTGGAGGCCGGGTTGCCCTGCCGTTTCGCCGGGGAGGGGTGCGTCATGGGCTCACTGCTGCAGGACATCCGCTACGCGCTGCGCACGCTGCGGAAGAACCCCGGCTTCACCACCATCGCCGTGCTTACCCTGGCGCTGGGCATCGGAGCAAATTCCGCGATTTTCAGCGTGGTGAATGCGGTTCTGGTGCGTCCCCTGCCCTATCCCCAACCGCAGCAGTTGATGCTGCTGCGCGAGACCTCGCTGCAAGGGGAGAGTTCGGTCTCCTATCCCAACTTCCTCGACTGGAAGGCCGGGAGCCGGTTGTTCGAATCCATGGCCGCGTCGCGCTCCGATAGCTTCAACCTCACCGGGAGTGGTGAGCCGGAACGGATGCCGGGAAGGATGGTGTCCGCAGGCTGGCTGGAGACGCTGGGAATTCGCCCCGCGCTGGGCCGTCCCATCTCCCCGCAAGAGGACAAAAAAGGCGCCAGCCCGGTGGTCATGATCAGCCACGCCCTGTGGCAGCGCCGGTTTGCGGGCGATCCCAACATCCTCGGCAAATCCATCTGGCTGAACGGAGTGAGCCACACGGTGATTGCCGTGTTGCCGGAGAATTTCCAGCACTACTCTTTTTCTCCCGTGGACGTCTATGTACCCATCGGGGCCGAATTGCGCGTCCGCGAGCGCGACAATCATCCCGGCATTTCCGTGCTTGCGCGGTTGCGCCGCGGCGCAACCCTCCAGCAGGCCCGCGCGGAAATGGCCACGGTCGCCGCGGCCATCGAAAAGCAGTACCCGGAGTTGAATCGCGGGCGCGGAGTCAAAATCACGCCCCTGCGCCAGAACGTGCTGGGAGACGTGCAGCCCGCGCTGGTGGTGCTGCTGGGAGCCGTGGGCATGGTCCTGCTGATCGCCTGCGCCAATCTCTCCAATCTCCTGCTGGCGCGCGGGGCTGCGCGGCAAAAAGAAATCACCATCCGCCAGGCCCTGGGAGCGGGCCGCGGGCGATTGGTGCGCCAGTTGTTGACGGAGAGCCTGCTGCTGTCCCTGGCCGGGGGAATGATGGGCCTGGCCCTCGCAGCCTGGCTGGTTGAGGCGGTGCGCGCCTTTCCGCCGGCCAACATTCCGCGCGTCGAACAGACTCGCGTGGACGCCGCGGTCATCGGCTTTACTCTCCTGCTCGCCGTGCTTACCGGGCTCATCTTTGGGCTGGCTCCGGCTCTTCGAGCCTCCGCGCTCAACCTGGTGGCCTCTCTGAAGGGCGCGTCCGGCCGGGCCAGTGGCACGCTGCGTCACCAGCGGCTTCGCCGCGGGTTGATGGTCAGCGAATTTGCGCTCACTCTGGCGCTGCTGGTCAGCGCCGCGCTCCTGCTGGAAAGCTTTGCCCACATGAGCGGAGTCAATCCCGGCTACGACCCCCATCGCTTGCTCAGCATGGTGATTTCGCTGCCGGAGGCGAACTATCAGGGGCGCAAGCCGCTCGATTTCTTCGAGCAGTTGCGGCGCCGCGCCGCCCGCCTGCCGCAAGTGCAGGCCGTCGCGTACACCAACGACCTGCCGTTCTATAGCGACGACGAAGAAACGTTTCTCGCCGAGGGCATGGCCGTTCCCAAAGCCGGAGAATTTCCCCTGGCCGTGGAATACGTGGTCAGCCCCGGTTACTTCCAGACCATGAAGATTCCGCTCGTGGCCGGGCGCGTCTTCTCCGAATCCGACGCCCAGGGAAAATCGCTCTACGTCCTCATCGACGAAAACCTGGCGCGCAGGTTTTTCGCCGGCGATGCGTTGGGAAAACACATTCGTTTCCCGGGAGACGATTCGCCGCCGCCGATGCAAATCATCGGCGTGGTGGGCCATGTGACGCACTACAGCCTGGACGGCGAAGAAGTGACTCCCTACCAGATGTATTTCGCCTACCCGCAGATTCCGGAACCATTCCTGTACCGCGCGGGCAGCATGATGGGCCTGCTGGTGCGCACCAGCGGCGATCCCAATGCCCTCGCCCCGGCCGTCCGCGCCCAGGTGCAGGGGCTGGACCCCAACCTCCCGGTCTATTCCGTCCAAAGCATGGAGGACCGCATGGCGGAATCCATCGCCCCGCAGCGGTTTTCCACGCTGCTGATCGCGTCCTTCGCCGCGCTGGCCCTCCTGCTGGCGGCCGCGGGCCTTTTCGGCGTGATTTCCTATTCCGTCTCCCAGCGCACCCAGGAGATTGGGATCCGTATGACCCTGGGCGCGGAACAGCGCAGCGTGCTGCGCCTGGTCGTGGGCGAAGGTCTGAAGCTCGCCCTGGCCGGCATGGGCGTCGGACTCGCCGCCAGCCTGGCGCTCACCCGCTTTCTGGCCAGCCAGCTCCACGGCGTGGGCCCCACCGACCCCGCCACCTTTGCCGGAGTTGCGCTGCTGCTCACCGCCGTCGCCGTGCTGGCCTGCTGGCTGCCCGCGCGCCGCGCCACGCGCGTGGACCCGCTGGTGGCCCTGCGCTATGAGTGACCCGGTGACTCGGTTCCGGAGAACACCATGACGAATCTCAGCCAGGACATTCGCTTTAGCCTCCGCATGCTGCGGAAGAATCCCGGCTTCACCACCGTCGCCATACTCACCCTCGCCCTGGGCATCGGAGCAAACACCGCGATCTTCAGCCTGATTGATGCGGTCATGCTCCGGCTGCTGCCGGTGGAGCGGCCGGAAGAGCTCCTGCAAATCGGCATGATGACCCCGAAATTTGGAAACGGAGGACCTCGCACCACTTACACCAACCCGCTGTGGGAAGAGCTGCGCGACCATCAGGACGTCTTTTCCGGACTTCTCGCCTGGGGAAGCAGCAGCTTCAATTTGGCGCGGGGCGGCGTGGTGCAAAATGTCCGCGGGATCTATGCCAGCGGCGGCTATTTCGCGGCGCTGGGCGTGCAGCCCGCCGCGGGAAGATTGCTCACCGTCAATGACGACAAACGCGGGTGCGCCGGAGTCGCGGTGCTCAGCTACGGCTTCTGGCAGGAACACTTCGGCCGGGCGGCAAGCGCCATCGGCAGCACCATTCCCCTCGAAGGACATCCATTCGAAATCGTCGGTGTATCCGCACCGGGTTTTTTCGGCGCCGAGGTGGGCAAATCATTTGACGTGGCCACACCAATCTGTTCGGAGGCAATCCTGGAAGGTAAAAACTCGGCGCTCGATCGGAGATCGAGCTGGTGGTTCCGCGTGATGGGGCGGCCGAAGCCCGGCTTCAGCCGCGAGCAGATTGCAGCGCGTCTGGCCGTCCTCTCGCCGCAAATCTTCGCCGCCACGGTGCCCGCAAACTGGAATCCAGCCCAGCAGGCCAGCTTTCGCAATTGGCAACTGGTGACCCTGCCGGGCTCGGCCGGTCTTTCCCAATTGCGCCGCGCGTATGACCTGCCGCTCAAGCTGCTCATGGGCATCGCCGGCCTGGTGCTGCTGATCGCTTGCGCGAATATCGCCAGCCTGATGCTGGCGCGCGCCGCCGCTCGCCGCAAGGAGATTGCTGTGCGCTTGGCCGTGGGCGCCTCCCGCCTGCGGCTGGTGCGGCAGTTACTCACGGAGTGTGTGGTGCTTTCGGTTTCCGGCGCATTCCTGGGAATTCTCGTGGCCCAGTGGGCCAGCCGCCTGCTGGTCCGTTACATCTCCACCGGGAACAACAAGCTGTTCCTGGACCTCGCGCCCGACGCCCGCGTGCTCGCCTTCACCGCCGGCGTGGCCGTTCTCACCGGTCTGCTCTTCGGTGTTCTTCCGGCGTTTCGCTCCACCCGCGTTTCCCTGGCCGGAGTGATGAAGGGAGAAGCCGCGCAGGGCACGGGCAGAGACGCGTTGTTCCGCTCCGGCCGGTGGACCGTGGCGGTGCAGGTGGCCATTTCCCTGGTGCTGGTGGTGACCGCGGGACTATTTGTGCGCAGCTTCGCGAACCTGGCGACTCTGGATGTGGGATTCGATCGTACCAACGTGCTGATTGCGGTCATGGACATGCACAACGCCAATCTGCCAAACGCCCAGCGGGCCGCCGCGTCCGACGAAATTTTGCGCCGCGTCCGGGCACTTCCGGGTGTGATCCTCGCCAGCCAGTCGATGGTCACCCCGGTGAGCGGCGCCACTTGGGACGACATGATCGTGGTGGAAGGCCCCAACGCGCCCACGGGCAACGATTCGGACGTGTACATCAACCACATCGCTCCCGGGTATTTCGCCACCATGCGAACGCCCCTCCTCGAAGGACGTGACTTCAACGAACGCGACACGGGTGAAATTCCCCGCGTGGTGATCATCAATCAGGCCCTGGCCCGGAAGTTCTTCCCCGGCGTGGATCCGCTCGGCAAGACCATCCGCAGGTTCGCGACCGCCACCACCCTTTCCGACCCCATCGAAATCGTTGGCATCGCCCGGGACGCGAAGTATGAATCGCTGCGCGAGGATTTCCCGCCCACGGCTTACTTCCCCCTGAGGGAATTGCCGGGTGGAACGGAACATTCGCATCTGCTGATTCGGACTCAATTGCCTCCTGCCCTCATGACTCGCGCGGTGGAGCAGGCCGTGGCGGGCGTGAACAAATCCATCTCGCTCGAATTCCGCACGCTGGCGCAACAAGTGAACGATTCCATCGTGCAGGAGCGCATGTTGGCGACGCTTTCCGGATTCTTCGGCGCGCTGGCTCTGCTGCTCGCCATGATCGGCCTCTACGGCGTGCTCGCTTACCTCGTCTTGCAGCGTCAAAAAGAGATCGGCATCCGCATGGCGCTGGGGGCGCAGCGCCGCGCCATTTGGCGGCTGGTGATGCGGGATGTTGGCCTGCTTCTGCTGGCGGGGATTGCCGCAGGGGCTGGAATGGCCTGGGTGGCCACGCGCTACGTCGAAAGTCTGCTCTTCGGCCTGCGCGCTCACGATGCAGGCACGATCTCGCTGGGCATCGCTCTGCTCGTCGCGGTCGCCCTCCTGGCCAGCTACCGCCCCGCGCGCCGCGCCATGCGCGTGGACCCGCTGGTGGCCCTGAGATACGAATGAACCGGTCTCTCATTTGCGGAGGATTTCAGCCATGAGCAACTTGCTCCAGGACGTGCGCTACGCGCTGCGCGGGCTGGCCAAAAGTCCCGGATTCGCCACCGTCGCCCTGCTCACCCTGGGCCTGGCCATCGGCGCCAACACCTCCCTCTTCTCCGTGGTCAATGGCGTGCTCCTGAACCCGCTCCCGTATCCCCATCCCGAAGAACTCGTCCGCCTGCACGAGAGCAAGGTCAATTTCGCCACCGGCTCCATCTCCTATCCGAATTTCCGCGACTGGCAGCGCGAAAACCGCACCTTTGCGGCCATGGCCCTCTCGCGCGGCAACGGCGCCAACCTCACCGGCATCGGTGAGCCGGAGCGCGTAAAAATTCAATTTGTGACCTCGGATTTCTTCTCCCTTCTGGGCGTGAATCCCGTGCTCGGCCGGCTCTTCACCGCAGGGGAAGACGAGATTGGGCGGCCGGCCATCGCCATCGCCGGCGAAGGCTTCTGGAACCGCAAACTCGGAGGCCGCCCGGACGCGCTCGGCAAGGCCCTGACCCTGGACGGAACCAGCTTCACCCTGGTGGGCGTGATTCCCGCAAAGTTTGATCTGCGCGTCGGCAGCTTTGCCCCCGCCGATCTCTACTTGCCTCTGGGCCAGTGGGGCAATCCGCTGCTGCAACTGCGTACCTCCGGCCTGGGACTTCATGGCATCGGCCGCCTCAAACCCGGCGTCACTCCGGAGCAGGCCCAGGCGGATTTGGACTCCGTGGCCCAGCACCTCGAGCGCGTCTATCCCGACGCCAACAAAGGGGTCGGAGCGCGCGTCTTCCCGCTGCGGCAGGAGATGCTGGGCAGGATTCGTCCCTTTCTGCTGGTGTTGCTGGCCGCGGTCGGATTCGTCCTGCTGATTGCCTGCGTCAACGTCGCCAATCTCATGCTGGCGCGCGCTTCCAGCCGCGCTTCGGAATTTGCCGTGCGCGCGGCCCTGGGCGCCAGCCGCGCGCGGTTGATCCGCCAACTGCTGGCGGAAAGCGCCGTGCTCGGTCTGCTCGGCGGCGGGCTGGGATTGTTGCTGGCCTCCTGGGGAACCCATTTGGCGCTGGACCTGCTCCCCATCTCTCTGCCCCGTGCCGCGGAAGTGGCCGTGGACGCGCGGGTCCTTCTGTTCACGCTGCTGGTTTCGCTTCTCGCCGGGTGTCTTTTCGGACTGTTCCCTGCGCTGCAGCTTTCCGGAAAAGGCGTGCAGGAAGCTCTCCAGGCCGGAGGCCGCGGCGCCGTGGGCGGGCGGCATCGCGCCCACGGAGTCTTTGTTGTGGTCGAGATGGCTTTGGCCCTGGTGCTCCTCTGCGGCGCGGGTCTGATGATTCGCACCCTCGAACGCTTGTGGAATGTGAACCCCGGTTTCGACGCGCGCGGAGTCATAACCTTCGGCGCTTCCCTCCCGCCCTCCCTGCACACGGCCAGCGCGGACCAGGTCCGTGCCGCCTTCCGCGAATTCGATGCCCGGCTCGCCGCCGTGCCCGGCGTGAAGGCCCTCTCCGTTTCCTGGGGCGCCCTGCCGCTCTATTCCGACGACGAGCGGCTGTTCTGGATGGAAGGCCAGCCGCGGCCCTCCAGCCCCAACGACATGAATTGGGCCCTCAGCTACGTGGTCGAACCCGGTTACCTCCAGACCATGCAGCTTCCCCTTCTGCGCGGCCGCTTCTTCACGGAAAAAGACAACGAGCTTTCCGCCCCCGTCGTCGTGGTGGACGAGTTGCTCGCCCGCAAGTATTTCGGCGACGCCAATCCCCTGGGCCGCCACATCCAGATCGATAGCGACCCCGGCCTGCCTCCGCAGCTCGCCGAAATCGTCGGCGTCGTCGGCCACGTCAAGCAATGGGGGCTGGATTCCGACGACGCGCAGAAGCTGCGCGCGCAGTTGTATACCCCGTTCCTGCAGCTCCCCGACCGCGCCATGGTGCTGGCCGCGCCCGGAGTGGACGTGCTGGTGCGCAGCGAACTGCCGCCCCAGGCCCTGTTTGGAACGTTGCGTCAAACCAGCCGGCGCCTCAGCAACGAACACGTGCTCTACGGCCTGCAAACCATGGAGGAGATCATCGCGGAAACCCTCTCCACCCGCCGCTTCACCATGGCCCTGCTCGTCGCCTTTGCCCTGGCCGCCTTGGCGCTGGCTACCCTGGGCATTTACGGGGTGATTTCCTTCCTGGTGGGACGGCGCACGCGTGAATTCGCCATCCGCCTGGCCCTGGGCGCGCAGCGCGCCGAACTGCTGCGCCGCGTGCTGGGCGATGGCGCGCGCATGGCCCTGGTGGGCGTGGCCGTGGGCCTGCTCGCGGCGCTCGCGCTCACCCAACTCCTCACGCGCTTCTCCCTGCTCTTCGGCGTGAGCGCCACCGACCCGGCAACATTTTTCCTGGTGGCCGCGTTACTGATTCTGGTGGCCGTGGCGGCGTGCCTGGTGCCGGCCTATCGCGCCACCCGCGTGGATCCCCTGGTCGCGTTACGGTACGAATGATGGCCGCTGACTCGTCCCGAAGACTCGGGAACGGTGACTGGTGCTCCCCGGGGAGGGAGCGGATTCTGCCGGAGAAACAGGTGGGCCGAAGATCGCCCCCCTCGATATTCCGGCTTGCCACGGCAGATTCCGCGCCCTTCCAACACCAGTCACCCGTCCCGAGCCGGCAATCCGAGGAGAGACGATGAATAACTTCCTTCAGGACCTGCGTTATGCCCTGCGCGCGCTGGCAAAGAATCCCGGCTTCGCCGCCGTTGCCCTGCTCACCCTGGCGCTGGGCATCGGGGCCAATACCGCCATCTTCAGCGTGATTAATGCCGTGCTCCTGCGCGCCCTGCCCTACCCGGAGCCGCAGTCCCTGGTCGCCATCCGCGGCACCAACGACAAAACCGGCGAATTCGGCCGCGCCCTCAGCTATCCCGATTTCGAGGATTTGCGCGCGCGCAGCAAGTCCTTCGAAGCCCTCGCGGTCACCGACAACACCTCGCTCACCTTGAGCGGCACCGGAGAGCCGGTGCACCTGAATGCCGGTGTGGTCTCCGCAGACCTCTTCCGCACTCTGCGCGTCACTCCGCGGCTCGGCCGCGCCTTCCTGCCGGAGGATGACCAGCCCGGCACGCGCGTGGTGCTGCTCAGCGACCGCTTGTGGCGCCAGCGCTTCGGTGCAGACACCGGAATCGTGGGCCGCGGCGTCACCTTGAACGAGCGCAGCTACACCATCGTCGGCGTGCTCCCGCCTGGCTTCCAGTTCCCGCCCAGCGCCGAGCCGTATGATCTGTGGTTGACCATTGCCGTGGACCGTGTGGCCGATGAGGGCGACAAGGCCATCACCGAGCATCGCGGCGCTCATTTTTTGGAGGCCACTGGCCGGCTGCGGCCGGGCGTTTCGCTGGCCCAGGCCAACGCGGAGGCCGCAACCATTTCCGCCGCGCTGGCCAAACAATATCCAGATACCAATCTGCACTTGGGGATGCGCCTCGAACCGGCGCTCGATGCCATGGTCGGCGAGGTGCGCCCGGCCCTGTGGGTCATGCTGGGAGCGGTGGGCCTGGTGCTGCTCATCGCCTGCGCCAACGTGGCCAATCTGCTGCTCGCGCGCACCACCGCCCGGCAGCGCGAAGTGGCCGTGCGCGCCGCACTCGGCGCCAGCCGCGCCCGCCTGCTGCAGCAATTGCTCACCGAAAGCCTGCTGCTTGCGCTGGCGGGCGCCGTTCCCGGCGTATTGCTCGCCAGTTGGGCCACGAACTTCCTGGCCAAAGTGCCGTCGCTGGATATCGCCCGGCTCTCGGAAACTTCCGTGGACTGGCGCACCCTGCTCTTCACTCTGGGGGCCACGCTGCTCACCGCGGGCGTTTTCGGCCTGGTGCCCGCCCTGTATGCCTCCCGGGTCACCCTCACCGGCTCGCTGCGCGAAGGCGGCCGCGGCGGGGGCGAAAGCGCGGGCAGTTCGCGCCTCCGTGGCTTGCTGGTGGTGATGGAAGTGACCCTGGCGTTGGTCCTTCTGGTCGGCTCCGGCCTGCTGATTCAAAGTATGGTGCGCATCTTGCGTGTTCCCCCCGGCTTCGATCCCCAGGGGGTGATTGCCTTCGAGCTGGACCTGCCCGGCACCCGTTACGGCAAACCCGAGCAGAGCGCCCAATTCTTCCGCGAGCTTTTGCCGCGCCTGGCCGCGCAACCCGGCGTCGTCGCCGCCTCCGCGATCATGCCGCTGCCTTTTTCCGATAATGCCATGCGCACCAGCTTTCAAATCGAGGGCCGGCCGGTGCCGGAAGGCGAAGAGCCGCGCACCAGTTTCCGTATGGTGGGCCTGGATTATTTCCAGACAATGCGCATCCCGCTGCTCGCCGGCCGCGTCTTCTCCTCCCGCGATTCGCGCGACGCGGCGCCGGTGGTCATCATCAATCAGACTTTTGCGCGCCAGTATTTCCCCAACGAGAATCCCATCGCAAAGCTCATCAAGCCGGGGATGAGCGATCACGGCAAGCCGGTGATGCGCGAGATCGTGGGCGTGGTGGGAGACGTGCGCCACCGCGCGCTCTGGCGGGAGTCCGGGCCCGAAACCTATGCTCCCTACGACCAGGTAGCCATGGGAGGCATGACCGTGGTTGTGCGCGCCAACGGCGACCCGCAACTGCTCTTGTCCACACTGCGCCGGCAGGTGCAGACGCTCGATTCGCAGTTGCCGCTCTACGGCGTGCGGACTCTCGATCAGTACATCTCCGGCTCGGTGGCCCAGCGGCGCTTCATCACCTTGCTGCTCGGAACCTTCGGCGGCGTCGCCTTGCTGTTGGCGGTGATCGGACTCTACGGCGTGATGTCCTATTCGGTCTCTCGCCGCACCCAGGAGATCGGTATCCGCGTGGCCCTGGGCGCCAATGCCTCGGATGTGTTGCGCCTGGTCGTGGGCCAGGGTTTGCGCCTCACCCTGCTGGGCATCGCGCTGGGCTGCCTGTGCGCCTTGGGCACGGCGCGTTTTCTGGCCAGCCTGCTCTTCGGCGTCTCCGGCACTGACCCGGTGACCTTTCTGGCCGTGTCGGTGATCTTTCTCGCTGTGGCCCTCGCGGCCTGCTCCATCCCCGCGCGCCGCGCCCTGCGCGTGGATCCGCTGGTCGCGCTGCGCTACGAATAGCCGCGGCTCCTTCGTTGGTCTGGCTTCGTTTGGTTTGTGTCGGGTTGGGTTCGGTCCCGCGCTCTACCCCGCTCGCCGATTCCCCTCCTGCCCGCGCTTCCGTTGGAACCGTGATACCCTCCCGCACGTCTTGATTCCCTGGAGGAAAACGTATGAATCGGAAGCTGTTGAGTTGTGGAGTGCTGCTCGGGTTGCTGGTGGTCCCGAGTGGGAGGTCTCTCTCGGCGCAAGAAACGCCCAAGGCGCCGGAAGCCAAGCCGGCCGAACCACCCGAAAAGAAGGAGCCGCCAAAGGAAGAAACCTCGGTCACCGAGCACAGCATCAAGATCGGCGGCCAGATCGTGGCCTACAAGGCCACCTTCGGCTCGATTCTCCTGAAGGACGATAAAGACGAGTCCACCGCCCTGATTTTCTATACCGCGTATACCCGCACAGACGCCAAGGATCCGGCGGCGCGCCCTCTGACCTTCGCTTACAACGGCGGCCCGGGCTCCGCCTCCGCCTGGCTGCACATGGGCGCCTTCGGGCCCCGCCGCATTGTCACCAGCGACCCGAACTACACGCCCCCCGCTCCCTACCGCCTGGCGGACAACGCCAACAGCCTGATCGACAAGACCGACGTGGTGTTCATTGACCCCGTGGGTACCGGTTTCAGCCGCGCCGTGGGCAAGGCGCAGAACAAGGACTTCTGGGGCATCGATCAGGACGTGCACTCCCTGGCCCAGTTCATCACCACCTACGTCAGCCGCAATGCCCGCTGGACTTCACCCAAGTATCTGCTGGGGGAAAGCTACGGAACCTTCCGGTCCGCCGCGCTGGGAAATTATCTGCAATCGAGCAAGGGACTGGCGCTCAACGGCATCGTGCTGATTTCCAGCGTGCTGGACCTCAGCCAGCTCTCCTTCCCCCCCGGCGACGACCTCTGCTACATCGTCTATCTGCCCAGCTACGCGGTCACCGCCCGCTACCACAAGCTGCTGAAGAACTCCTCCGGAGATCTCGATTCCTTTCTCGCGGACGTGCGCAAATTCTCCACCGGAGACTATGCCGCCGCGCTGATGAAGGGCGCCCAGCTTCCCGCCGCGGAGAAGGCGGAGATGGCCCGCAAGCTTTCCGCCTACACCGGACTGAGCGAAGACTACTGGCTGAAGGCGGACCTGCGCGTCAACCTGCCGCAATTCATGGCCGAACTCCAGCGCAGCAAGGGCGAGACCACCGGGCGGCTCGATTCCCGCTACACCGGCTATACCTACGACCTGCTCACCGAATTCGCGGAGAGCGATCCCCAGTCCAATGCCATTTCTGCCGCTTACACCGCGGCCATCAATTCCTACGTGCGCGAGGAACTGAAATACAATCCCGGGCGCGAGTACATGCTGCTGGGCGGCGAGCCGGGACGCAACTGGGACTGGAAGCGCCAGGGCGGCGGGCGCCGCGGCTTCTTCCCCTTTGCCCCGAACGTGATGCTCGATTTGGCCGACCTGATGATTACCAATCCCAACTTGAAAGTGGAGGTCGAAAACGGCCTCTATGATATGGCCACTCCCTTCTTCGGCACGGAGTACACCATGGCCCATCTGGGCCTGCCCGCCAGACTCTTTGCCAACATCAAAGAGGATTACTACGAAGCGGGCCACATGATGTACCTGGACGATGCCCAGTTGGCCAAATTGAAGGAAAACGTGGGCCGCTTCATCGACGAAACCTCGCACCACTGATCGCGCGGTGGGCCATGGCCGGCCAGGAACTCACCGAGCGGTTGGCCATGAATGGGCAGGGGCGCAGCAAGCAGCGCCCGTGCCACTTCAGTTCTCCCAATCCGAATGCGTAGGGGCGCTGCTTGCTGCGCCCCCTTCGCACCGTCGCGCCCCCAACCGCAGGCCGTGGCCGCACACCCGGGCCCGCGCCCTCCCCCAGGGCAATTTCCACCCCCTGAAACTTCCTGCCGCCTGCGGTGTTTAACCAATCAGGCACCCAGGGTCTCCGCGCCCGGCGCGCGGTGTCTTATAATGACTCCAGCGTCGCATTCGCCCTCTTCCAAGGATTCGCAAAATGAACAGAGCGCTCGCATTGCTGCTCCTCGGATTTCTGGCTTCGGCCGTGCCGCGAAGTGCCGCTCAGGCTCCCGCCGGGCAGCAAACTCCGCCGCCCGCAGGCGCGCCGGCCCAGCAGCCGGCTCCGCCGGACGCTGCAGGACCACCGGCGCAACCGCCCTCCACTCCGGGAACGCAAGCCCCGAAAGAGGAAGGAGCGCCACTCAGCAAACTGGGGCTTTCCGAGGACCAGAAAAAGCAGATCCACGAAATCCACAAACAGACGGATGAGAAAGTCCAGGAAGTGCGCGGCAACTCCGCGCTCACCGAACAGCAGCAGCGCCAGCAGATTCGCCAGCTCCGCCGCGGCGCGAACCAGCAGGTGGAGAGCGTGCTCACCCCCGAGCAGCGCCAAAAGTACGATGCCTGGCGCCGGGCACAACGCCAGCATCACCATCACGGCCAGCCGGCCTGATCCCGGGACCCTCAAAACCCGCGGCCCTTTTTGATTTCCCGGCGCCGCTGCGCCCGCCGGCTTTCTGCTATTCTTTTGCTGAAATGGAAGCGCGAAGTCATGGCCGGTGGCACGCGGCGAAACCATTGCAGCTTCCCCTGGCCGCGCTCGCCGTTGTCCTGATGATTGCCGGCGCCGTGCGGTTGGCCGCACAGGCGCCCGCCGCTCCTCCGCCGCCCGGTCCGGCCGCAAACCCTCCCCTCCCGGTTCCATCCGTTCCCCCGGGCCAGGCGGTTCCAGGCGAACCCGCGGGCAAGCCCGCGGTTTCTCCCAGCGTGTTTGTCGTGCTGGATCCCGCGCATGGCGGAGCCGACAACGGGGCCCGGGCCATCGCCGAGGAAGGCGCAGTCGAGAAGGACTTGGTGCTGGCCATCTCCCAGGCCATGCGCCACGAAATGGAGCGCCAGGGCGCGCGGGTGCTGCTCACGCGGCAGGCAGACGTAGCCCTCTCCATTGATGATCGCGCGGCCCTGGCCAACGCCGCTGCGCAGGGATTCTTCGTCACCCTGCACGTGGCTTCCACCGGCGATCCCAATACCGCGATGGCCTACTCCTTCGGTGCCCCGCAGGGAGGCGCCCCTCCGCTGGTCCTTCCGCGCCCCGCCGGCTTTTTCGCCTTGCGCTGGGAAGACGCGCAGAACGGATACTTGGTGGCCAGCCGCAGGCTGGCGGAACTCCTGCAGGTGGAACTGGCGCAAAAGCTGCCTGGTTCCGCGGACGTCCCGCAATTTGCGGAGGTGCGGCAATTGCGGGTGGTGGCCCGGCCCGCGGTCGCCATTGAGCTCTCCAGCGTGGCGGAAGCGGACGCGCCTTCGCTCACCCGCACCGCCATTCCTCTGGCCAACGCGCTGTTGCGGGCCATCGCCGCTTACCGCCAGTCCGGGGGAGCGCGACCCTGATGCCACGCGCCCTGCGCATCTCCCTGCTCCTGCTTCTGATGTTCACCGTGCTGGTCGGCGCTTACGAATTGCCGGCCCTCATGCGCCAATTGCGCGTCTTTGCTCCGGAGGCCCAGCGCGAAGAGCAGGCCCGGCGCGAGGTCATCCGTCCCCGGGCCGAAGGCGCGGGTGAAAAAAAAGAACGCGTGTCCATTTACTGGCTCTCCGCAGACAACCCGCGCGAGCTGCAAGCGGTGGAGACTCCGCTGGATCTCACTTCCGATCCGGCGCAGCGCGCGCGTGTGGCTCTGGAAACTCTGATGACCAGCGCGCCTTCCCCCGCCGCGCGTGTGCTGCCACTGGACGCCACGCTGCTGGCTTTCTATACGCTCCCGGATGGCGCCGCCATCGCTGATTTTTCAGAGGCCCTCGCGCGGGAGGTGCCTGCGGGCATCTCCAGCGAGCAACTGGCCGTGGACGCCATCGTGCGCACCCTCCACGCCGCGGTGCCCCAGATCCGGCGCCTGAGAATCCTGATTGCCGGCCAGCAAGTCGAAACCCTGGCTGGGCACGTGGACCTGAGCAGTACTCTCGATTTGAGCGGAATGCCTCCTCCGCCTGCCGGCACCGGGCCGCCGCCGGGCGCAAACCTGCCCGCGCCCACCAAGGCTTCCGCCGCGCCCTCGGAACTCGCCAAACCCTCCGCCCCGCTGGCCCTGCCTGCACCCGCTTCCGCTCCCCCGCGAAAAAGCGCTGCGCCCGCCCCGCGACCGCCAGGCGCGCACCGTTGACGATTCTCACGCTCGCGGGCAGACTGTGGCGGAAAGCCTAGCGGCACGGCTCGGCCGTGCCCGCTCACAAGGACAAACGCGTGCGCAACGACGGGCGAGCCCCGAATCAATTGCGGCCGGTGCGGTTTACTCCGGACTTTATCCCCAATGCCGAGGGCAGCGTGCTGATCGAAGTCGGGAATACCCGCGTGATCTGCACGGCCAGCCTGGAGGACGGTGTGCCTTCCTTCCTGAAAGGCTCCGGGAAAGGCTGGGTGACCGGCGAATACGGCATGCTGCCGCGGGCCACCGAATCGCGCTCGCCGCGCGAGGCCACACGCGGCAAACCTTCCGGGCGCACCCTGGAGATTCAAAGACTGATTGGCCGCTCCCTGCGCGCCATCACCGATGCCAACGCCCTGGGAGAACGCACCGTATGGATCGACTGCGACGTGATCCAGGCGGACGGAGGTACGCGCACCGCGGCCATCACCGGAGCCTTCGTGGCGCTGGCCCTGGCCTTCGAGCGCATGGTCGCCGCCAATCTGCTTCGCGCCATTCCCCTGCGCGATTCCGTGGCCGCCACCAGCGTCGGCATCGTGGACGGCGAATGCCTCTTGGACCTCTGCTACGAAGAAGATTCGCGCGCTACCGTGGACATGAACGTGGTCAAAACCGGCCGTGGCGAGTTTGTCGAATTGCAGGCCACCGGAGAGGGGCGCCCCTTCGCCGCCCACGAATTGGATCGCCTGCTCGAACTGGGCGCGCAGGGAGTGCAGAAACTCTGCGAGGCGCAGATGGATCTGCTGCAAATGGACTTCCGCGCGCGCCGCCCGTAGATGCCGCTCGTGGGCCGCTCCGTGAACCTGCGTCTGGCTTCGTCCAACCCCGGAAAACTGGAGGAGTTCCGGGCGCTGGCTTCGGGAACCGCCCTCACCCTCGACTTGCTGCCGGAATTCCACGCCCTCCCCGCATTCCCCGAAACCGCCCCGACCATTGCCGAAAACGCCGCGGGAAAAGCCATCTACTACAGCCGGGCCGCATCGGGACTCGTCTTCGCGGACGATTCCGGCCTGGTGGTGCCGCAACTTGCAGGCGCCCCGGGGGTGCACTCCAGCCGTTACGCCGGGCCGGAAGGTGACGCGAGGAAAAACATCGAAAAACTCCTGGCCGCGCTCGCTGGAAAAATGGGAGAGGCCCGCCGCGCCCGCTTTGTCTGCGTGCTGGCGCTGGCCCGGCACGGGCGCGTGCTCGCCGTGCTCTCCGGCGCAGTGAGCGGAAGGATTCTGGAAGCGCCGCGGGGCGCGGGTGGCTTCGGCTACGATCCGGTATTCTTCTACGAGCCGCTGGAGAAATCCTTTGCGGAGCTGACGCGCGAGGAAAAAAACAGGCTCAGCCATCGCGGCCAGGCGTTCCGCAAATTGGCGCAGTTTCTGGAATCCTTTTCCGGTTGAGAGCATCCAATTCCTTCCGGCCGGAATGGTTTGCCGCGGCGCGCAGATACGGTGTAAGAATTAGCCTTCAGGCCCGCCCGGGTGAGCGATGCCCCCTTCCCCACTTGCCGCCGAACGTTGGACCACTCTCCTGGCCGGTTTGCAAGCTGCGCGCGCCCACACCGATGGCCTCTTCCGCGCCATCCACCCGGGCGCGCTCTTCGACCGCCCCATCCCGGAGCGCCACAGACTGGTTTTCTACCTCGGTCATCTCGAAGCCTTCGACTGGAACCTGCTGGGCCGCGGGGCCCTGGCCCTCGAACCGCTCGACGCCGGCTTCGACCAGTTGTTTGCATTTGGAATCGATCCCACCAATGGAAAGCTTCCCAACGATCAGCCACGCGATTGGCCGAATGAAACGCGCGTGCGCGCCTACAACCACAAGGTGCGCGGGCGCCTGGATGCCGCCCTGGAAGACGCCGCCGCCGTCGCCGCGCAGCCCCTGGTGGCAGACGGCACGCTGCTGCACGTAGCCATCGAACACCGTCTCATGCATGCGGAAACGCTGGCCTACCTCCTCCACCAGATGCCCGGGGAGCGGAAGACTGTGCCTCCGGATCCGCCGCTGCGCGCCGCGCCGCCCCAGCCGCATGCGCAGCAGATTCCCGCGGGCACCGCCACGCTCGGCAAACCCCGCACTCCGCAGGCCGGATTCGGCTGGGACAACGAGTTCGAGGAATGCACCGAGCAGGTGCCTGCCTTTGGCATCGGCGCCTGGCCCGTGACCAACGCCGAATTCCTGAAATTTGTCCGCGCCGGCGGCTACGCCGAGCGCGGGTTTTGGAACGACGCGGACTGGGATTGGAAAGAAGCCACCGCGTTGCGCCATCCGCATTTCTGGGTCCCTGGCGGAGGGGGCTGGAAATACCGCGCCATGTCCGGCGAGATTCCCTTGCCGCAGGATGCCCCGGTTTACGTCAGCCACGCAGAGGCCGCGGCCTACGCGCGGTGGAAGGGCGGAAATCTGCCCACCGAGGCCCAATGGCACCGCGCCGCCTTCGGCACCCCCCAAGGGAACGAGCGCGCCTTTCCCTGGGGCGACGCGCCGCCCGATTCCACCCGCGGCAATTTCGATTCTCTCCGCTGGGATGCCACTCCCGTGGGGGCCCACCCGCTGGGCGCCAGCGCCTTCGGCGTGCACGATCTCACCGGGAACGGCTGGGAATGGACCTCCACGGTCTTCGCGCCGTTTCCCGGCTTCCAGCCGTTTCCCTTCTACCGCGGATATTCCGCGGACTTCTTTGACGGCAAGCATTACGTGATGAAAGGCGGCTCCGCGCGCACCGCCGCGCCGCTGCTCCGCCGGAGCTTTCGCAACTGGTTCCAGCCGCACTATCCCTATATCTACGCGAAGTTTCGCATTGTGGAGGACTGACCATGGCTTCAGCCGCACGCGTACGCACCGAAGCGCTTCTGGAATCGTCGGTGGTGGATTTTGCCGCCGCCGTGCGCGCCGGCCTGACCCGCTCCGGCCAGAAAGAATTGCCCTCCAAGTACTTGTATGACGAAGTGGGTTCCGCGCTGTTTGAAGTTATCTGCCTCCTGCCGGAGTACGGCCTCTGCCGCGCCGGGGCCCGCCTGCTGGAGCGCCACGCGGAAGAAATCGCCGATCGGCTGCCCCTGCCCGTGGCCGTGGCCGAACTGGGCAGCGGCACGGGAGCCAAAACGCGCTGGATTCTGGAGGCCCTGGCGCGGCGCCAGCCCGTGAATTACTTCCCCATTGACATCTCCCCGAGCGCCCTCTGGCGCTGCTCCCAGGAGTTGGGCCGCATCGATTCCGTCAGCATCGTGGGCTTCGAGCGCGAATACCTGGACGGCCTGGTCAGCGTGGTCGCCCGGCGGGAAGCCACCGAACACCTGCTGGTCCTTTTCCTCGGCAGCACCATCGGGAATTTCGACCGGCCGGCCGGCGAAGCCTTTCTCCGCCAGGTGCGCGGCATCCTGCATCCCGGCGATGCTCTGCTGCTGGCCACCGACCTGGTAAAACCGGTGCCCGAATTGCTGCTGGCCTACGATGACCCGGCGGGCGTCACCGCGGCCTTCAATCGCAATCTCCTGGCGCGCATCAACCGCGCCCTCGATGCCGATTTCGACCTGGCCGGCTTCCAGCACACCGTGCGCTACAACGAATCGGAGCGCCGCATCGAGATGCACCTCCGCGCGCGGCAGCCCCAAACCGTTCACGTGCGCCAGGCCGGTGTTTCCGTCACCCTGGCGGCCGGTGAGACCATCTGGACGGAGAGTTCGCACAAGTACCACGCCGAAGAAGTCGCCCAGTTGGGCCAGCGCACCGGATTCCGCTGCGCCGCCCAATGGACGGATGCGGAGTGGCCCTTTGCACAAAGCCTGTTTTTTGCCCAATAACCCCCGGGAGGATTCCAGCGTGGCCAAAGCCGTGTGGATGGGAAAAGTGATCGCGCAGAGCGACCACTGCGTGGTCGTCGAGGGCAACCAGTATTTCCCCGCGGATTCCGTCCGCCCCGAGTTCCTCCGTCCCAGCCAGACCCATACCGTGTGCCCGTGGAAAGGCACGGCCAGTTATTACCACCTGGAAGTGGACGGCATGCGCAACGATGATGCCGCCTGGTTTTACCTGGAGCCCAAGCCCGCGGCCGAGGAAATCCGTGGCCGCGTCGCTTTCTGGAAGGGCGTCCACGTCGAGCCCTAGGTGGGACAGGCATTCCTGCCTGTCTCTCTTCGAGCCCCGCTTCCGCGGGGCGGCCTCAGCCCGTGGTACTGCCATTCCTGCCTGTCCCGCGTGTTATATTTCCCCCCGAATCTATGGCCAGAAAGCGCGCGAAAACCGTTGCCGCGAAGTTGCGCCGCGCCACCCGCGCCAAGCCGGCGCCTGGCGTCCGGCCGGCCACACGCGCCACGCAATCTGCAAAGGCCGCTCCCTCCCCCGGTCCCGCCAAAGGCGCCACCCCGGAGCGCGTTCGCGCCATCCTCGCCAAGTTGGACGAACGCTATCCCGCGGCCACCTGCGCCCTGCGGCATGACAATCCGTTCCAACTGCTCATCTCCACCATTCTCTCCGCGCAATGCACCGACGAGCGCGTCAACCAGGTTACCGCCACCCTCTTTCCGAAATATCCCACCCCCCAGGCTTTCGCCTACGCCAGCCCGCATGAACTGGAGAAGGAGATTCGCCCCACCGGTTTTTTTCGCAACAAGACGAAATCGGTGATGGGAGCGAGCCGCAAGATTGTCGAGGACTTCGGCGGCCAGGTGCCGCGGAACATGGACGAACTGCTCACGCTTCCCGGCGTGGCCCGCAAAACCGCCAATGTCGTGCTGGGAACAGCCTTCGGCGTGGCCAGCGGCGTGGTGGTGGATACCCACGTGCAGCGCCTGGCCGGCCGGTTGGACCTTTCCCGGCAGCATGACCCAAAAAAAATCGAGCAGGACCTGATGCAGGCCATTCCGCAAGACCGCTGGATTCTCTTCGCCCATCAGCTCATCTGGCACGGACGCAAAGTCTGCCAGGCGCGCAAGCCGCGCTGCGGCGAATGCAATCTCGAGCCTTTGTGCTACTCCAAGGACAAAGTGATCTAGCGCCCCGCCCCGGCCGCGCCTCCGCCCTCTCCTTTGCTTCTCTCCTTCGTCCTCACTCTTTCCTTCCTCCTCTTCCGCTCCTTCCTCTACTTCCTCGATTCCCTTTCCCTCCTTTATTTCCCCGCCCCGCGGCGCTATAGTTCCCGCAACCTCTGTTGCTCGCGGCCGAGGAGAGCACAACCATGGATCCACTCAGCGGAACGGAAGCGGCTGCACGTTTGACCGGGATGATCAGCCCGCGCCACCAGGTGCACGCCTTTGCCCTCAACCTGACCGCCCGGCAGATCTATGCGCTCGATCCCTCCGGACAAGTGGACTTCGGCGGCACCGAATACGCGCCCAGCGCGCGCACCGCGGTCGCCTCCCTGCGCAAACAGCGCGAAGACAAATACGAATGGTGGGACCTCTCCCGCGGCTGCTACGCGCTCGAATTCAACGAGGGACTGAAGCTGGCCGACAATGAAATCGCCATCCTCGAGCCGGACGACCGCCTGCTCCGCTGCGGCGCCACCCACAGCACCACCTTCCTGCGCGGGCAGGGCGAGCGCCTGGAAACTTTGCTCTTCGTGGGCACCATGAGCGTGCAGATCAAGCAGAACGCCCGCGTCTCCCGCGTGCGCATCTTCCGGTTCGGCGCTCCGCGCGCGGCCGCGCGGGCCTCTTCCGCCGCAGGCAGCAGGGCCTCCGCGAAAAAGCGGGCCAGGCGCTGAAGTGCCCAGGGCCGCGATTTCCCCTTCCTCCGCCACTCCCGCTGCCGCGGAAAAGCAGCTCGCCCGCTTCGTCGCGAAATTCGAGCCGCAACATCAGGCCCTGATTCGCGCCGCGCGCAAGATCCTCCGCCGGCGCTTCCCCACGGCCAATGAGCTGGTCTACGACAACTACAACTTTTTCGTCATTGGGTACTGCGCAACCGAGCGCCCGTCCGATTGCATCGTTTCTCTCGCCGCCGGAGCCGGCGGCGTGGGGCTTTCTTTCTATTACGGCTCCTCGCTGCCCGACCCGCACAAGCTGTTGCTGGGCGGCGGCAGTCAGAACCGCTTCATCCGCCTGCCTTCAGCAGATGTCCTGCTGCGCCCGCAGGTGGAGTCGCTCATCGCCGCCGCGGTGGCCCAGGCCAAAACGCCGCTCCCCGCCGGCGGACGCGGCCGCTTGATCATCCGCTCGATTTCAAAAAAGCAGCGCCCCCGCCGCAAGGCGTAGCGCCCGAAACCCCGCTTCCTGGCTCGGATTTCTCGCATCTGCGCTGCCGGCTCGATTCCCCGCGCAGCCAGGCGTGCGCTCCCCGGCGATTTTCCTAGCGCCGGCGCTCTGCCTGTGCGGGACCAGCTCCACGCGCGCGCTCGGCGGGGCCGGAATGGCTGCGAGAACACTTTTCCTGCGGCCTTCGTCGGAAATCCGGGTTGGCCGGCCGCTGGTGGCGCTATGGCAGGCTTCCAATGAAAGCATGCATCTCGCGGAGTACGTCCTCTTCGTTCGAGGAGAACACTTCGTGCCGGGCGTGCGGCAGGCGCACCACCCGCGCGGATGGCACGCCGGCTTCGAACGCCTTCGCCTGTGCCTCGGCTGAAACCGCAGCCCGGGCTTCGAATGCCGCTCGTTCGGCGGGATCACCGGCGGGCAGATCTTCAAAATTGGGCGGAAGTGCGTAGAGAGCGAGAATTGGAACGGGAATGTGCGTGTACTTCTGCCGCCCCGCATGGATTGCCGGAATCGCCGCAGGAAGATGGGCCTCCGCTTGCGCATACGCGGCCAAAAGCGCTGCGGGAGTCGCCTGAAGACCCTTCTGTTTCTCCCGCAAGACCCTTTCCAACCTTGGGAGGTCCGTCTGCAACAGTTCTTCGATCAGCGGTCGTGTATCCTGCAGGGACTTCGATAGCAGGTCTTCGAGCTTCCGTCTCACTTCGATCACTTCGATGTTCAGGTCGCCAAGGAAGCTGTCGTAGTACGCGTACGAATAGGCAGCGTCCAGGTACACCAGACCGGCTACTTTGTCGGGATGGCGGGAACCGACCGAGCTGAGCTCCTGGCCCGCTATGGAACTCCCCACCAACACCGGGCGATTCAAGTTCAATGCGGCTAGAACTGCGAGCACGTCGTCGCCAAGCCGGTCGGCCGAATAGCCATCCAGTGGTGCACTGGAGGCTCCGAACCCGCGCCGCGTGATCCCGTACACGTGGTAGGAGGGCGTCAGCCTGGCAGCGAACTTGTCGAACGTGTGGGCATTGGCTCCAAGACCCGCCAAGAGCACCAGGGGCCGTCCGGAGCCGCCCCAATCAACCATTTCCAGCTTTACGCCGGCTTCCACTTCTATAAATTGCACCTGATAAGGAGTGGCCGCGGCCAGCCACGCGCTCTCCTCGCTCGCGCGCCGCAGTTCGAGTGCCAGCGATTTCCCCTGCGTCCAGGTGCCGGTGATGGAGTTGGCGTCGGTGCTGATGGTCCCCTCGTAGCTGCCCTGAATGAGTTTGATCGCCAGCTTCAGGGAGTGGCCCTCCAGGACCACGGAGTCGATGGGGATCGGCTGCGTGGTCTGATCGATGGGATGGAACGTGGCTTTCCACCCGCCATCCTCTGCCGCGGCAATGCGCACCACCACTCGCCGCTTCTTCTCGCCAATCGTTCCCTGCCAATCTCCCGCAATCACTTGCCCTTCCTTCGGTGGTGGGTCCCCCACGGCCTGTGCCTCCCCCGCTGGTTCTTTCGTTATGTCTGCAGGGCCTCGCGGAGGAATTGGGGCGGCCAGCCTTGCCCTTCTGCCGCAACGCGGAAGCCCGCATCGAGTGTGAAGTATCTGGTGCGCCGGCCATCCTTCCAGCTGATGTGAACCTGATACAGGTCGAACGGTTCCAGCCCGAGCGCCCGGACATGACGTACCACCCCGCTCTGAATCCCTGCCAGGTACAGCAACCCGTCGGCTTTCCTGCTCCTCCTCCACATCCGCTTTTTTTCGCCCCCAGGGAGCGAAAGAAGGCGGACCACGGCATGGGCGTCTACGGGATGCGAGACGCTCAGCAGAGCCGCCAGGAATTTTTTCTCGAAGTACCCGATCTTTTCCATCAGCAGACGGAAGCGCTCGCCCGTCCACTTGCCATGGGCGGGGAGACCGGCGTAGGAATCAGAGGACGAATCTTCGTCCTCTCGCGCGTGGCTTTTGAGGTATTTCTTGAGTGCCACAACCTCTTGCGGGGTGTCCACCCGGTACCACTCGCCTCGGAACTCGAACTCAATGGCCATGGCCCTTGCTGTACCCTTAAGGCTTTATATCTCACCCTTAAGGCTTCTTGTCAAGCCCATGCTGGGGCCACCCCGACCTCCAACACTCGCTCTGTGGCGCCCCGCGGGCCTGCTCGTGGCATCGTGCCTGCGGCTGTAGAAGACGTCGCGGTTTTCCAGGTTGGCGAGACGCTCCAGCGGATCACCAGCAATTCACTCCCCCGGCCCCGCGCTGGAAGGCCCCCTCCGAAGCGCTGTACAATGATCCGCGGCCATTCGTCGGGGCGTAGCGCAGCCTGGTAGCGCGTCTGCCTTGGGCGCAGAAGGTCCGCGGTTCAAATCCGCGCGCCCCGACCACTTTCCTTTATTTTCAATTCATTCTGCTTGACGGTGTTTGCGCCGAAGGCTGAACTTCGGGTCCATTTGGGTCCAAATACAAGCCTCTCGACGCTTTCCACGGCGCGACGTTGCTCTTCCGGGATCGCGTGCAAATAAATCTCGCCCATGACGTCCGCTGGGGCAAGCCGGGAGCTGCGCGAATGGCGGATGTAACCAGACTCTTGACGATGAGACTACAAGAACCTAAACTTTAGATGCTAATTGGAGGCGCTATGCCAAGGCAGGAGCTAAAGCTGAAGCAGGCGAGTGCGGTCCTGCAGCTGGAGCCAAAAGAACTGCAGAACCTCGTCCAATTCGGCGTCGTGAAGCCCAGGCGGTCCGCGGGAACGTACTTCTTCGACGCGAACTCCCTGCTGGTAGCCAAGGTCGCGTCTTACCTGAAAGAGTCCCTGGGTACGCGCACGAGCGTGCTCTCCAAGCTCATGGACGTATTTTCGGCGTCCGAGGAAGAGCTCAAGTCGAAGAATCCCAGGTACATCGTTTTCAAGTGTCGGCTCACGGCGGAAGAAGAACCAATCAAGCTAGGAGTGCCGTTTCGGGCCTTAGGGGAACAGATTCAGGAGCGAATGGGCCGGGCTGATCTCTACAAGGACTTGCCACGTGGGAAAAAGCGCCGGGGTTGGAAAAAGGAATTTCTGGAATCGTTGGTCGAGGCGGCCAAAGACATCGGCGAAATCTCCGAAGAGGAAATCCTGCGCACCGTCCGCACGTATCGTAAAGAAAAGCGCGCTCCGGAGATCACCGTTGCCGCCGAAGGCTAGGCGGCGTCGTAATTCGTGAGATCGTGCGAGCGTGCGAACGCAGGCAATTCAAGAATCTCAAAGGGTGTCTCCTGAGCGGCATCGATCGGAAGAGCCTTGAGTCGTGTCAGGAAACCGTCGATTTGATCGAGGGAAATTCGCTTGCGGCGATAGGCCATCAGGAGGCCGTTGCCAACTCCATAGAATCACAGGAGGGGAACCAAAGCGCGCTTCTCGGAAAGGCTCGCAAGGACTGCCAGGCTGTACTTCCGGTCGGCCTCGTCTTCAAGAAACCTCTGGAGCGCGAGGGAGGCGTCCAGTACCAAATCACTCACAGACGATGGCCCTCGTGGATCAACACCTTCACGGACACGCCTTCCAGGCGCACGCGATTCTTTTCGGCAAACGCCAGCATTTCGCGCACGGCCTCACCCTGTGCCCCGTTGGTTCCGAGGCTGGGAGACGCTTGTTCTTTTTCGCGCAGGGCTTCTAACGCATGGCTGATCACGTTCTCCGGGGTGCGGAAGTGGCCAGACTTCAGTTCGTTTCGCACGATTCGTTCCTGCTCCGGCGTAAGATTGATGTTCATTGTTCCCTGCTCTGCCCCAATACTACAACAATACCAGCCTGCTTCGCAGAACGCTCGGATTTACGTTTTCGCGGACGCGATTCAGGCGCTAAGCCAATATGCGGCGGCTCGAAATAGATTTCTTGACCGATCGGCGCCTGCCTGCCGTCTGCCCGATCGCAAAGAAAATGAGGAACAAGTCGGGAACAAAATGATGCCAAACACCGCCAAAACCGCGTACCACGGCATACAGATAGGCAAGAAAGAACAACCACATAGCGTTCTTGAAATTCATTGCAAAGCAGGGAGTCGCCGGTTCGATCCCGGCCACGTCCACCAATGTCTCAAGCTGCTCACGAACGCCGCCCATCCGAGAGTTGTGTCATCGCGGTATCCGGCGTGACCTGTCGCAAATGGCCACCACCGGGGAGTATTCCAGCTTCTTTTCCGTAGTGATTCCGTAGAACTTCACGCGGATTTCGTTCGATCTCCCCAGTTCACGGAGCATGCCTCCCTGAATGAAGTGCCGCGCGACCAGGGTCGGAATGGGAATGACTCCTTCGCCAGTTTCTGCAAAGGCCCGCAACATGGCGTGATCGTCAAACTCCCCGACGATCATCGGGCGCAGGCGCTTCGATTCGAACCACTCATCGAGTCGTGATCGGAGTGAGGCATTTTCTGTGGGTATGAGCATAGGAGTTCCGTCAAGGCAACGCGGGAAGCCTTTCCGGCGCACCCTCATCAATTTGTGCGACGCAAGAAATGCAACCCCGCAGTTGCCGAGCGTTCGCGTGAAGGTACGAACTTTGATTCCCACAGGGGCCGGA